>Ga0308159_1004514_pt1 | contig 12665 bp, 11 predicted proteins | sample PhyCR1_FD_201040 | JGI IMG/M metagenome (GOLD analysis project Ga0308159, IMG submission 201040) | Phyllosphere microbial communities from UC Gill Tract Community Farm, Albany, California, United States - DLSLC.R1 | ecosystem: Host-associated > Plants > Phyllosphere > Unclassified | place: USA...
CGGCCTGGGAGCATCGGCTGTCGGACGCGGACCTCTGGGCGGTGGTGGCCTTCGTCGACACGCTGCCCACGCTCACGCCCGAGCGCTATGCCGCGATGACGGGCGGCCGGTGGGCCGTCACCTCCGACGACGGCCAGCCCGGCGCGGCGCCGGGCGCCTGCGGCCCCGCGGCCGATGCGCCGCTGCGGGTGGCCGACGCGGCGCGCGGGCAGCGGGCCCTGACGCAGTACGCCTGCAATGCCTGCCACACCATCCCCGGGGTGACGGGCTCGCAGGTGCAGGTCGGCCCGCCGCTGGCCGGCATGGGCCGCCGCACGCGCATCGCGGGCGTGCTCGACCACACGCCGGAAGGCATGGTGCGCTGGCTGCGCGAGACCCGGGCCGTGAAGCCGGGCACGGCGATGCCCCAGATGGGCGTGACCGAACAGGACGCACGCGACATCGCGGCCTACCTGCAGACGCTGCGCTGAGCGCAGCCGCCTTCAGGTGGAACGGGGCAGCAGCGCCGGCACCAGCGGCCGTTTGAGCCGGTCGCGCCACCACTGCAGCGCGCGCCCCTCGGCGCCGGTCTTCCAGGCCAGCCAGAAAGACTCGGGCGGGCGCTCCTCTTCGGTCTTCAGCGCCACCAGGCTGCCGCGCGCGAGGTCGGCCTCGATGCAGGCGCGCGGCAGGAAGCCATGGCCCAGGCCGCTGCGCTGGCAGGCGATCTTGGCGGCCATGGTGGGCACGGTGATGCGCGACTGGCCCGCCAGCAGGCCCACGGTGCGTTCCGACAGGGCGCGCGCGGTGTCGCCGACCACGATCGCGTTGTGCTCCATGAGGTCGCTGCGTCGCAGCGCGCGGCGCGTGCGGGCCAGCGGGTGCTGCGGCGCCACGCAGAACACGAACTCCAGCGTGCCGGCCATGAAGGTCTGGTAGCCGCCGCCGACCGGCCCCTCGCCCGCGGCGAGCACGATGTCGGCGCGGCCATCGCGCAGCGCCTCCCAGGTGCCCGTGAGCGCCTCGCAGCCGATGCGCAGGCGGGTGCCGCAGCGCAGGGCCTCGAAGGCAGCGATGTCGTCCATCAGCGCGTCGGTGGGCACGAGCGAGTCGTGCACCAGCCGCAGCTCGGCCTCGTAGCCGGTCGCGACCTGGCGCATGCGCGATTCCAGCGCGCCGGCCGCACTGAGCAACCAGCGCCCCTCGTCCAGCATCTCGCGCCCCGCCGCGGTCAGCGAGACGCGCGGCCCGTGGCGCTCGAACAGGCGCAGGCCCAACTGCTCCTCGAGCTTGGCAACGGCGTAAGAGACGGTCGAGGGCACCCGGTTCAGCCGCGCGGCCGCAGCGGCAAAGGAGCCATGCAAGGCGATGGCATCGACCAGTTCGATGGCATCGAGGGTCAGCTTGAGCATGTGCGATTGCCTCATTTTTGATCATCGACTTTTTCGATGATAAGCACGCCAACATTTCGTTCATCGGTGCTGTCCGGACAGCGAAGATTCGCTCCGATTCATCGAAAGCCAGAGCGAACAGCGCCGGGCCATCCGCCTGGACGGGATTGTGAATGAATTCGATGAATCACAGCCCCACTGGCACCCCGCCGCCGCTGCTGCAGCGGCAAATGTGCAAAGCGGCCGACCAATCGACAAGACAAACCGCCCTGCTCTTTCGCAGCATCCACGGCCACCGCCACCCGCCCCAACAAGGAGTCCTCGCCATGTCCATCCAAGCCACCCCCGTCCCCGGCGCGACCCTGCTCAAGCCGCAGGACCACACGCTCGTCATGATCGACTTCCAGTCGCAGATGGCCTTCGCGACCAAGTCGATCGACGCCACCCTGCTGCGCAACAACGCGGCGCTGGTCGCGCAGTCGGCCGCGGGCTTCGGCGTGTCGACCATCCTCACAACCGTGGCGGAGAAGAGCTTCTCGGGCCCCATGTTCAGCGAGATCACCGAGGCCTTCCCCGGCCAGGCGATGCTCGACCGCACCTCGATGAACACCTGGGAGGACGCCGCCGTCATCGCCCGCATCAACGAGATCGGCAAGCCGCGCATCGTGCTGGCGGGCCTGTGGACGGGCGTGTGCATCGTCGGCCCCGCCCTGTCGGCGATCGACCAGGGCTTCGAGGTGTACGTGATCGCCGACGCCTGCGGCGACATCTCCACCGAAGCACACGACCGTGCCATGGACCGCATGGTGCAGGCCGGCGCGCGGCCGATGACCTCGCTGCAGTACCTGCTCGAGCTGCAGCGCGACTGGGCGCGCGCCGAGACCTACGAGCTCACCACCGGCATCGCGCGCCGCTGGGGTGGCGCCTACGGCCTGGGCGTGACCTACGCCAAGACGATGTTCAACGCCCACGAAGGCTGAGACGGGCGACGCGCACATGAAGCCCTACGTCCTGGCACTCGCGCTCGGCCTGCTGGTCGGCGTGATCTACGGCCTGTTCCAGGTGCGCTCGCCGGCACCGCCGGTGATCGCGCTGGTCGGGCTGCTCGGCATCCTGGCCGGCGAGCAGATCCCGCCACTGGTGAAGCAATGGTTCCGGCCCGACACGCACGCCACTTCGTGGCTGCACGAGCAGGTCAAGCCGCATGTGTTCGGCGAGTTGCCGCAGTGCGCGAAGAAGCCGTCCGCCCGCGCGAACGCAGCACCGGGGCAGGACGCATGAACACCCCAATCGACGACGGCCGCCGCCGCCTGGTCCTCGGCGCCCTGGGCGCCGCGGCCGGCGCCGCCACGGCCCAGACCCACCCCACCCGGAGCGCCCTGATGGCCGACACCGCCACCCCCGAGCTGATCCTGCACAACGGCCGGTTCACCACGCTGGACCGCAGCAACCCCCTGGCCACTGCCGTCGCGATTGCCGATGCCCGCTTCCTGAAGGTGGGCCGCAGCGAAGACATCCTGCCGCTGGCAGGCACCCGCACCCGCGTGGTCGACCTGCAGGGCCGCCCCGTGCTGCCCGGCCTGATCGACAACCACCTGCACATCATCCGCGGCGGGCTGAACTTCAACCTCGAACTGCGCTGGGACGGCGTGCGCAGCCTGGCCGATGCGATGGCCATGCTGCGCCAGCAGGTGGCGATCACGCCCGCTCCGCAATGGGTGCGCGTGGTGGGCGGCTTCACCGAGCACCAGTTCGTCGAGAAGCGGCTGCCCACCATCGAGGAGCTCAACGCCGTCGCGCCCGACACGCCGGTCTTCATCCTGCACCTGTACGACCGCGCGCTGCTCAACGGCGCCGCGCTGCGCGCCGTGGGCTACGGCAAGGACACGCCGGCCCCGCCCGGCGGCGAGATCGTGCGCGATAGCGCCGGCAACCCGACCGGCCTGCTGCTGGCCAAGCCCAACGCGGCCATCCTGTATGCCACGCTGGCCAAGGGGCCGAAGCTGCCGCCCGAGTACCAGCTCAACTCCACGCGCCACTTCATGCGCGAGCTCAACCGGCTGGGTGTCACCGGCGCCATCGATGCCGGCGGCGGCTTCCAGAACTACCCGGAGGACTACCAGGTCATCCAGCAGCTCGCGGACGCGGGCCAGCTGACGATCCGCCTGGCCTACAACCTCTTCACGCAGAAGCCCAAGCAGGAGAAGCAGGACTTCCTGAACTGGACCGCCTCCTCGAAGTACAAGCAGGGCGACGACTACTTCCGCCACAACGGCGCGGGCGAGATGCTGGTCTTCTCGGCCGCCGACTTCGAGGACTTCCGCCAGCCGCGGCCCGACATGCCGGCCGAGATGGAAGGCGAGCTGGAAGAGGTCGTGCGCGTGCTGGCGCAGAACCGCTGGCCGTGGCGCATGCATGCGACCTACGACGAGACCATCAGCCGCTCGCTCGACGTGTTCGAGAAGGTCAACCGCGACACGCCGCTGGCGGGCCTGAACTGGTTCTTCGACCATGCGGAGACGATCTCCGAGCGCTCCATCGACCGCATCGCGGCGCTGGGTGGCGGCGTGGCGGTGCAGCACCGCATGGCCTACCAGGGCGAGTACTTCGTCGAGCGCTACGGCCCGGCCGCGGCCGAGGCGACGCCGCCGGTCAAGCGCATGCTCGACAAGGGCATCCACGTGTCGGCCGGGACCGATGCCACGCGCGTGGCCTCGTACAACCCGTGGGTGTCGCTGTCGTGGCTGGTCACGGGCAAGACGGTGGGTGGGCTGCAGATCACGCCGGAGCGCAACCTGCTCGATCGCGACACGGCCCTGCGCATGTGGACCGAGAAGGTGACCTGGTTCTCCAACGAGGAAGGCCGCAAGGGCCGCATCGAGGCCGGCCAGCTGGCCGACCTGATCGTGCCCGACCGCGACTTCTTCTCGTGCCCCGAGTCCGAGATCGCCGACACCACCTCGCTGCTCACGATGGTCGGCGGCAAGGTGGTCTACGGTGTCGGCCCCTTCGCGCCGCTGGATGCCGGCGGGCCGCCGCCGGCCATGCCCGACTGGTCGCCCGTGCGCCGCTACGGCGGCTACGGCGCCTGGGGCCGCGAAGGCGCGCCGCTGCAGACCACGCTGCGCCGCGCCGCCCAGGCCTGCGCCTGCGCGACGAGCTGCAACGTGCATGGCCATGCGCACGCCAGCGCCTGGGGCAGCCGGCTGCCGGTGGCCGATCTCAAGAGCTTCTGGGGCGCGCTGGGCTGCGCCTGCTGGGCCGTCTGATGGGCTGGACGCGATCGCCCTGGGTCTACCGCGCGACCCTGCTGCTGCTGTGCGCGGCCTACCTGCAGGGCGGCCTGGTCAAGGCCTTCGACTTCGACGGCGCCATTGCCGAGATGACGCACTTCGGCCTCGCGCCCGCCGCGCCGCTGGCAGCGGCCGTGATCGCATTGGAGCTGGGTGCGTCGGCGCTGATCCTCAGCGGTCGGCTGCGCTGGCTCGGTGCCCTGATGCTGGCCGCTTTCACGCTGGGCGCCACCTTCCTGGCGCTGCGCTTCTGGGAGATGCCGCAGCCGCAGCGTTTCGGCGCGGCCAATGCCTTCTTCGAGCACCTGGGCCTGGTGGGCGGCTTCATCCTCGTGGCCTGGCTCGACTGGAAGGAACGCACGCATGGCTGAGGCCGCACCCAAAAGCAGTTTCGCGCCCTTGCGGCTCCCGGTGTTCGCGGTGCTGTGGGGCGCCACGGTGCTCGGCAACATCGGCAGCTTCATGCGCGACGTGGCCAGCGCCTGGCTGGTCACCGACCTGTCGCCCAGCCCCACCGCGGTCGCGCTCATCCAGACGGCGGCGACGCTGCCGGTGTTCCTGCTGGCCATCCCGGCCGGGGTGCTGTCGGACATCCTCGACCGGCGGCGCTTCCTCATCGTGGTGCAGGTCCTGCTCGCCGCCGTGAGCACCGCCCTGCTGCTGCTCTCGCGCTCCGGCGCGCTCACCGTCGAGTACCTGATCGCGCTGACCTTCATCGGCGGCGTGGGGGCGGCACTGATGGGGCCGACCTGGCAGTCCATCGTGCCGGAACTGGTGCCGCGCGAGGAGCTGAAGAACGCGGTGGCGCTCAACTCGCTGGGCATCAACATCGCACGCGCCATCGGCCCGGCCCTGGGGGGGCTGATCCTCGCGAGCTTCGGCGCCGCGATGACCTACGGCGCCGATGTGGCGAGCTACGTCTTCGTGATCGCTGCGCTGCTGTGGTGGAAGCGGCCCGCGGCCACCGACGCCGACGGCCTGTCGGAGAACTTCGGCGGTGCGTTCCGGGCCGGCCTGCGCTATGCGCGCGCCAGCCGCGAACTGCACATCGTGCTGCTGCGTGCGGCCGTGTTCTTCCTCTTCGCCAGTGCCGCCTGGGCCCTGCTGCCGCTGGTGGCGCGGCAGATGCTCCAGGGCACCGCCGGCTTCTACGGCGTGCTGATGGGCGCCGTGGGCGCGGGCGCGATCGTGGGTGCGCTGGTGATGCCGCGGCTGCGCGCCAAGCTCGACGCCGACGGGCTGATTCTTCTGGCTTCCGTGCTCACGGTGGCGGTGCTGGGCGCGCTGGTGCTGGCGCCGCCGCAATGGCTGGCGGTGCTGCTGCTGCTGGTGCTGGGCGTGGGCTGGATCACGGCGCTGACCACGCTCAACGGCGTGGCCCAGGCGGTGCTGCCCAACTGGGTGCGCGGACGCGGCCTCGCGGTCTATCTCACGGTGTTCAACGGCGCGATGGCCGCCGGCAGCCTGGGCTGGGGCCTGGTGGCGCAGCAGGTCGGCGTGCGCGGCGCGCTGGTGGGTGCGGCCGCGGGCCTGCTGCTCGTCGCCCTGCTCTTCCACCGCGTGCGCCTGCCTGCCGGCGAGGCCGACCTGCAGGCCTCGCGCCACTGGCCCGAGCCGCTGCTGGCCGAGCCCGTGGCCCACGACCGCGGCCCGGTGATGGTGCAGGTGGAGTACCGAGTGCGAAGGGAACACCGCCCGGCCTTCCTGGAGGCGGTGCGCCGCCTGGCGCCCGAGCGCCGCCGCGACGGCGCCTATGCCTGGGGCCTGCACGAACACACGGCCGACCCGGAGCGCATCGTCGAGTGGTTCATGGTCGAGTCCTGGGCCGAGCACCTGCGCCAGCACCACCGCGTGTCGCATGCCGACGCCGACCTGCAGGACGAGGTGGTGCGCTGGCACATCGGACCGCAGCGGCCGGAGGTGCATCACTTCCTGGCGCTTTGAACCTGCGCGCGCAACGGCACGTCACGCCTCGTTGCGATCAGGAAAGATCCGTTCGGGCTGAGCCTGTCGAAGCCCTGCGCGGCGCTTCGACAGGCTCAGCGTGAACGGCCCTCCGTTCTCGAACGTCGTCCGATCTCAGACGTAGCGCGGAATCGGCCCGTTCTGCGGCGTGGTGTCGGTGCCCAGGTCGACCACCACCTTGTCGACGAAGCACCAGCCCCAGCCCTCGGGCGGGTCGTAGCCTTCGATGATCGGGTGGCCGGTGGCCTTGAAGTGCGCGCGCGCATGGCGGTTGGGCGAGTCGTCGCAGCAGCCCACGTGGCCGCAGCTGCGGCACAGGCGCAGGTGCACCCAGCGGCTGCCGGTCTTGAGGCATTCCTCGCAGCCCAGCGAGCCGGGCGTGACGGTGTGGATGCTGTCGGTGTGGGTGCAGGCACGCGGCATGGCGGCGCTTTCCTCGAAGGGTTCAGTGGCGGTAGGTGCGCCGCCAGCGGCCGGGCGGCAGGCCCATGTGCTGCGTGAAGACGCGGCTGAAATGGCTCTGGTCGGCAAAGCCGCAGGTGGCCGCGATGTCGGCCAGCGTCAGCGTGGGTTTGGCGAGCAGCGCACGTGCGCGTGCCAGGCGCTGCGCGACCAGCCACTGGTGCGGTGTCTGGCCGGTCGTCTCGCGGAAGGCATGGATGAAGTAGCTGCGCGACATGCCGCAGGCGTCGGCGATCTCCTGCGCCGACAGGTCGCCGTCGAGCCGCGCCGCCAGCATCTCCTTGGCCCGCAGCTCCAGCGTGCGCGGCAGCAGCCGGCGCCGGCGCGGCGGGTCGGTGCGCTGGCCCTCGCAGCGTGCCAGCACGTGGGCGGCCATGGCGCCCGTGACATGGTCGAGGAAGAGCCGGCTTGCCGCCTGGGGATGGGCGAGCGCGGGCAGCAGGGCCAGGGCCAGGTGGTGCAGCACCTCGTCGCGCACGCCGGTCAGGCGGTTGGGCGCGCCCAGGCCCAGCGGCACGGCGCGGTCGGCGTCCTGCTCGAGCGCGGCATAGGGGAACTCCACCAGCAGGAAATCGAAGCCGCTCTTCATGTCGGCCCGGTAGCGCTCGTTGAAGTCGCGCACGTAGATGCTGCCGCAGCCGAAGTGGTGCGTGGTCGCGTGGTGGGCGTGGACGATGCGCCGGCTGTGGCCGTCGGCCAGCGACACACCCAGCAGGATGCCGCGGCCCGAGGGCGGTGTCTCGACGCTGCCGGCCTGTTCGTCGGACACGGTCTTGCGGTAGAGCTGCAGGCCGCCGTCGAGCGAGATCTGCTCGTTGCGCAGCAATCGGTCGGCGGTGCAGCCCAGCGCGTCGCGAAGATCGGCCGGGGTGGCGTGTGAGGCGGCAGCAGGCATGTGCATGGGTCGCGATGTCGGGCCGGAACGGAACCCCGAGTGTGACCGAGCGCCATGCATCCTGCATGACCCGATACGCGCATCCCTTCTGCGCCGGGCCGCGCCGGCCCCGGCCGTCGTCAGGGCCGCGTCGCGGCGCTGCCCGGCGCCGCCGTGGCGACCTGGGCGCGCAGCTCGCGCAGGCGGGCCTTGAGCCGGCGCTCGTTGTCCGGCCCCATCCGCACCATCAGCTTCTGGCCGGCCGACAGCGACTCGAGCTTCGGGTCGGCGTATTCGTAGCGCACCCAGGGCTTCTGCGCAGGCACCTCGCCCTTGACCTCGACCACTCGGATGGCGACGGGCCCCTGCGGCTCGGGCGCGGCCAGCAGGTGGTCGATGACGGCCACCAGGCGGTCGTTGAAGTACTTGCCGGGGTAGCCGAGTTCCTCGTAGGCCTGCTGGAACAGCGGATACAGCCGGGCATAGAGCGCCGCGGCCTGCTTCGCATCGACCGATTCGGCGAAGCGCACGAACGGCGTGTAGCGCGCCGCGTTGTTCGGGTCGACCGTGCGCCGATCGCCCTCGCCCGCAAGCGCGAAGGCCCCGGCCGTGGGCCGCGCGGGCCACACCTGCACCGGCGCATGCTCGCGCGGCAGGTTGTCGATGGTGGCGACGAAGCGCCGCACGAAGCCGTCCATCTGCAGGAAGGCGGCGACGTTCTTGCCGCCGAGCAGTTCGGTGAGGGCCGAGCGCACGCGCCCATCGGCGTCGGCCAGCGGCGGCAGGGCCTGGTCGGGTTTCGCGATCTCCTCCACCGGGTTCTGCGGCCCCTGGGCCACGGGCGGCGGGGGCGGTGCGTCGTCGGGCGTGGCGGGGGGTGCCACGACGGTGGCCGCCGGCGTCGCGGCCGATTCGGCCTGGCGCTGCTGCCACCAGCGCCAGCCGAAGAAGCCGGCGGCCAGCAGGGCCAGGACGATGACGAGCATCAGCCCGAGCGGGCGTTCGGCGGCAGGTCGGTAATCGGGTTCGCGGTCGGTCATGGCAAGTCTTCCTCGGTCGGGCGCGGCTGGCGCGCGTCGGGCCATTGGACCCGCGCAAGGGCTTGCGCCGGTAACCTGCTGTGAAGCTGCGGCGACCCCTCGCGGCCTGAGGGAGTCGACCGGAGAAGCCCGAGTTCCGCCCGGCCTTCCGCTGCGACCATTTGCTACAAAAAAGATAGCTTGCCGTGCCCGACGCACGAGCGAAGCGGCCTCTCTTCCTCAGGCCGGGGGCGCTGCGCCCCCGTCGATCGCCTCGCCGGCATGGGCGCAGGCGCGGTTGCGGCCCTGCGCCTTGGCGCGGTAGAGCGCCTCGTCGGCCTGCCGCATCAGGGCCCAGGCGACGGGCTCGCCGGGCGGCGCCGCGGCAACGCCGATGCTCACCGTGACCCGGCCGTAGGTCGCGTGGCGCCGCGCCGCCACTGCGGCCACGAGGGCCTGTGCCACGGCCATGGCATCGGCCTGGGAGGCATCAGGCAGCAGCGCCACGAACTCCTCGCCGCCGTAGCGCGCGAGCAGGTCGCTCTCGCGCAGCCGGGCGCGCAGCACGCCGGCCAGCATGACCAGCACATCGTCGCCGACGGGGTGGCCGTGCAGGTCGTTGATGCGCTTGAAATGGTCGGCGTCGATCATCAGCACCGCCACCGGCCGGGCGCTGCGTCGCGCGGCGGCCAGCGCGTGGTCCAGCTGCAGGTCGAAGGTGCGCCGGTTGGGCAGGCCGGTCAGCGGATCGGTGCCGGCCTGCCGGCCGAGTTCGGCGTTGGCGGCCTCCAGCTCGGCGGTGCGCTCGCGCACCTGGCGCTCCAGGTCGTCCTGCGTGGCCATGAGCCGCGTGGTCATGCGGCCCAGGGCCTCGGACAGCGAGCGCAGCTCGGCGCTGCTGGCCGCGGGCGGCAGATGCGCGCCCGGCACACCCAGCTCGATGTCGCGCGCCGCCTTCGACAGGCGCCGCACGTCGGCCCCCAGCCGCACCGCGGCGAAGCGCACCATCAGCGCCCCCACCAGCGCAGCGAGCACGCCGGCCAGCAGCACGTGGCGGCTGGCATCGCGCACGTCGCCGAACACGGTCGCGGCCGGCTCGCGCGCCACGATGGTCCAGCCCAGGTCGCCCAGTTCGCGCGACGCCGGCAGCCGGGTGGCGGCCGTCAGCCACTCGGCGCCGTCGTGCCAGGTCGCCACCGCCGGCGCGGCGCCGGGCAAGGCCGGCATGCGCACGTCGGCGGCCGCGAGCTTCTGGCTCTGTCCGCCCGGGGCGAAGATCACGCGCCCGTCGCGGTCGAAGATGAAGATCTCGACGCCGCTGCCGCCCACCTGCGTCGACAGCACGGCATCCACCACCTCGCCGACCCAGTCCCAGCTCGCATGGACGCCAAGCACGCCCACGCGCTGGCCGTCGCGCACCACCGGCGCCGCATAGTCGACGAAGCGCTGCGGCTCGCCGTCGCGGTCGGCCGGCAGCAGCGTGGCGAGCAGCTTGGCCGGATGCACGTCGCCCACGAAGGGCCCGGCCTGGCCGTGCTGGAACCAGGGGCGCTGGGCCACGCTCTGCCCGCGCAGCAGGCCGCCGGTGGCGGCGCGCACGGTGCCATCGGCATCGGCCACGCCCACCCACAGGTGGGTGCGCGGCGCGGTGGCCTGGATCAGCTCGAGCATCCGCTGCGCCTCGGGGCTGTCGAGCCCCGCCGCCCACACGTCGGCGCGGCGCGCCAGCAGGTCGACCATGTCGGCGTTGGTGGCCAGGTTGTCGGCCAGGACATGCGCCGCATTGCCCGACAGCAGCATCAGCACCCGGCCGGCATCGGCGCGCACCCGCTCGCGCAGCATCTCGCCCAGCACCCAGGTGAGCACGACCGCCGCCAGCACCACCAGGGCGCCGAACACCAGCGTCAGCTGGAGCTTGATGGTCAGCGGCGTCGACGGGCGCAAAGGCATCGGGCGGGACGTCTCCATCAGGCGAGCGATTGCAGCCAGTCCATGCTGTCGCGCAGCTCCTGTGCGGCGATGGTGTGCGCCACCGGGTAGTCGCGCCCCGCCACGGCCAGCGGCAGCGTGGACGCGAACTCGCGCGTGGCCTGCGCCGCGGCGGGTGGAATCACGTTGTCGACGCTGCCGTGGCTGACCCACAGCGCCTTGCCGGCGAAGGCCTCGGCCGGCGCCACGTCGGGCAGCACCTCGGGCAGCAGCCGGCTGTGCCACACCATGGCGCCGTGCAGCAGCGCCGGCCGGGTGAGCAGCACCGACAGCGCCATGATCCCGCCCTGGCTGAAGCCGCCGGCCACCACGCGCTCGGCCGGCACGCCTAGTTGCTGCGCCGCCGAGGCCAGCAGTTCGCCGACGAGGAAGCGGCTCTCGCGCTCCTGCTCCCGGTCGATGCGGCGCTGCCCGTCGGCGCCCACCGCGAACTGGAACCAGGCATAGGCACCGGGCACCAGCACGTTGGGCGCCCGCAGGCTCAGCACGTGGAACTGCGGCGGCACGAAGCGGGCAAGGCCGAACAGGTCTTCCTCGTGGCTGTTGACGCCATGCATGAGCAGCAGCAGCCAGGGCCGAGGCGTGTCTGCGGCGGCGGGACGGTGCAGGAAGGTGAGCGGGAGCTGGAGGTCGGCCATCGTCGGTCGGGTACGCAGAGCGAGCGCAGTTGGATTCAAAGCGCCGCCGCGAAGCCGCGGGCGAGCGCATGCGTGAGTTCGGCCGCGGGAAGCGCGCGGCAGCCGCTCGCATTCTGGCCCGACCACAGCGGCGTGAAGTCGCCGCCACCGGCGGCCTCGGCCCGGGCCCGCAGCGGCGCGATGGCCGAGGTGGCGAGCGGGAAGTCGGGCGCGGCGGCGCTCAGCGGGCCCAACTCGCGCATCACGCGGTTGACGATGCCGCGCGCCGGGCGGCCCGTGAACAGGTTGGTCAGCGCCGTGTGGCGCGCCGCGTCGCTCTGCAGCGCGGCGCGATGGATGGCGCTGGTCGTCGCCTCGGGGCACAGCAGGTAGGCCGTGCCCACCTGCACGCCCGCGGCACCGAGCGCCATCGCGGCCGCCACGCCCTGCGCATCGGCGATGCCGCCGGCGGCGATCACCGGCACGTCGAGGGCAGCCACCAGTTGCGGCAGCAGCGCGAAGAGGCCCGGCTGCCGCGTGAGCTCGTGCGACAGGAAGTGCCCGCGGTGGCCGCCGGCCTCGAGCCCCTGCGCGATGACGGCATCGACGCCGCGTGCCTGCAGCCACCGGCCTTCGTCGACCGTGGTGGCCGAGGCCAGCACCTTGGCGCCCCAGCCGCGCACGCGCTCCAGCAGCGCCTCGTCGGGCAGGCCGAAATGGAAGCTCACGACGGGCGGGCGCAAGGGCTCGAGCAGCCCGGCCGTCTCGGCCGTGAAGGGGTTGCGGCCCGGGCCCGGCGCGATCTTCGCGGGGTCGATGTCGTGCTCGCGGTAGTAAGGCGCCAGGGCGTCGCGCCACGTGGCCTCGCGCGCGGCATCGGGCACCGGCGGCGTATGGCAGAAGAAGTTGACGTTGTAGGGCCGGCCGCCGACGGCGGCGCGGATGGCCTCGATCTCGCCGCGCAGCGCGTCGGCACCGAGCATGGCGCCGGGCAGCGAGCCCAGGGCGCCGGCCTGGCTCACCGCGATGGCCAGCGCACTGCCCTGCACGCCGGCCATGGGCGCCTGGATCAGGGG
>Ga0308159_1004515_pt1 | contig 12664 bp, 11 predicted proteins | sample PhyCR1_FD_201040 | JGI IMG/M metagenome (GOLD analysis project Ga0308159, IMG submission 201040) | Phyllosphere microbial communities from UC Gill Tract Community Farm, Albany, California, United States - DLSLC.R1 | ecosystem: Host-associated > Plants > Phyllosphere > Unclassified | place: USA...
GCAGCAAGTGGCTGTCCAAGGCGATCGAGACCGCGCAGAAGAAGGTCGAGGCGCGCAACTACGACATCCGCAAGCAGGTCGTCGAATATGATGACGTGATGAACGACCAGCGCAAGGTCATCTACGAACAGCGCGCCGACATCATGGATGCCGAGACGGTGGGCGAAGTCGTCGCCGACATGCGCGCCGAGACGGTCAATGCGATCGTCGGCACCGCCTGCCCGCCCAACAGCTATCCCGAGCAGTGGGATGTCGCGGGCATGAAGCAGCAGCTGAAGGACCTGCTGAACCTCGAGCCGCCGATCGACGACTGGATGACCGAGGAAGCGATCGACCCGGAGATCGTGCTGGAGCGCGTCTCCGCCGAGGCCGATGCGATGGTCGAGGCCAAGGCCAAGGAGCTGGAGCCCGACACCTGGACCAGCGTCGAGAAATCGATCCTGCTCCAGAATCTGGACCATCACTGGAAGGAGCATCTGGCGACGCTCGACGCGCTGCGCCAGGTCGTCCACCTGCGCGCCTATGCGCAGAAGACGCCGATCAACGAATATAAGCATGAGGCGTTTTCGCTGTTTCAGCGGATGCTCGACAATATCCGCGAGGATGTGACGCGCACCATCGCCTATGCCCAATTCCAGCTTCAGGCACCGCCGGAGCTTCCCGAACTGCCGGACTTCATCACCTCGCACTTCGATCCGTTCACCGGCGAGGACAATACGAACGATTGGGACGCGGCTGCGCGCGGGCTGCTCCAGCCGCAGATGCCGCCGATGCAGATCCCGCAGCCCGAGGGCATGGACCTGGGTACCGATCCTTCGCAGTGGGAAGGTCGCGTGAACCGCAACGCGCCGTGCCCGTGCGGATCGGGCCTGAAGTACAAGCATTGCCACGGAGCGGTGACGGCCTAATCCATTTTCGATCGGTAGCGTAAAAGGGCGGCGGGCTTCGGTTCGCCGCCCTTTTTCATTCCCCCGCTGCAAGGGGAGGGGACCAGCGAAGCTGGTGGAGGGGCGTCAACGCTGGTGAGGGCGGACTGGCTTCGCAACGGGTGACACCCCTCCGTCAGTCCTGCGGACTGCCACCTCCCCTTGCAGGGGAGGAATGGACAGGTCTTGTTCAGCGACGCGAGACGATCCTCGGCCGACAGGGAGGATCAACCATGAAGCACTATGCGATGCTGGCCGTCATAACAGCCTCACTACCCATTGCGGCGTCTGCGCAGTTCGTCAGCGCCGGGCCACCCTCCGATATCCTCGCCATGCCCAATCAGCCGAGCGTCGCGGCCGACCGACGCGACATCCGTCACGCGATCCGTGAGGGACGGCGCAGCGGCGATATATCGCGTGCCGAGGCCCGATCCTTCAAGCGCGAGGATGCCGCGATCGGTGCGTTGGGGGAGCGCTTCGGGCAGGACGGACTGTCACCGTCCGAGGAACGCGAGTTGCAGGTCCGCACCGAGGCATTGCGCGGCATGGTCAATGCGCGCCGGGTGCGTGGCAGTCGCCCGTAAATCAAGAAAAAGGGCGGCCACCGCGAAGGTGACCGCCCCATGATCTGATACCTTGACCGAATTACTTCGGCATCACCACCGTCGGCCCGATCGTCGAGACGATCGCACGGGCATCGAAAGCGCGGAGGTTGTCGCGCGGGATCGGACCCTTGCGCATCACGACCTCGGCCGTCGCTTCGTAGCGGTCGATGGTGTTGATATCCATGTTGTTGCCGAAGAAGGGATCACCCCAGAAGGGGTCCCAGCTGCGCCAGCCGAAGCCGCGGCCATAATAGCGCCACGACGGGCCCCACCAGCCGCCGCCCCATCCACCGAAGCCCGGCCCAAAGGCGCCCGGCGTCGAATAGGTGCGCGAGCGCAGCTGCGTGTCGCGGTCGGCCATCACAAAATAGTCATAGCCATTGGCCAGCGTCAGCTCGGCCGCGCGGTACAGCAGATAGCGCTCGACCGTGTCGCGCGACGTCACGGTGTTGCCCGCGAAGCTGACGATGAAGCGGCCCGGCTCCAGCTGCTGGTCCGAATAGCCGGTGCGGTAGAAGCCCGAACCCGTCGCCGGGCGATAGGTGGTTTCGGTCGCACATCCCGCGACCATCAAGGTGCTGGCGCCGAGCAGCGCGAGCGCGATCTTCCGACCGAATTGCATGGACACTTCTTCCTTTCCTTGCCGCTCGACCAGGCCGGACGGCAACAGCCCTGTAGCTGGCGCCGGTCTAACCTATCCCGACAGAACGGTCGATGAACGGTTTGGCTCCCGCGATGAATAGTGCGTCACACGCCTGCCATATGGATTGCAATTTGCCGTCGATGCGGTGCGCGACGATGTTCGAACAGATAGATGCCCTGCCATGTCCCCAACATCAGCCGCCCGCCGATCAGCGGAACGGACAAGTGAACACCTGTCAGGATGCTGCGCAGATGCGCGGGCATGTCGTCCGGCCCCTCATCGTCATGGGCATAGGCGCGGGCATCCTCGGGCGCGATTCGCGCGAAATAATCGAGGATGTCAGTCTTCACCTCCGGCGCGGCATTTTCCTGGATGATCAGCGAGGCGGAGGTGTGCCGACAGAACAGGGTCAGCAGCCCTTCGTCCATGCCCTGTTCGCGCACCCAGGCAGTAACGAGCCGGGTGATCTCGGTCAGGCCCTGGCCATGGGTGTCGACGGTGATGATGGTGGAGGCTTGGCGCATGGTTCCTCAATGCCCGATCCGTCCCGTCGGTGCCAGCCGGACGAGAATTGAACAGGTTCGCAGCAAGCGCGTTGTGCCCGCTTGAGGATAAGGAGACCTGCCATGAAAGCCCTGCTCGCCGCTCTGGCCGTCGTTACCGTTGCCGCCCCCATCGCCGCGCCGCCCGCCGTCGCCCAGGATCGTGACTATCGCTGGCATGGTGACCGTGACGATTGGGATGCCTCGCGCGATTACCGTCGCGGCAATCATCGCGAGCGTCGCCTCAGCCGCGAAGACCAGATTTATCGTGGTCGCGATGGCCGCACCTATTGCAAGCGCAATGACGGCACCACCGGCCTGGTGGTCGGCGCGGTCGGCGGTGGCGTGCTGGGCAATGTGATCGGCGGCGGTACGCTGGGCACGCTGCTGGGCGCAGGCGGCGGCGCGCTGCTCGGCCGCTCGATCGATCGCGGCAAGGTCCGCTGCCGCTAAGCTTGGCAGAAAGGAAGGGCGTCGGTGACAGGGTTCACCGGCGCCCTTTCATTTTTCTGGCCAAGGACGACGCTCCTGCATCATGATGCACGCGGGAGGGCCGATATGGCATTTGATCTGAAACTGACGACCGCGATGGCGGCGGCGCTGCTGGCAAGCGGCTGTAATCGCGCCAAAGCCGATGACAATTGGACAACCGATCGCGACACGGCGATCTGCACCGACGCGCAGGGCGTGCGCCTGCCCGACGATCGCTGCCGCCAGCATCGCGTCGGCGGTGGTGGCGGGGCTTTCTGGTATTTTCTGGGTCGCGGCCGCGCCATTCCCTGGTTCGGCGAACGCGCGACCGGCGGCAGTTTCCGCGCCGCGACCGGCGCCCGCTATGCCTATGCTCCGCCCGGTAGCGCGATGACCCGGTCCGCCGCCGTCAGCCGTGGCGGCTTCGGCAGTTCGGCGCGGCGCTTCGGCAGCATCCACGCATGATCCGCCAGACGCTGACGCCGCGACCCGACGGGCAGGCCAAGGTCGAGGCGCTGGGCCTGATCTGGCATGAGGGGCGCGAGCGGCCTTATTGGGACGAAAGCGCCTGCTACCGCTTCACCCGCGCCCAGATTGACACCGTCGAAGGGGCGACGGGCGAGCTCTACCGGCTGTTCCTGGCGGCAGGGGAGGCCGTGGTCAGCGACCCCGCGCTTCTGAACCGTTTCGCCATCCCGCCCGTCTTCTACGAACCGATCCGCGAAGCCTGGGAGGCCGAGCCGCCCGCATTGAATTTCGGGCGGTTCGATCTGGGCTATGACGGTGCGGATGCTCCGAAGCTGTTCGAGTTCAACTGCGACACACCGACATCGCTGTTGGAGGCGGCCGTCGTGCAATGGGCGTGGAAGGAAGAGCGTTTCCCCGCCCTCGACCAATATAACAGCCTGCATGAGGCGCTGGTCGCCCGCTGGGCCGAGATCGCGCCCGCTCTGCCCGCCACGCTGCATGTCGCGCATGTCGAAGACCCGGCGGGCGAGGATGCCGTCACCGCCGCCTATCTGCGTGATACGGCCGAGGCGGCCGGTATCACCACCATCCCCATTCTGATGGACCGGATCGGCTGGAACCACGACACGCATTGCTTCGTCGACGAAGCGGACATGCGGATCGAGGCGCTGTTCAAGCTCTATCCGTGGGAATGGCTGGTCCATGAGGAGTTTGCCGGACCGCTGCTCGACAATCTGGAGCGCGGCGACCTGACCTGGATCGAGCCGATCTGGAAGATGATCTGGTCGAACAAGGCGATCCTGCCGGTGCTGTGGGACCTGTTCCCCGGCCATCCCAATTTGTTGCCCGCGAGCTTCTCGGTGCCGAGCGGCGATGCGGTGGCCAAGCCTTTATTGTCGCGCGAGGGCGCAAACGTCTCGATCCGCAAGGCCGGGAGCATCGTGGCGGAGACGGCGGGAGACTATGGCGAGGAAGGTTATATCTACCAGTCGCTCTACCGTCTGCCGGAGGCGGCACCGGGATGTTTTCCGGTGCTGGGCAGCTGGGTCGTGGACGGTGCGCCGGTGGGGATGGGCATCCGCGAGGACGGACTGATCACCTCGAACACCGCGCGGTTCGTGCCGCATGTGATCGACGGCTGATCCGTCATGGCTGGCGCTGTCTGGGAGAAGACAGCGCCGGTGGCTCCCTGAGTAGGATTCGAACCTACGGCCGCTCGATTAACAGTCGAGAGCTCTACCGCTGAGCTATCAGGGAATGTTCCGGCGCTGTGGAGGGGTCCTATAAAGGGCCGGGAAAAACCCGCAACCCCTTTTTTGACGCTTTTGCGTAAGTCGCCCCGCCAAAGCTGTGGATAACATTTGCTCAATCGCGTCCTTCTTCTCCCTCTCCCCTGTCGAGGGGAGAGGGGCGAACGACAGGACAGGCTTACTGTCGATCGGTCTTAGGAGACGAACTGTTCCATCGTGATGCGGTCGTCGAGCGCATGTTCGGGATCGAACATCAGCGTCAGCTCGCGCGAGCGGTCCATGCAGATATCCACCTGCGCTACGTCGCGGACCTCGCGCTGGTCTGCCACGGCCGAGACAGGGCGCTTGCCGGGGTCGAGGACCTTGATCGAGATGCGGGCCTTGTCGGGCAGGATCGCGCCGCGCCAGCGCCGGGGGCGGAACGGGCTGATCGGGGTCAGCGCGATCAGCGCCGAGCCGAGCGGCAGGATGGGGCCCTGCGCCGAGAAATTATAGGCGGTCGATCCGGCCGGGGTGGCGGCCAGGATGCCGTCGCAGGCCAGTTCGGGCAGGACGATTCGTTCGTTGACCATGACCTCCAGCTTGGCGGTCTGGCGGGTTTCGCGAAGGAGAGAAACCTCGTTGATCGCGGGCATGGTATGGACGCGGCCGTCGATGCCGGTGGCGGTCATCTTCAGCGGGGTGACGCGGAACGGCTTGGCGCGGGCCAGCCGATCCTCCAGCCCATAGCCGCGCCATTCGTTCATCAGGAAGCCGACCGTGCCCAGGTTCATGCCGAACACCGGCACGGCCCGGCGCCGCCGCTCCAGCATGCGGTGCAGCGTCTGGAGCATGAAGCCGTCACCGCCCAGCGCGATGACATAATCCGCTTCGTCGAAATCGACCCAGTCGGCGCTTTGCAGCAGGTCGGCGGCCGCGGTCTGGGCGGGCGCGGTGGGCGAGGCGACAAGCGCCCGCCGGACGGGAAGGGTCATCCGCCGGTCACGCTCATATGGCGCGACACGGCCGGGGCCGATCCCGCCTCGATACGGAAGTCATGCCGGGCGGGCTTGGCCGCCAGCCCCAGATCGATCGCCGTGTCCAGCGCCTCGATGCCCCCGTTCCGCAGCGCGGCCTTCAAATCCACCTGATCCTCATGACCCAGGCACATATACAGCTTGCCCTCGGTCGTCAGCCTCACGCGGTTGCAACCATCGCAAAAATTCGCGGTGAGGGGGGAGATCAGGCCCAACCGCGTCTCGCTGCCCTCCACCTGCCAGTAACGGGCGGGGCCGCCGGTGCGATGCCCGGCGCGGACCAGCGGGAATTCCGCCGCCAGCCGGTCGAACACGGCGGTCAGCGGCAGGAAGCGGTCGACCCGGTCCTCGTCGATCGCACCCAGCGGCATCGTCTCGATAAGGGACAGGTCCAATCGCTCCGAAACGCACCACGATAGCATCGAAGCAATCTCGTCTTCGTTCATCCCCTTGAGCGCGACCATGTTGATCTTGATCGCAAGTCCCGCGTCGCGCGCGGAGAGGATGCCATGGATCACCTGACCGACATCGCCGTGCCGGGTGATATAGCGAAAGCGTTCGGGATCGCGGCTGTCCAGGCTGACATTGATGCGCTTCACGCCCGCATCGACCAGCGCGCCCGCATGGTCGGCCAACCGGGTGCCGTTGGTGGTCATGGTCAGCTCGTCGAGGCCATGGCCGACATGGCCACCCAGCCGCTTGACCAGATCGACGACATCGCGGCGGACCAGCGGTTCGCCCCCCGACAGGCGGATACGGGTCACGCCGCGCGCGATGAACCGCTCGGCGATGATCGCGATCTCGTCCAGACTGAGCAGCTTGGCACGCGGCAGGAAAGTCATCTGCTCGGCCATGCAATAGCGGCAGCGCAGATCGCAGCGGTCGGTGACCGAGATACGCAGATAGCGGATCGTGCGGCCATGGCGGTCGACCAGCGACCCGTCGGCCGGGCGCCGATCCGTCACAGCGACGGCATCCGCATTATCGGACGAATTATTGGCACGTCCCATCGTCATGACGGTAGCCCCAAGGCGGGACGCGAACAAGATCGATTGCCGTTGGTGATCCCAGTGGCGGTGGATAGGGTGCGCCCATGACGCAGGATGAATTCGGTTTTAACGCCCACCGCAGGGGAACGGCGATCTTCGCGCTTTCGTTCCGCCATCCTGCGTTGATGGACGAAGCGATCATCCGTGGCGGCTGGGCGATCTGGTCGATGGCGCCGCGCGACGGCGAGCATCCGCCGGGCGACATGCTGGTCAGCGCCTTCCTGGCGAGCGAGGCGCGCGTCGCGCTGATCGATGCGCGGGGCGAGGGCGATGCCGGGCTTCGTGCCGCGCAGGCACTGGGTGCGGTGATCGCGGCGACGGGGGCGGCCATGCTGGTTTCGGTGCCCGATTCGGACCCCGATACCCTCGAAGCGTTCCTTGCGGCGGGGGCCACGCATATCCTGGCGCCCGATGCGGGCGAACCCATGGTCCATGCCGCCTTGCGGCTCGCCGAGCGTCATGCCCGCCGGACGCTCGACGTGCGTCGACGCCGCACCCATGCGGACGGAGAGGTGGGCGAAATCCATCGCTGGGTCGCCGATACGCTGGATCGGGGCGAGCCTTGCGTCGCGATCGTCGTGTCGCTGTCGCGGCTGGACCTGATCAACGCTGCACACGGCCGACCGGCGGGCAATATGCTGCTGCGCGGGGTCGAGGCGCGAATGCAGGCGGTCGCGGCCGAGGCGTTCGGCGACCGGGCGATCGTCGCGCGGTCGGGCGGTGCGGAATTCGTCATGGCGGGCGTCGCCGATGGCCGACAGGCGCGGACCATTGCCGAAACGCTGGAGACGCTGCTCGCTCAGCCCGTACAGGCGGGCGCGGTGCCGATCCGTCTGGGCGTCCGGCTCGGTCTGTCCGAGGCGCGCGCCCATGAGGATCCCGCCAGCCTGCTCGCCCGTGCGGGGGAGGCGCTGGCCCAGGCGCAGGCGAGCGACGGCGCGATGTTGCGCTTCGCCCATCCCGGCGATGTGGCACCGCTGGACGTGCTGGCGGCCGACCTCCACCACGCCATCGAGCGCGGCGAGATCGACATCGTCTTCCAGCCGCAGGTCGCCATTCGCACCGGGCGGATCACGGGGGTCGAGGCGCTGGCGCGCTGGCGGCATCCCACCCTGGGGCCGTTGGGCGCCGACCCGCTCTTCGCCGCCGCCGAGCGCGCCGATCTGGGCCTGGCGCTGTCCGACCATATCCAGCAGGTCGCCCTGCAACGCGCGGCGCGCTGGCCCGCGCGACTGTCGCATCTGCGCCTGTCGATCAACGTGACCGCCGCCGATATCGGGCGGGCCGGTTTCGGCCGCATCTTCCTCGACCGCGTGGCGGCCAGCGGATTTCCGATCGAGCGGCTGACCGTCGAGATCACCGAGACGGGCCTGATCCGCGAACTGGACCGCGCCGCGCAGGTGCTCGACACGCTGCGGGCGGAGGGCGTGCGGGTGGCGATCGACGATTTCGGCACCGGCTATTCCAGCCTGGCCTATCTCACCAGCCTGCCCATCGACTATCTCAAGATCGATCGTGCACTGGTGACCGAGGTCGATGGAACGCGGCGCGACCGGGTGGTTGTGCGCGGGATCATCCGCATCGCGGCGCAACTCGGCATGGGGATCATTGCCGAGGGGGTGGAGACCGAAGGGCAGGCCCAGCTACTCGGACGACTGGGCTGCGACACCTATCAGGGTTTCCTGTGCGCCGCGCCGCTGGACGAGAAGGCTTTGCAGGCGATGGTCGAGGGAGAAATGGAATGCGCGGCCTGACGATCGCGGCGGCCTTTGCGCTGTCGCCCATGGCGGTTCATGCCGCCGCCCCAGTCGCCGATCCGGCCGAGGCCGCAATCCGGTCGGTGATGCTGGAGAGTGCGCAAGGATGGAATGGCGGCGATCTTGACCGCTTCATGGCCATCTATGCGCCCGATGCCGTGTTTGTCGGCAGCAAGGGGCTGATTCAAGGAAAGCCTGCCATTGCCGACAGTTATCGCAAGAGCTTCGCTGGTGGTGCGAATAGCCGCGGGCAGCTTCGCTTCGACTTTCTCCATCTGAAGCGGATCGGCGACCGCCGTATCCTCTTCGCCCGATGGAACTTGTCGGGCGGCGCGAAGGCCGAGAGCGGGATGACCACCCTGGTCTTCGAACGCCGCGCCGATGGCTGGAAGATCGTCTCCGATCATAGCAGCTGATCCTCATTCCTCCCTAAGCTATGCGTGGGAGGGGGAGGGCTCACCCCGCCGCCTTCGCCAATCCCTTCGACAATTGCAGCGCGCCGTGCAGCCGCGCCTTGGCGTCCGGCCAGGCGCGGTTAAGCACCAGCTTGCCGTCCGGGCGCAGCTTGGCCAGTTCGCCCAGCCGCTCGACATAGGCGAACAGCCCGTCGACATTGGGCGGGCGGTTGTCGTGGAACGCGACCAGCACACCGCGCGGGCCGACATCCATCTTGGCGATGCACGCCGTCTTGGCGTTGAGCTTGATCTTGATGACCTGGATGAGGTTGTCGGTCGCCTCGGGCAAAGGCCCGAAACGGTCGATCATCTCGGCAGCGAATTCCTCGACTTCCCGGTTCTTTTCTAGATCGTTCAGGCGACGATACAGCCCCATCCGCAGGTCGAGATCGGGGACGTAATCGTCGGGGATCAGGATGGGCGCATCGACGGTGATCTGGGGCGAGAAGTCGCGCTTCTTCTCGAACGCGCCGCCCGCCTTGGCCTCCAGGATCGCCTCTTCCAGCATCGACTGGTAGAGTTCGTAGCCGACCTCCTTGATATGCCCCGATTGTTCGTCGCCGAGCAGATTGCCGGCACCTCGAATGTCGAGGTCATGGCTGGCGAGCTGGAACCCCGCGCCCAGCGTGTCGAGGTCGGACAGCACCTTCAGCCGCTTTTCCGCCGCCTCGGTCATCATCCGCTCGGGCGGGGTGACCATATAGGCATAGGCGCGCGTCTTCGACCGGCCGACCCGCCCGCGAAGCTGGTAAAGCTGGGCCAGGCCGAAACGGTCGGCGCGGTTGACGATCATCGTGTTGGCGGAGGGGATGTCGATGCCGCTTTCGATGATGGTGGTGGACACCAGCACCTCGAACTTGCGGTCGTAGAAGGCGGACATGCGCTCCTCGACTTCGGTGGCCGACATCTGGCCGTGCGCGACGACATAGCGGACCTCGGGCACTTCCTTGCGCAGATACTCCTCGATATCCGGCAGATCGGCGACGCGCGGGGTGACGAGGAAGCTCTGTCCGCCGCGATAATGTTCGCGCAAGAGAGCCTCGCGCAGCACCACCGGGTCCCAGGGCATGACATAGGTCCGTACCGCCAGGCGATCGACCGGCGGCGTCTGGATCACCGACAATTCGCGCAGGCCCGACATCGCCATTTGCAGCGTGCGCGGGATCGGCGTGGCGGTCAGCGTCAGCATATGGACATCCGCCTTCAGCGCCTTCAGCCGTTCCTTATGGGTCACGCCGAACCGCTGTTCCTCGTCGACGATGACGAGGCCGAGCCGCTTGAACTCGACATTCTTGGCGAGCAGCGCATGGGTGCCGACGACGATATCGATATCGCCACTGGTCGCGCCGTCCTTGGTCCGCTTCGCCTCGGTCGCGGTGACGAGGCGGGAGAGGCGGCCGATCTTGATCGGGAAGCCCTCGAACCGCTGAACGAAGTTGTTGTAATGCTGGCGCGCGAGCAGGGTGGTGGGGCAGACCACCGCCACCTGCATCCCCGCCATCGCCGCGACGAAGGCGGCGCGAAGGGCCACCTCGGTCTTGCCGAAGCCCACGTCGCCGACGATCAGCCGGTCCATCGGCTTGCCCGCGGTCAGGTCGCCCAGCACATCGTCGATCGCCCGGTCCTGATCGTCGGTTTCCTCATAGGGGAAGCGGTCGACGAATGCCGGATAGCCCGCGCTGTCCGGCTCGGCCACCTCGCCGGGACGCAGCGCACGTTCGGCGGCGACGGCGATCAGCTCACCCGCGATCTCGCGGATGCGCTCCTTCATCTTCGCCTTGCGCCGCTGCCACGCCTCGCCGCCCAGCCGGTCGAGCGTCGCGCCGTCCTCGCCCGAGCCGTAGCGGGTCAGGACTTCGAGATTTTCGACCGGCACGTACAGCTTGTCGCCCCCCGCATAGGAGAGCGCGACGCAATCGTGCGGACTCTTGCCGACCGGGATCGAGGTCAGCCCCTCATAGCGGCCGATGCCGTGATCCGAGTGCACCACCAGATCGCCGGGCGAAAGCGTCGCCAGTTCGGCGAGGAAGGCGTCGGCCGATTTGCGCCGCTTCTGCCGCCGGATCAGCCGGTCGCCCAGCATGTCCTGTTCGGTGAGCACCGCGATGCCCGGCGCGGTGAAGCCGTGGTCGAGCGGCAGGACGACCAAAGCGACGCCGAAGCTCTTCGACGTGTCCGCGATCCCCAGCGCTTCCTGCCAGGTTTCGGCGGCCTTGGCGCCCTTCAACCCGTGATCCTTGAGCAGACTGCCGAGCCGCTCGCGCGCGCCGACCGAATAGCTGGCCAGGACGGGCTTGCGGCCTTCCTTGCGCAGTGCCTCGACATGGTCGACCACCGCCTCATAGATATTGGCGTGCGCCGCGCGTTCGGGCACGAAATCGCGCGCGCCGTCGACCTCGAAATCCAGGACGGTGGCGCTTTGCGGCTCATGGAAGGGCGAGACGAGATGCGCGGTCGCGGCCTCCAGCCCTTCGCCCCATTCCTTGTCCGTCAGGTACAGCGCCTTGGCGGGTAGCGGACGGAAGCTGCCCGGCTGTGCGGCTTCGGCGCGTTTGCGGTTCTCGTAATAGTCCGCCACCGCCTCGAACCGCGCGGTCGCCGCCGCGGTCACACCGCTGTCGCGCACCACCACCGCAGCCTCGCCGAGATGGTCGAACAGCGTCGACAGCTTCTCCTCGAACAGCGGCAGCCAATGCTCCATGCCCGCCATGCGCCGCCCCTCGGACACCGCCTGATACAGCGGGTCGCCGGTCGCGGTCGCGCCGAAGGTTTCGCGATAGCGGGTGCGGAAGCGCTTGATTGATTCCTCGTCGAGCAGCGCCTCGGAGGCGGGGAGCAGCGTGAAGCCCTCGACCCGGCCCGTCGTCCGCTGGTCGGCGGGGTCGAAGGTGCGGACACTCTCGATCTCATCGCCGAAGAAATCGAGCCGCAACGCCTGTTCCTCGCCGCTGGGGAACAGATCGACCAGGCCGCCGCGCACCGCGAACTCGCCCTGGTCGTGCACCGTCTCGGTACGGACATAGCCGTTCGCCTGGAGCAGCGCGGACAGCTTCTCCAGCCCAATTCGCTCGCCCGGCGCGAGCCGCGCGACCAGCTGGCGGATGCGGAACGGGGTCAGCACACGCTGGGTCGCGGCATTGGCCGTGGTCAGGACCAGCTGCGGCGTCTTGGGCTTGGCCTGGAGCCGGTGGAGTCCCGCGATCCGCTCCGCCATGACGCGCAAGGTGGGCGAGGCGCGATCATAAGGCAGGCAGTCCCAGGCGGGGATCTGAAGGATTTCCAGCTCGGGCGCGAAATAGGTCACGGTCGAGGCCAGTTCGCGCATCTGCGCTTCGTCGGCACAGATGAATACCGCGCGCGTGGTCGCGGCCCGCGCCAGATCGGCGAGCAGCACCGGCAGGAACCCCGCCGGAACGCCCGACAGGGTCAGCGGGCTCTTGGCGGTCAGGATCGTCTTGATATCGGGCATGGGGTTCCGAAGC
>Ga0308159_1004516_pt1 | contig 12661 bp, 14 predicted proteins | sample PhyCR1_FD_201040 | JGI IMG/M metagenome (GOLD analysis project Ga0308159, IMG submission 201040) | Phyllosphere microbial communities from UC Gill Tract Community Farm, Albany, California, United States - DLSLC.R1 | ecosystem: Host-associated > Plants > Phyllosphere > Unclassified | place: USA...
GGCCTGGAAATCGAAAGGGCGCGCTTCCGCAAGCGGAGCGCGCCCTTTTCGTTGCCGGGCTGGCGGACGGACGCCGCCGCTGCGCTATCCGCCAGGCGCGACAAAGCGCGACAAGATTTGCGAACCTCTGGTCATACGGTTCATCCACCCTTAAGCGGGATTCGGGCTGGACGTTGGCCTTGCCAGCCTGAACCATATTCTTCCGGAACTAGCGTAAATGTCATCGATGCGGCCACTTCAGTCCATGTCCGCCGTCATGGTCGCGGCCGATCAGCCCGCAGTGCCAGTGCTGGCCGGAGCATGGATATCGGGCCCTCCCGTCAGGCGTCACCTGCTGGCCGCGCTGCTGCTGGGCCTGTTCGTGTTGTCGGGCCTGATGCACATGGCCCAGTTGCGCATCGATCCGCTGGGACGCGGGAACCTCCCTTATTACGCCGCCGGCCTTGCGCTCATGGCGCTGCGGTTCGGATTGCCGCGCACGCAATGGAGACTGGCCGAGCCGGCCTCCCATTTCTGCGAATACGCGGCGCTGTTCACGCTCATCTCGCTCATGGGGGCGAGCGCCAGCTACGCGGTCGCCGCGCTGACCCACGGCTATGCGGATGTGACGCTGCAGGGCATCGACGAGGCTCTGGGTTTCGACTGGCTGCACTGGTATCGCCTCGTCGCCGCGCATCCCGCGCTTCAGGCGCTGGGGACGGCGGCCTATCGCAGCATCTACGTCACCCCGGTGCTCCTGCTGTGGTCGATCGCACGTTCCGGCGACCAGGGCAGGGCCTACACGTTCATCGCGGGGTTCTGGCTGGCCACCATCATCACTCTCGGCCTGTTCACCCTGATGCCGGCGGTTGGCCCGTTCTCGCACCTCTGGCACCAGCCGATACACTACATGCCGGAAAGCGAGCTGTGGCAGTCCGGCCTCATCCCGGCACTGCGCGAGCATACCGTGCACGTCATCGACCTGGGGCAACTGCGCGGCATCGTATCCGCGCCGAGCTTCCATACCGCTGCGGCGGTGCTCTACATCGTCGCCGGCTGGCGTATTGCGTCGCTGCGCTGGACGGATCAACGCGGCGATGCTGCTGTCCACGCCGATCGAGGGCACGCACTATCTTGTCGACATGATCCTGGGCGTTTTCGTCGCCGTGTCATCGCTGGCCCTGATGCGCCTCTATGGCCGCATGCAGGGCCGCAACCGTCGCTGGAGCGCCTAGGCGGCGTGGACAAATTCGATCGTGACTGATCGAGAGCTTTTTCCGCCTGTGTCGTATCGCATTACCGTCGCCCCCGCGAAGGCGGGGGTCCCGCTCCCCTAACACATGGCGGGATATCCCGCGAACAAGCGGGGCCCCCGCGTTCGCGGGGGTGACGGGGTGTGAAATTATGCGTCGTTCAATTGCGCCGGATAACGCAGATACCTTCGGGTGCCAAAAATTGCATTCCCGGGAACTTGTCCACGCCGCCTAGCCTTCGGGGTAAAGGGCGCGCACGAAGTAGAGCCCGTCCGGCGGCGCGTTGAGGCCCAGCGCCTGCCTCTCCCTTGCCGCCAGCGCCCGGGCGACCTGCTCCTCCGACCACCGCCCCATGCCGACGAGGGCGAGGCACCCCACCATCGAGCGGACCTGGTGGTGGAGGAAGCTGCGCGCCTCGGCCTCGATCAGCACCGTCTCGCCCTCACGGCGCACGGCGAGGCGGTCCAGCGTCTTGACCGGCGAGGCCGACTGGCAGTGCGCCGAGCGGAAGGTCGTGAAATCGTGCAGGCCCACCAGCGTCTGCGCCGCGCGGTGCATGGCCTCGGCGTCGAGCGGTTTTGCCATCTGCCACGCCTTGCCGCGCTCCAGCGTCAGCGGCGAGCGGCGATTGACGATGCGGTAGATATAGGCGCGGCCCAGGCACGAAAAACGCGCGTGCCAGTCGTCCGAGACGACCTCGCACTCCAGCACGGCGATCGGCGCAGGGCGCAGCAGCGCATTGAGCGCCCCCATCAGCCGGAACGGCGCCAGGGGTTTCTCGACATCGATATGCGCGCGCATCCCCAGTGCATGGACGCCGGCATCGGTGCGTCCCGCCGCGTGCATCATCACTTTCTCGCCCGTGACCGCGAAGGCCGCGTCCTCGACCGCCTGCTGCACCGACGGGCCATGCGCCTGGCGCTGCAGGCCCATGAACGGGCCGCCGTCGAATTCGATGGTGAGCGCAAAGCGGGTCATGCGCTTAACCCAGCCGCGTGCCTGCCGGGATCGGCCGGCCGCGCAGCAGTTCCGCCGTCGCCATCGCCGGCTTGCCCGCGCGCTGGATGCGGGTGACGCGGAGAGCGCCGGAGCCGCAGGCCACCGTCAGCTTGTCGTCCAGCGTCGTCCCGGGTTCCCCGCCGCCTTCGACTACTTGCGCCGCGAGGACCTTGTAGCGCTCCCCCTCCAGCTCGAAGAAGGCGCCGGGGGCGGGCATGAACGCCCGGACCTGCCGTTCCACCGCCTCTGCGTCCTGCGTGAAGTCGAGCCGGGCCTCGGCCTTGTCGATCTTGCTCGCATAAGTCACGCCGGCCTCGGGCTGGCGCACGGCGCGGTGCACGGCAAGGTCGCGCAGGGTGCCGATCAGCAGCTGTGCCCCCCGGTCCGCCAGTTCGCCAGTCAGTTCACCGGCGGTCTTGCCGTCGATCACGGTGCGCAGCGTCGCCAGCATCGGCCCGGTGTCGAGCCCGGCCTCCATCTGCATGATGGTCACGCCCGTGGTCGGATCGCCGGCAAGGATCGCCCGCTGGATCGGCGCGGCGCCGCGCCAGCGCGGCAGGATCGAGGCGTGGATGTTCAGGCAGCCCAGCCGAGGCGCATCGAGCACCGCGCGCGGCAGGATCAGCCCATAGGCCGCGACGACCGCGATGTCGGCTTCCAGCGCGGCGAAGGCGGCCTGCTCCTCTGCGCCCTTGAGCGAGACGGGGTGCCGCACCTCGATACCGCGCGTCTCGGCCTCGAGCTGGACCGGCGACGGTGTCAGCTCCTTGCCGCGCCGGCCGCCCGGCCGGGGAGGCTGGCTATAGGCCGCGACGACCTCGTGTCCCGCCTCCACCAGCGCGACGAGCGCGGGGACGGCGAACTCGGGCGTTCCCATGAAGATGATGCGCATGATGTGGGGAACTCTCCAGCGGGCTTCCTAAGGGCAGGCGCAGGCCCTATCTCCCGATCCATGGCATCGCAAGAGATCGAGAGGCTGACCGCCGCACTGTCGCGCCTGCCCGGCCTCGGCCCGCGTTCGGCCCGCCGCGCCGTGCTCTGGCTCATCAAGCGGCGCGAAACCGCGCTGGTGCAGCTTGTCGACGCCCTCGCCGCCGTGCGCGAGGCGCTCGTCGAATGCGAGGTGTGCGGCAATATCGACACTGCCAGCCCCTGCGGCATCTGCGCCGATTCGCGCCGCGACGCCCGGTCGATCTGCGTGGTCGAGGAGGTGGCGGACCTCTGGGCGCTCGACCGGGCGCGGCTGTTCACCGGCAAGTACCACGTCCTGGGCGGCCGGCTTTCGGCGCTCGACGGCGTCCGTCCCGAGGACCTCGCCATCGAGGGCCTGCTGCGCCGCATCGACCTCAGCCGCGCGGAAGGGCAGGGCATCGACGAGGTCGTGCTGGCGATGAACGCCACGCTGGAGGGGCAGACCACCGCGCATTACATCGCCGAAAGGCTGGAAAACCTGCCCGTGCGCGTGACCCAGCTTGCCCACGGCCTGCCGGTCGGCGGAGAGCTGGACTACCTCGACGAAGGCACGCTGGCGCAGGCGATCCGCGCCCGGCGGCCGGTCGGATAAGGTCGGCGGCTCGATCCAATCACAGTGATCGACGCGGGCATTCTTGCGAAATCCGCGCATCGGGATTATCTGGCGACTATGGCTATCCGTGAAATCCTCGAAGTTCCCGATCCGCGCCTGAAGCAGATCTCGGTCCCCGTCGACAAGTTCGACGACGAATTGCGCACCCTCGTCGCCGACATGTTCGAGACGATGTACGACGCCCCGGGCATCGGCCTCGCCGCGATCCAGGTCGGCGTGCCGCAGCGCGTGCTGGTGATCGACCTGCAGCCCGACGACGAGGACGCCGAGCCCGAAGTGTGCACGTCGCACGGCGACCATCATCACACGCACCAGCCGACGAAGAAGGAACCCCGGGTCTTCATCAACCCGGAAATCCTCGACCCCTCGGACGATTACATCGTCTACCAGGAGGGCTGCCTCTCGGTCCCCGAAATCTTCGCCGACGTCGAGCGCCCGTCGAGCATCCGCGCACGCTGGCAGGACCTCGACGGAACCGTGCACGAGGAGGCCATGGAAGGCCTGATGGCGATCTGCCTCCAGCACGAGATGGACCACCTCGAAGGCGTCCTTTTCATCGACCACCTCTCGCGCCTGAAGCGCCAGATGGCGCTCAAGAAGCTCGAAAAGCTGCGCAAGGCCGCCTGATTTCCCGGCCCGGGCGATCCGGGCGGGGAAAACTGCCTGGCGGGGCTGGTGTTCCTGAAACGTTCCGTATAGGTTCGGGGCATGGAACTGGTTGTCCCCGCGATTCTCATGCTCATCGTCGGCCTTGCCGCCGGCTGGTTTTTCGGCTCCCGCCCGGCCGCGCAGTGGCGCGCCCAGGCGGATGCGCGTGAGCGTGAGGCGCGGGAAGGCGATGCGAAATACCTGCGCGCCTTCGCCGACCTCGAAGCCGCGCGCGAAAGGGCGAGCCGGGCCGATGCCCTGGCGCAGGCGCTGGACCGTGCGCGCGGCGAGCACGAGGCCGTCAGCGAACGGCTGCGCCAGGATGCCGCGGGCGCGGTCGAGCGGACCCGGGCCGAATTGACGACGGTGCTCGAAAAGACCCGGGCCGAACTGACGGCGGTTCTCGAAAAGACCCGGACCGACAATGCGGCGCTGGTCGATGCCCTGCGCCGCGAACAGCGCGACCTGGCCTCCCAACTCGCCACTTTACGGGAAAAATCGGCTAATTTCGACGAGCAGAAGCGGCTTCTGGTCGAAGCGCAGGCGGCGCTGCGCAAGGAATTCGAGCATGCCGGCGCCAAAGTCCTGGAAGGTGCGCAGGAAGCATTCCTGCGCAGCGCCGGCGCGCGTTTCGAGCAGAGCGAAAAGACCAATGCCGAGCGTATCGCCACGCTGCTTGCCCCCGTCGGCGCCCGTCTGAAAAGCTACGAGGAACAGGTCACGGCGCTGGAGGCGAAGCGCATGGACGCCTTCGGCCAGCTCGGCGGCCAGATCGAGCAGTTGCGGCTCGGCCAGGAACAGGTCCGCGCCGAAGCGGTCCGGCTCGGCAATTCGCTGCGCAATGCGCCCAAGGCGCGCGGGCGCTGGGGCGAACAGCAGCTCAAGAACGTGCTCGAGCAGTGCGGCCTGACCGAGCATACCGACTTCGAGACCGAGCACTCGATCAACACCGAGGAAGGCCGTCTGCGCCCCGATGCGATCGTGCGGATCCCGGGCAACAAGCAGCTCGTCATCGACGCCAAGGTGTCGCTGAACGCCTATCAGGACGCTTTCGAGGCCGAGGATGAGACGAAGCGCCTGGCCTCGCTCGACCAGCACGCAGCCTCGATGCGCAATCACATCCAGACGCTGGGCGCCAAGAGCTACCAGAGCCAGTTCGAGAACGCGCCGGACTATGTGATCATGTTCGTCCCGGGCGAGCATTTCATCGCCGCCGCGCTCGAACACGATTCGGGGCTGTGGGACTATGCCTTCGACCGCCGCGTGCTGCTCGCCAGCCCGACCAACCTCGTCGCCATCGCGCGCACCATCGCGCAGGTCTGGCAACAGGAAGGCCTGGCCCGCGAAGCGCGTGACATCGGCAAGCTGGGGGCGGACCTCTACGACAGCCTCGCCAAGACACAGGAGGATCTAGAGAACCTCGGCCGCCACCTAGGTCGTGCGGTGAATAGCTTCAATGGCTTTACACGAACCTATGAAAGTAATGTGATGAGCCGCGCGCGGCGTCTCAGCGAAAAGCACATCAAGATCGGTAAGCGCGAGATTTCCGATAATGTGCCGCTGGTCGAATCCGCGCCGCGATTCTCGGACGGCGTCGGCGGTACCGAACACGTGGCCGAGGAACCTGCCGAAGCGGCGGAATAATCAGAAGGGGATGACCCTAATGACGATAGAGCAATCTCGCTCTAGTTCGCGTCCACCCGCACGAGTTCGGCGGTATGCCCGCTCGACTGCAGGGTCATGCGGTTGCCGTCGACGGCCATGCGCGGGGTTGCGACGAGAAGCGCGCCCACGGCGTTGCCCTGATGCCAGGACGGATCGGAGCAGGTCTTCTCGCTCTGGTCCAATGGTCCGGCGACAAGGCGGTCGGCATCGATCCGCCATGGGCCGCCAAGGCTGCTGCAGCCGACTTCCACTCCGATGCGGCCATCCTCGAAGGTGATGCCCGAAGCGCCCGATACGGGGCGCTCCCCGTCAATCCGGTCGAAGCGCCAGCTGCTTTCCGCCAGGTGCGAACGATCGCCGCTGTCGGAACATCCGGCGAGAAGTGCCGGGCAGATCAGGAAAAGTCCGAGTCGTCGCATCACCCCTGCACCTTGCCACGCGGCGTGTGAGGATCGGATGAACGGGAGGACCGCGTTTCCTCGAAAGGTCAGGACCGGCGCAGGTGGGCCAGCGCCTCGTAAGCCAGCACGGCGCCGGCCACGGCGGCGTTCAAACTGTCGGCGCGGCCCAGCATCGGAATGGTGACGCGCAGGTCGCAGGCGTCTTCGTAGGGCGCGGGGAGGCCCTGCGATTCGTTGCCCACCATCAGGAAGCAGGGCCCCGCATAGGCCGCCTCGCGGTAGTCGGTGGGATCGCGCAGCGAAGCGGCGACGAGCTGGCCTTCGCCGGCGCGCAGCCAATCGATGAATTCGTCCCAGCGCGCGATCACCAGCTTCTGCGTGAAGATCGCGCCCATGCTCGCGCGGACCGCCTCGACCGAGAACGGGTCGGCGCAGTCGTCGATGAGGATCAGGCCGCCGGCGCCGACGGCATCGCCGGTGCGAAGCATGGTCCCCAGGTTGCCCGGATCGCGCAGCGCCTGCGCGACCAGCCAGATCGGCGCGGCGCCGCGGTCGATGCTTGCCAGCGAAGTGTCGAATTCAGCAAAGACCCCGGCGACCGCCTGGGGATTGTCCTTGCCGGTGACTTTGGCGAGGATCTCGACGTCCATCTCGACCACTTCGCCGCCTGCCGCCGTCACTGCCGCTTCCAGCGCGTCGAGCAGCGGATGCGGGTCGCGGCCGATCGCCATGACCAGCATTTCCGGCACGATCCCGCATTCGCGCGCATCGGTGAGCAGGCGCAGGCCTTCGGCGAGGAACCGCCGCTCGCGCTTGCGGTGCTTCTTGTCCCTGAGCGAGCGCAGGAACTTGACGAGGGGATTGGAAAAGCCGGTGATGGTGCGGCGCGCGCCGCCGTCCTGCCAGTCGTAAGACACTTGGTCAGCCCGCCCGCTTCACTCTTCGCCGAAGCCGCCGCGCACGAGCCCGGCGAGGATGGCAAGCGCATCCTCGGCGCCTTCGCCGGAACAGCTGATCTCGATGGAATCGCCCTTGGCGGCGCCCAGCATCATCAGGCCCAGGATCGATCCGCCCTCGGCGCTGCCGCTGTCCTTGGTGACGTTGACCTTCACCGTGTCCGGCAGTTCGGCGACGTGGTTGACGAACTTGGCGCTGGCGCGGGCATGGAGGCCGCGCTTGTTGACGATGAGGACCGTCTCGCGGCAGTCGATCATGCGTCCTGCCCCAGGTATTCGCTGGCGATGGTGATGTAGTTGCGGCCCGCGTCGCGCGCGGCGGCGACGGCTTCGCGCACCGGCATGCAGCCGCGCGCCTTGGCGAGACGGATCAGCATGGGCAGGTTGATCCCGGCGATGACTTCGACCTTGCCCGCCTGCATCAGCGAAATCGCGAGGTTGGAGGGGGTGCCGCCGAACAGGTCGGTGAGGACGATCACGCCTTCGCCGCTATCGACCTTGGTGATGGCATCGGCGATTTCGGAGCGGCGGCGTTCCATGTCGTCGTTCGGCCCGATGCAGACGGTTTCCACATCGGCCTGATCGCCGACGACGTGCTCCATCGCGTGTACGAACTCCTCGGCAAGATTGCCGTGAGTAACCAGAATCATGCCGATCATGCCGGGAATGCGCTCCGAAATTCCTGCAGGTGCCACCGAGCGATGTCTTCATTTTTCACGCCGCAGACCTCCTTCCAGAAGATCGGCTGCCCGTGAGCCCAGGTTGCGGTGCAGCAATGTGGGCGAAAATCCCGATTGGCGCAAGGCTGCTGCGATCTGCTCTGCCGTAAATACCGATCGATGTCTTCCTCCGGTGCAGCCGAACGCGATGTGCACGTAAGCCTTGCCCTGGGCCCGGTAGCGGGGAAGCAGAAGCAGGAGCAGGTCGCGTATGCGGGTGAACGCCTCCTCGTAGGCCGGATCCTTGCGGATGTAGTCGCCCACTGGCTGATCCTGCCCGGTCTGGGGCCGCAGCAGCGGGTCCCAGTGGGGATTGTCGAGGAAGCGCATGTCGAAGACGAGGTCGGCAACGGGCGGCATCCCGCGCGAGAATCCGAAGCTGGAGACGGTGACGGTAAGCTCGCCGGGCTCGCTGGCGGCGAAGCGTTCGCGAATCACGCGTTGCAGGTCGTTGGAGGTGAACTCGGTGGTGTCGATCAGCAGGTCGGCCCAGCGGCGCAGCGGGGCGAGCAGTTCGCGTTCGGCGCGGATGCCGGTCGAGACGGGCGAATCTCCGGCGAGGACATGGCGGCGGCGCGTTTCGTTGTAGCGGCGCTCCAGTTCCTTGCTCGAACAGTCGAGGAACAGCGTGGTGATCTCGAGGTCCCGGCGTTCGGTCAGGGCCTTCACCTGCGCGATCACGCGTTCGGGATTGAAACCACGGGTGCGCGAATCGAAGCCGATCGCAAGCGGGGCGGGGTCGGTATCGGCGCCGCCCGGCGCGGTATCGATCATCGCGTCGAGCATGCGGATCGGGAAGTTGTCGACGATTTCCCAGCCCAGGTCCTCGAGCACCCGCAGCGCCGTGGTCTTGCCCGCTCCCAGCATGCCCGTCACCAGCAATACGCGCTGGCGTGCCGCCTGATCGCTGCTCATTCCCGCTTCGGTCCCCATAGCCGCCCTCTCTGCGCGCAGTGGCCGCGAAAGGGAAGGGGTGAAGCGGTCTGCCCGCGCGTCTTATTGGGACAAGCCATAATGGCGAAGCGCCAGTTCGGCTTTGAGCGCCAGTGCCCCGGCGCCGGGCCAGAGGCGGATCAGGGGCAGGTCGGCGCCGGCGATGACGATGCGCTCCGGCTCCTCGATATAACGCGGGGCCTGCGCGTCGAGCGCCAGGACGAGGGCGACGGGCACGGCCTGCGCGCAGGGGAACGGCAGGATCCCGAGGTTGCGCACTTCCAGCAGGGCGCGGGTATTCGGATGGGGCCGGGCGAGCAGGTGGCCGCGAACGTTTTCCAGCAGCACGGAGTCGTCGCCCACCAGCACCGCGCCCCGGTCGATCAGCTCCAGCGCCAAGGTGGACTTGCCCGCGCCCGGGAGGCCTTCGATAAGCACCGCGCGCTCGCCAATGGCCACGCAGGTCGATTGCCGGGCGACCGGATCGCTCATCCTTCGGTCTGCCAGGCCGGCAGCGAGATGACGAAACATGCGCCGGATGCGCCGTCGCCGCGGTCGGTCGCCGCGATCCTGCCGAAGTGCGCCTCGACGATGGTGCGGGCGATGGCGAGGCCAAGGCCGCTGTGCTTGCCGAACGCCTCGCCGGACGGGCGCAGCGAGTGGAAGCGTTCGAAGATGCGTTCGCGCGCCGCCTCGGGGATGCCGGGGCCGTGGTCGGCGACGACGATCCTCACGCGGCTGTCGGCGCGGCTGAGGGTGATCTCGATGGCCCCGCCGGGGGGCGAGAAGGACACCGCGTTATCCAGCAGGTTCTGCAACACGCGTTCGAGCCGGGGCGCATCGCCGGCCACGGTCAGGCCGGCGCCGTCCTCGCTCATGACCGAGACCCGGCAGTCGCGGTTGACGCCGCGCTGTTCGCGCTCGGCGACGAGGGCGTGGACGAGGCCGCCCATGTCGAATGGTTCGAGGGTGGTGCGGCTCATCTGCGCGTCGATGCGGCTTGCGTCGGCGATCTCGGTGACGAGGAAGTCGATCCGGCGCACGTCGTCCTGGGCGATGCCGATCAGCTGGCGGCGCAGGTCGGGCGCCTCCACCCGGTCGAGGCTTTCGAGCGCGCTGCGCAGGCTGGTCAGCGGGTTCTTGAGTTCGTGGGCGACATCGGCGGCAAAGCTTTCCACCGCGTCGATACGCTGGCTGAGCGCGCCGCTCATGTCGGAGATGGCGCGGGCGAGGAGGCCGATCTCGTCGCGGCGGTCGGGCAGGCGGGGCACGACGACGCTGCGGTCGCGGCCCAGGCGCACGCGCACCGCGGCGCGCACCAGCTTGCGCAGGGGCTCGACGATGGTGCGGGCAAGGAACAGCGACAGCAGGATCGATACGCCCAGCGCGCCGCCGACGATGATCACCAGCGTCTGGCGCGCCATGCGCACGTTCTCGGTGATGTCGCGCGCGTTGCGGGTGACGAGGAGGGCGGAGCCGTCTTCGCCCACCGGGGTGGCGGCGATGATCACCGGCGTACGGTCGGGCGCGGCCTTGTGGCTGATGCTGGTCTCGCCCCTGGCGAGGGCGGCGGCCACTTCGGGCCAGGCCGAGGCGTCCGGGCTTGCCGGATCGCGGTAGTCCGGGATCGGCGGCGCACCGAGCACGAAGTCCATGGCCCGGTCGAGGATGCGGGCGGCGTCCTGGTACCAGGGCTCGCTGGCGGGGTCGATCAGGCGATAGGACGGTGCGGCGAGGGCGAAGCTGTCCCCCGCGAGCCTGCCGGCGGGGCTGAACAGGCGCAGTCGCAGGTCCTGCTCGGTGCCGATCCGCGCGATCAGGTCGAGGCGGTCGGCGCCGTTTTCGTCGGCCAGCGCATCGGCGGTGATCTCTGCCTCGGATTTGGCCAGGCGGTAGCGTTCGGCGAGCAGTTCGTTGCGGTAGCTGTCGATGTAGAACAGGCTTCCGGCCAGCAGCGCCAGCGCGATCACGTTCACCGCCAGGATGCGCGCGGTGAGCGAGACGCTCCACGACAGGCCCAGGCGCACGGCGATGCGGGGGCGCGGCTTGGCGCGCGATTTTTCAGCCATCGGTGAAGGAATAGCCGGCGCCGTAGAGCGTGTCGATCGCCCCGAACTCCGGGTCGGCGGCGCGGAACTTGCGGCGCAGGCGCTTGATGTGGCTGTCGATCGTGCGATCGTCGACATAGACGTCGTCGCTGTATGCCGCGTCCATCAGCTGGTTGCGGCTCTTCACCACGCCGGGGCGCAGGGCCATCGCCTCGAGGATCAGGAATTCGGTCACGGTCAGCGACACCGCCCGGCCGTCCCATGTGACCTGGTGGCGGGCGGGATCGAGCATCAGGCGGCCGCGCACGACGGGCTCGGGAAGGCCGGCGGTCGCGTCCTGCTCGGGCTCGGCGGTGGCCAGTTCGCTGCGCCGCAGGATGGCGCGGATGCGCGCGACGAGCAAACGCTGGCTGAACGGCTTGGCGATATAGTCGTCCGCGCCCATGGCCAGGCCCAGCGCCTCGTCGGGCTCCTCGTCCTTGGAGGTCAGGAAGATCACCGGCAGGCGCGACTGCGCGCGCAGCGCCTGGAGCAGGTGCAGACCATCCATGCGCGGCATCTTGATATCGAAGATCGCGAGGTCCGGCGGGTTTTCCAGCAGGGCCTTCAGTGCGGTCTCGCCATCGGCGTAGACGCGCGTGGCGAACCCTTCGGCATGGAGGCCGATGGAGAGCGTGGTCAGGATGTTGCGATCGTCGTCGACGAGGGCGATCGTCTGCTGGCGCGGCGCCGCCGGGGCGGCGGGCGCTTCCGGCGAAGCGACGGGAGCAAGGGGGGGAGTGGATGCATCGGCCATGGGCGGGCGCAGTTTCCCTTGTGCTGCTTGGAGCCACGCTGCCTAGCGGCTGCGGCGGCGTATGACAATCGGCGCCAAATGGGCATGATGCGTTGCAGGCGCACGATTAAACTATCGCACATAGGACCTCGACGGTTCCAATTATTGCCAATTTGACGGAAAAGCGGATTGCCGCATACTTGTGGCTCGATTCTTGCGCAGGAATCGAGAATGCCTTTCGCGGCTTAAACCGCGGGGCACCATCTTGGAGGAGATGACTTTGACCGCTTCACTTAGCTATCCGCTCGAAAAACAGGGCATCGAGACGAAGGCCACGATCTTCGCGAACCTTGGCACGGCCCCTCTGGTCGAACATGCGGTGAAGAACGGGGAAGGCGTGCTTTCGGCCGACGGTCCGTTCGTGGTGGCCACCGGCAAGCACACGGGACGTTCGGCCAAGGACAAGTTCATCGTCAAGGACGCCGAGACCGAGTCCACGGTGTGGTGGGGCAAGACCAACGTGCCCATGACGCCCGCCCATTTCGCCGCACTCAAGGAGGATTTCCTGGCGGCCGTTGCGGCCCGGGACACGCTCTACGTGGCCGACCTGTTCGGCGGATCGCAGCCGGAGCACCGCGTCAAGGTACGCGTGATCAACGAGTTCGCCTGGCACAACCTGTTCATCCGCACGCTGCTGGTG
>Ga0308159_1004518_pt1 | contig 12655 bp, 15 predicted proteins | sample PhyCR1_FD_201040 | JGI IMG/M metagenome (GOLD analysis project Ga0308159, IMG submission 201040) | Phyllosphere microbial communities from UC Gill Tract Community Farm, Albany, California, United States - DLSLC.R1 | ecosystem: Host-associated > Plants > Phyllosphere > Unclassified | place: USA...
TGGGCTACGTTCTGGAAGGCACAATCCTCATCAGCTGCCTCGCCCTTACAGTGTTGTTATCTCTCGTCAGCTTTTACCTGGTGGAACAGCCTTGCAGGCGCTGCCGCTGGCCACTCAAAGCAAGCGTGCCTGTGCTTGTGCTGGCTCCGATGATTATCTTCGGTTCGGTTTATTCGTACAGTGACCATCATCAGGGTCTTCCGGCCCGCTTTGGTGCTGACTATGACCAGGTAGCGAATAATATAAACAGCTCACTGGTTAAGGCTGGACACCGGCCTGATTGCCTCGATGGCTCACAGAATCCTGAGCGGTGCATGTTTGGCGATATAGCCGGTAATAAAACAGCGCTTTTAATCGGTGATTCTCACGCAAATCATTTTTGGGGTTTCTTCGACGTTCTTGGAAAAGATGCCCATGTTAAAATGACTTCCCTCAGTACCCCTTTATGTCTGGCACTGCCAGATATCTACCTTTATGACTGGTGGTCATTTAAAAATGACATTTACAATAAATGTCATAGCAATACAGAGAAATATTATGACCTGATTAAAAGCGGGCACTACAACTATGTGATTATTGGTCATGTATGGGAATGGTATGAAAGCGGCCCACATGTGATTAATAACGCCGGCGATCTACGCTCTGACGCTTTATCAAAAGAGAGAATCAGCAAGGCGATGCATAAAGCTATAGATATCATTGTAGCGTCCGGAGCACGCCCGGTTCTGGTGAGAACGGTAGCGCCTATGCCGGTTAATTATCAAAGCTGCATCCGTAATCACGTAATCTTTCGTGAGCCCTACAGTAAGGCTGAGTGCGATAACCAGAATCCGCAGAGCCCTGAAAAGGACTGGACTTTGCCACTCTTTAACCAGTTACAGAAAGACTATCCGTCACTGATTATCATCGATCCGAAAAAGATACAATGCGCGGATAATACTTGTGTGACTGCTATTGGAGAGACGCCGATTTATCGTGATGTAGGACATTTGAATGATTATGCTTCATATCAATTCGGAGAGCAGTACTTGCAGCGATTTGGGAATCCATTGAAGTGATCCAGAACCGGGCCCATTGGGCCCGGTTTATTAGAAAATGAGGCGGCAAGGCCGCCTAGAAATTTTTAACTGAACTCGCTTTTTACCTTACCAGCTCTGACCAGCTCACGAAATTCCGCTTCGCTGTATTCGCTACCATGTTCCAGTGCTGAATAGATATTGCCGACTAACCAGTAGTTAGGTTTTTTTGTCTCGGTATACCACCAGGATTCTTTAAGAATAAGCAGGGGTTCACAGTCCTCACCCTTTTCATAAATCCAAATCTGTGTAACATCTTTCCCGGTATTATTGGTTCCGATAATATCCGGATCAAACTCGTTTTTAACTTCCGCATCAAAATAGCGATTCAGAAAATTTATAAAGTGCATGGCGTTATCCTTTATGCCCGGCTTTCGCCGGGCAACCAGTTAAGAAATCTGAGAGAATCTTTGAAGGTTAGCTTTAAGGTCAAACAAGAAACCTTCTTCAAAATCCCAGGCTCGCCAAATTAACTGGCCCGTTACTGCGTTTCTTATTTCAACGCGGAAATCGTTATGGATGGATACTTCAGAAACTTCGACAGTGACAGAATCATTCACGTTATAAGCCGAAATGATTTGTTCAATAACCTGCTTTTTCATTATTACTCCTGATCGTGGCCGATACCGGCTATTTGCGTAGAAGCACCATTGCTTCCCGACAAAACAATTATCCGATATTCAGCCCCGGAAGTCAACGCAAGTTAACACTTAATTACCCCCATTTTACTGGGGGCTTAAATTTATTTTATGTCGGAAAGGTATTTCCTGATTGTGACCTGTAAGCTGTCGGTAAGGAAATTCAGGCCCATATTGAAGAGACGGCCTTTGCGGTAGGCTTCTACAGTACACTCCGGCCCGATCCTGTCACCATAGCGCTCTTTAACGGCTTCAATAGCTTTAGCAACCAATTCATCTGTATAGCTTCTTTCAGGAAATAGATATTTAATCCCGCCATACAGCTTATTAAAGCCGGTTTCATTATACTCATAGCATTCTGAGAAGCTGTCTACGTTGCCGATCTGGAATTGCTTTATAATTTCTTCTACTTCCGCTTTAGTCGGCCCGTCTGTCCAGCAAACATTAATACAGGTGGCATCACGTGTACGAACGGAGAATTTTGTACCTTTGAAATTTTCCTTCAAAAGAATGCGGATGTTTTTTGATGCGCGCTTGCATGCAAAAGGCTCCTGCGATTCAGTAACCAGATTTTTATATTTATCATTACTGGCGGCTGATTCTGCTTCCTGTGTAGTAATTTCTTTCATTCTCATTTCAGCTTGATCCTGAAATTTTTCAGCAGCGTTCTCAGCTACACGACGCATACGCAGTTCTGCAAGGGAGAGCATCCGATCAAGCTTTTCCCATCCAAAGCGGCTGGCAACTTTTTCATGCTCGATAGTAATGCTCTGAGGAATATCAAGACGTGAAAACGTGTAGGAAATTACCCCGCCAGTTAATGAAATTACGCTGACAGCTACAGGATCGTTATGAAAAGAAAAGCACTGGCCAATTTCAAAGGTTTTAACAGTCATGAATTATTCCTTAGCGTTGCCGATACCGGCTATTTGCGTAGAAGCACTATTGCTTCCCGACAAAACAATTATCCGATATTAGCCCCAAAAAGTCAACTCAAGTTAACACCTCGATCGTCATTAATCATTAATAAAATCAGTTGGATAGCGTGATTTTTCACTGATGCCCAAAGGGCATGAAAGCCGCCAGATGTGGGCGAGGGGATCTGTGCTGGTCAGGGGCGGCGAGGCCCGCCGCCAGGCGGTTACGGCCCGGTATGTCCTGCCATACCCAACCCCATCCCTGCTAAGCCGATCCGGCCCTACAGGCCACGCAGCTGCTGCACAGCGCCCGTAAGGCCCGGCTGAGCGGGCTGGGTGACGCGCCAGCGGCACACAGGGCGTGATTTGTCCGGGTGTTGGGGAAAGGGGACGCCTGCGGCCTCTTGAGCCTACAGGCGCGGTTCTGTAACGGCACAGATTGCATTCACTGTAAACGGCATATGGCGCTATAAAGGTTTTTCAGAGGATCAAGTGATCTGTAGGGCTAAATTAGAGCGCTTAGCGTGCGGGCATGTCCGGAGAGGGGAATGCTCGATCCCACAGCGCACCGGGAACCAAGAGATAAAAATGATAAAGGCGGCAAGTGCCGCCTGCGATGGATCAAATCTTCACTGCTAAGGTTTTGCATTTTCCTTTTCAGACAATAAATTCAATAACTTCTTATCGTCTCTAAAATAGCCCTTTTCGGCATAACCAATCTTATCTTCTAACAGGAGACATATTGCAATTGCGGCGTCTTCTGCACTAAATTTATTATTTCTTACTTTTTCCAAAGCGTCTTTTAGAAGTTTCACAGCAATATTTTTAGCATCTATTTTTTTAATGCTTTTCCTTGAGATAATAATGGTTACACTTAATAAAATTAAAGATAGGATAAAAACAAATATACCAAGACTAAAAGATAGTAAATTTGCAGATAATGAGTTTTCTTTTAAAAATTTGTCATACATTGAAAATGGACTTTTGAAAAATATATAACCCGTTCTACCAAGATCAGCATTCGCAATGAAACAATCATAGCCACATTTGCTTGCAGGAAATTTCTCTAATCGTGAAATCGCTTTTTCTTTTTCACCATTTCGCATCAGGTAGTGAATTATAGCCATTTTCTTATCAGTAGAAGTGTAGTCGGTATGCAAAGATGACAGCATATAGCTTACATCATCTTTCGTTATTTCGTTTCTTTTATCTTTCGCATAAAAATACCAGTCAGAGATAAATGCGTTATCCTTATTAGCCTTGTAGATGTTATCAATATTGACCCTCCCCTTAGATACATCATAAATCAAAGCGTTGTAAATGGACTCTGTAAGCGCTTCAGAAGCTGGAATGTAATAACCATTACCGATTGCCTTAGGATACCAACTGTCACTTAAATCAGCAATTTTGCCTCCATTATTTTTCCACGTCGTTTCTTGATAAATAAAATTATCAAAACTATCTTTCCATGCAAGAAAAGCATGTCCGGGAACAAAAACGGCGTACCCCTTTATACCTTTAATTTTTAATGCATCCATCATTAAATACGTGTTAGTATCGCAGTCAGATCTATGAACTGCGTAATTGTTTGATACTTCTACACTTTGCGTATAGTAAAATTTGTCATACAGTTTTTTATTGGCGCAACGTACATAATTAGCGATTCCATTATCCGTATTTTCCCAAACGCAGCTCTGAGTTACTGCTTTCAAATATTCGTTGACATTTATTAAGGCTCTATTCGCATTCTCTTTATTAGAAACGCCATAATCTAAATCTGCTTTAATCAGCCGATGTGTGAGAAAATTTTTATCGAATGAATTATTTGACTCACCTGAAGAAGAATACCTGCTATAGAAATCCTTTTTATATTCTTTATTATCTCTCCAGTCGCTCATAAATATGGTGTAGCTTAAATACATTATTACTAAGGAAAATCCCACTCCAAACAATGTAGCTAAAAGCCATCCTACCCGCTCACTGTTCCATTTTTTTGTAGCGCTCATTTACACCCTCATTATGATAAATAATATTTTTAAAATCATGCCTATGAATATATATTGCCTGTTTTCAGACTTAGCGCGGTAATTTTCGCTTCATGCGTCAGTGTCAGCCGCCCGCGTAAGCGGGGCGAGACGGGAACCGGCTCGATGCGCAGCACGGCAGAACGGCCCGAAGGGCGACGCCCAAATCAACACGATTTCAGAAGCGTTATTCAGGCTTCTTTGTAAACGACGTGAAAAAGTTTGATTCTCTGAGTATTTCAGAGTCTTTGTAATCAGGTAATACAGTATTAACCAGCTGGTTTTCATCATTGGCATAAATTACTTTTTCATCGCGTACCTGCGTTTTTTTTACACCCTCAGCATTTTTCTTGCTATAAGAATGCCTGAATACGATGTAATAACTGCCATCCTCTTTCCTGTGTACGGAGGTATCCCAACGATGATTTCCTTGCTTACGGAAATGATGATAAAGCTGCTCTCCGAACTTTTGCAGATCTGCTTCATGCAGGTTCAATGTACTCTCCCTGTGTTTTTAACTTATCTTTATTAATTGAATGTTTTGCCGCCTCCTGCAGAACTTCTTTTGCATATGACTCTGGCAACCATACATTTACAAGCATCAGTGTTTCACCCTCACCGGCATTTAATGAGGCGGCCTGGTACAACTCCCACACCCGTTTAACGGCCATTCCAATATTTTGCTTACTTCTGTTTTTTCGAGCTGCCACATCAACCTGACTTTCTCCTTTTACTAAAACAGAATAAGCAATATCTGTTGTAACAGAAGCGAATGTTTCCATAAGGGGAAGTAGGTTCTGCCACTCCTTTTCACTGATCTGCCGTTTCTGAGCCATTAGCTATATCCTCAAATTGATGATGTTATGAGGTTACACAATAAAACTTTCTAGGTCAAACTAAGTAAACACTAAGTTACTCAAGGTTGACTAAAGTTATTGTCAATGATACCGCATTAGTGGTTCAAAGATATAATATTGCAGTCTTCGTCTGCATGGTTATAACGCTCGCCACAGGGGCGGCTGAGGCGTACCGCAGCGTAGCGAGGAACGAACAGCCGGCGCGAGGAAGCGTAAGTGCGCTGATGGCCAGATGCCTGCTTACGCTCATGAGCATGAAAGAAGTTCGCCGTGACTGCTTGGTTAGCGTTTACTGTGGATAGAAAACCTGAGTAACACAACCACTTATAAATCCTTCTTGTTCATGGCTGATATCCATGAACATGGATTCACCTTCCAAGTAAAAAGGAATGTCAGGGCCGTTAACAGTTTTAAAACCTGGCTTATTTTTAGGGTAGAACAACGCTAAACGATACTCAGCTTCATGGCTGAACGTTGCAGGTTTATAAAAGACAAGCTCTTCCGTTTCAAAAGTATGCGGGGGGGTGCCTGGATGATAGTAAGTAACATCCTTGCCAGAAAATTCCATTCCCGGAAACCTGACTTTAAGTAATTCAAGACGTTTTTGAAGCAGATCAACATCAAAACCAATACATATATCGGCATTAAATATTCGGAATAACTCTGGGTCATTTTTACGGCTGGTAAGGCAGATACAGTAACAGTGACGAGGTTGTAATGTGAATACTGGATCAGCCGTCATATCATCAGGGTTAACAACCTTGCCTCCCACAGTAAGGCTGAATCGCGACCTGTCCATTGTGAATACTTTTTCCATCTCATTATCACGCATCTTTTCATTTTCCATCCTGGAATAATGAGTTAGATCGCTCAGGCGCAGCCCTGCTTTGTCCTCGATAACAGGCAGCAGAAATTTCTTTTTACCGTACAGGTATCTTATATTCATCGCTAAAGTCCTTATGTTCCTTTCAGCACAGCGCAAGGCAGTAGAGGCCAGCGCTAAAAATGGAAAAGTCCAGAAATGGGCTTTTCGACACGTAAACGCGGTCAAACCAAGTTAGTCTTTTTGTTAACATATTAGCAACATAAAAAGCGGCTATTTTCAGCCAGGATAATCTACCTTTTTACAGCTTATACGAGGTAGCTGCTGCGAAAGCCGTTAGAGCAATGCGTGTTACATACAATATGTTAAATAAGTCTGAATTTTGCTTTTTCTCACTTCTTCGTACCAACTGTAATTCACGCCCTGACACCAACACACGGCCAGCTTGTAATTGCTAAGTTCGACGGCGAGTTTACGCTGAGGCGTCTGCTGCTTAAGCCGGCTCCCGCCCTGTAGGTGCTGGACTCGGACGAAACCGTTACCCTGCTCAATGTGAGCCAGCCGCTTCCCGTTGGTGTGTGGTGACCTACGCTCTCACCGATGTTGCCGGGATCGGCTTTAACAATATGCCGCAGGAATAAAAAAGCCCGCACATGGCGGGCTTGGTGGTTCGGGCTTAATACAGTTGTGTCACGCGGCAGTCGTAAATAACAGCCAGCTTTTCAAGCGTTGCCCGTTGAGGCTTCGCTCTTTTCTCCATATTTGACACGCCCGCCTGGGTAATACCCAGCGCTTCAGCGACATATTCTTGCGAATAGCCGCGGTATAAGCGCCATGCAGCATGAAGCGGCACGTTATTGTTATGGCGAAGATCTACCACCGCACCGGGGATTGTCTCTTCATCATTATCATCAGCTTCATAGGGAACAGGCTCGAAAAACTCCGTCAGTTCGCTTTCAGCCGCCAGTTTGTTGAACAACTCGATTGGGATCACGGCGCTGACGCGGTTGCCTTCAGCATCGGTCATAAATTGTATTGCACTCATGCTATGACACTCTCTCTCTTTCATTTGAGTTTCAGTGTTCGGGCGTAGATGGAGAGGCAGTCTGGCGGGTTTCCCCGCCGTCCTTTTACCGTTTGCTGTATGTCTTGCTTGTACGTCTCAGCACTTCCAGTATTTCGATAACTACCGGCTGACCTTTCACAACTTTCCAAAGTACGCGGTAGTTACCTACTACCAGCTTTCTTCGTTGCTCTTTGTCGTCCGTCAGCTTTTCAATAACCAGGTGCTCGACGTCGGGCCAGTTACGCAGTTCCCGTATTCTGTCGCGTATCGTGCTGCGATACGGTTCAGGAATCTGGCTCAACTGCTTATCGGCTTTTCGTTTCCACTCAAGCTCCGGCATTTGCCTCTCCATGTTGTTAAAGAACATATCCCGTTGGGATGAGACTAATATAACTAAAATGTTGTGACCTGTAAAGTAATTTAGTGATTTAGTGATGTATTTAGTTTTATCAGTATAACTATATGCTACTTTAATAATGAAAAATCCATAACTAAATCACTATTTACAGGCCACTATCTGACTATAGTGAATGCCTCTTTAGTTCATACCCATCAGGACTAAGTAACGCGCATAGACCTTATGCGCATAACGCATCCTGAAAGGTTCATTTGCATTTTTGAACCCTGCATTGTAGGCACCGATAGACGTCCAGTTTACGCCGTTCTGCGCAATGTTCTTCGCGAGTATCCATGCCCCTACATGGATGTTCTGACATGGATTACTGAGCAGCATATCTCGCGTGATCTTCATTTCTTTAAGAACCGGCAACCATGACGAATTGATTTGCATAATCCCCAGGTCTTCACTGAGTACCTTGCCATTCTTTTTGTTGTACCCGATGGCCACCGGATTCATGCCGCTTTCCACTTCTGCGATGGCCTGTAGCAACTTCCAGTCAATTCGGTACTTCACTCCAGCGCCCTGCAGGCATTGAGCGATATCCGGGCGCACTGGCGCAGCTGATACCGTGCTGGCCATCGCCAGTAAAATGCACGCTATTAAAGATTTCCGCATAACATCACCATGACAAAGACAGGGTAAAGCACTGTTATAAAAGGCACACCACGAACATAGCGCCCCACAATCGCCGCGATAATGAAACTGGCCGCCAGACATAAACCTGCCGCCGGCGGCGTCAACCATGCCCCGATGGCGGGCAATATATAGAGATCACCTGAAGCGAGTGCCGGCTGTTGCTTGCGAAGAAAAGTAAGCACGTTGAGAGACAGTGCCGGCAGCATTAAGACCGCAACCCCTGCCAGTACTTCGACGATATCCCTGTTGCCAGGTAAAACGGCAATGAGAGCCACCCAGGAAAGGACAAATATCAGCAGGTCTGGAACCCAGCGCGTTACAGCATCGATGTATGCCGCGCACCCCAGTAACAAAACGAACAGCGCCAGCATCAGGTCATGTGTTGCTGCCCAAATTGGCAGGGCACCGCCGCCGATCAGCGTCATGGCCATAAAAGGCCGTATACTTGTCTTTTCTGTTTCACTGGACGCCGCAGCGCATGCCTCTTCAGCTGTTATTCTGGCACCCTGATAGAACGCCGGCAGATTGAAAGCCAGCATCAGTGAAGTCACCAATACCGCTAAAATAATCATCATCTTCCTACCTCACATAAACGACATAGCCAGCAGGAATAAAAGCAGGCCGACTCAGCCGCCCTGCAGGTGTATTGATGCCAGCGGCATCGGTCAAACCAAAATGCGTGCTGTTCTCGGTTTCCTGCAGCACCTGGGCTAATAGCCCCGGATAGGAAGGCGTAAAGGCATATCCAATCCCGCCACTCACGCGCATCTGAATTGCTGCAGTACGCGGCAGCCAACTCGGCAGACTGATTCTTGTAATCACATCTCCATCCGGAGGCGTGCCGCTTCCATACAGATCATTTAATGCAGATGAGTAATGCAGAAACTGACCAGCCAACTGTGACCGCGTCACGTTCTCCGTATTTTCCTTTTCAATATTGTTTACGCAGAGCAGCAGAATGCTGACCGCGAAAAGCATCACGGCAGCAATGAACGATGATTTCATGGTCGTCCTAATCAGTTGTTTTGCATCAGCCTGGTTGATGGCCAGAGAGCTCAGTTACCGTTTATTTTTGCAGCATGGCGCTGTTTCGGCAGATGCGTTGGTATGAGTAAAAGCAGCATGGGTAGCGTAAATGCTGCTTTGGGTTTTAAAGGCAGGTAATCAGATATGGTTTCTTATTCGCAGATTGCATAGCTGGTTGAACGTATCATCTGGTTTTTCGTTGAATCGCAGTAACTAAACCACCCGTTATCACCGGAAGGAATCGACGTAACCAGCCATACGGTGCCCTGCTGACTTAGACTTTCACAGTTACCTCCACCCCCGACCACTTTTTTCGGTGCCGGACAATATGCGGTAACGCCCGAAAACCGGTTGATGTCAGCTGAAGCTGTAACGACGCTTTTCGGTGTTGATGAAGCACGCCAGATCCCTGACTGACAGGATAGGACGGCACCGGCTCCATCACGGCTTATAGCTCCCCAGGTATCACAATTTGTGCCAGGCGTGTTTACCTGCTGCAATTTGATAACGCCGCCCAGTACGAGATCATGATTACCTCGCAACGTTCCGTTGGCCGTTACGTCATTATTTGCCGTGATGTTTCCCGCAGCTGACATACTGCCGTTCGCCGTAACGTTGCCTGCAGCTCCGATGCTGCTGTTTGTCGTGATATTACCGTTAGCAAAAATATTGCTGTTTGACGTTACATTGCCGTTGGCGGCGATGTTGCTGTTTGACGTGATGTTTCCATTCGCCGTAATCCAGCCGTTTGACTGGATGCTTTGCTGGGCTGTCAGTCGCGCAGTATTCACGTCGCCCGAAGCATTAAGCGTCTGGCCGTTTACCGTCTGCGAAAAATTACCGTTCGCGGCGTTATTGATATCGTTACCGCCCATATTCAAAGCGGTGCCCATCGTATTAAGTTCCGGATGACCAGCCACGCTGTGACGGTAGAGGTAATCATTCATCACCGCCCCATTTGCATAAAAGCCTGCAATCACCACATGGCCATCGCCCGGATTAAAGCCACCAAATGCCGATAAGTTTTCCTGCCAGCTGCCTTGCGTGCCCTTAGCAATGCCATTCTCGATGTAACCACCTGCAGCTCCGATATGATTGGCCAGTTTGCGCGCCTGGCTCAGTGTCAGCTGTGATCCCCCAGTGAGGAAGGTCATAGTGTGAAACTTATTGGCCGTAGGCTGGAAAATAAGCGTCTGGTAAGTCGCCGTGTAAACGTTATTGGGCGAATAGCCGGCAGGCAGGTATCCGGCATTTATCAGCATTGGTACTGTCAGCGTAAAGGCAGAAGTCGGGCTGCTGCCTGCAGCAATTGTTGCCTGTTGATCTGAGATATAGCGGTTAACCGCTTTCTGAACCGTGTTGGCCTGACCGGCAGCCACGTTAAGCTGATATTCTTCCGCTCCCCACATTATCAGCGGAACTAGCAGGGTAACCATGATTACAATACCTAGCCCATAGGCCACGGTTGCATCTGTTATCTGCGCAATACCCCGTTTGAGCTTGCTCACATTTAATCCTTAAATTCATAATTAATGTTATTGAACTGGTCGCTCAGATCGAAGTGGCCTGTAGCAATCTTGGCTTTTATGGTCGGGGCTACAGATGTATCCCGGAGATTGAAGCCGGCAATATCCACCTGGCGACTGTTGTCAGCTGCACGAAATCTCATGGTCTGATGTGCGATCACATAGAGCGTGCTGGCTATATTTGATCGCGCTGCAGGGCTGATTTCCTCGCAGAACATCACGTAGCGCTCAATTGCTTCCTGGATTGAAGAGGCATGAATTGTTGAAACTACGAACATGCTTAGGGATGCTTTCAGTACTTCGTGTGCGGTCGCACCATCACGGATTTCCCCAAGCAGAAAAGCCGATGCTCCCATTCGATAAGCTTTGCGCGTTGCACTGGCATAGCCTTCATTTTCCTGTACCTCCAGCTGGATACAGCGTCCGTTACCATGCCTGCCCTGAAGCAGAGTTTCTGCAGGGTCTTCAATGGCCACGCCAAGATCACCCGTCGTTTTAATACGATGCTGCAGGATTGAGGATGCGGTCGTGGTTTTGCCTGATGCCATCTTTCCGGCAATCAGGAACAGCCCGGTAGCTCCAGGCTGTTCCACTGACCGGCGCAGTGCCGTATTCAAGGGAATATCTTTAAAAGGACGAATGCTGGAAGGTGTTTGCCTGAGTACCAGGTCAGTTCGGCCCATGAGATCATGTGAGACTGTCGCCCGATAAAGCCGGTCGTCATAAAAACATGAAAATTCATTGCGGCCTGTTTCGCGGTGCCGGTTGATGCATTCATTTTTCAGTCTGGATACATCCCCGCTCAGGTTGTCCGGAACTGGCACAAGAAAGCTATCAGCCCCTATCAATCCTTTAATTTCTGAATAATTTTCTCCCAGATAAAGATCAATAAACTCGGCTGCACGAAGTGTATTTGCTGTCATAGTCATTCCGGGAAAAGCCGCCGCGAACGGCGGCGGTAATTTTAAGATTTGGTAGTAAAGGCCAGGGTATTGTCGCCATCGATGCAGGCGGTTGCTGCAGCTGCAGCGGTAACTTCGCCTGTGAAGGTGGTGCTGTTGATTTTTGTTGAGAGCAGATCAGTTGTTGCCAGGCTCTTAGCGATCTTCAGACAGTCGCTCTGCGGCTCCTGGTTGGTGGTGACGATGAAGCCAACACCGTTACCCGTAGCCGTTACCTGTCCACCGGATTTGTTATAAAGTTTGTTGCCCGAAATGGTGTAGCTTTTTGAAATACTACCGCCTTTAATCAGGGCGGGAATGTAATCATCCGTTCCATAGCCATTACCATTTTTTAGCTGCTTCGTTTCGTTAATGACCATCGTCAGCAACGAGATATCACTGGTGCTTTTCACGTAGAAATAACCGACTGCAGCAGCTGACAGTACCAATGCAATAACAACCATGCTGATACCCAGGGAAACGGTCTGGTCGGTGATCTGTGCAATGCCTTTTTTTAACTTTTTCATGGATAGTTCCTTTCAATGGACGTAGTTAGTGAACACACGGTAGATGTGTGTAATTTGAGTATTTAATGGGTAAAAAAGAGTCGGGCGGGTGATGCCCGTTTAACTAAAGAAAAACGCTTTCTGAAGAAGGCTGAACATGATGAGCATTAATGCGCAAATCAGGCCGCCACTGAGTAGCATGCTGACTATACGCAGGCG
>Ga0308159_1004520_pt1 | contig 12654 bp, 10 predicted proteins | sample PhyCR1_FD_201040 | JGI IMG/M metagenome (GOLD analysis project Ga0308159, IMG submission 201040) | Phyllosphere microbial communities from UC Gill Tract Community Farm, Albany, California, United States - DLSLC.R1 | ecosystem: Host-associated > Plants > Phyllosphere > Unclassified | place: USA...
GGTCCGCTGCGGTGAACAGCCCTCTAAGGTCACCCCGCGATTCGGTCAACACCATAATTTCAAAAAACATTCACAAACCAAATGAGGGCCGAATTTTCGTGCTTTCCCTGATAGATAGGAGCCGAATTCCGCCTGATGGGCGCATTCGCCGCCGGCAAAGTGCGAAATTCGCGGGCACTGCCTTGCAGCCACTCGCGACTTGTCGCGTTCGCTCTCGCAGCATGATTGCTTCACCGGGCTCAGGTGCTATCGCATTGTACGTGTCTAAGATGTTCAGAACAGGCCCCCGGGCGGGGCGGGCCGTGATGCTTGCGCTGCTTCTCGCGAGTGCGGGATGCAGTGGAAGCGTTGCCAGCACTCCTTCGCCCCCCGAACAGGCCGCAGCGGTACAGGCTCCCGCGCCCGTCGCCCCTGCGTGGTGGCGCGAGGTAGGAGATCCCGTGCTCGCGACGCTGGTGCAGCAGGGGCTCGATGCCAGCCAGGAGGTGGCCTGCCGTATCTCTGCGCTGCGACAATACGACCTGCAGGCCGCGCAGGATGCCAGGCGCCTCGGCGCCAGGCTGGGACGCCTGCTGGGCGACAAGAGCGTGGAGGTTGACCCGCATGCCCGCGACGAACGGGCGGAGCGGGTGGTGACCCGGCGCGTGCGGCTCGCCCGGCAGATCGCGCTGGCCTATATAGAGGTGCGCCGGCTCCAGCAGGACGTGGCGCTGCGCGGCGGCCTGCGCGAACAGTATAAGGACAATGCCGAGGTGGCGCAGTTCCGGCGCGAGGCGGGGCTGGCCTCCGCGATCGATGGCGCGCTCGCCCGGTCGCAGGACGAGACCGGACAAGGCGAACTGGGTTTCGCACAGGGGCGGCTCGAAAGCGCCATGGCCGAGCTCGCACGCCTGGTCGGCGTCACCCCCGGGGAGCTGGCCGACAGGCTGGGCACGCCCGGCGCCATTCCCGACCCGCAGATAGACGCCCTCTCCCTGGCGCCGCCCGAGGATCCGCGCCGCGCCGCGCTGGCGGACGGCGTGCTGCGCGAGGCCCGTCTGGCGCAGGCGCTGCAGGAGGCGCACCGCACGGTCGGTGACGCACGCGGCGCCTATCGGCAGGGAGCCGGCGCCTTCGCCACGCTTTATGTCGCCGAAGCCGCTTCCGTCGCCGTCGAACTCGCGCTTGTCGATGCGCGGGCCGGTCGCGTGGCGGCGACGCTGGAACTATGGTCCGGGCAGGACGAGGCATGGGCGCACGAGGGTCTCGACCCGCTGGTCGCCGCCATCCCGCCTGCCACGCCCGGAACGATAACGGTGACTGCCGCCTGTGACTGAACCCGAGACCGAACGAGACGCCCACAGCCCGCTCGACACCCTGCTGGGCGCCGCGCCGCCGCGGGTGATGCGCCACTGGCTCAGCCTGCTGCTGCTGGCGCTGGCGGCGCTGGGGGCGCTGACATTCTTCGTGCGCTTCGTGACCGGCGAGGATTCGCCCTATTACTCCGCGCCGGTAGAGAGAGGGAACCTGATCCCGCTGGTCTCCGAGCGCGGGCAGGTCCACGGCTCGGGTGAGGTGACGGTCACGGCCGCCCTGCCCGGCCGCCTGACATGGGTTTCGGGCAAGAGCGACGGGGCCGTCGAAAAGGGCGAGCTGCTTGCGGTGATCGACGCCGGCGAGGTGGCCAGCGCCGTTGCGATCAACCGCTCGCGCCTGGTCGCGGCGCAGGCCGGACTGGAAGCAGCGCAGGTTTCCGCGCAGGACAGTGGATCGCGCCTTTCCCGCTTCGAAAGCGTGTGGAAGCGGTCGGGCGGCCGGGCGCCTTCGCTCAACGAGATCGAACGCGCCCGCGCCGATGCGCGCCGCGCCGACCTGGGCGTGGACGTCGCCCGCGCCGAGGTGAGCGCGGCGAAGCTGGAGCTCAAGGAGCAGCAGGCCCGCCAGGCCGGGTCCGAGGTGCATGCGCCGATTTCGGGCACGCTCGTCATGCGTCATGCCCAGCCGGGGCAGGCCGTCACCGAGCACCAGCCGCTGTTCACGATTGCGGCGGGCCTCGCCCCGCTGACCATCGAGGTCCCGCTCACCGCCCAGCCGAGCGCGCCGATCAAGGCCGGCACGCTCGCCAAGGTGCGCCTCGATGCCATGCCCGATACCCTGCAGTCCGCGACGCTGACGCTGCTGCGGGTCACGCCGCCGCCGCAGTCGGCCCCGCCGCGCGCCGTCTTCACGGTCGAGCGTCCCGACCCCGGGATGCGCCCGGGCATGGCCGCCACCGTCGAGATCGAGTTCCCCCAGCGCAGCAACGTTCTGCTGGTGCCCGACGCCGCGCTCGTATTCGAGCCTGCCGCGCCCCAGGCCCGGCGGCGCCCTCGCATCTACGTCCTTGAAAACGGCGATCCGAGGCGCGTCTACGTCTCCGTCGGCGGCAGCGACGGCAAGCGCACTGAGGTCTTCGCAAACGACCTCGAACCGGGCGATCAGGTGATAATCGGTTGGCGGGACGCGACGAGTGGACCGCGCCAGTCAGGCCGCTGAAAGGTTTGCAGTGCAACAATTACGCCCTCCGTGCGTATCGGCACTGGGCGAAACAAGGCAACGAAGGGGTCCATTCTGATCAACGACGCGCAGATGTCGCGCCGCATGGCCGTAAGGCTGTTCGCGGCGCTGGCGGCGGCAAGCGCCATTCCCGGCGGTGTCAGTGCGGCAACGGGCGGCCGGCTCGGCGCGGCTGAGCCGTTCTCGTGGGAAAAGCTGACCGCGCGCGCCCGTGCGCTTGCGCGGCAGGCTTATGCCGAGACGCCGGATTCCCCGCGAGCGGCCGCGGACTACGACGCCGCCGTCAAGCTGACTTACGGTAACGCCCAGACCATCGCCGGCAACGTCCGGCTGTTCCCGGCCACCCGGGGCACCGCGCCCAAGCCGGTGCGCATCGCCATCGTCGAGAACGGACAGGCGCGCGAGATCGTCGACACCGCAGGCTTCTTCGTGGGCGACGAGAACACCGATCCGGTCGGCTTCCGGGTGATGGACGCGACCGGGCGCAGCGACTGGCTGGCGTTCCAGGGCGCGAGCTACTTCCGCTCCTGCGGCACGCGCGACCAGTACGGCCTGTCGGCGCGGGCGATCGCGATCGACACCGGACTCGCCAAGGGCGAGGAATTTCCCGCTTTCACGCATTTCTGGATCGAACAGACCGGCCCGGACACGGTGCGCATCCATGCCCTGCTCGACGGGCCGAGCCTGACCGGCGCCTATGCCTTCGAATGCCGCAAGGGCGCGGACGCCGTGACGCAGGACGTCACCGCCGCGCTGTTCCTGCGCAAGAACGTCGAGCAACTGGGCTTCGCCGCCGCCTCCAGCATGTTCTGGTACGACCAGTCGAACGTCGCCGCGCGGCCGGACTGGCGCCCCGAAATCCACGATTCGGACGGCCTTGCGATCTGGGCCGGCAATGGCGAGCGCATCTGGCGGCCGCTGACGAACCCCTCGGTCGCCCGGCTCAATTCGCTGCGCGCCAAGTCGCCGCGCGGATTCGGCCTGCTCCAGCGCGACCAGTCGTTCGACCATTACCAGGACGACGGCGTGTTCTACGACCGCCGGCCCTCGCTATGGGTCGAGCCCAAGGGGGACTGGGGCGCGGGCGCGGTGTGCCTTTACGAAATGCCGACCGACCTCGAGACGATGGACAACATCGCCTTCTTCTGGCGCGGCGACAAGCCGGCCCGCGCGGGCGAGCGCCGCGATTTCGCCTATCGCCTGACCTGGACGTCGAAGGACCCCACGGCCGATGCCGCCTCGCGCTGCGTCGACGCCTACGAGGGGCCGGGCGGCGCGCCCGGATCGCCGCCGCTGCCCGGCGTGCGCAAGTTCGTGTTCGATTTCGCGGGGCCCGCGCTGGCCGGGCTGGGCCGTGACAGCGGCGTCACGCCGGAAACCGACCTGCCCAAGGGAGCCATCGTCTCCGCCGTCGCTTATCCCGTTGCGCGCTCCGACGCACTGTGGCGCGTGATGATCGACATCAGGACGAAAGACTTGAGCCAGCCCCAGTTCCGCCTGTTCCTGAAGCGAGGCAGTGCCGCGCTCAGCGAAACCGTGATCAAGGCGCTCGAAACCGGAGGCCGAACGTGAGCGTGACCCCGATCCCCCACCCGCCGATGCTGCCCGCCGAGGCGCCCATGGCGATGCCGGTGCAGAACCTCTACGGCAATCCTCCCGGCGCGATCGAGGTCGTCACCAGCCCGCACGGCATGCTGGTGAAGCGCCTGCTGCTGATCGCGCTCACGGCGGTGATCGGGCTGGCCGCGTCGAGCACGGTGCGCATGGAACTCTCGCGCGACGGGCTGGACTGGGTCGAGGTGGCGCTGCTGCTGTTCTTCGTGCCGCTGTTCTGCTGGATCGCCTTCGGCTTCGTCACGTCCACCATCGGCTTCCTCAAGCTGATCACCGGCGACCATCCGGGCTTTACCGCCCTGCCCAGTCCTGCTTCCAGCCTGCGTCACCGCACGGCGGTTCTGATGCCGGTCTATAACGAGAGCGTCGAGGAAGTCTTCGCGCGCGCCCGCGCCATGGCCGGCTCGATCGCCGCGTCCGGCGGCGCGCCGTGGATCGACTTCTTCATCCTCAGCGATTCCAACCCCTTCCACGGCAAGCGCGAGGAAGCCGCCTGGCGCGAACTCGCCGCCGAGGCGCCGATCAAGGTCTATTACCGCCGGCGCGAACAGAACACCGCGCGCAAGCCCGGCAACATCGCCGAATGGGTGCGCCGCTTCGGCGCCGCCTACGAGAACATGCTGGTGCTCGACGCCGATTCGATGATGAGCGGCGACACCATCGTCGGCATGGCCTCGATCATGGAGGAGCGCCCGTCGATCGGCCTGCTCCAGACGGTGCCGATGATCACCAACGCGCGGACCCTGTTCCAGCGCTGGATGCAGTTCGCCAGCGAGGCCTACGGACCGATCGCCAGCGCCGGACTCCTGTGGTGGTCGGGTGCGGAATCGAACTTCTGGGGCCACAACGCGATCGTGCGCACCCGCGCCTTCGCCGAATCCTGCGGTCTTCCAGAGCTTCCCGGCAAGGCGCCGTTCGGCGGCCACATCCTGAGCCACGACATGCTCGAATCCGCGCTGCTGCGGCGGCGCGGCTGGGCCGTGCACATGGTCATGATCGGCGGCAGCTACGAGGAATTCCCGCCCACCATCGTCGACATGGCGATCCGTGACCGGCGCTGGATGCAGGGCAACCTGCAGCACCTTCAGCTGCTCGGTGCGGCGGGTCTGCACTGGACCAGCCGCCTGCACCTGCTGATCGGCGCCTCGGCCTATCTTACCTCGCCGGGCTGGCTGCTGCTGATCCTGACCATGATCGGCCAGGTGGCGACGCACGGCACCGGCGGTTTCGTCACCATGGCCCCGCCCAGCGTGCTGGCGCTGACGGTGGTGCTGCTGTTCGGTCCCAAGGTGATGGGCACGATCTGGATGCTGGCGAACCCCGACCGGCGTCGCAGCTTCGGCGGCGCCAGCGCGGTCCTGCGCACCGTTCCGCTGGAGATCCTGCTCGGCATGGTCCTGGCCCCGATCACCATGGTCACGCAGACCAAGGCGCTGCTGGGTCTGGTGCTGGGCATTTCGGCGGGCTGGAACACCCAGTCGCGCGATGCCCGGCGGATCACCGTGCGCGAGGTCCTGCCGGACCTGCGTGAACACCTGCTGCTGGGCGCCGCCCTTGCCGCCACCGCCTGGCTGGACCCGGTGACGGCGCTGTGGCTGTCGCCGATCATCATCGGCCTGCTCGCCTCGCCCTGGCTGATCAGCGTGACTTCGAGCGAGGCGCTGGGCAGCCGCGCCGAGGCGGCGAAGTTCTTCCGCGTGCCGGAGCCGGGTATCGTCGAGGCCCCGGGAACGTCCCCGCCGCCGCTGCTGGACGGGCAGGCGCTGGTCGAGGCCTGAGTTCCGCGCCCGCCCACACCCGTCATCCCGGACTTGATCCGGGACCGTGGGCAAGGGCCCGCCCACCTCGCGTTGAAACGCGAACCTGGCAGTGGCCCAGCGCCAGCTATCGCCTGAAGCATTGCCCACGGTCCCGGATCAAGTCCGGGATGACGAGGTTCTACCTCAGTGTCCGAACGAGGTTCTACCTCAGCGTCCGAACAGAACCTCCACCGCCCCGGGGGCCGAGGGAAAGTACAAGTGCATGTAGCTCGCCGTCAGCGAGCCTGCCCGGTACACCGCCTCGCCCGCGCGCCCATCGGGCGTAAGGGCGCGGTAAGAGGGGGTTAGCGTCGTATCAAGGCGCGAATAGTGGAAGGTGTGGCCGCGCAAGGTCCCGCCCGGCAATTCCACCTGCTGCATCCCCAGCGCGGTCAGGCGCGGTTGCATCGCCGCCTCGCCGGGCATCAGGCCCAGCAGTTCGGCGCGGCGCCCCTGCCCGTCCACCAGCGCCGCACAAGTATAGAGCATGCCCCCGCACTCGGCGAGGATCGGCTTGCCGGCCGCGTGGTGCGCGCGGATCGCCGCCAGCATCGCCCCGTTGCCCGCCAGCGCCTCGAGATGCAGCTCCGGGTAGCCCCCCGGCAGCCACAGCGCATCGCACGGCGGCAGCGCGCCGTCCCGCAAGGGCGAGAAGAACGCGAGGGTCGCCCCCGCCCGCTCCAGCCAGTCGAGGTTGGCGCGGTAGAGGAAGGCGAAGGCCTCGTCCCGCGCCACCGCGATGCGCATACCGCCAAGGTCACCGCGTTCCCCGGCCGCAGGCGCCGGCGCGAAGGACACCGGCGGCGGCAGGTGCAGCGCCGCATCGGGCAGCAGCGCCGCCGCCCGGTCCAGCCGCGCGTCGAGGTCCGCCACCTCGCCCGCCTGCACCAGCCCGAGGTGACGCTCCGGCAGGGCCACGCCCGCATCGCGCCGCATCGCGCCGAGCCACGTCACGCCGGGCGGGACGCTGGCTTCCAGCATCTGCGCATGGCGATCGCTGCCCACCCGGTTGGCGATCACCGCATGGAGGTCCAGCCCCGGCCGATAGGTCGCCAGCCCGTGGACGAGCGCACCGAAGGTCTGCGCCATCGCCGAGGCGTCCACCACCGCCAGCACCGGCAGGCCGAACCGCAGCGCGAGGTCGGCGGCGCTGGGGTCGCCGTCGAACAGGCCCATCACCCCTTCGACGAGGATCAGGTCGGCTTCCCCGGCCGCTTCGCGCAGCAGCGCGCGGCACTGCTCCTCGCCGCACATGAACAGGTCGAGCTGGTGCACCGGCGCTCCGCTGGCGACTTCGTGGACCATCGGGTCGAGGAAATCGGGCCCGCACTTGAACACCCGCACCCGCCGTCCGGCCGCGCGGTGGCGCCGGGCCAGCGCCGCCGTCACCAGCGTCTTGCCCTGCCCCGAGGCGGGTGCGGCGACGAGCAGCGCCGGGCACTGCAAGGGAAAGTCCTGCGTCATATCCGCCCGCACCTATGACCAGGCATAGCGCCGCGCAAGCATCGGCCACTTGCGCCCCGGCCTTCCGCACGATAGTTGCCCCCTTGCGACAGGTTCCCCGCAAGGGGATCAAAAGGGAACTCGGGTGAAAGCCCCGGGCTGCCCCTGCAACTGTAAGCGGCGAGCCATTCGGCCAATACGCCATTGGGACCACGCGGTCCTGAGAAGGCGGCCGGACCGGCGCTGACCCGTGAGCCAGGAGACCTGCCTGACGCAGTCGTTCTTCGACCGGACAGGGTGTGCCGGGCGGACGGGGGTGCCAAACTCCTAGCGTGGCGACAGTCCTGACCTCGCCGGCCGGCAGGCCGACGGGGTTGTTTCCGTCTGCCTGAGGAATGCAATGCCATGACCCCGAATTTCACCGCCGCCGCGACCGGCATCGTGCTCGCCCTGTCCGCCTCTCCGGCATGGGCCGACGAAGCCGAGGCCGGTAGCGCCAGTGACGAGCGCATCGTCGTCACCGCCCTGCGCACGCCGGTGGAGGCCGACCGCGTGTCCGCCGCCGTCACCGTGCTGGACGAACCGGCCATCGTCGCCCTCCAGCCGCTGGCCGTGACCGACGCGCTGCTGCGCACGCCGGGCATCAGCCTGTCGCGCAACGGCGGCTACGGCACCGCCACCTCGCTGCGCATCCGCGGCGCCGACGCCGGGCAGAGCGTGATGGTGATCGACGGCATGCGCCTGTCCGACCCCTCCTCCACCGCCGGCGGCTACGGCTTCTCGAACCTGCTGCTCGACGACATCGACCGCATCGAGATCCTGCGCGGGCCGCAGTCGATCCTGTGGGGCAGCGACGCCATCGGCGGCGTGGTCAACGTCAGCACCCGCCGTCCCACCGAACCGCTGGAAGGCAGCGCGGCGCTCGAAGTCGGCAGCCACGACACCGTCTCCGCCCGCGCCGGCATCGGCGGCACCTCGCAGGCGATCGACTGGCGGCTGTCGGCATCGCGCTTCACCACCGACGGCATCTCGGCCCGTTCCAACGGCACCGAGGACGACGGATATACCCGCAGCGCCGCCAGCGGCACGGTGACGGTGCGCCTGGCGCCCGGCGTCAGCCTCGACCTGCGCGGCTACTGGTCCAAGTCGAACAACGACTTCGACGGCACCTCGGGCGACAGTCTCGCCTATGGGCTGACGCAGGAGTGGTCGGGCTATGCCGGGCTGAACTTCGCGCTGCTGGACGGCCGGCTGGTCAACCGCGTGGCCGTGCTGCAGACCGAGACCGATCGCGAGAACTACGACCCCGCCCGCACCATCCGCCACATCACCTTCGACGCGCACGGCCGCGTGCGCCGCTTCGAGTACCAGGGCACCTACACCTTCTCCGATGCGGTGCAGGCGGTGTTCGGTGCCGAGCGCGAGGAGCAGCGGATGACCACCGCCTCGCCCTCGAACAGCGCTGCGCCCTATGTCCTGACGCCGACCCGCGCCGACACCAACGCAGTCTACGGCGAACTGCGCGTCAGCCCCCTCGCCGGGCTGACCCTGAACGGCGGCGCGCGTTATTCGCACCAGTCGCGCTTCGGCGGCAACACCGTGCTGAGCGCGGGCGCGGCCTATACCCCCAACGAGGGCGCCACCGTCCTGCGCGCCAGCTATTCCGAAGGGTACAAGGCCCCCTCGCTGTACCAGATGTTCAGCATCTACGGCGTCGCCGACCTCTCCCCGGAGAAGGCGAAGGGCTGGGAAGTGGGCGCCGAGCAGAACTTCGGCGAGACGCTGCACCTTGCCGCCACATGGTTCCAGCGCGACACCGACAACCTGATCGACTTCGCCTATTGCCCGACCAGCGGCACGCTGCCCGCCATCTGCTACGTCCCCGGCACCGAGACCAGCCGCTTCGGCTACTACGCCAACGTCAAGGCGGCGAAGACGCGCGGGCTCGAACTGTCGGCGCAGGGCCGGCTGGGCGTGCTGTTCGCCAATGCCAACTACAGCCTGATCGAAGCCGAGGACCGCACCCCGGGCAGCAGCACCCATGGCCGCCAGCTGCAGCGGGTGCCGCGCCATCTCGCCAACCTGGAAGGCGGGGTGGAGCTGCCGCAAGGCCTGCGCGCCAGCGTGGCGGCGCGCTACTCGGGCGAAAGCTACAACGCCGCCACCGGCACTGCGAAGCTGGACGACTACTGGCTGCTGGACCTGCGGGCGCAGTGGCAGGTACAGCCCGGGCTCATCTTCCAGGGCCGGGTCGAGAACCTGACCGACAAGGACTATCAGACCGTCTCGGGATACGGCACGCTGGGCCGCACGGTCTACTTCGGACTGAGGAGCCGCTTCTGATGCTCGAACCCGTCGCTCCCGGTCCTTCCGTAGTGGTGTGCAACACCTGCCGCCTCGCCGCCGACGAGCGCGAGGACGGCGAGGGCCGGCGCGGCGGGGCCTTGCTGGAAACGGCGCTGCGGGCGGTACAGGCGGCCGACCCGGCCTTGCAGGGGGTGGCCGTGCAGGCCATGCCCTGCCTGTTCGCCTGCACCCGCCACTGCGTCGTCCACATCCGCGCGCCCGGCAAGGTGGGCTACGTGCTGGGCGACTTCGCCCCGGACGAGGACGCCGCCCGCGCCATTCTCGAATATGCCAGCCGCCATGCGGTGAGCGAGGAGGGCCGCGTGCCGTTCCGCGAGTGGCCGCAGGGCGTCAAAGGCCACTTCATCACCCGCACCCCGCCGGAAGGGTTCGTCTGCACATGATCCGCTTCACCAGTCCCGCCGCCTTCGCCGCCGCCCTCGCCGCGCTGCCAGCCGCCGACGAGCCCGGCCGCGAGGCCGCGCTGGAACGCCAGTCGCGCCTCACCAAGCCGGCCGGCGCGCTGGGCCGGCTGGAGGACATCGCGGTGTTCATGGCCGGCTGGCAGGGCTGCGAGCGGCCGCGCGCCGATGCGGTGCAGGCGGTGGTCTTCGCCGGCAACCACGGCGTCGCGGCGCAGGGGGTGAGCGCCTACCCGCCCGAAGTCACGGTGCAGATGGTCGCCAACTTCGAGGCCGGCGGCGCCGCGATCAACGCTCTGACGCGGGCCTGCGGGGCGCAGCTTTCCGTCGTCGCGCTCGACCTCGACCGGCCCACCGGCGACATCACCCGCGTCCCCGCGATGAGCGTGGAAGAATGCCTCGACGCCCTGAACCGGGGCGCGGCGGCGCTGCGCGATGGCACGCAGCTGCTGCTGGTCGGCGAGATGGGCATCGGCAATACCACCCCCGCCGCCGCGCTGTGCGCGCAGGCGCTGGGCGGAGCGGCGCGCGACTGGATCGGGCGCGGCACCGGCCTCGACGACGCCGGCCTTGCCCGCAAGGCAGCGGCGGTGGAAGCCGCGCTGGCGCTCCACCGGGCGGGCTGCACCGACGCGTTCGAAACCCTGCGCCGCCTCGGCGGGCGCGAGATCGCGGCGATGGCCGGCGCCATCCTCGCCGCGCGGCTGGCCCGGGTGCCGGTCCTGCTCGACGGCTTCATCGCCTGCGCCGCCATCGCCCCGCTGGTGCGCGCCAACCCGGCGCTGACGCAGCACTGCCTCGCCGCCCACTGCTCCGCCGAGGCCGGGCATGCCCGCCTGCTGTCCACGTTCGGGCTGGAGCCGCTGCTGACCCTCGGCCTGCGGCTGGGCGAGGGCACCGGCGCCGCACTGGCCGTACCGATCGTCCGCGCCGCCCTCGCCGCCCACGACGAGATGGCCACGTTCGCGGAGGCCGCCGTCGCCGGCGGTCACTGATGCGGGGCGTAAAAACCCCCGTCATCCCGGGCTCGACCCGGGACCGTGGGCGGTCTTTAGGCGCAGCCTTGCCGAGAGGTAGGCGCGGCCTTGCCCACGGTCCCGGGGCGAGCCCGGGACGACGAACGACGTGAGCGGGTTCCCGCTCCACCTGATGCGCCACGGGGTGCCGGTCCAGCCGAACCTGCTGCTCGGGCACCGCGACGATGCGCCGCTGCCCTCCGGCATCGCCCGGTGCGTGGCGGCGGCCGAGGCGCTGGAATTCGAGCAGGTGGTGTCCTCCGACCTGTCCCGCGCCGTGCTGCCCGCCCGCCGGATCGCCGCCGCGCGCGGCCTCGCCCACGCACAGGACCGGCGCTGGCGCGAACTCGATTTCGGCGACTGGACCGGCCTCGCCCCCGCCGAGGTGGACGCCGCCGCGCATGCCCGCTTCTGGGACGATCCCGAAGCCGCCCCCCCGCCCGCAGGCGAACGCTGGTCGCAATTGCGCACCCGCGTCGCCGAGGCGCTGGCCGGGATCGACCGCGCCAGCCTCGTCGTCACCCACGGCGGCGCGATGCGGGCGGCGCTCTCGGTGCTGTTCCACATGGAACATCGCCAGGTCTGGGCCTTCGACCTGCCGTGCTCCTGCGTCCTGTCGCTGCGCGTCTGGCCCGGCGAGGCAGCGCAGATCACGGGGCTGACGCCGTGAAGCACCTGATCCTCGCCCTGCAGTTCCTGACCCGCCTGCCGCTGCCGCCGGTGCAGGCGGACGCGCGGGACTTCGCGCGGGCCATGCGCTGGTTTCCGGTCGCCGGGCTGGCGGTCGGCGCCGCCGTGGCCCTGCCGTGGTGGCTGGCGCAGGCGCGCGACCCGTGGCTGGGCGCGCTGGCGGGGCTCATCGGCTGGACCGCGATCACCGGCGCACTGCATCTCGACGGGCTGGGCGACGTGGCCGACGGCGCCGGCGCCGCGCACGGCGGGCGCACGCGGCTCTCCGCCGTCATGGCCGATCCGCATGTCGGCAGCTTCGCGGTGGTGGTGATCGTGCTTCAACTGATCGCCAAGCTGGTGCTGCTCCATGCGCTGGCGCCATCGCAGGGGCCATCGCAGGTGGCGGCGCTGGCCTGCGTCCCGGTGCTGGCCCGCATCGCCCCGATCGGCTGGACCCTGTTCCTGCCGCCGCTGCACGAGGGCCTCGGCACCGCCTTTCGCAGCGGCGTGACGCGCTGGCACCTCGCCTTGTGGAGCCTCGCCGCGATCGCCCTCGCGGTGCTGGTCGCCCCGGCGCTGCTGGCCCTGTTCCCCGCCGCGATGCTGTGGGGCTGGTGGCTGCGCTCGCGCCTCGGCGGCATTTCGGGCGACGGGCACGGTGCCGGCATCGAACTGGTCGAGACCGCCCTGCTGATCGCGCTGGCGATCGCCGCATGAACCCGGCCTTCCTCCACCACGGTGGCAACCTGAGCGAAGCCGCGCGCCGCTTTGGCGGCCAGCCGGAGGAATGGCTCGACCTTTCCACCG
>Ga0308159_1004522_pt1 | contig 12645 bp, 16 predicted proteins | sample PhyCR1_FD_201040 | JGI IMG/M metagenome (GOLD analysis project Ga0308159, IMG submission 201040) | Phyllosphere microbial communities from UC Gill Tract Community Farm, Albany, California, United States - DLSLC.R1 | ecosystem: Host-associated > Plants > Phyllosphere > Unclassified | place: USA...
CCTTGAGCACCGCCTCTTCATCGAGGCCCAGCAGCGGCTTCACGAAGACGGCGGCCTGACGCAGGTCGGGCGTCATGCGCACTTCGGTGACGGAAACCTGGTGCGCGCTCAACGTGTCGTCGTGCACCTGCTGGCGGATGAGAATCTCGGAAATGATGTGACGCACCTGCTCGCCCACCTTCAGGAGGCGGACGGAGTGCTGTTCGGGCGTGGTCTGGTGGCGTGCCATGTTTCGGGTCCAATTCGGCCGGCTGCTACAATTTGCAACAATTGATTACGGCTCTTCCTGCTGCGCTTGGCGTTATCTGGATTGGAACGAGCCGTCAAAGGAGTGCAATCATGAAGAAGTTCACCGCCGCCCTCATCGCCGCCGCCCTGGCAGCCCCCACCCTGGCCGCGGCCCCCGCCATGGCACAGTCGCACGGCCAGCAGCAGCGCCACGACGATCGCGGCCCTACCAAGAAAGTCGTCACCAGGACGGTGACGTACAAGAATTTCCGCAAGGGCGAGAAGTTCGACCGCAACCATGCCCGCAACTATCAGGTCGTCGACTATCGCCGGTATCGCAACGTGAAGGCCCCGCCGCGCGGCTATCACTACGTTCGTTCGGGTAACGACCTGCTGCTCGTCGGCATCACCAGCGGGATCGTCTCGGCCGTGACCAGCGGAATGTTCCGCTGAGCGTCTGAGCTGACCTGAACTGACGCGAATGGGGGTGGCCGCTCTGATGGCTCGGGCGGTCACCCCTTTTCACTTCCGGCCACTTTTCACATCCGGCCCCTTTTCACATCTTGCCGGCGATGCGCGCCAGTGATCGCACGTTGCGCGCGGTGCCCCGGCATTCGAGCCGCCTTTCGATGAACGCCGAAGTCAATTTCGACGAACCGACACCCTCGACGTAATCCACATAGAGCGCGCGCGGACCCAGCGCGATCTTCTCCGGCCCGCGCAGCGCGTGGTCGGCCACCAGCTTGTCGAAACGCGCCTGCTCGGGCTGCCGCTCCAGGAACAGGGTATGGACGAGATGATCCTGCCCGATCCCGGTGAACGGATTGTCCTCGACCGCGCTACGCACCTCGTCCCGGTTGCGCACCGCCGCGAATGTGGCGATGTCGAAGCGGTCGAGCATCATGTGCCGAAACAGGTCCTCCAGCCCCTCGGTGGGCCGCTCGTCGTAGTCGAACAGGACGTTGCCGCTGGCGACCACGGTTTCGACGTTCTCGAACTCCTCGCGCTCGAAGGCATAGCGCAGGTCCGCCATCGACAGGCGGTTGCCGCCGACATTGATGGACGCGAAGAAGGCGCAGTAGCGGGTCATTTTGAAATTCCGGCAAAGAGTGTACGTTCATCGGATCACGATGGTAGAATTTCCATTCCACCTTCCGAGCCCGGGCGTTCCAGCGTCCGGGCTCCTTACCGGCTACTTGCGGCCAAGCTCAACAAGCTTGATCATCAAGGTCGCCACGACGATCACCAGAATCTCGATCGTGTGTATGTTCATTCGTTATCACCTCCCGTTTCGTCGCTGGTGGCGACGGTGAAGGTGATTAAATTGCTGACATTGCCGCCCGAGCATGCCCAGAATGGTCCTTGCGCGGATCCGAAGCGGCTTGAACAGCCGGGCGAACGATAGTATTTAACCCGTACCACTACTGTACATTCACATCACTGCCTGAGCCCGGACGTTGCAGCGTCCGGGCTCATCGCGTATTGGAGGCCGGCATTGCAGCGCCAGCCTCCTCACCGGATTACTTGCGGCTCAGCTCGATGAGCTTCACCACCAGCTGCAGCAGCGCGACCACGAAAGTGATCGCGCCCAGCACCAGAAACACCACTGTCTGGGCATTCACATAGCATCACCGCCTCTCCGTCGCAGGTTGCGACGGTGGAGGCATAGGCGCGCGCCCGGCACGGGGGCGGTTAAATTCCTGTCAGTCCGCACCCAACGACAAAGGCCACCGCCGGGTTTCCCCTGCGATGGCCCTTGTTCATGTCAGCCCTGGAAGGCTCAGCCGACGGTGCGCTCGCGCTCCGTGACTTCGAACACTTCGAGCATATCGCCCGGCTTGATGTCGTTGGTGTCGGCCAGGACCACACCGCACTCCAGACCGGCGCGGACTTCGTCCACGTCGTCCTTGAAGCGGCGCAGCGACTGGATGACCGTCTTCGAAACGATGACGTCCTGACGCGTGAGACGGGCGTTGATGCCCTTGCGGATGTAGCCGTCGGTGACGAGCAGACCCGCCGCCTTGTCCTTCTTGCCGGCCGGGAAGACCTGCTTGACCTCGGCACGGCCGACCACGGTTTCGATCCGCTCCGGACCCCAGATGCCGGCCATCTGCTTGGCGACCTCGGCGGTCAGTTCGTAGATGACGTCGTAGTACATCATCGGCGTCTTGGTCTTCTGCAGCTGCTCGCGCGCCTTGGCGTTCGGGCGGACGTTGAAGCCCACGATCGGCGCGCCGCTGGCCGAGGCCAGGGTCACGTCGGATTCGGTGATCGCACCGACGCCCGAGCTGAGGATACGCACCTTGATCTCGTCGTTCGAGAGGGCGTTGAGCGCGGCGTTGATCGCCTCGACCGAGCCCTGCACGTCGCCCTTGATCACCACCGGATACTCGATGACGTTCTGCTTGGCGGCCAGCGCCGAGAACATCGTGTCGATGTTGGTGGGCGCGGTCGCGGTGCGCTTGGCCGTGGCCTGCTCCTGACGGTAGGACGCGACTTCACGGGCACGGCTCTCGTTCTCGACGACGGTGAGCATGTCGCCCGCCATCGGCACGCCGCCAAGGCCCAGGACCTCGACCGGCATCGACGGCAGCGCTGCCTTCACCTGGCGGCCCTTGTCGTCGAGCATGGCGCGAACGCGGCCGCTCTCGGTGCCGACCACGAAGATGTCGCCGACCTTCAGGGTGCCGCGGTTGACCAGCACGGTCGCCAGCGGGCCCTTGCCCTTGTCGAGCTTGGCCTCGATCACGGTGGCTTCCGCCTCGCGATCGGGGTTGGCCTTGAGTTCCATGAGCTCGGCCTGGAGCAGGATCTTCTCGATCAGTTCGTCGAGACCCTTGCCAGTCTTAGCCGAAACCTCGACGTCCTGCACGTCACCCGACATGTCCTCGACCACGATCGAGTGCTCGAGCAGACGCTCGCGCACCTTCTGCGGGTTGGCCTCGGGCTTGTCGCACTTGTTGATCGCGACGATCATCGGCACGCCGGCGGCCTTGGTGTGATTGATGGCCTCGACCGTCTGCGGCATGATGCCGTCGTCGGCGGCGACCACCAGCACCACGATGTCCGTGACGTTGGCACCGCGCATGCGCATCTGCGTGAACGCGGCGTGGCCCGGGGTGTCGAGGAAGGTGACGAGGTCGCCGCCCTTGGTCTTGATCTGGTAGGCGCCCATGTGCTGGGTGATGCCGCCGGCCTCGCCGCGCACCACGTCGGTGCCGCGCAACGCGTCCAGAAGCGAGGTCTTGCCGTGGTCGACGTGGCCCATGATGGTCACGACCGGAGCACGCGGCTTCAGCGTTTCCTCGGCATCGACGTCGGTGGTGGTGTCGATGTCGACGTCGCTTTCCGAGACGCGCTGGATGTTGTGGCCGAATTCCTCGACCAGCAGCTCCGCCGTGTCCTGGTCGATGGTCTGGTTGACCGTGACCATCATGCCCAGCTTGAAGAGCGACTTGACGAGGTCGGCGCCCTTCTCGGCCATGCGGTTGGCGAGTTCCTGGACGGTGATCGCCTCAGGAACGATCACGTCGCGGACCTGCTTCTCGCGCTGCTGCTGGCGGCCGCCGTAGCTGCCGCGGCGTTCCTTTTCACGGGCGCGCTTGAGAGCGGCGAGCGAACGGGCGCGGGCGCCCTCGTCGTCGTTCAGGGCGCGGGTGACGGTCAGCTTGCCGGACTGGCGGCGATCGCCGCCGACGCCCTTGCCGCGTTCGCCGGGCTGAGCCGGACGTGCGGGAGCGGCAGTGGCGCCCTTCTTGGCGTCGGGACGCTTGGCCGCGCCGCCTGCGGTCGAACCCGTCGATGCGGTGGCGGCGGTTCCGCCGGCTGCCGGAGCGGCCGTGGTCGCTGCCGGCTCGGCAGGCTTGCGGGGCTCGGGACGCTGCACCGGGGTGAAGCGGCGTGCGGCCGGAACCGGCGTGAAGGCGCGAGGCGCGGGGACCGGCGTGGGCTCGGGTGCCGGGGCCGGCTCGGCGGCCTTGGCGACGGGCGCCTCGGCAGCGGGCGCGGCTTCGGCGGCAGCAGGCGCGGCGGCGGCCGACGCGGGAGCCGCTTCGGCTACGGGCGCGGCGGGCTCGGCCTCGGCGGCGGGAGCGGCGACGGGGGCCGGTGCGGCTTCGGCTGCAGGCGCCGGCTCGGCCGGAGCCTCGGGTGCCGGAGCTTCGGGCGCTGCCGCAGGCGCGGCAGCTTCCTCGGCGGCGACCTTCGCAGCCTCGACGCGGCGCTTTTCTTCCTCGATCGCGCGCAGGCGGTTTTCCTGGTCGCGGCGGTTGTTCTCTTCCTGCGAGGCGAGACGGTCTTCTTCCGCCTCGCGCTGCAGGCGGGCGACGCGCTCCTGCGGCGTCTCGTTCGAAGGCGCGGGGCGCTTGGCGACCGGGGCCGGAGCCGGACGCTGCGGTACGGGCGCGGGGGCAGGCGCGACGGCGGCCACGGGCTCGGGAGCCGCGGCCTCGACGACGCCGCCTTCACCGGGCTTGCCGATCAGCTTGCGGCGCTTCACCTCGACCACCACCTTGTTGGTGCGGCCGTGGCTGAAGGTCTGCTTGACCTCACCCGCTTCCACCGAGCGCTTAAGCCCAAGCGGCTTGCGGCCCAGGGTCGGTTTGTTGTCGGTCTCGCTCATAATTCTCGTCTTCGCCCTTCGGTCAGTTCGTCGTAACGGAAGCGGCCGATGCCGCTCCGTTGCCATCATCCATGTCGGTCGCGCTCAAGTCCCCCTGCGGGGTTTCCCGGCTGCCGGTTTCCATGGCGCTGTCTTCGCCCGAAACCTTACCCTGGAAATGTATCAGGCGCTGGAGCTGCGATGCGACTCGTGTGGCCGCTCCGCGATCGTTCAGCGCCAGGTGAACGACGTTATCGCGGCCCAATGCCACAGACAGCGTCTCCCGGTCCAGTGGCAAGCGCGTACCCCTGAGACCACTACCTTCTTCGTCGCGCCCGACCCGCCATGCCTGGTCGAGCTTGCGCGATCCGTCGACGCTGGCGTCGGCGGCGTGGGCAAGCCATTCGACCCGGCCCTCACGCGCGTTCTGCGCGATGCGGTCCGAGCCCATGAGCAGCCTGCCCGATTTGAGTTCGAGGCCCAGCCGGTCGGTCAACGCGCGTGTCAGCGCCTTTTCGATCCGTTCGGCGAGGTCATCGGGAATGGAAAGCGCCGCGCCTTTATAGGCACGCGCCAGCGCTCCCTTTAGTTTGCCCTTCGCGAGGGCTTTTTCAAGGGCATCGCGGGAAACGCCGATCCACGCGCCGCGCCCGGGGGCACGCGCGTGGACGTCCGGGAGCACCAGCCCGTCCGGCGAAATCGCCAGTCGGACGAATGCGTCCCGCGCAGCTTTCCCGCCGGAGAGGATGCAAGTCCTCTCCGCCTCGGCGCCATCGATGTCGGAGCTTACGCGCTCATTGCGAGGAATCCGCATCGGCGGCCTCCTCGGTCTGTGGTTCTTCCTCGAACCAGTGCGCGCGCGCGGCCATGATGATTTCGTTGCCCTGTTCTTCGTTCAGGCCATACTCGCCCAGCACGCCGCCCTTGTCCTCGTCGCGCGAAGCGCGGCGATTGACGGTGCCGTCGCGGCGACGCTGCTCGGTGCGCTTCTTGGCGATGAGCTCGTCGGTGGCGAGATCGGCCAGGTCGTCGAGCGTCTTGATGCCCGCCTTGCCCAGCACGACCAGCATCGCCTCGTTGAGGTGCGGCAGCTCGGCCAGCGCATCCTCGACGCCCAGGGCGCGGCGTGCCTCGCGGCTCGCTTCCTCGCGGCGGTCGAGCGCTTCCTGCTCGCGGCTCTGCAGTTCCTCGCCGAGTTCCTCGTCGAAGCCCTCGATCGCGGCCAGCTCGTTGATGTCTATGTAGGCCACTTCCTCCAGCTCGCTGAAGCCTTCGGCCACCAGCAGCTGCGAAAGCGTCTCGTCGACGTCCAGCTCTTCCTCGAACATCTTCGAGCGCTCGACGAATTCCTTCTGGCGCTTCTCCGAGGATTCCGCCTCGGTCATGATGTCGATCTGCGAGCCGGTCAGCTGCGAGGCGAGGCGCACGTTCTGGCCACGGCGGCCGATCGCCAGCGACAGCTGGTCGTCGGGCACCACGACTTCGATGCGGCTCTCCTCCTCGTCGATGACGACGCGGCTGACGGTCGCGGGCTGGAGGGCGTTGACCACGAACGTCGCGGTGTCCTCGCTCCAGGGGATGATGTCGATCTTCTCGCCCTGCAGTTCCTGCACGACGGCCTGGACGCGGCTGCCCTTCATGCCGACGCAGGCGCCGACCGGGTCGATCGAGTGATCGTTGCTGATCACGCCGATCTTGGCGCGCGAGCCCGGGTCGCGGGCGGCGGCCTTGATCTCGATGACGCCGTCGTAGATCTCGGGCACTTCCTGCGCGAAGAGCTTCTTCATGAAGTCCGGGTGGGCGCGGGACAGGAAGATCTGCGGGCCACGGTTCTGGCGCTCGACGCGCAGGACCAGCGCGCGGACGCGCTCGCCGACGCGGGCGGCTTCGCGCGGGATCTGCTGGTCGCGGCGGATCACGCCCTCGGCGCGGCCGAGGTTGACGATCACGTGGCCGAACTCGACCGACTTGATCACGCCGGTGATGACTTCGCCGGCGCGGTCCTTGAATTCCTCGAACTGGCGGTCACGCTCGGCGTCGCGGACCTTCTGGAAGATCACCTGCTTGGCCGACTGCGCGTCGATGCGGCCGAGGTCCACCGGAGGCAGCGGGTCGACGATGAAGTCACCCAGCGCGGCGCCCTTCTGGAGCTTCTCGGCCTGCTTGAGGTCGACCTGCTTGAAGTAGTCCTCGACTTCCTCGACGACTTCGACGACGCGCCACAGGCGCAGGTCGCCGGTGCGCGGATCGAGCTTCGCGCGGATGTCGTTCTCGGCGCCGTAGCGGTTGCGGGCCGACTTCTGGATGGCTTCTTCCATCGCTTCGATGACGATCGACTTGTCGATCATCTTTTCCGAAGCAACGGAGTTCGCGATCGCGATCAGCTCGGCGCGGTTGGCGGAAATCGCACTGGCCATGGCTTAGTCTTCCTGTTCCTCAAGAATTTCGTCTGCACCGCTGGTGTCCAGCGGGCGGCTTGCCGCGATCAGCTTGTCCGTGAGGATAAGCCGAGCCGATTGAATGTCCGCCAGCGGGAAGCTGACGGTGCCGGATTTCTTGTCCGCGACCGTGACGGTCTCGGCGCCCGCCTCGCCCTCGATCCCGACGAGATCGCCGTGGAGCCCCTTGCGGTTGCCCTCGATCGGATTGGCGAGGTTGATCTTGACCTCATGCCCGCCCCACTTGGCATAATCCTTGGGGCGGGTGAGCGGACGATCGATGCCCGGCGAGCTGACTTCGAGGCGATAAGCCTCCTCGATCAGCACTTCGCCGGCGGCCTCGAGCACATCCATGCGGTCGGAAATCCGGTGCGAGAGCGCCGCGCAGTCATCGAGCACGAGCTGCCCGGTGGCCGGGTCCTCGGCCATGATCTGCAGTGCGATCTCGTCGTCGCCGACCTCGCTCTTGCCGAAGACGCGCACGCGCACGAGATCGAAGCCCAGGGCCTTGACCTCCGGTTCGATCACTTCGGTAAGGCGTGCGATATCGACCAAATGCAACTCCAGTTTTTGCCGTAGCCGGCCCGGTTTCTCGCGCCGGTGATGCAACGCAGTTTCGCGCCGGCCCCTACCGGCGCCAGCCCAACCTTGTTTCACCATGTCGGGATGAGCGCGAGATAAGCGCGATTCTGGAAAAATGCAAGGGGGTGGTTGGGTTGATCGGGCAAACGCAGGCGGCTGGCCATGCTGTTCGAAGTCAGCATGAAAAGAAATAATCGCCTCGGCATTTACGCATGCCGTCAATCCGATCGAACATACCCCTGTTGAATTGATGAATTCCATGGGATATACATAATGGATATCCCATGCCTGAAAAAGCCTTTCACCATGACCCGCACCACCGTCTTCCAGTCCAACCGCTCGCAGGCGGTCCGCCTCCCCAAGGACGTCGCCTTCCCTGAGGGCGTGCGCGAAGTCGCGATCCTGCGCGATGGCGAGCGGCGCATCATCGTGCCCGCCGACCGGACCTGGGACGATTTCTTCGCTGAACCCGGCATCGACCTGGGCCCTCGCGAGCAGCCGGAGACGCAGGAACGCGAAACGTTCTGATGCTGCGCTACATGCTCGACACCAATTTGTGCATAAGGGTTCTGCGCGACCGGCCGCAGAGCATCCGCGCCCGCTTCAATGCCGAGGCCGACGGGCTGTGCATATCGACCATCGTACTCACCGAACTGCTGCACGGCGCCGCCAAATCGGCCCGGCCCGTAGAGAACCGGACCGAGGTGGAGCGCTTCGCCAACCGCCTGCAGGTGCTGCCGTTCGATGCCGAAGCCGCTGCCCATGCCGGCGATATCCGGGCGACTCTCGAACGCGAAGGGCGCACGATCGGCGGCTACGACGTGCTCATCGCAGGCCATGCACGCAGCCGGGGACTTGTCGTCGTCACCGGCTATCTGGGCGAATTCACGCGAGCGGACGGCCTGCGCTGCGAAGACTGGCTGCCCGCCAACTGACTCACCCCCGCCCCTGATGCAGCCCGTGCTTCTTCAGGCAGTGCCGCAACTGGTCATAGGTCAGCCCCAGCGCGCCGGCGACCTTGCGCTGGTTCCAGCGCAAGCGCTCCAGCGCGTCCAGCAGCAGGCCGCGTTCGTGGGCGTCCACCGCCGCGCGCAGGGATGCCGGAGCCGCCTGCGCCTGCGCCTCTGCCGCTTCCGGCCCGGGCGCGGCGCGCTCGACTGGCGGTGTCGGGCCCATGAGCCAGGGGCTGGCGAAGGGGTCGAACACCACTTCATCGATCTCCCCTCGCCCGTCTCCCCAGCGATAGACCGCGCGTTCGACCACGTTGCGCAGTTCGCGCACGTTGCCGGGCCATTCATAGGTCTCCAGCGTGGCCATCGCCGCGTCTGAAAAGCCCGGCCAGCGGTCCCATTCCAGTTCGCTCGCCATGCGGCGCCCGTAATAGTCGGCGAGTTCGGTCACGTCGCCTTCGCGGGCGCGGAGCGGCGGCAGGGTGATCACCTCGAAGCTCAGGCGGTCGAGCAGGTCGGCGCGGAACAGGCCCGCCTCGGCCATGCGCGGCAGGTCGGCGTTGGTGGCGGCGACAATGCGCACGTCCACCGTCAGCGGGCGCGAGGAGCCGATGCGCACGACTTCGCCATATTCGATCGCGCGCAGCAGGCGCTCCTGCGCGCCCATCGACAGGTTGCCCAGTTCGTCGAGGAACAGGGTGCCGCGGTCCGCTTCCTCGAAACGGCCGGCGCGGGCGCGGGTGGCGCCGGTGAAGGCGCCGGCCTCGTGCCCGAACAGCTCCGCCTCGATCAGCGTCTCGGGCAGCGCGGCGCAGTTGAGTGTGACCAGCGGCTCGCCCCAGCGCGGCGAGAGGTGGTGGAGACGCTGGGCGATCAGTTCCTTGCCGGTCCCGCGCTCGCCGATGACGAGGACCGGACGGCGCACGGCGGCGGCGCGGCTGGCCCGCTCGACCGCGTCGAGAAAGGCGGTGGACTGGCCGATGAACTGGGTCTCGCGCTCCATTCCCAAATGTTAGCGAAATTTCCCGTTCATTAGCAATTAATTTTCGCGACGAGCATGCTACATTCGGCGGAAAGCGCGCATTTTCGCCATGTGGGCAGTTTGGCACGCTCGTTGCGATAGAGCCGGCAAGAAGAGTTCAGGACCCAGAGGAAACGCCGCCATGTCATCGCACTCCGCCAGCACCGCACCCTTATCGGCTCATGCCGCGCCGGTCCGCTCCACGCTGGCCCGCACCCGCCTGGACTGGGCGATCATCGCCAGCCTGCTGGCGATGGGGGCGCTGAACCTCTATGTCATGGCCGACCAGTTCGGGCCGGCCAAGGCCCATGCCGCTTCGGTGCGCACCCCTTCGTGCGGAGCGCCGCTGGCATGAGCAGGCTCGACGCGGAGATCGAAATTCTCCAGAATCCGCATGAAGGCGGCCCCCACCGCTTCCACGCTGCAGACCACGACACCGAATACAGGGGCGCCGCCACCCGCCGCCCGGCTTTCATCCGAGGAACCACCGCCATGGGCATCTTCTCCCGCACCCGCGACATCGTCGCCGCCAACTTCAACGACCTGCTCGACAAGGCGGAAGACCCGGCGAAGATGATCCGCCTGATCATCCTCGAAATGGAGGAGACGCTGGTGGAGGTGCGCACTTCAAGCGCCCGCACCATCGCCGACCAGAAGGAACTGCGCCGCCACGTCGGCAAGCTCGACAAGCTGCAGGCCGACTGGGCCGACAAGGCGCAGCTCGCGCTCTCCAAGGGCCGCGAGGACCTCGCCCGCGCCGCGCTGCTGGAGCGCAAGAAGGCCGCCGACATGGCCGAGCAGCTTGCCGCCGAGACGCTCGTGCTCGACGATGCGCTGCGCGCCTACGAGGCCGACATCGAGAAGCTGCAGACCCGCCTGCGCGAGGCCCGCAGTCGCCAGTCGTCCATCGCGGCTCGCTTGCAGAGCGCGGAGAATCGCGTCAAACTGCGCACCCTGCTGTCGAGCGAGCGCGTGGACGAGGCCATGGCCCGGTTCGACCAGCTGGAGCGCCGGGTGGACTACGCGGAAGGCCGCGCCGAGGCGATGAGCCTCTCCGACCATCGCCAGCCGACGCTCGCCGAGGAAATCGCCGCGCTGGCCGACGGCGACACGATCGATGCCGAACTGGCCGAGATGAAGCGGGCCATGGGCGCCGCGCCCGAAGCCCAGCAGTAACACCGGCCGCCAGGGAAAGGAAAAACCAGTGTCACGCGGACAGTTCTATCTCGACAAGTCGAACGCCAAACTCGCCGGGGTGTGCTCGGGCATCGCCGACTATACCGGCGTGGACAGCCTGTGGGTGCGCCTGGGCGCGGTGCTGCTCCTCCTCCTCGGGTTCCCGCTCGTGATAGCGATCTACATCGCGGTGGCGGTGATCGCCGACAAGCGCCCACTGGGGCTCTACAGCGAGGAGGAGGAGATGCGCCTGCTGCGCCGCTTCGAGCGCCGCCGCGCCCGCAAGGGGCTCGGTGGGAGCGGGGCGCCAGCCAGCCGCCTGCGCGGCGATCTTTCGGACATGGACCGCCGGATCGCCGACATGGAAGCGCACTATTCGAACAGCAACTCGCGCCTCGCGGCCGAGATCGACTCCTTGCGCTGAGCGCATCCGGGCAACAGGGACACACCAAATGAGTGACTTGGCACTGGCCATACCCATCGTCGCGCTTTCCATTCCGATCGTCGCGATCTGGACCAGGCACCAGCGCAAGATGGCCGAGATCCAGATCGAGGCCACCGCCGAGAAAGCCGCGCAATACGCCTCCCACTCGCGCGAGCTGGAAGAGCGGGTGCGCGTGCTGGAACGCATCATCACCGACGGCGGCTTCGACACCGCCCTCCAGATCGAGGCCCTGCGCGACACGCGCGAGGTCGAGGCGAACAAGGCGGGAGCGACCAGGCAATGAGTTTCGGTGACGTCATGGCTTTCGGCGTGCTGATGTGCGCCATGGTTTCGGTCTTCGGCATGCTTGCCCAGATGTACAAGCGGCGCCTCAAGTACCTGGAGCGCAAGCTGGAACTGACCGCCGGGCAGGCCGCCGAAAAGGCGGCGCAGTACGCCACGCACAACAGCGAACTGGAAAATCGCGTGCGCGTGCTCGAAAGGATCATTACGGATGGCGGCGACAGCCGCGACATCGCCTTCCAGATCGAGGCGCTGCGCACCGCCGACGACCGCGAGGTGACTACGCAATGAGTTTCTGGACCGCCATCGTGGTGCTGTTCGCCATCGCCTGCGGCACCTGGCTGAAAGCACAGCGATACCAATCGCTCGGCGACCGTTCCGGCCCGCGCGCGCAAGGCTACGACCATACCGCGCGCGAGCACGAACTGGAGCGCGAGGTCGAGGAAATGCGCAAACGCATCATCGTCCTCGAACGCATCGCCACCGACGAGAAGCGCGGCAGCGACCTTGCCAGAGAGATCGAAAAGCTGCGGGATTGACGCCCCACGCGCGGTGTCGGTTAATCCGCGTCTTTTAACTCGCGCGTCATCCCGGATTTGATCCGGGACCGTGGGCGTTCCTTGAGGCGATAGCTTTCGCTGGGCCACTGCGGCGCCCGCGTTTCAACGCGAGGTGGGTGTGGCCCTTGCCCAAGGTCCCGGGTCAAGCCCGGGATGACGTCTGTTTGTGTGTATGCGTTCCCCCCGACGCCTTTGTATCCCCCCACCCTCGTCATCCCGGACTTGATCCGGGACCGTGGGCATTCCTTGAGGCGATAGCTTGCGCTGGGCCACCGAAGCGGCGGCGTTTCAACGCGAGGTGGGTGTGGCCCTTGCCCACGGTCCCGGGTCAAGCCCGGGATGACGAGGTGTGTGTGTATCACC
>Ga0308159_1004523_pt1 | contig 12641 bp, 13 predicted proteins | sample PhyCR1_FD_201040 | JGI IMG/M metagenome (GOLD analysis project Ga0308159, IMG submission 201040) | Phyllosphere microbial communities from UC Gill Tract Community Farm, Albany, California, United States - DLSLC.R1 | ecosystem: Host-associated > Plants > Phyllosphere > Unclassified | place: USA...
CGATCCGCAGGATTATTTACATACCCGCCTTCGCGTTTAATCAGATCTTCAAGATATTGATCAATATTCATTTCAGTTTCCTTTAGATGTAAAAAACCGCCTTTCGGCGGTATTAACTGTTCTCAATGTCTTTTCTGGCTTTCTTAACTTCTTTGAGTACTTCGACAATCGTCTTACCTTCCTGCTTATCAATGAAATTAAATGTCCACCGGACCAAAGCCCAGCCGGGAATGCCGCTAATAAAAAAGAATCCACCAAGGGCCATCATTCCCCAAATATCAGATACCCATTCATGAAGCCCCCACTTCACAATAATGAATGAGCCACCAGCTAAACTTGATACGACTGTACAGATTAGCCCTACAGCCCATTCTTGCGGCGAACGAGGCATACGCGTCATTAATACCACTGCTGCAACGAGCCCCACTGCCAATGCCACCATAATTGCAGCCCCATAAAATTTTAATAGTGCTGTTAAACCGCTTGTAGAAACTGGTTCCATGCCTTTTTACTCCAGAAGTAGGCAAAAAAAAGCACCCGTTTGGGTGCTAAGTAAATAATTTGTTATCTAAGTATTATGTCCAGCTTTTAGAAATTGTCTGAATTTCGTCATTAGATAAAGTCTTATTAAAAATTGCAATTTTAGTGATAATACAGTTACCGCCTTGCATCACTGAAGGCGTAGCAATATTCTCAGCTAATCGAATTCGTTTAACCTTATTCAAATTCACAGCTGCAGCAACTTCATAAATTTTTCCACCGGCAATACATCCCTTAAAACCTAGTTCATTAACAAAGAATGCTTGTGTAATCGGTTGATTCAATGCTGTCTGATTTGATATCTCACCCGAGCTAGCTTGGCTTGTAGAATCAGACTTATATGTGGAAACACAGCGGTTACCGACATAACCCCGAGCATCTTTGTTTAAACCGAGTCCCGCAACTAAAGTATCTGTTTCCAAGACAATACGGTTTTCATTATATTGAACACGATCATCTTTTGTATTATTAACGGGTACTGATTGAACAACAACGGTAAGCCCTTTATTGGTGTCAATTAACTCTGTGATTAGGCTGGGGTTAATTTCAACTCTATCAAAACCAGAAGGTGGCTTACTCGCAGTTGTAGTAATTGGCGTATGAACTGTTGCAAAGCCTGCACAACGCACAACTTGAGCATGTGACAAAGTTCCAACCACTTCTACATTCAAAGTTACTTCAACATTTTGAGCTTGCGGCACAATAGTTGCAGGTGTCTGCTCTGTAATGGTTACTGGTGTTACACCATTTCCAGTAATCTTAAGTGAACCACTTCCAATGCATGAGGCAACAATTGTTGAACCAGCGGGAATATTTGCAATTGTCTGGGTCGCCGGTGCCGAGCTATTTAAGAACCAGTTTGTTTGTTCAGATTCAACTAATAAGCCAAAAAATGAACCAAAAGCATTTGTTACCCCCCAATGCCGAAGCTGATTTGCCGCTGCAATATAGGACTTGGTTCCGAACTGATCCATTGTCATAGGCTTTGTTGCGAGGTTTTTATTTGAAGTACAAATCAAAGCATCTGCTTCATTAATATTTGTACGAACACCAGCTGTATTTTTTTTAACAAATTCATTTTTAGCAAAATCGAGAAATAAGCACCAGTCTTGTGAGCCTTTAATTCCATTCACATTACCAAGTGATAATTTTGTTTTTTGATTTGAAGTAATTACTAAAGTCATGATTATTTCTCCACGAAATTTACATCGATAAAAGGTGTAGGCTGTACAAAAAGTTTGTAGCGATATTTAGGGTCAGTTGGAGAGCTGTCAGAAGTCCATAAATAAACTAAGCGCAACTGATTGTTATCATTGAACTGAGGCAAGAAAGTTGCTTTGTAGACACCGCTATAATCTGCCGTATTCCAAAAATCTGATGCCCAACTAAAGTTATGAAAATCTGAGGAAATACCAATAAAAAATCCGCGATTTTTGCTTGATGGCGACCATATACGGTCATGAACAACAATAATTTGTTTGTCTCCTACAAACTTAATGTCGACATGCCAAGGGGCTTTGTCTGCGGGTGCGGCGATAACGCCAACCAACACCCAATCATTTTTTGCTGTTTTGCTTGTATAGTGTCTGATACCGTTATCAACACCATACAAGTGATAAGTTTCTGTTTTGACGTCATAAATAACTGCTGGAGCAACTAACGGAAACTTATCATTTAAGACTTCACGGTCAGACCATGTTTTTCCGTCTTTTGTACGTCGAATAAATAGTTTCTCATGTGATTCATTAGGAGCTACACCGTCTGTATCTGCCCAGTATGTTCTGAAAACCATACATAATTCGCCAGTTTTCACATCATAAAAGGTAAAAACATCTGAGTTATAAACAGTGCCGTGCTCCCATGTATATGAATCAGGCTCATCAATTAAACCTGTGATTAGGTCAAATTTTTGAAGGTCATTAGATCCAAGTAAAAAAGGGTTTTCTTCAGCCAAGGCACCATTGGTATAACCAGTGATAGAGACAATATAGCGATACCCCATAAACTTATTCGGGAACTCTAAAATCTGAGGGTGAACAACGCCCCGATCATCGCCATAAGGGGTTTTAACGGGGATATAATTTCCCCATGTACTGATTTTTGCTTGATCAAGCCATGTATCGGAAATTGAAAAATTTTGCTCAAAGCTATGTAAAGGAACTGGTGCAAGCAAACCTGAATTTTGGGTATTACGGAAAAAACTCAAAAGCCTTTCGGCTTTTGGAATGAATGTGTCTCTATAAGAATAGTTCGTTAGATTACTTGTATCAGTTAATGAAAGGCCGCTCTCAGCTTTGCTGTTGATTGCTGTGACTAAATCAGTATCTAATCCCGCAAACCAAAACTTGGTGTTCTTATCAACCTTGTAATACTCTTCACCATCCGGATCTCGCTTAACTTCAATGTCAGTACCCGTTTCATAACGAGTTCGTTCATAGATTTCAGTGACAAGATCTTTTGCTAATCCTGCGAAATAAAACTTAGTATCTTTGTCGATCTTAAAATACTCTTCTCCATCCGGATCTCGCTTAACTTCAATATCAGTACCAGTTTCATATCGAGTCCGTTCATATAACTCTGTAACTAAATCCTTTGGTAATCCCGCAAACCAAAACTTAGTATTTTCATCAACCTTGTAATATTCCTCACCGTCTGGATCTCTCTTAACTTCAATGTCTGACCCGTCTTCATAACGTGTGCGTTCATAGATTTCAGTGACAAGATCTTTTGCTAATCCTGCGAACCAAAAACGGGTGTCTTTATCAACATGATAAAAAGCTTCGCCATCTTTATCTACTTGCTTGATGAGTGACCCATCACCGTTATTTTGAAGAAATAAGACCTTTAAAAGATAGTTTGCAAGTGCTTGATATAATTCACGACTAATACCATTGGCTTCTAAAAACTTTTCATCAGTAAACTCTTTGGCCTGATCAAGCTCACTTAAACCAGTACTTACCCAATAATTGCCATCTGGTGCACCTTCTGGTTTATCCCAAAACCAAATTTTCTTTGTATCTTCTGCTTTACCATATTTTTTAGATACAGTTGGCCGGCTTGCTAATAGTGCAGCTTCAGTTTTAAAGCCTTCCATGAGCCCAGCTTTAATGACTTGTTGAATGGCTTCTTGTGAACTTAGATCAAATTCACCCAAAGCATTAGTCACATTATTTAAAGCTGAATCCACATCGGTTTGCATTGATGATAGATCATCAATGATTTCATCAATTTTTGTGGCATCGACTTTGCCATCTAAAAGGCCCAAAACCTTTCTTAATATAGCCAATATATCAGAGGCATTATTGATATTAGCTAATACCGCATTCCAGTTTGTTGCCATCTTTTAGGATCTCCACGCAACAAAAAACCGCCTTTCGGCGGTCATATAAATTCTTAAATTCAGTTAGTAATAAACAACTACTGTGCTAATTTTTGGCGAGTTTGGACCTTGTGTATTGTCACCACCAAATGCCCCAACTAATCGGAATTTTGTAGTTGTTCGAGCAAAGTCTTCACTTTCGTTTAAGCTCACTGCAGCAGTACCACTCGCGGATCCTGTGCAAACAACTCCATAATTATTATCTGGAGCTTCTGCAGATAAAGTGAACTCAATAACACCAGTGCTAATATTTGATACCGAAGCAAAACCACGGCTCTTAACTAATTCATAGGTAGAACCAGTTAAGCGAATTACTGCTATGGCTTTCTCGCCTAATGTAGCTCCACCTATAGTATTAATTTCAATATTACCGGTGCCATCAAAAGAGGCGTTACCCTGCACAACGCCAGTAATCTTAATATCCCTAGCATTCTTAAGCTTTGTTGCTGTATCTGCATTTCCTGAAGTATCTTGATTGCCCTTCTTGTTGACTCCAGCTAGATCAATATCGGCTGTACCATCGAAAGAAATGCCGCCAATTTTTCGTGCTGTGGCCAGCTTTGTAGCTGAAGCTGAAGTAGCGTCTTTATCTAATTTGCCATCGATAATTTCATTGATCTTTTTAGTTATGTAATTTAACAACCAGTTAAACCACTGCCGAGCTGGCTGCAAGCGTGAAGGAAAACCTTTTTCTAGCTCCAACCCTTCAGTATTACTACTGTTTTCATCTGCCAGCTTTGCAAACTCAGATAATTTTTCAATAGTCATCTTCGCCCTCGAAAATCAACCTCACACCAGACGGTAGAGGGAACATTAATTTAACTAACTCTCTTTCAAAGACTTCGTAACTAGATAGAAATGTAAAAGTTACGGTCATGTCTTGGTTGTCTTTAAACTTGAATGGTTTATCGATAATTAGAGAAATAATTTCTTTTGCAGATAGTTCTGAACAATCACTTTTGTTCAATAAAATCTTGGCCTTTACAACCTGCTTAAATAGTTGCGGTGACATTTTTAAAGCGGTATAGCCGCTCATACCCGACTCACGCCAAAACCCCGCCTTGAATGTTGGGTCGTCGATTTCTCGCCAGGGCAAAGCTGCTGGTTGACCATGAAAGCCAAAGTAAGGAACCGGCACAGAATTGGGTATCGAGTTTGGTGCACCAACCCAATCAGCAATTATCTGCAGTTGATCGCCTCTTGCGGTCTCAAGATTAAACTTACTTTCCAGACTGTTGAGACATTCAAGACAATCAATTAAAGGATTAATTGATGTCTCAACTGTCTCTCTAAATTTCGGCTTGTCTCGATGCTGGCTGGTAAGCAGAGCTATATATTTACTTGCATCCACTAGAACCCCCCAGAAGTATTGATTTCAATATTGTCTGAGTCGCAATAAGCAACCTCATTAAATGCGAGGCTGTAATTACCTACTATCGGAACACCATCAGCAATGATTTCAATTGAATCAATTTGATAAGATTCAGAATCAAGATTTCCAAACAAACCCGCAGGTATATAAAGTTTATTAACCATGATCCGATCACCAATATCGAGCTGGTTCACGTAATCCGCCAAGTTATCTTTAATATTATTTTCGATCTCTTTGGTGTATTCAGAAGAACCCATGACATTTAACTTAAAACCGATACTGACTATATTTGGTCGATAAATCGCGACGATTTCCTCATCACCAAAAGCATTAATTACCGTCACATTTACATTGCCGTACCATCCGCACCCCAAACTCTTTTTGGCCCGCATAATGCCAGCAATTTCGTTAGCATCTCCCCCAGCAACAACTACGCATAAATGATGAGCTGGAATACCAAGATTGTTTATAGAGTCATGGTCATTTTCATACGTCTTACAACGCGAAACACCAGCTAAACTAAAAATACCGCCTTTGATACTGTCAGTTTTTGACTGCGAAGGAATGGCCACCGAAAGTGCCTGGCGTTGTCTTAGCTTTTCATCTGATTCAACCGGCATGCCTAGCGATGATGTAGCAGGGTTATTCACTCCTTTCCAGCCGCGTGTAGGCTTACCAATAATAGTAACGGTATTACTCATTGCCAGAATCGCACCAGGCTTTTTAGCTTTAGCCGTAATAACTACCATGCCAGATTCTGGAATAGTGACTAAATCGGGAAACATCCATTGAGTACCGTTGCGATCGAGTGCATAGCCTTTAGCAATCTCAGTACCTGGTGAACCAGAAATCTCTAAATCTACAGTAGAGAAAGTTGGAATCTGTCGGCTAATGCCATTAATGGCCACATTCCTAGAAAGCGCATCTTTCCTAGCTGTTTTAGGTGAGAATGAAGAATAAACATCTACGAGTACTGCGTTTACATCTGCTATCGCGCGTGAAAACACACCAAGCAACTGACCATCTTGGCTGTCATTTTCCAAGTAGGCATCTTCTCCATATATTTCTTTGTACTTGGTTTTGAAGTAGTCAACGATTTCATAATATGTGGGTGCAATCGGACCAGCATCAGTAATAACCGGTGCAACTGTCGTCAAAGTCATGTAGTAATGCCCTCGTTAATAAATGCTTCGCCATAGATCGTATTGACCACCATAGTCACTGATAAATGTCGAGTTTCAGGATCGAGCGAACTTTGAAAATCGACAACGCTGCTTACGCCTGGTGTCTCTAAAACCCTTTGTCTAAGTGTTAGCTCATAAAGGTTTTTAGAATGTTTCCCCACGATTGACTGATTCCAGCCCGTCCCATCGGAGGTATCTGCAAACCATTCACCAAGCCAAAGCTTTAAACGAGACAAGATTGCTTGCGCGACTGTCTCCGGAGAATTCACAAGAAAGTCATTCTTGCCAGATCCAAAAACATAGTCGCCATCATTTGAAAGTTTTCTATAGCGCATAAAAAAAGACGCTTTCGCGCCCCTCATTTTGATTTCTATTGTTTTGGTGGACCTGAATCATCAGGACCAGATCTAACACCGGTTGTAATATGACTAATGAGGCTTACAGTCTTCGCCACAACATCTTCAAGAGATTTAATTAAGCCTTTTACCGTCAATGTCTTTTCTATTTCCACATCACAATGAAAAACAGCTTTCTGACCAATGAAGTTAATAATTCCACCTGGTGTAATTTGGATCTTAGTTGCGTTGTCATCGGACCTAATCTCCAGATTTTCTGTAGAAATGTTTTTAATCTTTTTGGCTTGAGATTGTGGTTTAAAATACGCAAAGCCATCGGATAAATCGTGGTGCCGGGTATCAAAAGGGTTTTGAACCCCGCCAGATTGCCACCAGAGGTCTATATTGCGTGAAGAGAAGCTAACTACACATTCATCCTTTACATGGATAGGATGAGTAATTGTGAAGCCACCAGCACAAGGGAACATCACTGGAACATCTTGCAGTATTGGGATTTCAATCATCTTGATACTGCCTTCAGGAGTTCGCACCGGCACACGAATTAAAGGCTTTACTTCTACAGTTACAGCATCCGGATCATAACTGACCACTTCACAAGGCAGGTTAGTCCAAATTGCCAAAATCTCTTCGCTAACCGCATCTTTAATAATATTTAGAAGATCCGGTGCACGTTCATTGTTTGTTAATGCCATTAGTTGCCATCCTGCTCTGGAGTCCAGCTATCATCTACAGCATTTATTGTGATACCGCTTTTTGGAACGACTGAGCCAAGCGCTGTACATACCATAGTTGTATACCATTCATCTGCGCGCGTATCGCCACTATGTTCGATTGCCTGGATAACAAAAATACCCTGGGCATTCGTGGCAAGCTTGGGAGTCTTTTGCGGCTGGTCTACCTGTTGGCCACCGTATGAAATATCAAAATTCTCTGACTGCAAATTTGTCAGATCTATTTGAATACGATCTTTACGCTTCAACTTTGGATTAAGTAAGCACTTAACTACTAATCCTTCACTGGTGAGCTGAGGCATTCCCACCATGCCGGTGTTTGCTGTTAATACAAACATAGGTTGAATTGAGTATTTATCCAACTCAGTAGAAGTTAAAACGCCGTCTGAGTAGTCGTAAGTAACATTGTTCTCTTTACCAATCTTTTCGATATAACCATGCAAACTTCCAAAAAGAATACGTCCACGTGGATATTTTTGATCACTCAGTGCAGCAATTTCCCCCACATCAATACCGTACTTTTTAACCTCTTCTTCGATTAATTCGCTTAATCCATGGATAGGAGTGCCAGCTGGTACAGATTGATTAATTACAGCCCCATTACGCACCTGGTCGCCTGATATGGCCAAGACACATAAATAAGTATCTACGGCGCTATAACGTCCACGTTTAAATTGGAAAACACTACCTTTAAAAATAACCTCAGGCTCGTCATTGTCATAACTACATGCGAGGATAACTTGGGTATTTTTTTTAGAATCACCAACACCGGCTAAAAGATTCATCGTTTGACTGGAGAGATTATAAATATAAATCTCAGCGGCCTTAGGCTGCTCGTTAGTCGGCTGGCTCACAACAAAAGTGATTTTAAATTTTGAAAAATCCAAAGCATCTGGAGCATTATTATCAACTTGAATTGTGAGCCGACAATTACGCATTCTTTGTATTGTCATGTGTCACTCCAAAACAGTTTAATCAATGTGCCAAGATCACCGAATGTCTGTTTTTCGTCTTCATTGGTGTTAAGCACATACAATGAACCTTTAATGATGTGTTGATGTTGTACCAGCAAGTTATCACCCATTAATAAAGGCAAGCCGGCAATTAATGGATTTTCAGAAGAATCAAAAATATCTAAATACCAGCATTCGAGTCGGTAGATCAGCTGTAACTTGTATTGAGCCCCACCGAGACGGATATTAAATTTTTGATTTCCATTATTGAGCGGAATCTCATAATTCATAATCAATCACCAAATAGAACGGATTTAAAGAAGTCTGAACCTGAACTTAAAAGAGATTGATTGATGGGTTTTGCTTGAACTGTACCGGCGTTAGACACGCTTGCAGTAGCTTCAGGGCTTGCCTGGTTCTCAATAGCAACAAGTGCCATCTCAGTACTGACGATTAAAATCTTTTTAAATGTAATATCGATCATCAAGACATTTTCGGTCTGAAGATCCGTAGTACACCCAAGAGATTTAATCAGCATATTTGTATAAAGGCGCTTACCTGTTGAAATGATTAACGGTAAAGCTTGATCCTGAAGTTGCAGCAATGTTTGATAAACAATCGTTAAACTTGTATTACCGCCTAAAACCGTATCACCTAAAAAACCATTTAAAGCACCGGCACTCTCTGACCATCCCACCTTCATGGTTACTTCTGGAGGTTCTTTGTATGCATGGTCTGAAATTGGTGCACCAACCTCCGTGGGGTGCTCAGTGATTTTAAGTTCATCTTTATGCTTTTCTTCGATCGTAACATCTGCAAAAAGCCCCATAATTGTCCGTCCGCGGCCAGACAATAACAGTGAGCCTAAAACCTCAGTACCGGGTAGTGCCGAAGCGGATCCCAGGGCACCATTTAATAATGTTCCTATTGCCATGCTTTTCTCCAGACATAAAAAAACCCACCAAAAGGTGGATTCTTGAGGGATAGATTTGAGAGCTTCATTACTTATTGCGAATTTCTGCAATTTTCTCTTGAAGTTCTTTTTGCCTGATTAATAATTCATCCATTTTTTTATCATGACCAAATAATGAAGGCTTTTGACGTTCATGTGTAAGTTGCATTACAACCTGCCTTAACTCAGCATCATATGTGTCTAATTCTGAATACAACTTATTTCTAGCGGCATTATCTTTATCGAGTTTATCAAACTTCGCCTGATAGACGCTTAACATTGATACCCAATGATCAAAGTCAATATCGTTTCCTCTTGTAGCATCTGAAGCTGCCGCCCTCCAAGTGTGAAGGGCAATAGTTGGATCTTTACTAGCCTCTACCCAATGGTCATATCCTTTAAGAATATTTGTATAACAGTCCTTTTGATACGATTCACTATTAAAATACCGCGCCGCATCATCGCATCTTTCAAATGTTAAATTTAATCTTACTCCCCAAACATCAAAATCAAATAAAATTGGTTTATTGTTTAGGGAAAACTTACCATTACTACCAGTTACCTTATGTTTTAAATCATCGATAACATATTTTGTTGCTTGTGAAGCTTTACTTTCTATTTGGGCCGCATAAGAGATACAACTAGTACACATTAGTAAGAGCAACAAAAAATTCTTCAATTTAATATCCACTTTAAAAAACTTTTAATTATTTAATTGTATAAGTTGTCACGTCATCAGGTTGATTTCCCCAACCTGTCCATATTTCACTTAGAACCACCTTCTTTCCATTTAAAGACTTAACCTTATAAATAAAAACTCTCGGGGGACTACTCTCATTTGGCTTATTCTTTTCAACCAACATAAATGTACTTTCATCAAGCCATTTAACTCGGGCTGGAAGATTTACAGAGCATTCTGGATTACCCATCTCACTTGATAAACCAGAATTATTCTTTAAAGAAATACCAGCACAATTTGCACCAGCCATTATGAGATTTTTACCGCTTAATTGGGCTTTATAGTCTGCTGCATTAGCCCCACTAGCAATAAAGATTAATCCTAACAAAAAGAGTTTATTCATAACTACACCATTATTCCTTTCGCATTTCGAGCCATTAATACCATGGAATTTTCTTGCTGACGTTTAACTGCATTTGCTGAATCAATTGGATTTGAAGCACCATTAATCGTCATATCAGTTTGATAGCTTTGATAAATCGTAACATTCGAAGAAGTTAGATTGGAAGCATTTATATCTGACTTATTAGGATTGCCTTTAGGTGGTCCATAATTATTTATCACTGGTTGATTAAATGAGCTTAAATCATTCTGTGAATAATAATTTTTTTGATGGGCTTTGAATGATTTATTTTGTACCATTTCACCCTTAGCAATATAACCGTCTCCATTGGAATCCCAAACTTTATTAAGCTCATAAGCTTTTGACCCCTTCTTGTAACCATATCCAGTTACAGCGGTATATAGATCGGCTACATCTCTCTTTTTAGAAGACTTGAAACCACGGTCTTTAAAGTATTTTTCAACATAAACCATTTGCTCATCAAATGATAATGAAGAGAACTTCTTCCGACTCATTCCATAGTATTTACCCTTAGTACCACCGCTACCTTCCATAAACTGTATTAAACCGGTAGCAGAAGATTTAGGGTTTTTTACACTTGGGCTAAATGTTCCACCTGTTTCAAATGAAATAACTGCTGCTAGATCATTTGGATCTACTCCAATCTCTTTTGCAACCTTTAAAATTGATTTTGCTTTCTCTGAAGTAAACTTTTTACTGGATATGTTTTGGCTATAGCTTTTTGTACTTGAGCTTACAACCCCTTTCACTGCCTCAACTGTAGCTTTAGCGACTCCAGTAGCTGCTGCCACACCTTTTTCAACGGCGCTCTTAACATATTGTGTAGCACTGGCCACTTTGTCTTGTGTAGGTGAGACCTTGGTAGGATCGGTAGGATTTACATAATTTTGTACAGCCTTCTTCGCATTTTGTACGCCTTGCTGAACTTCTGTAGCAACCTCTTTAAGAGCACCAGCAGGATCATGAATAACTTTCTGAACAAATTCGATGGTCTTGTCTTTAACCTTATCGAGAATATCTAAGAAGTCTTTAATCTTGTTGATGATGGTTTCTATCCCATTAGTCCATTTAGACCAATCAAATAGAGACTTGCCGCCTTCTCTCCAAGTTTTGTAATCGTCATAGAGCAAGGCCAGTGCTGCACCCAATGCCAGGATAATTCCTATCGGCGAAGCCAGGAATGCGAGACGGAATAACTTCAGCAATCCAATAAAGGTTTTTAGTGCCGGTATAAACTTCAGAAGTAAGCCTAACGACTTGGCCATAGCACTAAACATTAAAGCCAGCATCGCAAAGCGCAAGCCAATGGCCAAACCTTCTTTGATATGTGGGTTCAATTGTGAAAATGCATGAATGCCCGCCTGAATTAACTGATTAAGCAAACGCAATATTGGGATTAGTGCTTTGCCGGCTTGCATAACGATGACTTGAAAACCTGTTTTAGTCATCATCGTTAAGTCGCGGTACTCAGTCATGAACTCGTTACCTGACTTAGCCAGGTCATCATTCATACCGAGTTCTTTCTGGATCTTCTGGTATTTCTCCATATTCGAGATGAATTTACCATCTCGCATCGCCAACATTGTTTTTTGATCGATACCCAAAGAATTGGCATAAGCATTAGCCTGGTAAGCTGGCATTTTTGCTAAAACACCGCTTAGATCCTTCATCACTTCCACGCGGTCACGCATTTGGCCATTTGCATCACGAGTACTTACGCCAAGGCTTTTGATTTGACCTTCGTAGCCTGGAGAGTTTCGAATCTTTTCGGCTAAAGACTCTAAAGATCCGATCGCTCCATCTGCACTACCACCAAGCTGAGCAATGGCATTCCCATAAGCATTAATGTTTGTGACGCTTGCACCAATGCGCTGCGACGAAAAATATAGCTTATCAAGCTCACTCGCCGTCTGACGTACAGCAACAACCGCACCAGTAGCCAAAGCCATCAAGGCACCATTTAACGCTTTAGCTTTCCACTCAATGCCATCCATGGCACTTTTCATACTAGCTAGACCTGAATTATCAGTATCAAATCCAAGTGAAACCAAAAAGTCACGAACAACACCAT
>Ga0308159_1004524_pt1 | contig 12640 bp, 20 predicted proteins | sample PhyCR1_FD_201040 | JGI IMG/M metagenome (GOLD analysis project Ga0308159, IMG submission 201040) | Phyllosphere microbial communities from UC Gill Tract Community Farm, Albany, California, United States - DLSLC.R1 | ecosystem: Host-associated > Plants > Phyllosphere > Unclassified | place: USA...
CCCCTGCTAAGGGAGTATGGGGTGTAGAGCCTCATCGAGGGTTCGAATCCCTCCGTTTCCGCCAACCATCAGGAAAAGCTGCCAGCATGGCCTTGAAGCCATCGGCAGCTTTTTTTTCGTCTTCGTTTTGAGACGTTTCAAGGTCTTCGGTCATGGCGGCCATGAAGGCATGCGCTGGGTCTTCACCCAGGATCGCGCGGAGCTTCCCGCGTACACGCCAATTGCAGGGACGCTTCCCCTGTTTCATCTGAACTAGGTTGGACGGGTTTTCACCCACCAGTTCGGCCAACTTTCGTTGGCTTCCTGCAACTGCTGATGCCTTCTCGATGAGCTCGGCAAGAGTTACTTCCGTCACTAGTGGTTGCATTTTGAATATTCTCCGGTTAGGCTTCTGGTGTCAGTTTGAACACGAGTTCGCACTGGCAGTGGACAAATTATCCAGCAGCCGCCATGCACTACCAAATCACCCTCGGCGCCGTCGTCCAGACCGCCGACCAAATCGAGCTGAGAGTCCGGGCCCTTGAGGGCAACGTCGCCGAGCTGGAGGCCTTTGACGGCTCCTTCGTCGGCTTCCGGCACGTCTCCAGCCTCACCATGTGCCTTTCCCCTGCCACACAAGCGGCACCGGCTCAAAGCTTGGCGGCTGCGGCCGGTACCGGGCAGGGGGCGGGCACCCACTCCTACCTCTGGCGCCAAGTCTTTTTCACGGAGCCCGTCGGGCAGTTCCTGTGCGTGGCTGGGCACTCCTGCGGCTGGTCGATCAAGCGATCGACGGGCGCCAGCCTGCACCGTGTGGAGCGGCGTCGCGCATGAGGCTCGTCGCAAAGCACGCCCAAGTGGGCTACCAGACCCCTGGAGAGCGGCCAGGCTGCCGCAACTGCGCGCACTTCGAGGTGACGCGCCATGACTCGCCCATCATCGCCCCGCGCACGGCCTGCACGCTCCACCAGCTCGAAGTGACCAGCGGCGGCATCTGCAACAGTCACAAGCTGCAGCGCAAGCCTGGCGAGGCCCAGCTCGCGTTCCTGGCCAGGCAGCGGGATTTGCTGGAGAACCAGGCGCAGTACCTGCAGCCGCGCCTGGTCGATGCCCGCGAATTCCCCAAGGTGGGGGAGTTGTACGAGGGCAAGCCCATGACGGTTGCCAAGCACCGCTCGCTGCTGGTGCAGCAGTTGGTCACCAACGAAGAGGCCTCGGGTGACCCCGAGCTTCTGCGTGTGGCTGCCTTCCGTCGCCGCGCAAGCGGCATGGCTCCCCGTCCTGGGGAGCGTCGCGCATGAGCACCGCCCCCCTGGCCGGCTCGGCCCTCATCCACATGGACCAGCACACCGGCCGCAACCGCGCCGCCTGGCTGTCCCTCGCTGCCTTTCTCGACTCCGACCCTATGCGTGATCTGTCCGACCATGCGCGCCGCGTCGCGTCCATCCAACCGACCGCCGCGCGAGCGCAAGCAGTTGCACCTGGTGCGCAGGAGCTGGGGCAATGAGCCGCGCGGCCGCAGGCGGGCAAGCGCAGCGCCGCACGCCGAAGGGCGCCGGGCTCTCCCCCAGTGCTGTAACACTGGGGGAAACTTCCAAGCAGCGCGCGAAGGTCGATTGGCTCACGGTCACGTGGAAGCCTGAGCCCGACGAGCACGTCGTGGCTACCGTTCTGGATCTGCTTCACGGCTTCGGCCTGAAGGTGGAGGCAGAAGTCGGCCGGGGTCACTTTGGCTTTGCTGAGGGCGCCCGGTTGTTCGTCCGCCTGGACGATGGTGCACGCCATCAGGTGGCTCTGTTGGACTGGGGCGGTGATCGCATGCGCGGCCGGGCCCGCCTGGACCTCTCCGGCACTGCCTGCAGCCGCATCAGCGACTGGCAGGGCATGCAGGACTGGCTGGGCCGCCAGTGGGAAACGACGATCACCCGCGTTGACCTGGCTGTCGATTGCCTCAATGGCGAGTTCACCGTCCTCGATGCCCGCGCGTGGATGGAAGCCGGCGAGTTCACCGCCGGCGAGGGCCGCCCGCCGCGGCACAGCACGCCCGGCGACTGGCTGTCACCCGAACCGTTCTACGGCCGCACGTTGGAGATCGGGCGCCGGGAGAACGGGAAGATGCTGCGCGCCTACGAAAAGGGCCTCCAGCTCGCGCCAGGCAGCGGCGACAAGTGGACGCGCTTCGAGGTCGAAATCCGCAACAAGGATCGGGACGTCCCCCTTGATGTCCTCACGCGCTGCGACGAGTACTTCGTCGGTGCCTACGAATGTCTGCAGCGCCTGCTGCCGGCCGCTGGCGAGCGCATCGCCACCCACCAGAAGGAAGGCGAGCTGAGCCTCGAAACGATGGTCCACCACGCCAGCGTGGGCTACGGAAAGCTCGTGCACGTCATGCGTGGCCATGTGCCCGCCGACGACCTTCTAGACCTCATTTCCCGGCCAGGCGTCCCAAGACGACTGGAAAAGGCCACCCTGGCCGGATTCATCGCGGCGTCGTCTGTCGCATCACAGGAGAAAAGGCCATGAAAGCACACGTGATCGGTATCGAAATTTCGGAAGGCGTCAGCAAGAAGACCGGCAACCCCTATGCCATCGGGAAGCTGTTCTGCGCGCTCCCCATCGTGGGGAAGGGTGCACGCGGCCTCATGGGCAGCGAGTACCAGTGCGAGCCCGTCGTCCTGCGCAAGCTCGATGGCATCGAGTTGCCCGTGGTCTGCGAGCTCGAGATGCAGGACGTCATGCGTTATGGCCAGCGCCGGCAGGAGATCGTGTCCGTGGTGCCCGTGAAGGCGCCTTCGGCCGCCGCTGCGCCAGCTGCTCGCCCGGCTGTGTGATCCCAGCTTATAGCCCTGCGTGCGGGGCTATGCGCTGCGATCCTGCAGCAATTTCAATATCCCCAAGTTGGAGAAATCACATGTTCGAAAAGACCCTGGGCGTTGCCCGCAAGTTCGGCGCGAAGGCCGCCGCCGCAGCCGTCACGCTGCCCGTCCTGGTGGGCTCCGCCTACGCCGAGCTGCCGGCCGCAGTGAAGACCGAGACCGATGCATTCAAGGCCGACGCGTTGGCCGCGCTGGGCATGATCATCGGCGCCTGCATCGCGGTGTGGGGTCTCAAGAAGCTCGGCTCCAAGATGGGCTGGATCTGATCCATGGCCGGCACCACCAACACGGGCACGGCCACGGCCGGCGATGGAACGACCATCACCGTGCAGGTGGAGCCGGCCCCCGCTGATCCCGAACACCTCGCGGATCTCTCGGCCCTGTGGGGCCTTTTTTTGGTCGCTGCGGTGGCGATCTACTGCATGCGCCGCATCCTCGACCTGTTCAGGACCGACCATGCAGATTGATCACCACTGGAGGCGCTATGCCAAGCTCTGTCGAACTGTCCTATGCGCTGGGTTTGGCGCTGCTGTGCTGGGTAGCTTTCCGCTGACCGCCAGCGCGATCAACAAGGCCGGCATGTCCAGCTACCGCTACAGCATCAGCGACAGCGGCAAGGTGGCAAGCATCAAGCCAAATCAGGCCGGCGTGACGGGCTCCATGAACACCGTTGGCTCCGTTCCAGCAGGTCAGGTTGGGAGCCAGATCGGCAACACTGGTTGGTACGTTGGAGCGTCTGGCAGCGGCAATCCCAGCGGCCGCGGCACGATGGTGATGGGGCATGCAGGCGATGTGTTTTTCGCTGGCACGAAGTACCCTTTCCAGGCTGGGTACGAGGTCCCCAAATCTGCCATCGTTGAGGCCTTGGGCATGCTCTGCAAGAACCCGTTGATCTGCCTTGGCATTGCTGCGGCGTCTCCCGCCATTTCCTCGTGGCTCGGTCAGGGCAATGTCGGTATCAATCCGAACGCGGCCGACTATCCCGACAAGCCTTTTGTGCTGTCGCGCAAGTCCTCAGATTGCCCATCTGAGATACCGGTGGGCTTTGGCCCTAACTCCGCATGTGGCGATTACAAGGGCTCTGGCCCCTATTGGAAAGTCATCCCAAGCAGTCCCAATTTCTGCGGGCTGTACAACAGTTGTCAGGTGCATGGTGAGGTGGGCCCGCTCACGACCACTCCGAAACTGGACTCCGCAACACCGGGCCTGCCTGCGTCGATGAAGGATATCGAGCCCTACATGGACGAGCCCGATGTGCCGGCCGATGTGGTCCGTGATTTGCTCGATCGCGGAGCCGATATCACGCTCCCCAGCACTCCTACGGTGACGGGGCCGTCGCAGGTGCAGGGGCCGAAGCAGGAGACCAACAACGCGGACGGCAGTCGCACCACCACCCAGACGACCAACAATTTCCGCACCGACGGCAACAAGATCACGAACACGTCCACCACCACGACGACGAACAAATGCGTGGGCGACGGAGCCTGCTCCCCGGTCACGACGACCACCACGACGAATCCGCCCGAGAAGCCCGATGACAAGGACGACGGCGACGACTGCAAGAAGCACCCGGACAGTCTGGCCTGCGCGCAGCTGGACACGCCGCAGGGCGAGATTCCTAAGGCCACGCGTAATGTCACCCTGCAGGAGCAGGAGTTGTTTGGCGGTGGCTCGTGCCCTGCGGACCGCTACACCAACGTGCACGGCCAGCAGATGTTGGTGTGGGATTGGCAGCAGAGCTGCAGCTACATCAGCACGTATATGCGGCCGGTGCTGCTGCTGCTCTGCGCCATCGGCGCGTACCTCATCGTGGCCGGAGGCCTCAAGCAATGAAGATCGGAACATGGCTCCTGGCGATGATGCAGCCGCTCATCGCGCGAATCCTCACGGTGCTGGGCTTGAGCGTCGTCACCATCACCGGGTTCGATGTGGTGGTGGACACCCTCAAGGCCCGGCTCGTCTCTAGCGTCAACAGCCTGCCTGCGGACCTGCTGAACATCTTCCTGCTGGCCGGTGGCGGTGTGGGTCTGAGCATGATTTGCAGCGCCATCGCCGTGCGCATGCTGCTCTGGCAGATCCAGTCGGCAACCAAAATCCTCGGGGTCAATCCGCAATGATCACGATCATCACGGGCGTGCCCGGGGCCGGGAAGACGCTGTACGCCATCGAGAAGCTGCTGCTCCCGCTGGTGGGCGCCACCATCAAGGTCCCCGACGAAAACGGCGGAGAGCGCGAGGTGCCGCGCACGATCTACACCAATATCACCAATCTGCTCATCGAGCACGAGCTCGTAGAGATTGGCGGTGAGTGGATCGCCACAGGCAACGACTGGACGTTTAAGGGCAATGAGCAGAGCGCGCGCAACTGGCATCAGTGGGCAAAGCCCGGCGCCGTCATCGTGGTCGATGAGTTCCAGCGGATGTGGCCGCCGCGCGCCAACGGCAGCAAGATTCCGCCCGACGTGCAGGCGCTCGACACGCACCGCCACATGGGCGTCGATTTCGTCCTGATCACGCAGTCTGTCATGAACACGGATCGGCACGTGCACGCCCTCGGTGGCCGGCATCTGCACGTACGCCGGCTCGCCAACCTCAAGGCCGCCATCGTCTACGAATGGGACCACGTGTCCCGCAATCTCCAGTACAGCAAATCTCTGACGAAGGCGCCCTGGCGCTACAGCCGCAGGGTGTTCAAGATGTACCGCAGCGCGGAGGTGCATACGAAGCAGCCGCGCAAGCTCCCCGGGTTGGTGTGGTTCGTCCTGGTCGGTCTTGCGGCGGCTGCGTACCTCGGTCCCACCACGTACCAGCGCCTGTCTGGTCGCATCAGCGGCAAGCCCGCGGAGGTGGCCGCAAAACCCTCCCCGCCGGCCGCCGTCACGGCTGCTGCACCCTCTGCCTCCGCGCCCGCACCGCAGGCCCTGCAGGTGGCGTCTGCTGCGGTGGCGCCTGCCGATGCGGCATCAGCACCAGCGTTTGCCGGCTGCGTTGCCAGCAAGACCCGCTGCGCCTGCTACGACACGGCCGGCAAGCTGATGGAGCGCGAGCCCTTCGAGTGCCGCGCGCACACGTCTCCGCCCGTTGTCGTACTGGCTGGCGGCACGTTCCCCGAGCCGCGCCCGTACCGTCAGCCAGAGCCGCCACAGCTTGTTTTGGCCTCGAGGGACCAAAACCCGACCCTCGGCGACCTTCGCGCCGCGATCCGTGCCGAATACGGCTACTAGGCCGGGGTATGGGGCATCGCCCCATGTAGACCTACCTCGCGCAACGTGCCCAGTGCAAGGTACAGAGCGGCCCTAGCGCGCCCTGGCGACCATGCCCGCTACCCTGGTATCTCTCGCGGCTTTTCTCGGCCTGCGCGCTCCTTCCTGCCTCCTTCGCGGCCATGTGCCTGTCCGGCAACCCGGCGCTCGCTCCGCGGTTGATAAACCTGTCTGCTTAGCCTTCTAAAATTCCGGTCACAGGGAGGATTCCATGGGCATAGAAGATCGCGACTACTACCGCGAGCATCACGCGAATAAGCAGGGCATGCGCTACGACCCGCGCACTGCCACATACACCCGCCGGCGCCCGTTTGCTCGTACGTCGAAGGTCGTTGATGTTCAGGATTTGAGAGAGCCACCGCGTATCGTCGGCGCCGATTGGCACTGGTCCTTGAAGCTCCTGTTGTGGTTGGTTATCGTCACTTTGGTACTGGTAGTTGTGCGTTTTGTCTCTGCCATGATGCGCTGACGATGCCCTTATTTCCGATGCTTTTGTAGGTCGCCATTTCTGGCTTTTGCCTCGGGTGCTGTAGCTGCACCATCGCGCACCAGAAAGGGACCTAAATGCTTATCGGATATGCACGAGTCAGCACGCAAGATCAGGACACGGCTCTCCAACTGGATGCGCTCACGAAAGCTGGCTGCGAGGTGATCTACCAGGAGAAGGCGAGCGGCGCGTCGAGGCGGGGGCGGCGAGAATTGGCTCGCTGTCTCGCCACCTTGGGGAAGGGCGATGTGCTTGTGGTCTACAAGATCGACCGCATCGCGCGCAGCCTGTTCGATCTGCTCGATATCCTGCGGCAGCTGGAGAAGGTGGGGGCCACCATCAAGAGCGTCACCGAGCCATTGGACACGACCAACAGCATGGGCGTGTTCGTCGTGCAGATTCTCGGCGCGGTTGCCCAGCTCGAGCGGTCGATGATCAGGGAGAGGTCGATTGCCGGCCAGCTGGCGGCTAGAGAGAGGGGGAGGCACCCGGGCAGAGTGCGTGCGCTGAACGCGGAGGATGAGGCGGCGGCGGTAGCGGAGTACAGGGCCGGAGGGATCACACAGGCGGGTCTAGCTCACAAACACGGCGTCTCCACGTCGGTGATCAAGCGGGCTTTGCAGCGCGTACGCAACACTCCGCAGTAGCCGCAGTAGCGAAAACATCCGTTTCCGCCAAAGCATGAACCCCTGAGCGAGTCGATCGCTCAGGGGTTTTTTGCTTTCCGCCGGGGCCTTTTCCGGCAGCCGGCAACATGTCAGGTCTCGATCGGGATGTCGCGCTGGCCGGTCGGGTCCTGGGTCGCGGGACTGGCCTGGTCCGGGCCGTCCTCGGTCAGCGGTGGCGGCAGATCGGCCGGGTCGCCGTCCGTGATGGGCTGCTGTCCGGGCTGGTTGGGGTATTGGATGGGTTGCGATGGCGGCTGCTGTGGCGAGGTCATGCGTGGCTCCTGTGAGGGGGGCGAGTGCCCTGGGCTCCATTCGGCACGCGAAGCGACCTGCGAGCGGTCGGTGCGTGCCGCGGGGGCGGGTAGGACCCGGGCGTCGATGCGGTGCTGGGCGGACCGCGGCCGCGCAGCGAAAAAATGAGCATCTGCACGGTGCTCGACGGTATATTTCCGATCCGTATGGGCACAGCGGAGAGGGACATGGGCACGGCATTGCATGAAGCGGCGTTGAAGGCCGTGGAGACGGGTTTCCAATGGGCCGTCCAGGGGGCGGAGGAGCGCAGGAACCAGTTCTGCGTGCTGTTTGGCAAGGCGTCGCGCCTCATGAGCCAGTACGGCTTCACGTTTCCCGAGGGCGAGCCGCCCCGGGCGTTCGACACGCTGGCGATCTCCAGCCCCATGGGCCCGCTGCGGCTCGATTTCATGAAGGTGCTGGACGACGACGGCGCGCTCACCTGCGCCGCGGTGTTCACCGACGTGCCGATGTGGTCCCGATCGCAGGACCGGCGGCTGCTGTTCGTCGCCACCCTGAAGGGCAGCGGCGAGTGGCTGGGCGACGACGGCAGGGGCCTGTACGCCTTCCATGACCAGTTCGTACCCGCCACCGCGCTCGATGCCGTGCGCAGGGCGCTGGCGCGCAAGCTGGCGTTCGATACCGAACGGCTGCGCGCGACACCGAACAACGAGTGAACAGGCCCGGAGCGGGGCCGCGGCGCCGCCCGTCACGGCTCTGCCTTGTAGGCTCGGCCTTACGGACGGCAGCGGCATCGGCCCGCCCTGGAGGCGAAGCATGGCGCGTAAATTTCGTCGGTGAGGCATCGGACTTTTCCGTGCCCGAAACCACACCACCGAAAGGATCTCGCCATGAATACCGACCAAATCAAGGGTGCCGCGAAGGAAGTTGCCGGCAAGGTGCAGCAGAAGACCGGCGAAGTGTTCAACAGCCCGGAACAGCAGGCCAAGGGCGTGGCCAAGCAGGTCGAAGGCAACGTCCAGAAGAACTACGGCGACGCCAAGGAAGACCTGAAGGACGCCACCCGCTGATGGGTTGACCGGCCCGGCAGGAACGCTCCCGCCACGCCCGTGTCAGAAAGCCCCGCCACGCCTTGCGCGTGCGGGGCTTTGCCACGTGGACGCGACTCTTTTCTCCTCCCTGCCTGCCTGCCTGCCGACGCGGCTCAGAGCGATCGCGCGATGTGCTCGCGCAGCCACTGGTGCGCGGGATCGCGGTGGATGCGCTCCGGCCAGAGCATCAGCATGTCGAAACCCGGAACGTCGAGCGGCGGCTCGACGATCCGCAGTGCCGGGTTTTCGCGCACCAGCCGCGATGGCACCATGGCCACCAGATCGGTGCTGGCGAGCACGGCCGAAAGGGCCAGGAAGTGCGGTACCGACAACGCCACGTGCCGCGAGAGGCCGCGCTCGGCCAATGCCGCGTCCGTTGCGCCGTGGAAGCCGCCGCCGTCGGGCGAGACGATGGCATGTTCCAGCCGGCAGAACTGTGCGAGCGTGGGGCGCCGGCGGAGCCGCGGGTGGCCGCCCCGGCCCGCGAGCACATAGCGTTCCGTGAACAGCACCCTGCGGCGCAGGTCCGGTGGCGCTTCCGCGCCGGTATGGAAGGCGATGTCGATCTCTCCCTGCGCGGCCCGCGCTGCCAGTTGCGCGGGCGGTACCTGCACGATGGCCAGGCGCGTGGCGGGCGCGGCGGCGCGCAGACCGGCCAGCGCCGGCCGCAGCACGGTGAATGCGCCGTAGTCGAATGCCGCCGCGCGCCACGTCTGCTGCGACTGTGCCGGGTCGAACGGGCGCGAGGGCGCCACGGCCTGCTCCAGCGCGGACAACGCCTGCCGCAGGGGCTCGCGCAGTTCGCCCGCCCGGGCGGTGGGCCGCATGCCGCGCGGGCCCGGCAGCAGCAGCGGATCGGTGAAAAATTCCCGCAGCCGTGCGAGCTGCAGGCTCACCGTGGGCTGCGAGAGGTGCAGCCGCTCGGCCGCGCGGGTGACGTGGTGCTCCGCCAGCAGCGCGTCGAGGGTGACCAGCAGGTTCAGGTCCAGCTGGCGCAGGGAATTGCTCATGGAAATACCAGCCATGTGGGAAATTCATTTCCAATATAGCGCACTCGCTTCTATCGTGGCTTCCATCTTCAACGGTTTCGATGGAACGGAAAACGCCATGAACATTCTTCTCGTCTATGCCCACCCGGAGCCGCGGTCACTGAACGGTGCGCTGCGGGATTTCTCGGTGCGGCACCTGGAGCAGGCCGGCCATGCGGTGCAGGTGTCCGACCTGTATGCGATGCGCTGGAAAGCCGCGCTGGATGCGGACGACGACACGGCCCATGGGGCCGGCGAGCGCTTCCGCGCGGCAGAGGATTCGCTACGTGCCTTCGAGCGCGGGACGCAGCGCAGCGACATCGGGCACGAACAGGAAAAGCTGCTCTGGGCCGACGCGGTGATCCTGCAGTTCCCGCTCTGGTGGTTCTCGATGCCGGCGATCCTCAAGGGGTGGGTGGACCGGGTGTACGCCTGCGGTTTCGCCTACGGCGTGGGAGAGCATTCCGACACGCACTGGGGAGACAGGTACGGCGAGGGCACGCTGGCGCGCAAGCGTGCGATGCTGGTGGTGACGGCCGGGGGCTGGGAGCCGCATTACGGACCGCGCGGCATCAACGGGCCGATCGGGGACATCCTGTTCCCGATACAGCACGGCATCCTTTTCTACCCCGGGTTCGAGGTGCTGCCGCCGCACGTGGCCTACCGCACGGGGCGGATCGACGAAGCGGGGTTTGCGAGGGCCTGCGATGCGCTGGGGCAGCGGCTGGACGGCCTTTTCACCGACAGGCCAATTCCGTTCCGGAGGCAAAACGCCGGGGATTACCGCATTCCCCAACTGGATTTGCGCGAGGAGCTTGCTCCGGGCGCGTCGGGCTTCGGTATCCATCTGGACCCCCGGCCCGCCTGACGACGCGATGAGGTGCCGGGCGAGCTGCCGGCGCCCGTCACCCCGCCCGCGGAATCACATCGGCAGATCGGCGAAGGAAGGCGCTGCGGAGGCCTCGGTCCGGGCAGGCTGCTCTTGCGCAGGCTCCTGCGCGGGTTGGTGGAGCCAGCGCCGCACACCGTCGCGCCCACCCGCTGCGCGCAGCAGCAGCGCACCGCCGATCGCCGCGTGGAGCACGGCGCGCGTGCGGCTGCGTCCCACCAACGCCCAGAAGAGCAGGCCGGCGGCGGCGATGGCCGTGGCCTGGTGTTCGCAGGGCGCGCTTTCGCGGCGGTCGTCGTAATCGACGAGATGGCGGGCGGATTCGCGGAGTTGCTCGTTCTGCATGGCTTGGTTTTCCTTGGGAGGAGAGTGGAAAGTGGGGCGGCGGAGGGCCAGGCGCGTGCCACCCGCCGGGCGACGTTCCACGGTAGGCGCACGGTCGGCGCGCCGTGGTCGGAGCGGATGCCATGACGCCGTAGGCGGCGGCGGACGTGGCCGCGGCCTGCCGCCGGGTGCAGGAGCGGCGGGTGCAAAAGAGAAGGCCGCCGGTGCGAGAGCAACGGTGGCCTTTCGGAGTGTGGCGGTCGGGCCGTGTCCTTCATCCGTCCACTGGCGGGCGGCGGATGGATGACAGCGTGCCCGACGCCGGCGCGCGCACCCTTGCGCGTCAGCGGTCGTTCTTGTGGCTCTGGCGGCCAGCCTGGGCATGCTGCTCGCTGCTGCCGCCACGCGTGCCGCCACTGTTGCTGCCGGCATTGCCGCCGCCGCCCTGGCTGCCGCTGCGGTTCTGGGTGCTGTTGCCACCGCCACCGTGGCTCGCGCTGCCCGCGCGGCGGGCTTCCTCGGAGCTGAACTCGTGGGCATTGCCGCTGGCGTGGGCAGCGCGGCCGCCTTCAGCGGCGATCTCGCGTTGGCGCTCCGGGTCCATGCCGGCGAATCCGCGGCCGGAACCGCCACCCTGGTTGCCTTGGTTATTCCCCTGGTTGCCTTGATTGCCTTGGTTCGATGCCATGTGATTTCTCCTTTGGAACATTGCGAATGGTGCGTTGGATGTGACCGCGCAGTGCAGCGCTGTCGATGAGAACGTGGCAATGCCCATGCCATCGCCTGCGGAACGAGCCCGGCCGAGCGGCTGCGGCAGGTAGGAAAAACGCCCGTGTTACGAAGTCGCCCGAGCGCGGGGGCCGGCTGTGCATGCAAAAGAAACAAGCCGTGTCGCAGCGCCGCAGGGACGGGGGAGGGCACTGCGGCGTCGCCATCCCGGCCGTAGCGAGCGGCAGAGCGATGGTCATTTATTCCAGGGAAGCCGGTATTTGCAGCAATGCTTTCCGACTCATGCATTCGGATCGACAGATCCTGCGGAATTTTGGAGGTGGCATCTGTAACGCGGGCCGTATCTTGCGCGGGTTCCTACGCAGGGTGGGGGGCGTGGGGCGAATCATGGGCCGTTCGCAGATCCCCCGATGAACCGCAAGCACAAGGAGTTTTCATGGAAGCCACCACCACGGGTATGAACCGCACGGGCGCCTCGGCGTCGCCGGCCGGCGCACAGGCGATGGAGGAAGCCGTCGCACGGTACTCCCCGCCCGGGCCGATCGATCTTTCGCAGGCCCGGGAAATGCGCCTGCTGCATGGGCAGGAGGCCGGCCCGCTCGGCTCGGTGCCGCCGCCCACGTCGCTCGGCGACATGGTGAGCACGGGCGTGAGCAAGCTGATGGGCGAGCACCCCGAGATCCTGCTGGACAAGATCGGCGAGCGCATCGCGTTCGAGCGGGGCGGCACGCGGCTCTACGACGCGTTGATCGTGAAGTACGAAGGGGCCGTGAATGCCGGTGCCAAGGTGCCGTCGCCCGCCGACGCGGTGAAGGCGGCCGGCGCGGGCACCGACGACGCCGCGCTGATGGGCGATGCCTCGGCGCTGGCCACGCTGCAGCGCATTCGCGCGGAGGAGCTGCAGCACTTCCAGCTGCTCTGCGACGCCATGCGCCAGCTCGGCGGCGACCCGACGGCGCAGACGCCGTGCGCCGACGTGATCGGCACCGCCTCCATGGGCCTCATCCAGGTGGTGACCGACCCGCGCACGACGCTGGCGCAGGCGCTCTCGGCCA
>Ga0308159_1004527_pt1 | contig 12635 bp, 17 predicted proteins | sample PhyCR1_FD_201040 | JGI IMG/M metagenome (GOLD analysis project Ga0308159, IMG submission 201040) | Phyllosphere microbial communities from UC Gill Tract Community Farm, Albany, California, United States - DLSLC.R1 | ecosystem: Host-associated > Plants > Phyllosphere > Unclassified | place: USA...
AGACGCCAGACCGTAGCTGTGCACCATGCCGCCGCCACTTTCCAGACGCAGAACCACTTCATCTTTCGGTGTGGCCAGGGTCAACAGCGCGGTGATCTCATGGCGCAGGCTTTCGGTGGCGGAAGCTTTGATGTCGCCATCGAAGTCGAGTACGAACACCCGGGATCTGGTCTCAGGTTTGTTCTTTTGCTTCTTCGCGCTTTTCTCGGTTTTCGCTTCGCCCTTGCGTAATGCCTTGAGCTGATCCTTGTCGAGCAAAGTTTGCTCCAGACGTTCACGCAGGCCTTTATAGAAATCGTTGAGTTTGCTGACCTGCAACTGGCCCGCCGACTTGCGCCGCCCCTTGCTGCGCAATGCGGCGAAACTGGTGAGCACCACCAGAATGGCGATCACCAAGGTGACGGTCTTGGCCAGAAAGCTGGCGTATTCGGTGAAAAAATCCACAGAGACTCCTCAAAGCAGTGCGTGAAGGTGAGACACACGCGGAATGGCTCCAGCATACCCATGCGCCGGCTCGTCGACCAGCCGTGAAACCTCTGGCAACACGCCTGTAACGGGCATTTCAAACAAGCGTATGTTTTTTCATTGACAGCTCTCCGCCATCCTCATAACCTCGCCTGACCTTCAACGTACCGGGACGACGCGGACGTGGGCAGCATCTACTTGATACGACATGGCCAGGCCTCCTTTGGTGCAGACGATTATGACGTCCTGTCACCGACTGGCGTGCGTCAGGCAGAAATCCTCGGCCAGCACCTCGCCGACCTTGGCATCAGTTTTGATCGTTGCATTGCCGGTGACCTGCGCCGTCAACAGCACACCGCCACCAGCGCGCTGGCGCAATTCAGCGACCGAGGCCTGCCTGTTCCAGCCCTCGAAACCGACTCCGCGTTTAATGAATTTGACGCCGACGCGGTGATCCGCGCCCTGCTCCCGGCCATGCTGCCGCAAGAGCCGGAAGCCCTCGACAACCTGCGCAACGCCGCGCAAAACCGCGGTGAGTTCCAACGCATCTTTGCCCTGATCGTCGAGCGCTGGCTCGCCGGCACTCATGACACCCCGGGGCTGGAAAGCTGGCTGGGTTTCGTCGAACGGGTTCAGGCCGGTTTGCACCGCATTCTCGACCTGGCAGAAAAAAACCAGAAAATCGCCGTGTTTACCTCCGGCGGCACCATCACTGCCCTGCTCCACCTGATTACGCAAATGCCTGCCAGACAGGCCTTTGAATTGAACTGGCAAATCGTCAACACCTCGCTCAACCAATTGAAGTTTCGTGGTCGCGAGGTGGCTCTGGCTTCCTTCAACAGTCACGCACACCTGCAACTGCTGAAGGCCCCGGAACTCATCACTTTTCGCTGAGTCCGGCTTACTGTGACCCTGGCTGTAACCACCCAGCTCCCATGACCAAGAAAGGATCGAACCATGACCTCCGTAGCTGATGCCGTAAAAGCAATGCAAGCCAAGTTCAACCCAGCCGCCGCTGCCGGTCTGGTTTCAACATCACCGACGAAGACAAGCAATACGCACTGATCGTCAAAGACGGCACCTGCGACATCCAGGAAGGTGAAAACCCTGACGCCAACTGCACGCTGGTGCTGGACAGCCAGACCCTGAAAGACATCGTCAGCGGCGAAACCGACGGCATGCAGGCCTTCATGGGCGGCAAGCTGCGCGTTGAAGGCGATATGATGCTGTCGATGAAGTTGTCCGAGCTGTTCCCTTCGTAAGAAGCAGCTTGGTAACACCCAAATCCCGCTTATTGGCGGGATTTGTCGTTTCAACCATTGAAGTCATGGCAACGTGAGTTAACGCTTGGCTGAAGCGGTCCCATCAAGCTCTTTTCTTACCTGAAGGTATGCCGCCTCTTCATCACTGTTTTCCATCAGATTCGAAGCCGTCGAGCGGGGCAAGAGTTTCTTTTCTGTCACGTCCCAATCGATCGTAACGACCACGATCCTGTTTTCAAACCTGATGAAAAGCCAATAGGTATCCACCGGCCTGTCGGGCTCGGCAAATGAACTATAGGCATACCGTATCTGACGATGCAGGTCCGGCGTATTCAGAATGAGGTGTTCGGTGTCCAACTTTGGAAACTGTCGCCCTATAGCGAATAACGCTTCGGTCAAGAGAACGTCATTCTCAATATGTCGCAAATCTTCAGGCTTATTGCGCAGCATGGTCACTGGGCTCTGTTCAGACGGAGTACCCATGAGACGCGGGCGATACATACCTGAACTGAACCACCGGGTGGCATCGAAACGGTTTTCTTCCGGACTCCACGGGCCGTAATACATCATTACTTTGGCTGGCATCTGGACTTCCTTGGCGTAAATAAATAGTCCTGCAAAGCTGACGGCAATCAACAGGACACATAAGACGTGACGTCTACCTATAAACTTCGGGACCGTCATAGCGGCTTATAGGCAAGCAGGTGTTTGGGTACGCCGTCCGGTGTATCACCTGATCGAACGTCACGATGTGCGCCTAAGGCATCCAGCGGAAATCCAATCTTCCGTTCATACAATGCTCGGCTGTCATCGTGCGCCAACAGATTGCGCTCTTCCTCAGAGACTGTTGGCGTTGGCGCCTGCGGCGCCTGTTCATCAGGTAGTTGCGCCGTTGGGTCTTTGAGGGTCTTGCGATGTTCGATCAGCTTTCGTTCATAAGCGGTTTTTCGACTCAAATAGTTCCGCATCGCTTGCCCATCAGTTGCGTCTCTTTCACGAATGCCCGGGACAGATCCCCGTTCCGCCGCAGTACCGTAAGTTGTGTCGTAGTTGCTGCGCCTTGGGAATGCCCATACGGTGGTCCGGGTCGCATTAGCAAGAATCTGCGCCAGGCTGCGCTCGTAATGAGGATCTTCTGTTTCATTAACCTTGAAGTCGGCATCGATACCCAAACCTGTGCGACAAGCGTAGGAGTGAATTTTCGCACCATAGGCAAACGCTTCGGGCTTGAACATATTCGCTTGGGCATCACGCAGACGATAGCTATCGTTTTTATCCAGCTCGTAGCCCAACTCGATGCTGCCCACCACTCCGTGGGAAAAAAAATCGAGCTGTTTGATCTCGCGCCCGCGGCGTTGCCGAGCTGCGATGAAATCCACAAGACCGGAGATGGAGTCCATCTCCCGGTACTGTGCTCCGTGCTGATTTTCGACAACGTCCTTCAAAGCCGCCAGCAAGTTCGCGGGATAGTCGTTTTTGAAAATCAGAAATACACGCTGAATCGTGAAGTTTGGAGTGCCGGTTGGATACTTTGTGAGTTGGCGGATACCCTGATTGATAAAGCGCATCTTGTTGCCCTTCTGACCACGAATCTCTTCATAAAGAGACATGTAAGACGCACCCACAACCGTTACGTAATCCTGTGCCAGCGTACCTTTCACTTGAGTCGTTGTATGTTGATCGCTCGTTTGAGCTTGATTCGTTTTGGGGGCTGCCACCTGCCACCTCCCTTAGTAGTCTAGGCCGAGCGCGTCGAGATGGGCGGCGGCTTCCTTACCCCACTGCACAACTATCGAAGTCGCGTTGGCCGTAAACACCCGCGCGGCGTTACCGTGACTATCGGTATGGCCTACGAGACGCTGACCGTCACCCGTTTCGATGCAATAGAGCATGTCGGGAATCGCTTCGCCGGTGGTCTCATCAACCAGTTGGAAGCGCTCGCTGTGTTTAGGGACAGTGATAATCGGGGCGAAAGGTGCGGAACCGACCTGGGTGCCGACAAAAACGTCGCCAGAGCCCGTGATTACCATGCCTCCATGGGCCGTCGCACTGCCCAAGAAAGCAATAGGCTTGCCATTGATCAAAATATTGCTGATGCCTTCGGTGACAGTGTCTCCGCAAGCCGTGGTGTCTCCGACACGCAAAACTGGCATTCCATTGATGTTTACATCACCGGAACCGCTGTTGCTGGGATTGGTGCCATGGCCTGTGATCGGGCATGCATTAAGATCGCTGAGTCGAGCGGCAGGCTTTGCCATCGTTAACTTCCTTGTTGTAAGCGTGGGCGCGAAATGTACCGGATCTTTATATTGGTTGAAAGCCTCAATCCAGACGTAGAGTGCGAGCCGCCGCGAATGTAGCTGGCAGCGACTCATCGGCCCTTCATCGCTCCCGGAATCTGGAAGTTGTCGCCTCGGATTCGCAGGTGCTCACGAATATGATCAAGCAGCGGCCACCGCCCCGTTCGTCCCCAGGCCGCTGTCCCAGGGCAAGGGGTTTATTGATAAGCCCCGTATTTGATCTGGTTCAGATACTCCTCAACCATACGCATGTCCGCTCAGATCGATCGGCACATAACCGTAGCAGTCAGTCGCGCGTTGCTTGAGCCATGACTCGGCCTTGGCTTGTCGCCCGAACACCTCAATGGTCATCTGATCAAAACGCTCCTGTTGCCGTAGGACTGAAACGCAATTTTCAGCGGTTCAATTCGTTGTTGCTTTCAAGTTGGGGAGAGGAACTTTTGACTTACAATGCGCCCACCTCCAGACACCGGCCCCGCCCTATGGACATCGACCTCGCTCGCACCTTCCTCGAAATCGTCCGTCACGGCAGCCTTGCCGCCGCCGCGCAGAAGCTGTTCGTCACGCAAACCGCGATTACCGCGCGGGTGCAGAAGCTCGAGAGCCAGTTGGGCAGCACACTGTTCGTGCGCAATCGCGCCGGGGCGAAGTTGACGGCCAATGGCGAAGCATTCGTGATCTACGCCAATCAACTGGTGCAGACCTGGGAGGCTGCACGCCGCGACTTGCCGCTGCCCGAGGGTTATCACAACGTTTTGCACATCGGTGGCGAGGTCAGCCTGTGCAACCCGTTGATGCTCAGTTGGGCGGCGGAACTGCGCGAGAAAATCCCCGGGCATGCTCTACGCATGGAGATTCGCGACGGCGAAAATCTGCTGCGTCAGCTCGAACTCGGTGTGCTCGATGCAGCACTGGTCTATCAACCGGAATACTGGCCCGGGCTGCAGGTCGAGCAGGTGCTGGAAGAAAAGCTGATTCTGGTCCGCGCACCCGAGCGTCCCGAACCGTATGTCTACATCGATTGGGGTCCTGACTTTCGCCGCCAGCACGACGCCGCCCTGCCGGAAAAAGCCAAAGCCGCGCTGAGTTTCAACCTTGGACCGTTGGCCCTGCAATACATCCTCGAACATGGCGGTAGCGGCTATTTCCGCACCCGAGTCGTGCGTACGTATCTGGAAACCGGCGCACTGGAAGCCGTCACCAAAGCGCCGGAATTCGGCTACCCGACTTACTTGGTGTATTCGCGTGATCGCGACTCGGCAGTGTTGCAACAGGCCTTCGATCTGTTGCGCGAAGTAATCCGCACCGATGACGACTGGTCGCAACGCTGGAATCCGTTGAGCTGACCCGACAGCTTCAGTCCAGAGCATGGCGCTTGTGACCTCAAGGTTGACCCTGCACGAGTCAGCGGATCGGCTAATCTGCCGGGTATGACAACGATCCCCGCAGGTGAAAGCGTTGAGGCAGACCACCGAGGCATTCCGCAGCCGCTACCGCGCGGCCATTCATCCTTTGTACAACCCATGGCTGCACGGCTTCTTTGTGCTGGCGTTCGGCATGCTTGCGATCGCTTTGTTCTGGCGCTCAGTGCATTCGGTGAGTTGGCTGCAGTGGCTGACCGTGCCGCTGACCCTGCTGCTGTTCAACTTCGGCGTGTACATGGTTCACCGCCACCTCGGCCACCACAAAAAGCCCTTCGCGAAGATGTTCTACGCCCGACATGCCGGCGACCATCACAGCTTTTTCACGCCCGGCCATATGGCCTACGACAGCGCGCGGGACTGGCGGGTGATTCTGTTTCCAGCCTGGCTGATCGTTATTCATACGCTGGTCATCGCCCTGCCCCTGTGGTGGCTGCTCGCGCAGCTCAACGCCAATGTCGCCGGGCTGTTCGGCGCAAGCATGGTGCTTGGCTATCTGCTCTATGAAGCGTTCCATGCCTGCGAACATCTGCCGCCGCAAAATCCGCTGGCGCGGTTACCGTGGATTCGCCAGATGCGCCGCCTGCATGAACTGCATCACCGCCGCGAGCGCATGCAGACGCGCAATTTCAACATCGTTCTGCCCCTGATGGACTATCTGTTCGGCACGCTGTATCACGAGCCGGAACCCGCCCCTTTGAGTTATCCGAAAATGCCCATGACGCGCATGCAGCACGAAATCGCGATCGCCGGTGAACCGGTTGCCGTGCTGGCCTATGCCGCCAGCGTCAGCCACTGGCCGGACTGGCACCCCTCCTCATTGAAGATTGACGGCCCGCAAGGTCCACTGCATGCCGGTGCGCGTTTCGAAGAGGACATCCATGCCGGCGGACGTGCCGGTCACTTGCGCTGGGAAGTCACTGAATACCTGCCGGGCCGGCGCTGGTGCGCACGTGCGCAAAGTGATCAGGGCCTGTCGCTACAGCTGACTTATGAATGCTCGGCGCAGGCTGGCGGCACGCGCTTCGCACGCACGTTGGAATATCGCTTTGACGGCTTGCTCATGCGTCTGGCGAATCACCTGTTGCTCAAGCGGCGCATCGAACGCGAATCTACCGCGTCGATGCTCGCCCTGCGCGACAAGGCTGTTGCACACATCGGTTCAGCGAGGGCCAGCGCGTGAAATTACGTTTTGGACTGATCCTGTTGGTCGTCTTCGCCATCGCATGGCTGTTATTGCTGCCGACCAAAGTCGAACCGGTGGCCTGGACACCGCCACCGGCGCCCTCGTTGAAGGACGGAGTTTACGCGGACAACCAGCGCCTCAAAGGCGTGGTCAAGATCGGGCCGAGCGACATCGAAGGGCCGGAAGCGTTGCTGCTGGAAGACGAATTCCTCATCACCGGTTTGCATGACGGCAGGCTGATTCGCAGCAGTCTCGACGGCACGCAGCGCAAGGTTCTGGCCGACACCGGTGGCCGCCCCTTGGGTCTGGCACGTCATCCGAATGGCATGCTGGTGATTGCCGATGCGGTCAAAGGGTTGCTCTCACTGGATGCGCAGGGACGCGTGATTCCCCTGACGACCGAGGCCAACGGTGTTCCATTTGGTTTCACGGATGATGTGGCGGTCGACAAGTCAGGCCATTTCGCCTACTTCAGCGATGCCTCAAGCCGCTGGGGCTATGGGCAGGACGGCGAGGCAATCATCGAACATGGCGCCGACGGACGCTTGCTGCGTTACGACTTTCAAACCGGCAAGACCAGCGTGCTGCTCGACAAGCTGCAATTTGCCAATGGCGTAACGCTTGGCCCGGACGAAGCCTATGTGCTGGTGAACGAGACCGGCGCGTATCGCATCAGCCGCTACTGGCTGAGCGGGCCGAAGGCTGGCACACATGAGGTGTTCATCGACAACCTGCCCGGGCTGCCGGACAACCTCTCGTTCAATGGCAGCAATCGCTTTTGGGTAGCGCTGTATGCGCCACGCAATGCCTTGCTCGACGGCACGGCTGAGCATCCGTTTTTGCGCAAGATGATCGTGCGGGCGTTGACGGTTTTGCCCAAGCCTGTAGAGAAGCGTGGCTTTGTCCTCGGGCTCGATCTGGACGCCAAGGTGATCGCCAATCTGCAGGATGCGAGCGATGGCAATTATTCGCCGATTACCACCGTTCGCGAATACGGACAGTGGCTGTATTTCGGCTCGTTGAAGGCGACGCACATGGGGCGCATGGGGTTGGATTCAGCCCTGAAGTAGTGCAGTCAAAATTTTCACCGTCTGAACCGACGCTATCGCTGGCAAGCCAACGATAGCGATCTGTCAGTTGCTGGACCGGTCAAATTTCTCCGGATCTTCATCCTCTGGCAGTTCTTTTACGGTTTTTTCCGGATGCGCGGTGGTATGCGCCGGGCTGTTCGGTTCAGGACGGGTTGGAATCGGGTCGAAGCCGCCCTGCTCTTCACTGGGGAATTTGGGGTCGTTCATGTGGCACCTCGCAACGAGTCGATGGTTTGCGGACTCTGCACATTGGAGGTGCCATTGGCCTCGCCGTTCCCTCAAAGGGCGACCACGGGTCGGTTGATTACTGTCCCGTCAGCGGCTGCCCGGCCAGTTGGGCAACGATCTGTTCCTTGACGATCACGCGCTTCTCTTTGAGCTTTTTCAGCTCGTCGTCGGTAGGGGCATCTGACTGGGCGTTCTCGGCCTCGACGACCGCTTTATCAACATCGAAATACTTGTTGAGCAACGAATCCAGCTTCGGATCCTCGGAGCGTTTTTGCTCGATCTCTTCCTTCTTGCAGCCCAGGTCCTGATACAGATCATGTGAAACCGGCATGAAACACCTCCATCAATTTGATCGACAACCAGCGCGACCGATGCGCCGACTCATGATCAGCATGGCCTTGCACAATGGCTTCTGTCGACTCCCTGTCAGACCAGCGGTTGCCGTTCGTCGCCCTGTCGTAAATGCGATAAAACCTTTGGCATCGGCGCTCGCTCCATTGGATAACGCTCACAAAAACCTGCGTGGAGACACCCAATGGACGGATTCAACCTGCGTCATCTCGCTCTGGCTGTTGCACTGTCTGCCGGCATGGGCAGCGCCTTTGCCGCCACCGACAACGATTTTGTCGATAACGCCGCCGCCGGTGGCATCGCCGAGATCGAAACCAGTCGCCTGGCCCTCGAAAAAAGCCAGTCTGCTGACATCAAGGCCTTTGCCAACCAGATGATCACTGATCACAGCAAAGCCAACGATGAGCTGGCGGCGATTGCCAAAGCCAACGACATCGAAGTCCCAGACACCACCACCCTGGTCAAGCAGGCCAAGGAAAAGATTCTCGACATGCGCGATGAATCCTTCGATGCGGCCTACGCCAACAACCAGGTCATGGCTCACCAGGAAACAATCGAGCTGTTCAAAAAACAGGCTAACACCGTGACCGATGACAAGACCAAAGGCGCCACGGAGCTGAAAGCGTTCGCGCAGAAAATGCTGCCAGCGTTGGAAAAACACTTGGCCCATGCCAAAGAGCTGCAGGCTAAACACCCGAGCAAGTAACCTGCGGGCAATAAAAAGGCCGCATCTATTGATGCGGCCTTTTTGCGTTTCAGCGATCAACCGCCATCGGTATCGATATCGGCATCGGTGCTTTCGCCCGGTGCAGGGCGATCCGGATCGGGCTTGAAACCAGGGCTGAAGTCGTTGCTGTTGTCGCTGTGATGCTGCTTCTGATCGACCTCGGCAGCGGCGCTGTCCGCCTGTCCTTTTTCCGCCGGCGCAGGCTGAGTTTGCCCCGGTGTTTGCGGGTCGATCGCTGGATCGTTGCGGTTAATCGACGCTGAGGAATGATTTTGCTGTTGCGGCGCTTGCTCGTTCATATCCACCTCATTCATAGTCCTGCCTCACTCTTCCAGCACGACTGGAAAACGTCGGGCATGCAGATTCGAAGCCTGACGCCGTAGATTCGTTCAAAAGATCGTTGCCTGTTGCCTCGCCGACTAGAGTTATCGGGGCGATCGACGCGGCAGGCAGAAAATTCACCGCAGGATGAACAACTATTTCCAGCGGCAAATGTCAGTCAATTCGCGCCGGCCATTTCGCCAGGCCGGCCCCTTATGAAACGGAGCGACACGCACATGGCAGCACTGCAGAACAGCACAGTTGAAGCAATCAAGAACAACCAGACTCAGCTGTTGAGCGAATGGACCAAACGCCTCGAAGCCAGCGGCGCGACGCGCAACCTCAAAGAACATGACGTCACTCAGCAAACCCGCGATTTGCTCAGCCTGCTGCTGGCCGGCCTGGAAAATGGCAACGGCAGCAAAGTCGCCGCCGCAGGCTGGGAAGACACCCGTCAGTTCCTTGAAAAGCTGTCGCAGAGCCGCGCCCTGCTCGGCCAGGATTCCCAGCAAACCGCCAACTTCATCTTTGCGCTGAAGGGGCCGTTGTTCGCCCTGCTGCAAAACCACTATCAAGATCAGCCTGCGCTGCTTGCCGAGCAATTGCTGGAAGTGTCCGAGCTGCTCGACACCGTCGGCATGCACACCATCGGCACCTTCCAGAAATCCCGCGAAGCGGTGATCAAGCGTCAGCAGGAAGAATTGCTGGAACTGTCGACCCCGGTGGTCAAGTTGTGGGACGGCGTCCTCGCCCTGCCGATGATCGGCACCCTCGACTCGCAGCGCACGCAAGTGGTGATGGAGTCGCTGCTGCAGCGTATCGTCGACACCGGTTCGGAAATCGCCATCATCGACATCACCGGCGTGCCGACTGTCGACACCCTGGTCGCCCAGCACTTGTTGAAAACCGTCACCGCGATTCGCCTGATGGGCGCCGACTGCATCATCAGCGGCGTGCGTCCGCAGATTGCACAAACCATCGTCCACCTGGGTCTTGATCTGCAAGGTGTCGTGACCAAAGCCAACCTGGCCGACGCGTTGAAACTGGCTTTGACTCGCCTGGGCATCAGCCTCGGCAAAGCGGTCTGAGCCGATGGAACGTATTCCGATTCTTCAGATGGGCGATTTGCTGCTGGTGACCATTCAGGTCGACATGCACGACCAACTCGCCATGACCCTGCAGGACGACCTGTCCGAGCGCATCAGCCGGACTTCGGCGCGCGGCGTGTTGATCGACATTTCCGCGCTGGACATGGTCGACTCGTTCATCGGGCGCATGATCGGCACCATTTCCGGGTTGTCGAAAATCATGGACGCCGAAACCGTGCTGGTCGGCATGCAGCCGGCCGTGGCGATCACGCTCGTTGAGCTGGGCATGACTTTGCCGGGCGTCAGCACCGCCCTCAACGTCGAACGCGGAATGAAACTGCTGCAGGATCGAGTACGTCTGCAATGACCGTACGCAGCAGCGGTACTCAACCCATCTCCATTGAACAGGACGTGGTGTTCGCCCGCCAGACCACGCGCAAGCTCGCCACCGAATGCGGCATGCGCCTGATCGACCTGACCAAACTGGTCACCGCCGTCAGCGAGCTGGCGCGTAACACCATGGTCTATGGCGGCGGCGGCGACATGGACTGGCAGATCATCGAGGAAAACGGCCGGGTCGGTTTGCGCATCACGTTCCGCGACGAAGGCCCGGGCATCCCCGACATCAAACTGGCGATGACCGACGGTTGGACCTCCGGCAGCGGACTAGGCCTCGGCCTGACCGGCGCCAAGCGCCTGGTCAACGAATTCGAACTCGACACTGAGCCCGGCAAAGGCACGCGCATTACGATCACACGATGGACATGAATATCACCGGGTCGTTGACCCAGGTTCTGCCGATCGAGGACAGCAGCCAGATCGGTCACGCGCGGCGCACCGCGCAGAAACTCGCCGAACAGCATGGCTTCGACGAAAACGATGCCGGGCGGGTGGCGCTGGTCGCGACGGAACTGGCGAGCAACGTACTCAAGCATGCCCAGCGCGGTGAATTTCACCTGCGTGTACTGACGAGGCCGGGCAACGGTTTCGGCCTCGAAATGCAGACGGTGGATCGCGCGCAAGGCTTTGATCTGGATGCCTGTCTGGCGGACGGTTTCTCCACTGGCGGTACGCAGGGCATTGGTCTTGGCGCGGTGTCGCGACAGACTGATGTGTTTGATGTTTACGCTGACCACCGTGGCGCTGTGTTGCTGGCGCGGATATTTCCACGCGGTGATCGGCAGGCCGATATCCGTTTCGGGGTAAGCCAGCATTCGTTGCATGCCGATCCCGCCTGCGGCGATGTCTGGCACCTGGCGTATGAGGGCGCGCGGATCAGCGCGCTGGTCGTCGACGGCCTCGGTCACGGCGAAGATGCCGAGCGTGCAGGTCTGGCCGGTGCTCACGCATTCGCTCGGGCACCCTTTGCCGATCCCGTGCCATTGATGGAAGACTTGCATCAGGAAATGCTCGGTACCCGCGGCGGCGCTGTGGCCTTCGCGCAGTTCGACAGCCAGCGCGATAGCCTGACATTCGCCGGTGTGGGCAATATCGGCGCCAGCTTGCTCGACCCCGAAAAGTCACGCGGCCTGGCCTCGCACCCTGGCATCGTTGGCGGCCAGTACCGTAAAGCCAAACCCTTTGACTATGCTCACGTGAACGGACATTTATTGATCATGTACAGCGACGGCTTACAGTCCCGTTGGAACCTCAAAGACTACCCCGGCCTGGTGCATCGCCATCCGTCCGTGATAGCCAGCGTCCTGCACCGCGACTTCTGTCGTGGTCGCGATGACGTGACGGTGCTGGTCGTTGATCTGGAGGCCACCCATGGCTGAATCGACAACCCTGAGCCCTGCCGAACAGGCGGCGCTCATCGCTCAGTTGCAGCGCGAAACCACTGCCCTGCGCGAAGAGCTCGATGAAACCAACCAGGGCGTGCTGGCGCTGTACGCCGAGCTCGACACTCAGGCTGAAGAACTGCGTCAGGCATCGGATCTCAAGAGCCGTTTCCTGTCATACATGAGCCATGAATTCCGCACGCCGCTGGGCTCGATCCTGAGCATCAACAGTCTGCTCGCTGACGAACTCGACGGTCCGCTCAGCCCTGAACAGCACAAGCAGGTGACCTTCGTCAGCACCGCTGCCCGCGAGCTCAGCGACATGGTTGATGACCTGCTCGATCTGGCGAAGATCGAAGCCGGGCGCATCAGCATCTCGCCGGCCTGGTTCGACATGTTCGACCTGTTTTCGGC
>Ga0308159_1004532_pt1 | contig 12617 bp, 15 predicted proteins | sample PhyCR1_FD_201040 | JGI IMG/M metagenome (GOLD analysis project Ga0308159, IMG submission 201040) | Phyllosphere microbial communities from UC Gill Tract Community Farm, Albany, California, United States - DLSLC.R1 | ecosystem: Host-associated > Plants > Phyllosphere > Unclassified | place: USA...
AAAGCGATAATCTAACATGTCATTGTCCTGAGAAACCAAGTCTTAGGTTAAGCACCCTATCACAGAGGAATTACCCTGTCCGTGATCTGGTCAATAATATAACAAAAAGACACGCCGTTGTACACGCAATTTATCAATACATTTCAATCATGTAGAGCACAAATCGCTTAATAAATAGCCCCATCAAAATCCCCTTTTCACCTCTTTAAATTCAAGCGCTTGTAAGAAAACTCAGTAGGATCAGGCAAGCATTTGTGGAGTTTTTAGACGAATACAGCACGAGATACTTAACCAAAATATAACATGACGTTCATCGATCGGTTAAAACGATCAATGGCGGAAAACCGATCGTCAGTACCCATTTGAAGTTTAAGGTCTTTGCCATGACTATGCAGACACTTTGTTTGACAGGGAACGACGATGAGGTACTTACTGAATGTTCTGGTGTATGGCGGGATTATTTTTGTTGCTCTGGTTATTCTTGGGCTTTGTCTATAACAAGCTGACTGCATCGAGTGAAAAGGATTGCGCGGATAGAGGGGAAACAGAAGAGTGCTTTTACGATTAAACTTATCAATATAATATTAACAAACTGTTCATGAAAATCAGTAATGCCAAAAAAAGCCCATCCGAAGATGGGCTTTCAATATTGATATTTGCGATTTAAATCACAGCTATATTAAATCACGAGCATCAGAACTGGTATACCAGGCCGACTGCTACGATATCATCGGTAGAAATACCGGCTGCTTTGTAGAAGTCATCATCGTTATCCAGCAGGTTGATTTTATAATCTACATAGGTAGACATATTTTTGTTGAAATAATAAGACGTGCCGATTTCAACATATTTAACCAGGTCTTTATCATTCCAGTCTGAGTTCAGATGAATATCTGAGTTCAGATCCTTGCCTTTGGATTGCAGGTAAGCAATAGAAGGACGCAGACCGAAATCGAACTGGTATTGTGCCGTCACTTCAAAGTTCTGGGTTTTGTTTGCAATCGTATCATCACGATCACCGTAACCCGTCATATTACGGGTTTCGGAATACATAGTAGCCAGATAGAGACCATTAGCATCGTATTTCAGACCTGCAGTCCATACGTCAGCTTTATCGCCGTCTGCTGTTGTAAGATTTACCTGGTCGTTAGTACGGTCTGAAGAAGCATAAGCTGCTGCTGCACTCACACCCATGCCGAAATCCTATGCAATGGAAACTCCACTATCACATTGTATTAAAAGTATAATTTAAGATATTTGAGAGGTTTTTAAAGATTAAAAGCCGTTATGCAACCTCATGTATTATCGAGGAATAATTTTAGTTTTGCAGAAGGGATTTTCATTCAAAGAAGATGTTAGTCTGCATAAATATCCGAGGGTTCAAATCCCCCCAGCTCCACCAATTTAGATAGGACAGTGCAGGGACAAACTCATATAAACCAGTAATTTATGAGTAATGTTAGGACCCAACACTGACACCATCTGGACAGAAAAGGATACGTAAAAGATACGCGGCTCCTTCTGTTGAAAGAACCTCCGCCACAAACGGAGGTTTTTTTTCGCCTGATGAAAATCATATGCAAGGGATGTCATCGAATTCATCCGTCGTTGCATCATTGATGATGTGGGTGACTACACCGACAATTATCGTTTCCTCCCCTTCAAGATCGCCACCTTCGATCAGTGTTTCCATGTCTGGCTGATCCAGCGACTGCAATGACAGCGTTGGGTAAAACCTCATGCGCTTCATGCAGAACTCACCGCAAACTGTCGCAATGACGATGCTGCCTTCCTGCGGTTTACGAGCCGCGTCCACCACCAGAATCGCATCTTTTTTAATACCGGCGCGCCAGCTGGTATCCCCAGCGCGCATCAGATATTGACCAGGGCGGCTGAACCATTTGCAGGCTTCGTTAGGCGTAACACTTTTTTCAATGTAGTCGCCAGCAGGTGATGGGAATCCCATAGTTAGCGTCCTCCGTTAGGGTTGTAGAGAGCGAACGTCCTGGCTTCACCTTCCACGGTCGACACGTCATGAAACGTATTGACGTTGATTTCGATCCAGTGGTTCGCTTCACGCAACCCCCAGTGCCAGTTTCTCTTCGCCAGTTCCGCGACAAAATCCTCCGTCGTAACGGTCCGTCGCCCCTTCTCGCTTATCTTGATTGCCTGCTTAAATGCAGCATCAATTTCGTATCGTCTTGGCATAAATCCCCATCAATTAACTGTATATGTATACAGTATAAACTCGATGCTTTAGGGCTGTGAAGATCTGTTTGAGAGAAAACTCTTAGAGCTCTGATCAGCAAGGAAAGAAAGTTATGATGTCTGCTCTTGCGGTTGTGTAAGGGCCGTAACCGCACGCTGTAAATCTTCAATTTGTTTTTGCTGCGCCTGAATAGCACCTGTTAATTTAGCAAGCATGGCAATTTCATCCAGCGTGTATGCAGCGCTAGTGTCTAGATCGTCATAACCTTCCTTTAATCCTTCGCCTTTAACACATTCGGGAGATTGCAGGATCAGGTCGTTAGCAATAAACCCCAGTAGTTCTTCAGACTCAGTGATAATTCCGCGAGCTTTATACTTAAACGATACAACTCGCCATTTTAAAATTTGATCAAGACTGTTACCGGAAAAATCAGAATCTTCTTGGTCCTTATAGACAACATCCTTTTTAAGTAATGCATCGGATGTCGATGTAACTGATAGTGCGCCTAGCCGTGTTGAGTCAACCCAGACATCCAACTGATTCGGAGCGTTGCCGGAATCCCAATTGAACATCCATGCGTTACTTTTATATGCCCCAGAAAGACCTGCTTTGCTCAAATAGCCGTAATCAGCCCCCATTTTGGCACCGATTAATTTAATCGACGCTGAACTGTTGGCATCCTGTTGCCACAACATGTCATTCATATAAAAACGCTTGAGCAAGGATGAACCACTAATAAGCGTTTGAAATTTAATTGTTCCACCACTATCCGCTGTGATATTTGCTACGTTTACCCCATCACTATTCTGGAAATAATAAGCGCCTGAGGTCTGTGCGGAGTTATTTTTTGCAATGAAATTGCCGCTATTCTGAACATTGCCTGCAAGCCCCGTTAAAGAAGTAATATCACTGTTAGCACCTTTTGCCGCTTTACCGTTTACTGTCGTAGTATCCGCCTTACCGGCCAATGAGGTGCTGAGGCTCGACCATGATGGGCCGGGGTACGTTGAACCATCTGGGAGCGTCACCGTAATGGTTCCCGTCCCGCTGAACACCTGCTGCCAGTTTGCTTTGTCCAGATTCAAACCGCGAATGGCTTTTGCAACATCGGCGGCGACCTGAGCGGTAATACCAACCAGCGTCGCATTTGGTACTGCGGTCCATGCGTTACCTGTCGCTGTAGGTCCGTTGTAGGGAGTGATTAACGTTAATGCGGTTGCGGATGTTGTCGCTTTAACCCCCAGCGTGTAGGTCACACCGCCCACGATTACGACAATGAAGTCATTCCCTTTTAACTCGGTAGTGAAGGCGGTACCGGTACCGGTCACGTTTGCTGAATTATTGGTTAATGCGATTGTGCCTGCTGACATGCTTTTCTCCGGGCATAAAAAAACCCGCCGAAGCGGGTATGTTTGAAGTTGTGGGGTTATTTATCGCACGTTGTGCTGATGAAATTCGTCTTACTTACCCAGCGCCAGCCGAATGGATCACCTGCTTTATACTGGGTTTGGCTGGCTACCTTACGAACGCCATAAATCTGCACATTGGTTTCCTGCCCGGCGACCAGCGCAACGCCAGCACAAACGGGCTCCTGCTTTTTAATCATTCCTGCACAACCGGAAACCATCAAAGCAATGGCAAGAACCATTAAAATATTCTTCATGTTTATGTCCCTATCAACGTAGATAAAAAGACATTAACAATGAATATTAAGCGGGGATAATTGGTTATATAGATCAATATATTGATATTGATCGTTTAAAACGATCGATATCGTTATTTATTGATTAATAACGTGAAACATCAATCGCGAATATCTGATCGCGCGAGTTTGAATAGCCGACATTGTGTAGCTCTTCACCCGGCGCATCGCGCTGACCGGCCCTGATGCGAGTAGAAGAACCGTCGTAGTATGCTGAAGTATCAATGGGAGAAGACCACGGGCGTGGCTGGGTGGTGCCCATAACGCCCACCACAACACCCACCACTCTGGGCAACACGGCCCATTTTCCACTGACAGTTTTATCAACCAAATACCCGATGTCGGTTGTGGAGCCTATTGTCCCGTACCCAACCGGTGGATTCATCACCTTAGTTTCATTGGTCAAAATGCACTGCCCCGCAGCATTCCAGATGGCAACTCCCCATTTAGGCAGCGGTTGCGGTATGACGTATCCAAAAATGTAAATGGTGACAGTTCCCGGACTGCCGCCAGTCCCCGCCACCTTATAATTCAGGGTATAAGTGGAATCAATCTTTCTGATATAGAACAGCACATTGCTCACAGTTGCATGACAGCCGATTATGAAAGGTGACGAAGAATTTACCGGAAGGGTGTATGAACCGGCTGCAGAAGGGTTCAAAACTATTTTCTGTACAAGAGACATTGGCGTCGTATCAGGTGTCACCCACGGATTACCATACTGATCTGAAATTAACGCTCCCCAATTTGCCATTATGCTTTTACCAAATAAATGATTAACCAACATTCATCAGCGGTATATGTTCCAGCTGAGTAGTCGCCATTCGCATCACTGATCGATATCGTTCCGCCTGACCCCGTGATTTTCCGGCGTGACCCGGAATAAGCATCCCCTGTAATTGGGGACTGGATTGCTTCAACACGAAACCCTGACGGGACGGTATAGGAGTAGGTGCCGGAAACCTGCCCGGCACTTAAATACACGGTTGCCACAACCAACACCGGCACGATACCGGTGTTATTAGGGTTGCCGCTTGCATCCCACGTTTGGATCCCCCAGTTAGCCATTACCAGACCCCCGTAATTAAGCCGACCTGGACGCGAAGGACACCGTTTTCATCTTTTACGCTGTCCGTTACGTTAGTAGACTTCTTGCCACCGTTTCCCGAAGTGCCCATGTTGATAAATGTGCCTCCTTTATCAAGCCTCCAGCCTGTAACGCCTGCCACGTAGTTATTCGACTGGATGTAATCCCCAATCATCGCATTGGTGATCCAACCATTCCCGATAAAACCCTGAGAGATGAAGACCTGGCCGTTTTGTACCGTGAAAGGAGAATAAATGTTATTGCCGCTGCCGCTAGCAATAACAAATTTATCGGCATTGATGGCGACACGCGTATCAACGGTTGAGCCATTTATAGTGACCGCTACGGAGAGCCCAGCGTCATAATTAACACCGCCATATTTCAGGCCGGTTTTCAGCGTGTAGATAGCTGAGCCGCCAGATGCATCCGCGTATGCTGTAAACTTCTCCTGAAGTGCCGCTTCTGTTTCGGCGAACTGAGCCACCACATCCTTCTCAAGCTGAGCCACAGAACTTTCAGCGTTGGCAGCCACTTTTTGCGCCTGGATGATCCCCGCCCTGTTGTCGCCGTACTGCGCCCATTGCTGCGTGACGGTGTCATAATTGGCGAGGACGTTCTGAAGGATAGCTTCGGGGCTGGTGGTGAGCGGTTCAAGAAGCGCCTTACCGTCTGGCGAGTTCATGAAGTCCTCAATGACCGTCCCCAGAATATCGTTAGCGTCGGCGTTACTGTCGCCTTCCACAAAGTCAGTCCAGTCACCTTTGTTTCCAATCCGGTCAATCAGCCGCGCCCTGTACCAGCGGCGCACGCCGGCTGGCATCGGGCCGTGCTGGTAGCTTACGCCCGGATAAGGCACGTAAGCCAGGAACTGCGGACTTTGCCCATCAGCAGTGGTAGCCACTTCTATTTCGGTATAAGAGGTGTCGCCGGAACCGTCAGGGAATGCCCAGCTCAGGTCGATATTCCATACCACATTATCGGTCGCCAGGAAGTTAACCGGCGTGCCCGGCTTGCCAACCTTACCGTTTAGCGTGGTAGATTCAGCGTAACCCCACGGCGATGATACTTCTGACGCATTGACCGATCGCACGCGAACATCATAAATCCCGGCGTAAATCCCCTGGATCGTGAAGCCCTGCGCACTGGTCTGGCTCACATTAATCCAGTCACCATTGTCTTTGCGCCATTGCGCGACATAATTAATGGCGTCCTGTGATTTATCCCACGTCACCTGCATCGCTGAGACAGAAAGGCCCTGCTCTACAAAACTGGCTTCGGTAATAGTGATGTTCTCAGGAGCCTGCATCACGCTGATTGGCGTCACGGTGATCGGCGCTGAATCAATACGCACGCCGTCGTCAATATAGGCATATTTATTCGGGTCGTGCTGCACACCGGCAACGGTGAAAGTGCCGTCCCCACCGGAGGTAACAGAGGTTACGCGGAAATACTGGATAGCCAGATTATCACTGTCGATCGCCCATACAGTACCGGCAACAGGCGTCTGACTAAATCCGGTATTCACTCGAACCGTTTTCTTATCATCACTGACAGAGGCGATCGTGCGTGTTTGCGCGGTGCCGTCTGGCAGGTTTAATACCAGCCGATCACCGGCCGCATAATCAATAACGCGGTCAAGTGTGAAGCTCAGATTATTAACTGCGCTGACGCGGCCACCGTTCTGTTTGCCCGCCCTGAACGGGTCTGCCACACCGATAATCTCCGCTGGCAGGGGAATGTAACCATCCAGCCCAACACCAAAAGAAATCGTCCCGTCTTTAGCGTTGGACAGAATTGCCCAGCGCCCGCGCCGATGAGCCTCGCTCTGTGACGTGCAGCCGATGGCGGTAAGCTGCGTGTCGTTCACGTCGTAACGGTTAACTAAATCTGAGTCGTAAACACCCTCAACAGTGTCTGAATAATGGTTTGTCGGGTCTGACCAACTTACCTGGCAGGACGTATAACGATTTTTGTAGCTGCCGCCCGCATATGTAAACAGGCCATCCACGACGTTAGAAGCGTGATAAACGAAATCCACATCTACATTACCGTTTCTATCTTCCTGCGGCACATCAGCCTTGACGTAAATTTGGTCATTACCCCAGAAGGTGATACCGCGAAATACAGCCGCGATATCCTTCAGCACGGTATAGGCATCCTGCTGGCTCTGAATGTAGCAGTTACATGTAAATCTCGGCTCAGTACCACCTGCGCCATCGGAAACCATTTCGTCGCAGTACTGCGCGATGCTGTAAAGCTCCCACCGGTCGATCATAGAGGCGTCGACACGATTTCCCATGCCAAAAATTTTATCCAACACAAGGTCGTAAAATACCCATGCCGGGTTATTGGTGTAAGCAAACTGGAAACTTCCGTCCCACGTACCGCTGTAGGTGCGGGTGTTGGGGTCATAAGTGGTGGGCACGCGGATCAGCCTGCCCTTGGGCTTGCACGTTACTTTCGGGGCGCTGCCGTTAAACTGGCTGCTGTCGACTTCGATATAAAGCAAGGCGGTGTTGGGGTAGCGGAGCTTGCTGTCGATAACCTCAGCAAAAGAAAACACCTTGAAAGCATTAACCAGTTTTGAATTATTAACTGAGTCGGCAGTGATACGGCGCACCCGGATTGACCAGCCCGAAGACGAAGGCGGCAGATTAATTCGGTGATCCCGCTGGTATTCTGAGGTGGTTTTTCCGTCAAAAGAGGCGCTAACAACTGTTGACCACGCACCGCCATCTGTTGAAAGGTCAATCGCATACTGCGTGACCGTTCCGACCATGTCACCATTATCTTTATACTGATACTGAAGCGGTAGGCTAAGCTTGACCCGTACGGCATCCAGAGACAGATTAGTGAACTGGCGGGTCCATGGCGAAGATTGAGTGACAGTTATACCAACAGATAGCTCGTTGTCGATCTCCGGCATACCCTGAATGTAAGCCTGATCCTGAGTGCCTTTACGATAATCCCAAACTACGCCGGTAAAATTATAGCTACCGTCATCGTTCGCCATCTGGGTGTCGTTAAGGTATATCTGCTGTGCTGTAAGGTCTCCCTGGATTTCTCCCTCGGCTATCGCCAGCAACATCTTCAATTTGGCAACAGACAGTAGGTCATCAGCCTCTTCAACAGGAGTATGCGCGCTGCTGCTGCCACCTTTTCTGCCCTGAATTACTGCGTCACTTAAAAGTCTCATATTGCGCCCATAAAAAAAGCCGCACAAAGACGGCTAATGATTGATACCTGATCAAATATCAGGATGTTTTGTAAGGATAATGTGATTTACGCTCAGGGCTCAGCCCGGCCATGTTTGGAGCATGACCGTCATTGACTGGAGGGATGGCTGATTAACTCTGGGTAAGGAAAATAAAATGGAAAAGCCACATAAGATTATTAACAATTTGAACGTATCATCCAATGCAACTGACTTGAATAGCCTAGCTGCAGATGTTACGGCGTTAAAAGTTGCCTTTGGCCTACTTTTTCAAAAATTAGATGATTCAAGCCGCGAGGGTTTAATAACAACTTTGAAGCAAACTAATACTGAAGCCCTTAATGATCTTGCCAATCAGTTAGAGCAGTTTCGTGTTTAATTAATAATCTTAAATGCATCGGACTTAAATTCTACATTTTTGACCTCAGCGGCCTGCAAATTGGCCGCTTCCTCACCCAATTGAATCATTCGACCCGGGTGACTGGCGTTCTTAATCGTTTCTGCTGCAGCTTCTCGCATAATATTTGATAACGCTTCTGTCTGGCGGTTTGACGAAACCACAGTAGCTACTGTCCTTTCTAACGCTTCGACTCGTTCTTCTAAAGTCATAAATCACTCCTGCCTTTCGGCGTTAATTAAATTATTGTTGGTCACTCGAAAAAATACCCGCACTTATTACCGCACCGCCAATCTCTCGCTGCCCATACAACACCGGTACGGGGTAACCCATTGCCACAGTGTTTACGGGAGCCCCAAACGCATAGTTTGGCTTGTTGTCCGTGCTTGATGATGACCCGACACTGAAACCTGGCTGAGGTGTAAGCATTTGCACTACGCCGCCTATCGTCATGCTTAAACCAATACCGACAAGTGCGGTTGTAGTTGCGGCCGCTGTGGTAGCACTTATGCCAGCGAATGCTGCAAAAGATGCACCAGCGGTAAAGAACGCTGCTACTAACGCCACCGCCCCGATCACTATCTGCAAAGTACCGCCTCTTTTGGCACCCTCCGCGACCGGCATCATTTGATATTCAGTTGAAGAGTTGCACATGTCGAACTCGTCAATACCGATATTGCTTGTGCCGCTAAAGAAGGCAAAACGAATCCCGTTAAGATGTGCGTTAGAAACATATTTTTTGAAACCAGGTACCTGAGAACACATAGCCCTGAGCATTTCGCGCAGATCTGCAACGTGAAAGCGGTGTGTTTTTCCGAATTTTTTAGCCATATGGCCTTTAAGCGTTAGTGTCTTTAGCATTCATGAGCTCCTTTCTGCGAACAACCCTTACCGTACGGTTACGCCAATATTCACCGTAAGGAACGCGGGTCGAAAGGTTGCCGAAATTGTGATGCAAAATGATGTTGTTGCCGAGGTAGATAGCGGCGTGATTGGTCACCGGGGCGCCAATCTGCATCATGATCATGTCACCTTCCCGCATTTCGGTTAGCGGCACTTCGATAAACCCTTCGGCCCGCCAGTTGTCGTCGTAACGACTTTCTTTCCCGTCAACCCACCATTCATAATCGACAGACCAGTTACTAAGCTGAATACCGTGCTCATGCCGATAGTAGGCCATGACCAGCGTCCAGCAGTCAGCGTACCCCAGCACCCAGCGCCGACCGACAAAGTCACGATCTTCGCGCGGGGAAAAAGTGCAAAAGTCCCCGTCAGGCCACGACATAATTCCCCACTCCACGCCGCTGTGGTCACACTGTACGCGGTCCATCTCGGACGGAATAAGCTGTGCGACATCAGGGTGAGAGTGAATAATCATCAGAATTTCACCCTGTTGCTCGGCTGCGAGATAATCTTCAGGAGCCAGAGAGAAGTGTTCTGTTGGTTTCTCGGACGTGTTGCGACAGGGAATGTAAACCTGCCCCACCTGCGTCTGCACAACCACGCCGCAAGCTTCTTTGGGGTATTCAGCAGCCACGTGCTCACGAATGGCCGCCAGCAGTTTTTCACGCATCATTATTTCCCTTGCAAGTTTGCGGCGGGCATACCCCCGAACGGCAGCGGCTGGTCAGCACCAAAGCGCTGCTTGCAGTCGGCCATCCTACCACCGCATATGTCTTTAGACGGGTCATTAGTGGGGGTACCATCTTTCGCAAAATAGTTTGTACCGTTGTAATCACATCCAGTTCCGGTGCGGTACCAGCCGCGCATGCACCAGGTGCATACGGGCGTTATCTGCCGCGTGGGTAGTTGCAGACTTTGAATGTCGAACGGGGAACATAGCTCGAAGTCAACCTGTACCCGAGTTTCTGCCGATTTGGAATTGACGTAGAACAACTGCACCCGTTCTTCCTGCGGGTTAGCATTCGGATTACCCGCCGTCCAGTTCGCCGCATCCAGATACTTAGCCAGCGTGGTGTGGATCTTCACCTTTGCCTTCACCATGTCATCAAACTGAAGGCAAAGTGCTGTGACGTAATTGCCCACATTGCCAACCGATAATTTTGGCGTTGGCTGCGATCCGGTGCTGGTCATTTCAAGACCTGACAACTCGTACGGGTGCGGATCGTACTCATTTCCCTGCCAGATTATCGACGGCAGGTTTCCAGCTGCGAACGAGGCCCATCCTTCTGTAGGCAGGTTGTATGCATGGAACCGAAGCACCGTGTCCAGCCCAAATTGCGTACCATCTATTTCAATTAGCTGAACCAGTTGGCCAGACTCCAGCGCCTGTATATCCTGATTAAAACTCATATTTACTCCGGGCAATAAAAAACCCGCAATAAAGCGGGTTTATTTTTAAACAGTGTCATTTAATTATAAAAATATCTATTAGAGGCAGCTATTAGTAATTTTAATCCATCTGTCTTTTGATGCTAGCTGATATAGTTTAACTGTTGTTTTTTTTACTCCAGATGATGTCACGTCAGCTATAAAATAATTGCCGGTCACATATACGGTCTTTCCTTCGGGAAGTGGCTGAATGAATGCGCCATAGGGAACGCCGAAAATATCTTTTTCATTTTGCCAATTAACAAGAATGCACTGCGAAACTTCATCAACGCTTTTTTGGGAGATTAATGTCAACTCTTTGCCATTTCCTCGCGTATCGCTTAATGATTGACAACCAATTAATGTAAAAATGGCAAGTAACAATATTTTAATCTTCACATCCCTATCCCCACAAGTTACAAGTAGCAATATCCTACCACTGAGGGGCCGCAAGGCAATGCAAAATGGATACTCATCTGCCACCCGACATAACCTTATCGGTCGCAATCCACCTATCCCTTACGTCTGGACAAGGCTTAAACTCTGTCATTTGATTTATGGTGCAAACGCCTGTTCAAAGGTGAAAGAAATCTCCACAAAACCGCCGTTAATAAACTTTGAATTGATAGAGTCTGACTTAACGCGATAAAGCTTTTCTTCTCCCCACGGGTTTGCCCACCAAAAGGAACTGATGACGTGTTCGCGGAGAAAGTCGCGTACCGGTCCCATGTTGCTGGCAATGCCATTACAGGTTAACGCCCATGTTTCAGCAGCTGTGTTAATCCCCATGCTGCTGATTTGCTTATATCCATCGCCGAACTGAGCCTGATTGGTTGAAACTTTCAGATCTTCACTGCTGCTGACCCTTACGGGCCAGGTAAAAGTGTCTGTTGCCATAATGCCCTCACCTGCTTGATCTGTAGAGGATCCCTCCCGGAGAAATTTCCTTTCGTAACCGCTCGGTGATCGTGGTCTGGACGATTAACTTAAGCTGGCTCGCCGCTGTGGATGTCCCCACACTGCTTGACTCCCCGGCCCCCTCGCTTTGAACGATGGTCACCGGCGCATCGACCTGAATGTAAGTTGTTCCGCCAGAGCTTCGACCATCAGAGATAGACCTTACCCCCAATGAACCATTCGCGGCACGGGTTAGGGGCATGATAGCTTCCGGACCCGCTTCACCCATCAGGCCAGCGCCTTTGGCAAACGCGAACATCGTTGGAGAACTGACAACACTGTTGCTGTAAGCGCTGAGTCCGGGAGAGTCGTAAACGCCTCCCTTTGCGTTGAACTGGAGATTGTTGTAAGCACCAGTACTGAAACCGCTTGAAGAAGATGCGCCCGCAGAAGCAGTAGCGCCAGCACCTATCAATGAACCCGCAGTCCCTAAAATACTTTGTAGAGCACTACTGAGTGCTATGCGGGCTGTTATTTTTGCCAGATCTGAAAGCACTGAAGTTGTGAACGAGCGGAAACTTAATTTCCCAGTGGTGGCAAAGGAGGCCAGTGAATCAGTCATGCTATCGAAAAGTCCAGTTGAGAAACTGGCCATCTGGCTATTTGCATCACGTGCGCTGTCAATCCAGTTAAGCGTACCGCGGCGGAAACCCGCACTGTAATCCTGTTCAGCGGTGAGTTTGTCCTGATTGGTTTGCTCAGTGATCTGCAGCTCTTGTT
>Ga0308159_1004535_pt1 | contig 12612 bp, 10 predicted proteins | sample PhyCR1_FD_201040 | JGI IMG/M metagenome (GOLD analysis project Ga0308159, IMG submission 201040) | Phyllosphere microbial communities from UC Gill Tract Community Farm, Albany, California, United States - DLSLC.R1 | ecosystem: Host-associated > Plants > Phyllosphere > Unclassified | place: USA...
CCGATCTTTACAGCTGCGGCGGATCAAATTCTGGAGTAATTAACTTGTTTAGTTACCTAAAAACCATTCCTCCGTTTTTAAAATCAAACCTGCAAATGTATTATGAAATTGTTGGCAATCCGGTAACCGATACAGATTATATGCGTTTCGCATCACCCGTATTTCATGCCGATCGTTTTAAAACGCCTGTTTTTATTGCGCAAAACCCTAAAGATCCACGGGTAAATGTAGCAGAAGGCGTTCAGTTCATCAAAGAGTTGAAAAAGAGAAATGTACCAGTTACCTATATTGAGAAAGAAGAAGGGCCGAACCCTGTATTACGCCAGCAAGGAAGAACTGCATTGTATAAAGCGTTGGAAGAGTTTTTAAAAACAAATCTGAGCAAGAAATAAATTATGGCCCTCGACAAAAAAAGTGGTTATCGCAAGAATTTCTCGCTTGGCGTTACCTTTATTGTTCTCATCTCGATTCTATTTATTCTATCATTATTTTTGGCTTTTAATTTCAGTAAAAAGTCTATTGAAAACGAATTTGTATCAGAAAAAGTAAACGTTTTAGAGCAAAGCATTAAAGCTTACAACGATTTTTTTCAGAACAAGATGCCTGAAATATCTTATTATAATGGCTTTTTGGATTCTGCAACTGCGGCAAAATTTGTAGATACCGTAACGATTAAATATCCATTTATTTCGAAAGTTACTTTTTATGATACCGAGGTAAAAAACGTCGCTGTGAAAGACGGCATGAACGTCGGAAATTTGTCTATCGGACCGAAATCCATCTACCAATTTGGTAAAACCGTAGCACCAGATTCGGTAAAGCTGTTTTCTGAATTTGATACACGATCTTTTAAAGTTGGAGATGATTTTAATGCAATGGCTTACAAACTGGTAACCTTTGTAGACCTATTGGATACTGCAGCTGTACCCACCCAGGAAGAACTTTTCACCAATTTTTCTGTAGTAAAATCAAATAAAATCACTTACCTAAACATTCCCCGACGCGAAGATTTAAAAATCTACAAGGATATGATGCGCCGTAAGCTGAACCCTTTGCCGGTTTATCAGCAGGATATGTTGGTATTTCAACTTGACCCAAATAAGATCAAGGTAATTAATACAAGACCATTGTTGTATCAAAAAATTGAAGTTGAGCCTTTAACCTATGACCCAATTGATACTTCTGATGAGAATATGACTACTGAAATTGCTTTGCCGGGTGCATTTTCTGATTTCAAATTATATTTCACCTCGTCAAAATCATATATCAAAAAAGAGATATTTATTTACTTTATGCCGATTGCTTTAGTATTGCTTTTGGTGTATGGCGTATTATTGTTGGTAGCTTTTCTAATCTATCGTAATCTCAACATCAACAGTAAAATGTTTAAGCTTCAATATGATTTTGTAAACAACCTTACCCATGAGTTTAAAACGCCGGTTAGTGTAATTAAAATTGCAGGCAATAACATTAAAAGTGCAACTGCATTAAGTCAAAAAGAGCAACAACTCTATGGTAAAATTTTAGATGAAGAAGCGGATAAACTCAATGGCTTAATGAACAAGCTACTGGCTTTTACTCAAATTGAAAACAAAGCCATAAAGCTTAACCAGGAACAGGTAAATATTGAAGATTTCATCGAAAGTACAATTGAATCGCACACGTTAAAACATCCTGATTTTAAAATTACTTATGAAGTTGTAGGGTTTAAAACCTTTATTACTGACCCGGTGTTATTAGGAAGCCTTTTCGATAATTTAGCAGAAAACGCTTATAAATATTCTAAACCTGCTCACAAGATACTTCATATTAGTGCAAAGCTAATTAAGGGTGTTTTGGTTTTTAGGTTTGCCGATAAAGGAATTGGTATTCCGGCATCTGAATTAAACAATATATTTAAAAAGTTTTTCAGGATACAGAATGAATACAACCAAATGGGAAGTGTAGGCTTAGGTTTGGCATTTTGTAAAGAACTGGTTAACTTTATGCAGGGAGAAATCTCAGTTAAGAGCAAAGTGGGCAATGGCACAGAGTTTAAAATTGTGCTGCCTTATAATAGTTCAAAGTAGAAAGTTAAAACTAGAAAGGCGATTGAGGCTATTTGAACTTAATGCATTGAAAATTAAAATACTATAAAGTCTGAATGTTTTGTTTGCCACGGTTAACATTTCAACCTTTGAACTTTACAACATATAAACACACAAAAATGTCTAAAGAAGTAAAAATATTAATTGTTGAGGATGATGAAAATCTTCGCTTTTTAGTCGCACATCGTTTAAAAACTGAAGGCTATAATGTTTTAGAAGCCAATGATGGCGAATCGGGTGAGCGGATGATTATAGCTGACCAACCAGATATTGTTTTATTGGACTGGATGATGCCAGGAAAGCAAGGTGCCGAAGTTTGTGAAAGTGTTCGCAAACAAGGTTTCGAAAACCTGATCATTATGATGACGGCCAAGGCACAGGATGTTGATAAAATTGATGCTTATAACTTTGGCGCATCAGATTATATTACCAAGCCATTTAATATGGATGTTTTGGTTGCGATGCTGGAAAGTAAAGTAAAATTCATCGTAAATAAAGATACCGCTGAAATTCACCGTTTTGGTAATATGGAGCATCATCCGAATATTCATACTTTATTTAGAGACGGAAAGAAAATTGAGCTTACCATTTTAGAAAACCGAATTTTGCTTTATTTCTTGCGCAATCCTGGAAAAGTAATTAATCGCGATGAGTTGATGTTGGTGGTTTGGGGCTACAATTCGGATGTTAACACCCGTACATTGGATATGCACATTGTTCGCCTGCGTAAAAAGATTGAATTAAATCCAGATAATCCGCAATTGTTGCAAACCGTTCGCGGTGTAGGTTATCGTTTTAATGCGGGATAAGAAATGATTGAATGAGGGAATTAGAGGCTGTATGCTGGAAATATTCGCTCATTCAAACTTGTTAATTTGCTTAAGCCCTTTTCAATGTAAATACCGTTATTTCTGGCAGAATTCCAACTCTTCCCGGATAGCCTAAAAATCCATAACCTACGTTAACGTAAAGCTGTTGCTTTTGCTCCTGATACAATCCGGCCCATTCTTTATATATGTATTGCACCGGACTCCATTGGTATTCTTTTAAGCGAACACCAAACTGCATTCCATGGGTGTGGCCACTGAACATTGCATCAATTTGCGGGTATTTTTGTAGCACTTCACCCCGCCAATGCGAAGGGTCGTGACTGAGCAATAATTTCACTGGCAGGTCGTCAGTATTTTGAACAGCCAGTTCCATTTTACCATATTTTGGAAAACGGCCCATTCCCCAGTTTTCTATACCTAAAATACCAATTTCTTCACCATCAACTTTTAATCTGCGGTGTTCGTTCATCAACAACTCGTAACCCATTATTTTATGTACATCAACCATATCCTTCAGGTTTTTAACCTTTGCAGGAGATGATATTTTGCCAAAATAGTAGTCGCCATAATCATGGTTCCCCAAAGAAGAATATACGCCCAATGGCGCTTTCACCTTTGCGAAAATATCTTGATAATCTTTAACTTCATTGGTGAGGTTATTAACCAAATCACCGGTAAAGAAAACAAAGTCAGGTTTTTCGCCCATTAGCATTTCTACACCACCTTTAACTGCGGTTTTGTTATAAAAACTACCGGAATGGATATCGGAAATTTGGGCCATTGTAATTCCATCGAAAGCTTTTGGAAGATTAGGTAGAATTAGATTTACCTTTCTTACCTGGTAATCGTAAGCACCCGAGATAATGCCCCAGCTTAAAGAAGTTAAAGGAACTGCTGCTGCTACTAAACCAGCTTTAACTAGAAACTCTGAACGTGAAATCGGTTCTGCTTGGCTTATTGGCTGGTCTTCTGCAGTAGGTTTTTTTCTGAAAATCTTAATGAATAACCTACGTAAATCATCGAACACTAAAAATGGCAACATTGCAAATTTGCAGGCTACTGTGAGAAAGAAAGCCACTAAGATGATAGCTCTTAAAGTAAGAAACAGGTTTAAATAAATTCCTGCGAAAACGCCAACAATTAAAAGAATACTATAAGACCAATATAAAATTCCAAAAACCTTTTTGGTGCGTGGTTTCCAGTTTTTAAAAACAGAAACAATTGCTTTGTAGCAATAAATATCGAATGCAATAATAAATATACAGGCAACGATAATGAAAGGAAGTCTTCCCATACTCGGGTTGTTCAATTTAAATTAAAAATTTGGGTACTTTATTAACCTGCTAAATTAAGTATTTGCAGTCAATAAACTACTTAGAATTCTGTCAGGGTTATCGAGAAAGGATTTGTAAACCCGATAAACTTCAGTTTCCTCATAGCTCACCCTCATAATATCTTCGTCAGCCATTTCATAAATTGATGCATTTGGGTATGCCAGCAATATTGGAGAATGTGTGGTAATAATAAACTGTGCATTTTGATTCACCAAGCTGTTAATTTTGGATAACATTGCAATTTGTTTAGTTGCAGAAAGTGCCGATTCGGGCTCATCCAGAATATAGATACCATTTCCGTTAAATCTATTCATAAATAGTGACCAAAATGACTGCCCATGAGATTGCTTATGCAACGAAAGTCCGCCATAAGAGTCAATGATTTTTGGTTCTCCACCTTCTTCATCAAGTTTGTCAATCTCGCTGGCAACATTGTAAAAACTTTCGCCCCTTAAGAAAAAACCATCTTTTGGTTTCTTAAAACTTTTGGCTATTGTTAAATAGTTGTGTAAATCGGAATGGCTTTCAGTACTTTTAAAATTGAAATTCTTACTTCCTCCTTCAGCATTGAAACCAAGATTAATGGCAATTGCCTCGGTTAATGTCGATTTGCCAACTCCATTTTCGCCAGTTAGAAACGTTACTTTTGGATGAAAAACCAATTCTTCAAAAGATTTTAAACAAGGAATATTAAACGGATATCTTTCTGGAAGATTTTGCCGATTTAGCCTCAACGATAAAAGATATCCGTTAAATTCCATTTAGTTTATTCTAGAAGTTATTAAATTTTTCATTAATTACTACCTAAAATCGTCTTCATCTTCTTCCTCGTTAAACTCGGCATTAAATAAACTGCCAAACATATCTGAGAATCCAAAACCTCCGTTCAAATAATTTTTGCTCAATTGAGAATATTCTGCGAGGCCGTGCAACACAAATTCCATCAAAAGAAGGGTTTGGTTTTCACTTAATTTAGGATGAAATTTCTTTACCGTATCATATAAACTTGGAACCAGCATCAATGCCTTTTTGTATTGCGCATTGGTCAATGTATCGGTAACATCGATATTATTTCCTTCAGTAAACCATTCGGTAATTTCAGTATATGGATTAGCCGTTTTGGTTTTCTTTGCCTTTTCAGGATCTGGGAAATAGCGGGCAAATAAAGTTTTGACAGCTTTGCCGATTAAAGTTGTTGCCACATGTGCAGGCCCTTCCAATTCACCTTCGTAAACCAATTCTATTTTACCGGTAATAGCAGGGATTATCCCCGCCAAATCAGATAAACGAACAAAAGTGTTTTTCTCACCCGAAATTAACATCCGTCTTTCGGCTGTGCTAATTAAATTCTCATAAGCTGAAATGGTTAGTCTTGCCGATACCCCCGATTTCTGATCAATGTATTCGCTTTTTCTTGCCTCGAAAGCAATTTGCTCCACTAAATCTTTAACTAACCCATCCGCTTCAATATTAGCCCGTTGCTCGCTGGTGAGCTTGGCTTCTTGAAAAGTAATTTTACGGGAAATTTCGATGCTTTTCGGATAGTGGGTTAAAATCTGACTTTCAATTCTATCTTTCAACGGAGTAACAATGCTTCCGCGATTGGTGTAATCTTCTGGATTTGCCGTAAACACAAATTGGATATCCAAAGGCAAACGGAGTTTAAAACCACGAATTTGTATATCTTTTTCCTGGAGCATGTTAAACAGAGCCACCTGGATACGAGCTTGCAGATCGGGCAATTCGTTAATAACGAAAATACTGCGGTGCGCTCTTGGAATTAACCCAAAGTGAATAACACGCTCATCGTTGTAAGTCAGTTTTAAAGTAGCGGCTTTAATCGGATCGACATCACCAATTAAATCGGCAACGGTAACATCAGGCGTAGCCAACTTTTCGGTATAACGCTCGCTGCGGTGTAACCAGGCGATCTCGGTTTCATCACCTTGAGTAGCAATTTCGTTTTTTGCATACCATGAAATAGGGTTCAATGGGTCATCGAAAATTTCGCTCCCAGCAACGTACGGAACATATTCATCTAATAAGTTTACCATTAAACGGGCAATACGTGTTTTAGCCTGTCCGCGTAAACCCAGAAGTAAAATGTTATGACGGGAAAGAATTGCAGTTTGCAACTCCGGAATCACCGTTTCATCGTAACCAATAATCCCTTCGAATTCCGTTTTCTTATCTCTAAGTACCTTAATTAAGTTCTCTCTAAGTTCTTCTTTTACACTCCGAGATTTATAATTTGTTGCCTTTAACTGGCCTAATGTTGTGTTTTGCATATATCTTTTTTATGAGTTATAGGTTATGTGTTGCCAGTTTCCGAATTTAAACCTAAAACTTTTACTTTAACTTACTTGCTTTTCAGCTTCTTCATGAATTCGCCAATAGCAGGCTGCAATTCTTTGAAAATTTCGTTCTCTCTATTTTTGAGCATCACCTCGGTAAACATTTTTAAACCAATGGCAAACTCAACAGCTTGATTTTCATCTTCAAAAATACCTTTGCCTTTTACTGCGTTGATAATGTTAAAAATATTATCGTGGTTATCGAACTCTAGCGTTAACGGATCGTTTATACCATCATCTTCTTTTGCTAAAGATATTTCTTCTAATGTTAACTTATAAGTATTTGTGCGTTTAGCCATGTTTAATTATTTTGATCCCTTATCTCAGTACCAGAGATGCGGAAATTCTGACTATTTTACAGTCTTTCTTCTATTCTTAATGTAATCTTCAAAAATGTATTCACCTAATCCGTTTAGGGAGCTGTAAAAAGCTCTTCCGCCATTAATTTCGGTAAACTGGCGAACGAATTGTTGGAGGTAGGGGTCTTTTGCAATCATAAACGTGGTGATTGGAATTTTCAATCGCTTACACTGTGCAGCCATATTTAAGGTTTTGTTAATCACCTTTCTGTCCAGGCCCATGCTGTTTTTGTAGTACTTTCCATTTTCTTTCAAACAGGTTGGCTTGCCATCTGTAATCATAAAAATTTGCTTATTATGTGTTTTTCGGCGGCGAAGTAAATCTGTAGCCAACTCTAACCCAGCAAAAGTATTGGTGTGATAGGGGCCAACTTGAAGGTAAGGTAAATCTTTAACAGTAATCGGCCAGGCGTCATTACCAAAAACCACGATATCTAAAGTATCTTTTGGATACTTCGTTTTAATAAGTTCGGCTAAGGCCATTGCCACTTTTTTGGCGGGAGTAATTCTGTCCTCCCCATATAAAATCATGGAATGCGAAATGTCGATCATCAACACGGTTGAGGTAAGTGTTTTAAAATCCTTTTCCTCTACCTCTAAATCTCTATCAGTTAGGGTAAAATCGCCAATTCCATGGTTAATTTGAGCATTTTGGATAGAGGCAGTCATATCGATCTGGTCCAAACTATCGCCAAAACTATACTCGCGTCTATCGGCGTTTTTCTCTTCACCAATACCCGATTGGTTGCTATTGTGATTCCCTCTGCCAGATTTTTTCAGCTTTCCAAAAATCTCGTCCAAGGCCGATTTCCGGATAGTTTGTTCTGTTTTGGCAGTAATTTTAAACTCTCCCGATTGATTGTCTTCAGTCAGGTAGCCTTTTTCTTTCAGGTCATCGATGAAATTTCCGATGCCATAATCATTGTTTGTTAGCTTGTATTGCTTGTCAAGTTCATTGAGCCAGCTTAAAGCTTCTGCCGCATCACCTGCTGTATAGTTAAGCAGTTCGCTAAACAATTTCAGCAACTCATCAAACCCACCTTGTGGCGTATCGCCAGGCTTATAATCAGAAAAACGAAAACCTCTCATGTATGTGTATTAACGGATTATTAAAGGTAAAAGTTTCGATTTGGATTAATTTAAGCGGGGTGTCATATTTGGGTGAAAGCAGAAAGACGGCCGAGAAAAGGTTAAATCAAAAACACTAGCGAGAAAAGTTTGAATAGCAACGTGGGATTCAATACGTCGAAAGCAATGGGCATCTGCCAGCTTGCGTTCTTCAAGTGCATAATTTATCGAAAGACTTCGTCTTGATTCAGCTGGATCATATTTGCTATAGATGTTCCAATAGCAAAATGACTGCGTTATCGCTCAATGACACAATGCGAACCTGTTCTAAATCCCAAAGCGACAGACCATCCCTGGTTTTCAATATTCTTCCATCAATTTCAAAGGTGCCATCAATTACTAAGAAAAAGAGTTTGTGATCTTTGTTTTGGTTCTTATAAATCAAGTGCTGGCCATCGGTAAAACTACCTGCATTTAGCTTGAACGGAAGTTTAGGATGATTAACAATTTCAATGAAATGTTTTTTATCTTCCTCAAACTCGAATTTGAATAACATTTCGCTTGCCCTAAGCAAGAACATATCGGTGTTAATTCCCAACTGGGTATAATGGATTTCCTCATTTGGATAAGGATTACTGATTTCTAAAACCTCACCTTTACCTAAATTTAAAACCTGTACTTCACCAGTCTCAACTCCAAACTCTTTCCCTCCCTGAACAATGTCTATTCTTCCCGTAATGGGAAAAAATAACTGATAAGAATCTTCTTTGGAAAGAAAAAAAATCATTTTGCCAGCAGCTATAGTGTCATCATTGCAGATAAATAAATTTCCGATGGCATGCTCCTCGCTAAATAATTTTTCAAAGTTAAATGTGCTATATCTTTTTAATGCATCCGTTGTTTTTATGCCACGTTCATCAGCAAGGAATAATTTGTCAGGTGATAACCTCATTATTAAATAGTTTTTATAGAATGAATACTTACAAACGGTTGAATTTGAAGAAGATGAGTAAATACCTCTGGCTGGGTTACCTCACTGTATGGCGAGAGCAATAAATAGTGATGAAGGCTATCATGCCAGATCATAGGTTTAGAAAAAAAGTTGATGGCAACTTTATGTTGTTCGATATCATTGATGTCGGAATTAATAATCTCAAATTTAAAATTTTCGAAGGGTAGAAATTTTCTTCCAAGGTTATCCAAAATATCGGGAATAATGCCATTCAGTTGTCTTAGGTAACCTGTAATGGCTGCACTTACTAAAAAGTGAAGTTTATCTGCCTCTGGTACATTTAAAATTAGCTCGGCAAATGTATTGTACTTTTCTTCCTGATTGAAAAGCTGCGATTGCATTTGGAACTCTAAAAAACTGTCTTCATGTATAAACTTATCCCAATGGTTTAGGCTTGAATCATCAATTATCTTCCGGTAACCTATCGTAATTACTTTTTGCGGCATGGTCTAAAATTAAAAAAGGACGTCAGCATTTCCTAACCTCTTTTGCAAATAAAAATGATGGAACAACTTTACTTTGAATGTATGTCAACTGTAGTGTTTTTGTCAGTAATTAATTCACGAAAATGAATTCTTCTTACTTTGTAGCAAAAAAAGGTGTCAAATAAAGGATTCGAAATTAGGGGTATAGTTTTTGAGTAGGTGTAATTTCATTTTGTAAAAGATTAAAACTAGCTTTGCCGCAAATTAATGAAACACCTCGTTACCATATCTCTTGTATTTTTTAGCTTAACACACTTGGCAAAAGCCGAGCGTGTTGAAGGGCTAAGGATATTGAACGAATATTGTAGTGAGCACAAAATTAGTGTAAATAACCCCGGGAAAGCTTCCGTTCAGTTAAATGAGGAGCATAACCCTTACTTATTATCTTATACTGCGCTTGCTTTAAGCGGTACCCAAGCTCCATTAAAAACTGTTAAATATGTATGCATAAATCAGTTAATCTCTGATTTGACCATCCGTAAAAAGCCAAAAAACAATAGTCCATAATTTCGTTTTTCTAGATCTTTTTAAAAGATTTTATTCCCATTTAAACCCTCAGCAGCCCAATTGACTTATTACAAGTCAATATTCTGGTTGTTGGAATCAACCCTTTTTCAATAGTAAATAAGATTTAAAATACAATAATGTTAGGATTTTTAGCGAAGATTTTCGGAAGTAAATCAGAGAGAGATATAAAGGCAGTTCAGCCATTGGTTGTTGCCATAAATGAACAATTTAGTAAACTAACGGTACTTAGTAACGACGAATTACGTGGGAAAACCATTCAATTTAAAGAAAAAATAGCTTCTTTTTTAGCTGATATCGATAGTAAAATTGCTGCCTTAAAAGCTGATGCTGAAGGAGATGGTCTGGATCTTCATCAAAAAACTGCCATATACGATCAGGTTGATGCTTTAGGTAAAGAGCGTGATACTGAATTGGAAAAAGTGCTATTGGAAATTCTTCCTGAAGCATTTGCCGTAGTTAAGGAAACTTCTCGTCGTTTGAGTGAAAACGATTATCTAGAAGTTACCGCAACACAGTTTGATAGGGATTATGCTGCTCGTAAAAGCAATGTGAAAATCGTTGGCGACAAAGCACAATGGGCCAATCGATGGGATGCCGCAGGTACCGAAGTAGTATGGAACATGGTTCACTACGATGTTCAATTAATTGGTGGTATTGTTTTGCACAGTGGTAAAATCGCCGAAATGGCTACTGGTGAAGGTAAAACTCTGGTTTCTACCTTGCCAGCATATTTAAATGCGCTTGCCGGTCAAGGTGTTCACATTGTAACGGTGAATGATTACCTGGCCCGTAGGGATAGTGAGTGGAATGGTCCACTATTCGAATTCCATGGAATTAGTGTCGATTGTATTGATAAGCATGAGCCAAACTCTGAGGAAAGAAGAAAAGCTTATGCGGCTGATATTACTTACGGAACCAATAACGAATTTGGCTTTGATTACCTGCGTGACAATATGTCGCAAACGCCTGATCAATTGGTGCAGCGTAAACAACATTTTGCAATGGTAGATGAGGTGGATTCAGTTTTAATTGATGATGCCCGTACACCATTAATTATTTCAGGCCCTATTCCTCGTGGAGATGAGCACGAATTTTATGAGTTAAAACCTCGTATTGAGCGTTTGGTAAATGCTCAGAAAGCTTATGTTTCTTCTGCTTTAAATGAGGCTAAAAAGTTAATCAATGCGGGTAACACTGGTACTGAAGAAGGTGAAGGAGGTTTGGCGCTATTACGTGCTTACCGCGGTTTGCCAAAGAATAAAGCATTAATTAAATTTTTGAGCGAAAGCGGTGTTCGTGGTTTGTTGCTGAAAACTGAAAACTACTACATGGCTGATCAATCTAAAAATATGCCTAAGGTTGATTCGGAATTGTATTTCTATATCGATGAGAAAAACAATCAGGTAGAATTGACGGAGAAAGGTATCGAATTGATTACTCAATCTGGCGAAGACCCTCATTTCTTTGTATTGCCAGATGTAGGTACTGAAGTAGCTGAACTGGAAAAATCTGATATGCCTTTAGAAGAAAAGGTTGTTCAAAAAGATGCTTTAATGCGTGATTATTCTGTTAAAGCAGAGCGGATTCATTCGGTAAATCAATTATTAAAAGCCTATACTTTGTTCGAAATTGATGTGGAATACATCATCGATGAAGGGAAAATTAAAATTGTTGATGAGCAAACGGGTCGTATTATGGATGGCCGTCGTTACTCTGACGGTTTACACCAGGCTATTGAGGCTAAAGAAAATGTTAAGGTTGAAGATGCAACCCAAACTTATGCTACCGTAACGCTGCAAAACTATTTCCGTATGTACCACAAACTTTGCGGTATGACGGGTACAGCAACCACGGAAGCAGGCGAATTCTGGTCGATTTATAAATTAGACGTGGTTGAAATTCCAACCAATAGAAACATTTCACGTCTGGACCAGCAGGATTATGTTTACCGTACTGTTCGCGAGAAATATAATGCCGTTGCCGATGAAATTGTAAAATTAACTCAAGCAGGCCGACCAGTATTGGTAGGTACAACGTCGGTAGAGATTTCCGAATTATTGAGCCGTATGTTGAAGCTTCGCGGAATTAAGCACAATGTACTGAATGCAAAAATGCACCAGAAAGAGGCTGATATTGTTGCAGAAGCTGGTCAGGCGGGAACGGTAACCATTGCAACCAATATGGCTGGTCGTGGTACAGATATTAAATTGGGCGCAGGTGTTAAGGAAGCTGGTGGTTTAGCAATTGTGGGTACAGAGCGTCATGAGTCTCGTCGTGTAGACAGGCAGTTACGCGGTCGTGCTGGTCGTCAGGGCGATCCAGGTTCATCACAATTCTTCGTTTCGTTAGAAGATAACTTAATGCGTTTATTCGGTTCTGAAAGAATTTCAAGCATTATGGTTCGTATGGGTATCGAAGATGGAGAAGTGATTCAACATTCGATGATTACCAAATCTATCGAACGTGCTCAAAAGAAAGTAGAGGAAAACAACTTTGGTATCCGTAAACGTTTGTTGGAGTACGATGATGTGATGAACTCCCAACGTACGGTGATT
>Ga0308159_1004536_pt1 | contig 12610 bp, 13 predicted proteins | sample PhyCR1_FD_201040 | JGI IMG/M metagenome (GOLD analysis project Ga0308159, IMG submission 201040) | Phyllosphere microbial communities from UC Gill Tract Community Farm, Albany, California, United States - DLSLC.R1 | ecosystem: Host-associated > Plants > Phyllosphere > Unclassified | place: USA...
GCGCCGTATGGAGCCATCCGCAAGGCCCGGCCACCGGGGTGCGGGAACTGAACGCGGCCATCGCCGCCGCCTGAGCGCCGCCGGGCCGGGGGTGCGCCCCCGGCCCTGCCGCCGCGTCAGCCGGCGCCCTCCCGGCGCGGATAGACCTCGCCATTCACCGGGTTGCAGGGCGGGTCCGGCACGCGGGCGATTTCCTCGCGCACCGCCTTCACATCCACCTTGCCGTGGTCGGGGCGCATCTCGTCCGGGCTCTGGCCGGGCGGGTAGGCGCCGACCACCAGCAGGTCCTCGCTCGCATGCAGCCGCTGGTGCGCCACGCCCGCCGGCAGCACCACCGCATCCCCGGCCGAGAGGTGGCGCCGCGCGCCGCCGTCGCCGCCAATCAGCACCGTGACCTCGCCGCGCGCGATCGCCAGCGCCTCATGCGCCTTGGTGTGGAAATGCGGGTACGGATAGATTCCGTTGCGCCAGGCGGGCGGCCAGCCGTGCCGGGCGAACATCTGCTCCGCCGCCTCGGGCGAGCCAGCCTCGAACGCATCGGACACCACGATCACAGGAAGCAGGAGATTGTTGGGAACCGGCCCCGCTTCCTCCAACCACAAGACTTCACGTCTCATCGCCACCTCCTGTTGCTCTTGTTGTGATCCTGAAACGGAGATGGCGGCCCCGGGGTTGCCCTGTCCAGCATGAGCTGGGTCTGGGCAATCCCGGGGCCGCCATCACGGGGGCTCGGAAAATTCGTGGCGGGCGCGACCCGCCTTGGGTTCGGCTTAGCGGCGGGTGGTGCCCAGCGCCATGTCACCGACCACTTCGGCCAGGTGCGCGGCGTGCGGGGAAGCCGGCGCCTCGGCCACTTCCTCGAAGCTGCCATCGGCGCGGCTGGCGGTCATGATGCGGCCGGTGTCGGGGCGGTTGTAGATGAAGCCGTAGGTCGGGTAGGTGCGGCCATAGGAGTCGTCGCTGCGGCCGACCTGTACGCGCACCGCGGTCCAGTCATTGCGGTCGGACACGTCGACGACGGAGACGCCGCGCATGATGGTGCCCTTGCGGATGCCCGGGCCTTCCCAGTTGGCGTGGTCCATCAGCACTTCGCGGGCGCTGACGATGCGGGAGACGACGCCCACATGGCCGAGGCGCATGCCGCCCGAGGAGCGGAAGGCGAGGACCGAGCCGCGCTCCGGGCGCTGGCCACGGGCGTAGCTGCCGGCCGCGTTGGCCCACCAGGTGTGGGCATTGCCGCTGATATCCATCCCGGTGACGGAGCGGGCATAGGGAACGCAGGAGATGGAAGCGGGCGTGCTGGCCACCGCGCGGCGGGCCGTGGCAGCGGCGGCAAGCCGGCCTTCCGGCTTGCCGGATTGCGGCTTGCTGCTGCGCACCGCGGCGGTCGGCTGGGCCGCCACGCGCTGGTGCTTGGCGGCCTCGCGGGCGCTCCGGCTCGTGGAAGCGTCTGCCATCGACGGGACGGCACACATCGTGCCGAACATGATAGCCAACGCCAAAGCCGTGCTTGATGCCCGCATGAAACCCCCAAACCCCTGAAAACTCAGTCCCCCACCGAGCCGGTTGCCCGACTGCGATGTGAAGGCGGTACCAAAGGGTTAAGGGGTTGGACAACCGGGTTGCGCGTTACAGCGCGAAATGTGCCGTGATTCGTCAGTTCCGTAGGCACAAAACAGTGATTAATGTGATGTTAATCCTATATCACAGGCTTACAGGATAAAATGCCACAGTGTTGCGACATGTATGCAACACCCTCAGAATCGTATTTGCACAAACAGAAACGGCGTGGCGGGGTTCCCCCCACCACGCCGTTTTGTGAAGACCAGCTAAGCCTTAGCGGCAAGCGGTAATCATGATCTCCACCAGGTGGCGCGGGTCGGCCATGTTGGCTTCGACGCAGGCGCGCACCGGGGCGCCGCCTTCGGGCAGCCACTTGGTCCACACGCCGTTCAGCGCGTCACGGTCACGGATGTCCTTCAGCCAGACCTGGGCCTGCAGCAGGCGGGTCTTGTCGGTGCCGTGGTTCTCCAGCAGCGCGTCGATCTTGGCCAGGATCTGGTTGGTCTGGCCGACGACGTCCTGCGAGAGGTCCTGGGCGGTCACGCCGGCCAGGTAGACGAAGCCGTGATACTCGACCGCGTTGGACAGGACCGGGTTGGTCTCGTGGCGGGTGATCTTGCTCATCGGTGCTTCGCGCTCCCTGAGAATGGCCCCGGCGACGTTACGCCGCCGGGCTGGAAGCCGTGCTTCTAGGCCGCGTGGGCCATAGCCGCAAGCCACCCCGCCCGGCCCTTCGCCCCGGCATGGCCGCCAAAAGGCGCGGCCAAGCCCCAGCCGAGGGCGGGCACGACGCCCAACGCCCTTAGGCCGGCGGCGTCTCCAACGATGCCTCGATGCGGCGCATCCGTGTCAGGCCCCAGGCGAAGACGCACAGCGCCAGCAGCACCGCCACGGCCACCGGCAGGCGCAACCCGAAGGCCTCGCCAGCGGCGCCCAGCATGAGCGCACCCAGCGCCGGGCAGGCGCGGGTGATCAGCCCCCACAGCGCCAGCACCCGGCCCCGCATGTCCGGCTGCGCCGCCGTCTGTGCCAGGGTTTGCACCGCCGTGCCGTGCAGGGAGGCACTGAAGCCGATGCCCGCCGCGCAGAGCAGCCCGAAGGGAAACCACCCGGTGGCGACGAAGCCGCCCACCGCGATGGCCTGCGTCAGGCCAGAGAAGATGGCCACTTTCGTCGCCCCCTCCAGCCGCCCGCGCGCCATCAGCCACATGCCGCCGATCAGTGCGCCGACGCCGAAGCAGGCCGTCAGCATCGCCAGGGAATCCGCGCCACGGCCGAAGATGCGCTCGACGAAGGGGGGCAGCAGTTCCTGCACGCAGCGCAGCAGCACCGCGATCATCGCCGCATACGTCATCAGCGGCCCCAGGCCGGGATGGTTGGCGATGTAGCGGAACCCGTCCTTCACCTCGCCCAACAGGCTGCCGGTGGAGGGATGGCCGCGCCGGTGTTCCGGCTCCACCCGCATCAGCACCATGCTGAGTAGGGCGAGGCAGTAGGCCAGCGAATTGCAGGCCACAGCCGGCGCCACGCCGAAGACGGCGATGATCGGCCCCGCCAGCCCGGGGCCGATGAAGCGCGCCAGATTGAAGACGAGGGAATTGCACGCCACGGCCGCCGGCAGCTCGCCCTTCGGCACGATGCCAGGCAGCAGGGTCTGCCGCGCCGGCTGCAGGAAGCTGGCGGCGGTGCCGCTTATCAGTTCCAGCGCGATCAGCAGGCCGATGGTGATCTGGCCCGTCGCCACCAGGGCAGCGACGCTGGCGGCCTCCAGCGCGATCACGGCCTGGGAGATGGTGGTGAGCTTGACCCGGTCCACCCGGTCCGCCACCGCGCCCGCGATCGGGCTGATGAAGGCGGCGGGGGCGAGGTCGCTGAACGCGACCACGCCGACCCAGAAGGCACTCCCGGTCATTTCCCAGGCCAGCCATGTCACCGCGATGCGGTGCATCCACAGGCCGGTCCACGCCGTCAGGCTACCGCCGAAGAAGATCCTGGCATTCCGCGTCGACAGCGCCCTTTGCAGGCCGCCGAACGCCGCGAATCCCGCCAGGGTCAGGAGCCCCGGCCGGCCCCACCCGTGGCGGCGGGCGCCGCGCCCGGCGCGCCATTGGCGCCGCGTACGCATTCATCGACCAGCCGGTCCTGCTGGAAGCGGGAGGACAGGCGGTCCGGGCTCATCGACCCCGTGGTGGAGCCGCTGAAGGCGCCCGAGCCGAGGCGCGACTCGGCCTCGTCCTGCCGCATCAACTGGCCACGGTCGCGGAAGCGCATCACGCGCTCGGCTTCCTGGCGGCAGGCGGCGTTGGCGGCGTCCTGCTCCCGCTGGTCGGCGGAGCGCGGCGCGGGGGCGGCACAAGCGCCCAGGAGCAGCAGCAGGGGGAGAATGGCAGATTTCATGATGCGCTCCGGCAAGGCATGTCCCGCTGGCCGGACCGACGCCGGACAAGGCGTCGGCGCGAGACTCTCAGCCCGCTTCGGCTCCCCTGTCCGCCGGCGTGCCGGCGATACGGTGCGACAAAAGTCGCTTCATCCCGGTTTCGTCGAAACGCCCCGCCGCGTCCAGCCCTTCAGTCGCCGCGGCGGTCAGAAGTGCGGGGTGCAGTTCGATTCCATCGGCCGAGATGCTGAACATGCCCGTCATCCACCGGGCGCGGGAGAGCAGGTCCACCAGCGCCAGCAGCCGCAGGCACAGCGAGAGGCCGGCCAGCGTCTCCAGCCCCACCAGCCGGTCCACCGCTTCCGCCCAACAGGCGGCGTCGGCATCGGCCAGGGCCATCACCGGGCCATCGCGGAAGACCAATGTGCGGTGCGGCCCCCAGCGCTCGGCGGCGGCGGCGGCGCGGGCGGCCTCCCAGGCCTGGCTCAGGGCCAGCGGGGGGACGGAGGGCATGCGCTCCGGCGGGCAGGGAATGGCGTAGTGCAACGCGCCGTCAGGGGCGGCGGCCACACGAATGGCGGTCGGCATGCGGCGCAACATGGGCATGCGCGGCCGGCGGCGCCAGGGTCTGGCCGACAGCACGGGCATGCGCCAGCCGGTGGCTTGACAGGCCAGTCGGCATCCGTGCCAATCGGCTCCAGGGCGGGCCTCGCGCGCCGGCCTGCATCCCGCCGCCTAATCCTGTCGAAGGGCGGCCGGGATAATCCGCCCGGCAGGCGGAGAACCGTATCCCGATGACCAGCTTCCTGTGGCTTCCCGCGCTGACCAAGGCGGCCTCGACGGCGATGATCGTCGTCCTGGCCTCGGCGCTGGCGGAACGGCTGGGGCCGTTCTGGGGCGCCCTGGTCACCAGCCTGCCGATCTCCACCGGCCCCGCCTATGTGTTCCTGGCGCTGGAGCAAGACGCCACCTTCCTGGCCGCCAGCCTGTTGAGCAGCTTCGCCGCGCACGCTGCCACGGCACTCTTCATGGTGACGTATGGGCTGCTGGCGCGGCGGCATTCGCTCTGGCGCAGCTTGCTGCCGGCGGTGCTGGCCTGGGCGCTGGGCGGCTACGCCATCCTCCAGGTGGCCTGGACGCCGCTCTCCGCTCTGGTGTTGAACCTCGTTGTCTATGCCGCCTGCCTGGCCGTGCTGCGCCCCCGGCCACTTGCCCCCGGAGACCTGCGCGCGGCCCCGCGCCGCCGCTGGTACGACCTGCCGGCGCGCGCCGCCGCCGTGGCCGGATTCGTGCTGCTGGTGGTGGCGGCCAGCAGCGTGCTGGGCCCGGAAGCCACCGGGCTTGTGGCGATCTACCCGATCGGCATGACTTGCCTCAGCGTCATCCTGCATCCCCGCATCGGCGGCCCGGCCATGTCGCTGCTGGTGGCAACCTCGCTGCGGGCCATGCTGGGCTTTGGCGCCATGCTGCTGGTGGTGCACCTGCTGGTGCAGCCCTGGGGCGTACCGGCGGCGATGGCGGCGGGGCTGGCGGTTTCCCTCGCCTGGTCGGCGGTGCTGATGCTGGCGCGTCGTCGGCCAGGCCCGCCGAAGCGGAGCCAGATGCTTCGGCGTTAGAGACTGGAAAGTGCGTGATCGCCGCAAACTGAATCGGCCGGCGCGTGGGTCGTGCGGGCAGCCGGGCCGGCTGGCCGGTTGCATCGCCCGCCTGAAACTGCCACCAGAGGCCGATGCTCGACCGTCGCCTCCTCCTCTCCGGCAGCGCCGCCTTGTTGGCCGGCTGCTCCTCGGCCGCCGTCCCGGCAGCCTCCCCGTCCCCGGTGGCCGCCCCGGCCCCTGCGGCCCCGCCACCGCCCGCGCCGGCCCCCACCGCCGAACCCAGTGCGGCGGACCGGGCCAGCTTCGACCGCTTCCTGGCCGGAGTACGCACCGAAGCCAAGCGCACCGGCGTCTCCGACGCCACGCTGCAGCGCGCCCTTAGCGGCCTGCGCCCCCTGCCCCGCGTGCTGGAGCTGGACCGCAAGCAGCCTGAAGGCGTGCTGAGCTGGGAGCAGTACCGGGACCGCATCGTCTCCTCCACCCGCATCACCAATGGCCAGCGCGCCTATGCCGAGAACCGCGCGCTGCTGCAGGACCTGGAAGCACGCTACGGCGTCTCCCCCCGCGTCATCGTCGCGATCTGGGGCATGGAGACCAACTACGGCGGCAATACCGGCGGCTTCAACGTCGTCGAGGCGCTGGCGACCCTGGCCTGGGAAGGCCGCCGCGCCGCCTTCTTCCGTGGTGAGCTGATGGCCGCGCTGCGCATCCTGGATGCCGGACACATCACGCCGGAAGGCATGCGTGGCTCCTGGGCCGGCGCCATGGGCCACCCGCAATTTATGCCCACCAGCTTCGAGCGTCTCGCCGTCGATATCGACGGCGACGGCCACCGCGACATCTGGGGCAGCAAGGCGGATGCGCTGGGCTCCATCGCCAACTACCTGGCCAAGAGCGGCTGGCAGGCCGGCCAGGGCTGGGCGCTGGAAGCGCGCCCGCCCGCCGGCTTCGACATCCAGCGCGTCGATACCGAGACCCGCCGCTCGATGGCCGAGTGGAGCCGCCTGGGCTGGCGCCTGGCCGATGGCTCGCCCCTGCCCGCCAACGGGCCGGATGCCAACCTAGCCGTGCCGACCCGCAGCTCCGGCCAGGTGTTCCTGGGGCTGCCAAACCTGCGCGTGATCCGCCGATACAATTCGCCGATGAACTACGGGCTGGCGGTGGGGCTGCTGGCCGACCGCGTGGCCTGACGGGTGGAGGAAGGCCGGGGGAAAAGAATTCCCCCGGACCCCCATCTTCTTTTTGTCAGTTCCCAGGTGATTCCTAGAGGAGTCGCTGAGCTTCACAAATCCGGTCAGATTCTGACTGGAGGCACCGCGACCATTGAGCGGCGCCCATCATACTTGCTCGCAGAAGGAAATGGGGGTTCAGGGGAATTCCTTCCCCCGACCTTCTCTTTTCCCCGCTCACACTTCCCCCTGCAAGCGCCCCGCATTTTCCAGTACCGCGTCGATCAGCGCCTGCGCGGTCGGGTGGCGGGGCCCGGGGCCGATGACGACGAACTCGATCTGCCCCAGCTCCGGCAGGTGGCGGGAGGGCGGCAGCGCCGCAAGTCCCGGCGGCACCAGCCGGTTGGAATGCGCCGTCAGCCCCAGCCCCGCCATCGCCGCCGCGCGAAGCCCGCTGAGGCTGCCGCTGGTGCAGGCGACGCGCCAGGATCGCCCGGCCCTTTCCAGTGCCTCGATGCACAGCGCACGGGTGATGCTGGGCGGTGGGAACAACACCAATGGAAGGGGCAGCGCCGGGTCCGGCCGCAGGCCGGGGCGGCCGACCCAGGCCAGTTGCTCCCGCCACACCAATTCGCCACGCGGGTCACCGGTGCGGCGCTTGGCGAGGATGACGTCCAGTTCCCCGGCATCGAAGCGCTCATACAGCACGCCGCTGAGGCCGACGGTCAGTTCCAGGTCCACGCCGCTATGCGCGCGGCCGAAATCCGCCAACACCTCCGGCAGGCGGGAATAGGCGAAATCCTCCGACGCCCCCAGCCGGATGCGCCCGCGCAGCGGGGAGCCGGCGAGGAAGCGGTCCAGCCGCTCATTGGCCTCCATCACCCCGCGGGCGAAGCCGGTCAGCGCATCGCCATCCGGCGTCAGCGCCACGGAATGGGTGTCGCGGGCAAACAGGCTGCGCCCGAGCGCTTCCTCCAGCCGCCGGATGTGCTGGCTGACGGTGGATTGCCTCAGCCCTAAACGGCGAGCGGCCTGGGTGAAGCTGCGGGTCTCGGCGATGGCGAGGAAGGAGCGGAGCAACTCGGGGTGCAGCATGCAGGCTGGTTATCATGATTCGCACTTACTCTTATCGAAAACATCTCCTTCGTAAATAACCGTGCCGGGGCGTATGGAGGGAGCGACCTCGAACTGCCGGACATCCTCCCATGCAATGGCTCCGCCGCATCCCCATCGACCGCTTCCTGCTGATGCTGATCGGCACCGTGCTGCTGGCAGCGTTGCTGCCGGCGCGTGGCGCGGCGGTGCCGGTGGTGGAGATCGGCGTCTCCGTCGCCGTGGCGCTGCTGTTCTTCCTCTATGGCGCCAAGCTGGCGCCCAAGGCGGTGGTGGAAGGGCTGCTGCACTGGCGGCTACAGGCGCTGGTGATGGCCAGCACCTTCGTACTGTTTCCGCTACTGGGCCTGGCCGCCACCTTCCTGTTCGGCCGCTGGCTGGGGCCGGGCCTGTCGTTGGGGCTGTTGTTCCTGTGCGTGCTGCCTTCCACCGTGCAGTCCTCCATCGCCTTCACCTCGGTGGCGCGGGGCAACGTGCCGGCGGCGCTGTGCAGTGCATCGGTCTCTAACCTCATCGGCATGGTGGCGACGCCGGCGCTGGTGGCGCTGCTGCTGACCACCAAGGGCGGCGGCTTCAGCACCCAGGCGCTGGAGGATATCGGCCTGCACCTGCTGCTGCCCTTCCTGCTGGGCCAAGCGGCGCGGCCGCTGATCGGCGGCTTCATCGGCCGCCACAAGCTGCTGACCTCCATCGTCGATCGCGGCTCCATCCTGCTGGTGGTCTATGCCGCCTTCAGCGAGGGCATGGTCTCCGGCATCTGGCACCAGGTGGACGCGACCAGCCTGGTGGTGGTGATCCTGGTGGACAGCGTCATCCTGGCCATGGTGCTGGCCATCACCACGCTCTCCGCCCGCTGGCTGGGTTTCAGCAAGGCGGATGAGATCGTCATCGTCTTCTGCGGCTCCAAGAAGAGCCTGGCGAGCGGCATCCCGATGGCGAACATCCTGTTTCCCGGCCAGCCGATGGGCCTGCTGGTGCTGCCGCTGATGCTGTTCCACCAGATCCAGCTCTTCGCCTGCGCCGCCCTGGCACAGCGCTACGCCCGGCGGGACGAGCCGGCCCTGGCGAACGCCGTTCCCGCTGAATGAGCCTGGACGGGGATGCGGCACTCCCGCAGCATCCCTGCCCATGACGACGAACCCCGCCGACTTTTCCGCCACCGAGGCCGCCCGGCGCATCGACGCCGGCAGCCTGCGCCCCGCAGCCCTGCTGGAAGCCTGCCTGGACCGTATCGCCGCGCGCGAGGATACGGTCCGGGCCTTCGTGCATCTGGACCCCGCCCTCGCCCGCGCGGCAGCGGCCAGGCCGCTCTCCGGCGTGCTGGCCGGCCTGCCGGTCGGCGTGAAGGATGTGCTGGATACGGCGGATCAGCCATCGCAATACGGCTCGCCCATCTGGCGTGGCTACCAGCCGAAGGCGGATGCCTATGCGGTGGCAGCTACCCGCCGCGCCGGCGGCGTGGTGCTGGGCAAAACGGTGACGACGGAATTTGCCACCCGCCAGCCCGGCCCCACCACCAACCCGCACAACGCTGCCCATACGCCGGGCGGTTCCTCCTCCGGCTCCGCCGCCGGGGTCGCGGCGGGGTTCTTCCCGCTGGCCTTCGGCACGCAGACGGCGGGCTCCATCCTGCGCCCGGCGGCCTATTGCGGCATCACCGGCTTCAAGCCGAGCCACGGGCTGATCCACCGCGCCGGCATGAAGGTGATGAGCGAAAGCCTCGACACCATTGGCGTCTTTGGCCGTGCCGCCGCCGATTGCGCGCTGTTCGCCAGCGCGCTGACGGGGCTGGACCTCGGCAACGCGCCGCAGGCCACTGGCGCCGCGCCCCGCATCGCCCTGTGCCTGGGCGCGGGTGCCGATTCCCTGACCGACGAGACCAAGGCCTTGCTGGAGAACGTGGCCGCCGCCTGCTCCAGGGCGGGTGCGAAGGTCACGCGGATCGACCTGCCGGCCGCGCTGCATGCGGCGCAGGAAGCCCACCCGCTGATGATGCACGGCGAATCCGCGCAATCCCTGGCCTGGGAACGCGCCAACCACCGCCAGCAGATGTCCGAAGTGCTGAATGAGCGGCTGGACTGGGCCGAGGCGCAGCCCGCCACCGCCCTGGTCGCCGCGCGCGCCACCATCGCCCAGGCACGCAACGCCTTCCAGGACCTGATGGCCGATTACGACATCCTGCTGACCGCCTCCGCCCCCGGCGAGGCACCGGAAGGCATCGAGTGGACCGGCGACCCAATCTGCAATGCGTTGTGGACCGCGCTGCAGGGTCCCTGCATCAGCCTGCCCGCCGGCACCGGGCCGGCCGGCTTGCCCCTGGGGGTGCAGTTGGTGGCACCGTTCGGGGCGGACAAGGCGTTGCTGGGCTGGGCCAAGTGGGTGGAAGCGGTTGTGGCCTATGGGGCCTGATCGCGCAGCGGGAATGCCCCAGCCCCGGGCTTGAACCCACGGTTGAGCCCAAGCTAACCTTACGCTCCTGTGACAGCCGTGGATTCACCGATGCCTCCTGCTTGCCGATTTTGGCCGCTGGCCGCCCTCCTGCTCATCGCCGGCTGTGCCGACCGTTGGGAAAAGCCCGGCGCCACGCCTGCGGAGTTCGAGGTCACGCAATCCCGTTGCGAGGCACGGAGCCAGGCCGAGTTCCCGCCGGTCATGACGCAGGTGATGTCCACCGCCGGCCACACCACGCCGGTGCAGACCAACTGCCAGAACAGCGCCAACAACACCAACTGCCGCACGACCGGCGGCCAGTACGTGCCGCCCACCTACCGGATGGTCGACCAGGCGCGGGAGCCGCGGGACCGCGCGATCGCCGCCTGCCTGGTGGAGCATGGCTGGCGCCGGGCGGAATGAAGCAACGGCCGCCAGGATGACCCTGGCGGCGGTGCAGTCTCCGTGAGGCGTAGGCGCCTCCCGGACGAGATGTCAGGCCGAATGCCTCAGCGCGAAGGCGTGGCGCTGACCTTGTCCATCAGCGCGGACGCCGCGTTCACGCAGGCCTGCATCGGCTCGTTCTCCGCGCAGCGGATGCGGATGCGGGTATCGCCGTGCTGGATGGAGAACGACGCGGCCTTGGAAGGCGGGCCGAAGCGGTGCGGGCCATGCATGCCCGGGCCACGATGCGGCCCACGCTCGCCAGGGCCACGGGCCTCGGGGCGCGGCGCGGCGCCTTCCACCTGCGGCGGGCCACCGGCCGGCGGCTGCGGTGCCTGGGCCATCGCGACGCCGGTGGTGCCCAGCATGACCAGACCAACGCCGAGCATCAGGATCTTCTTCATGATTTACCCTTCCATTCTTGCGGCAGGCAGTGCGGAGACACCGCCCTGACGACCATTCAATTGCTAGCGGCAAATGAACGCGTCGTCCCGAAAGAAGTTGTGAGCAAATGTTTCGAGATCAGTACTACGTTTGTAACCCTGAAAACCCACGCAGAAAATCGAATTCTTTTTTCTACACCAATTCTGCCATGAATTCGCCGCACCATACATGGGCGCGGCATGGTGGGGCGGAAGACCTGCTTCCGCCCCCCACCCCGATTACTCGGCGGCGGTGCCGTGGTGAAGTGCGGCCGTCTCGGCGGAAATCAAGCCGTTCTTGAGATCGGCCGCCACCTTCGCCGGGTCACGCTCCACCGGCGCGCCCAGGCCGCCACCGCCGGGGGTCAGCACCACCAACCGCTCGCCGGCCGGGATAACCTGCAAGCCCTTGCCGCGCAGCACCTGGCCGGAACCAAGGCCGACATAGCCGGGTGCGCCGTCCGCGCCACCGTCCCGCCCGCGCGGCGGGTACTGGATGCGGTCGAACGCCGCCAGCAGCTCGAACGGCGCGTCGTCCCGGTTCTCGATCTCCATGATCTGGCCAAGGCCACCGCGATGCCGCCCGGCGCCGCCGGAATCCGGGCGGAACTCCTTGCGCCAGAACATCAGCGGCGACTGGATCTCCGCGATCTCCACGGGAGTACCATGCACGCCGGAGGGATAGGCGGTGGCCGAGAGCCCATCCTGCGCCGGACGCCCGCCGGTGCCGCCATTGGTGGTGATGGCCAGCGCATACCCATGGTTCGGCCCGTAGCCCGCCGGACGCGTGCCGCGCACGGCGATGTTCCAGAGGCAGGAGGTGCCCTCCGCCGGCACCCGGTCCGGGATCGCCTGCCGCAGGCAGCCGAACACCATGTCCGGCAGCATCTGCCCAATGATGTGGCGCGACGAGACCGGCGCCGGCTTCTCCGCATTCAGGATGGCGCCCGCGGGGGCCGAAACAGTCAAGGGTGCCAGCGAGCCAGCGTTGTTCGGGATCTGCGCGGCCACGACGCAGCCCAGGCCGAACACCGTGTAGGCCGTGGTGTAGGCGATCGGCACGTTGATGCCGCGCCGCGCCGCGTCCGAGGTGCCGGTGTAGTCGACGTGGATGCTGTCCTCGCCGATGGTCAGCTTCGCCTTCAGCTCCAGCGGGTGGTCGTAGCCATCCACCATCATGCTGTAGGACCACGTGCCCTTCGGCAGCTTCGCGATCTCCGCCAGCACCGCCTCGCGCGAGCGGGCGATGATGTGCTCGGCCAGCGGGTCCAGCGTATCGATGCCGAACTCCTCCATCATGGCGGAGAGGGCGCGGGCGCCGACATCGTTGCAGGCAGCGAGGGAGTAGGTATCGCCCTCGGTATCCACCGGCAGGCGGGTGTTGGCGCGGATCATCGCCATCAGCGTCTCATTGACCTTGCCCTGGTCGATGAGCTTCAGCATCGGGATATACAGCCCCTCCATGAAGACATCGCTGGCTTCAGGCCCGTTGCC
>Ga0308159_1004537_pt1 | contig 12606 bp, 12 predicted proteins | sample PhyCR1_FD_201040 | JGI IMG/M metagenome (GOLD analysis project Ga0308159, IMG submission 201040) | Phyllosphere microbial communities from UC Gill Tract Community Farm, Albany, California, United States - DLSLC.R1 | ecosystem: Host-associated > Plants > Phyllosphere > Unclassified | place: USA...
GACTGCCAGGCCATACCAGCGTTGCGCCATTCTCGGCCGTGTAAGCGGAAAACGGCCACATGACGTTGAGAAGATATTCGACGCCGGGCGCATGGATGGGCCACATGTCCTGGTCCCGGTGTGGCGGCTGGGCGAGACCGCCCGGTTCGATCTCGATCGCCTGGGTGAGGTTGAGCTGGATCGTATCGCACCAGGGCCGGAGAATTCGCTCGGCAACGCCATGGATCAGGGGATCGAGAACGAAACCGGCAGTGCGCGGCGAACGGTGCAGAAGCCCATGAAATCGCCGCGTCGTCTCGCCGTAGAAGGGCCCCTGCGAGAGCGGTGTGGTTTCGAAACCGGCACGCAGATCATCGCCCAGCTTTTCGACCAGAAGCCGAGGCGCTGCACCGCAGACGATGCAGTAGCCGTCCCGCTCGATTTGATTCCAATAGTGCTCGATGTCCTGCTGCAGACTGTCGATAGCAATGAGGGTCATGACCATCTCCCTTCAGGCGGCTTCGCGATCGATCGCGGCGGTGGGAAGGATGCGCATCGGAACGTGGGTTCCGGCCGCCCGCAACTTGGCAGGCGTGTCGGCATCGATTTCGATGAGGAGGGCGCCAGTCGGCAGACCGGCGATCATCTGCGGTATGCCCAGTGGCCGAACCGTCCAGCCCAGCGAGAGGATCTGGCTGAGCCAGCTGGAATCGGCAACGCAGCTATACCCGGCGATGCCGCGCTGGAGGGCGAACTGAACCACTGCTGTCGCGAGCGCATTGCGGACTTCCAGCCTCCTGGCGGCCCGCAGGCCGCGCGAAAGGCATAGCCGGCTCAGTTCGAAGATTTGCGGGCCAACGGGCACGCTTGCGTCGCATAGCGAAGGGAAGATCGTCCCCAGCACATGCGGACGGTTGGTGGGCAATAAGCGGATGGATCCTTCATGGGCGCCGCTGTCGTCGCTAGCGATGATGTAGATCGCGTGGTCATCATCGAACTGGTCGATTTCGAACACTTCGGCGACCACCGGGACGTCCCAGCCTAGCAGGTCCACGAACACCCGCTTGCGCGCATGGTGCATGGCGTCGAGAACCGGGTTGGCGCCCGGTGGTTCGTGTCCTTCGAAAATCCGGATCATGGTGATGCTCCCTGTCTGGCCGGAATCGGCAGGGAGCATCATCGGTGGGAGGGACACCGCGAGTCTGTACCCGGAACTGGGACTTGATCAGTGCATCGACAGCAACTCGGGGTACGTGACGATGCCGTCGAACAAGGCGCGGGCGATGAGGTTGTTGCGCTGGATATTCCCATAGGCCCGCATGATCCGCTTGGCATATTCATGCGTCGTATGTTCCGAGAGATGCAGGATGTCGGCGATCTCGCCATAGGTCTTGCCGCGCCCGAGCAGGATCAACACTTCTCGCTCTCGGGGTTTGAGCTTGGGCGGCGCGCGGAGTTCAAGACCTGCCCGGAGCCTTACGACGCGCCGCATCGCTTCAAAGGCAAAGGACACCGCGAAGAAGGCAGCAGGCATCGCCTCGGATGGCACTGTGTCGAGCCGGGACGTGGCGAAAGTGCAGCTTCCGGCATATTCGCCGGGGAGATGCATCGGTACCGTGTAACCGCCGCGCAGGTTCCGCTTCGCGCCCTGTTCGAAGATGTAGCGCTGACGCGGCGTGAGCGTTTCCAGCATCCGGGGGTTGGGCCAGAGGAAGCCGGTGTTTCGCCCGTCGCACGAGATCTGGACCGGGTCATCGAGGAAATATTGCCCGGTGATGATCTCATTCAGCCAGTCGCTGTCGTAATTGGTGAGGCCATAAGCGCCGACCGGCGGGTGCAGCAGATCGACATGATGGCTGATCGCGAACCGGTCGAATCCCAAAACGAATGTCAGGCGTTCAAGGGCCTCATAGACCCGGTTATCGTCTGACGTCTCCCCCAGAATACTGACTACCTGCTTGTAGTCGTCCCTGTCGAACATCGTAGGTCTCCTTAATTCATGTTCAGAAATTTCCTTTCAACGCATCCATTGGTCGCGCCATGTTCGGCGTTATGTTTGAGGGCGAACGTCATATTTTCGGCGTCTCGCGAAGTGGAGCGGGAGGAGGAAGACAGATGATCTGTAGTTTTCCTCCTCTTCAGCGTGGAACCCGCCATGCCTACACAAAAAGTCCTGACCGCGTTTCGCGAACTTCTTTCTCGTGCGCGTGGTGCGCATGTCCGTTGGCAACGCACGCGGCAGCTTGCGCGCCATACCCGCAAGCTTGAAGCGATACTGCGCGAAGAGCCGGCCTATGTCGCCGAGGCCGTCGACCTCTTTTTCCGCCAGAAACAGCCTGTCCCTGTCATTGCGGAGACACTCGGCGTCGACGCCGAAGAGATCCGGGACGCGCTTCTTCGCATCGTTGAACACTTCGAGGCGGACGTGCATTGATATGTCCATCTGCTTACCGGGTTCTGGAGCAAGGCTCAGGCAATCCGCCGGACCAGGGTATCGCGCGCAGTCGATTGGAGAGATGAACTTCATTTCAGCCACCCCGCCTTGCGAAAGCTCACGATCCCCCGGCGCGCGACAACGAGATGATCGTGCACGATGATACCGAAGCACCGGGCCGCGTCCGCGATCTTCTCCGTAATATCCCGATCGGCTCGCGACGGTACGGGCGACCCTGAGGGATGATTATGTGCGAGCAGGATAGCAGTGGCATCCAGTTCAAGGCACCGCTTGAGTATCTCACGTGGCCAGACCTGGACACCGGAAACCGACCCGACGCCCATGATCTCGTCGGCGATCAGTTCGTTGTTCGCGTTGAGGAACAGCACGCAAAAATGCTCCGCCCGCTCATAGGTGAGAACGGCGGTGGAATAGTCGGCCACGGTAGCGGCGGGATAGGTCCGCTGCGGGCGGCGTAAAAGTCGTCCACCTTGAAGCCTTTCTGCTTGGCAGGGAGGACTGGGGATTTTCAGCGTGGAACTCTATCTGAAGGTACGTCTGGCTTGCGCGGAAGGGCTGAGCCAGCGCAGTGCGGCGAAGCGTTTCAATGTGTCGCGCGACACGGTGCGCAAGATGCTGTCGTTTTCATCGCCGCCCGGTTACCGGCGCCAGGCAGCGCCTTGCCGTCCGAAGCTGGACGGGTTTGTAGCGATCATCGATGGCTGGCTCGACGGGGACCGGGGCGTTCCGCGCAAGCAGCGCCATACGGCGAAGCGGGTATTCGATCGCCTGCGCCAGGAGCATGGGTTCACCGGCGGCTATACGATCATCAAGGATTACATTCGGGAGCGTGAGCAGCGTAGCCGGGAGATGTTTGTGCCGCTGGCCCACCCGGCGGGCGATGCGCAGGCCGATTTTGGGGAAGCGCTGGTGATGATCGGCGGGGTCACGCAGAAGGCGCACTTCTTCGTGCTTGATCTGCCGCACAGTGACGGGTGCTACGTCCGGGCGTATCCGGCTGCTGTGGCCGAAGCCTGGGTCGACGGTCACGTCCATGCCTTCGCCTTTTTCGGCGCGGTGCCCTGCTCGATCGTCTACGATAACGATCGCTGCCTGGTGGCGAAGATCCTGCCCGACGGCACGCGCAAACGCGCATCGCTGTTCAGCGGGTTCCTGTCCCATTACCTGATCCGTGATCGCTACGCGCGCCCGGGCAAGGGGAACGAGAAGGGCAATGTGGAAGGTCTCGTTGGCTATTGCCGGCGTAACTTCATGGTGCCGGTCCCGCAGTTCCCGACCTGGGAGGCGTTCAACCTGTGGCTCGAGGAGCAGTGCCGCAAACGCCAGAACGACAAGCTGCGGGGGGAGAGCGAGACGATCGGCGAGCGGCTTCAGCGCGATCTTGCCGCGATGCAGCCCCTGCCAGCCTCGCCCTTCGAGGCTTGCGACCAGACCAGCGGACGTGTCTCGTCACAGTCCCTGGTGCGATACAAGACCAACGACTATTCGGTGCCGGTGGCTTGGGGGCATCAGGAAGTCTGGGTCCGGGGTTATGTCGATGAGGTGGTGATCGGCTGCCGCAGCGAGGTCATCGCCCGGCATCCTCGTTGCTGGCGGCGGGACGAGGTCATCTTCGATCCGCTTCATTATCTCCCGCTGATCGAACAGAAGATCAATGCGCTGGACCAGGCGGCGCCGCTGCAGGGATGGGAACTGCCCGAGGCGTTCGCGACACTGCAACGCCTAATGGAAGCGCGCATGCACAAGCATGGCAAGCGCGAGTATGTGCAGGTGCTGCGCTTGCTGGAGAGCTTCGATATCGCCGATCTCCAGGCGGCGGTGGAGCAGGCTATCGACCTGGGCGCCGTCGGCTTCGATGCCGTCAAGCATCTCGTTCTGTGCCGGGTCGAACGCGTGCCGCCCAGGCTGGACCTGGACGTCTATCCCTTCCTCCCACGCACCAAAGTCGAGAAGACCTTTGCCAGAGCCTACATGAGCTTGCTCTCCGATGGGCAGAAGGCCGCATGAGCGGTCAGGCCCCCGAGATCCTGCTCGCCCACCATCTCAAGTCGCTCAAGCTGTCCACCTGCCTTCGTGAGCATCAGAAACTGGCCCGGCAATGCGCGGCCGAAGGCCTCGACCATATCCGCTTCCTCGCCCGGCTCATCGAGATGGAGATGATCGACAGGGAGCGTCGCATGGTGGAGCGGCGCATCAAGACCGCACGCTTCCCCGCGGTCAAAAGCCTCGACAGCTTCGACTTCACCGCCATCCCCCGACTCAACAAGATGCAGGTGCTCGAGATGGCGCGCTGCGAATGGATCGAGCGCCGCGAGAACGCCATCGCTCTGGGGCCATCGGGCACGGGCAAAACACATGTGGCCCTCGGACTGGGGCTGGCGGCATGCCAGAAAGGGCTGTCCGTCGGCTTCACCACCGCCGCCGCGTTGGTCAGCGAGATGATGGAAGCCCGCGACGAGCGACGCCTCCTGCGCTTCCAGAAGCAGATGGCTGGATACAAGCTGCTGATCATCGACGAACTGGGCTTCGTGCCGCTCTCCAAGACCGGGGCCGAATTGCTGTTCGAGCTGATCTCACAGCGCTATGAACGCGGCTCGACTTTCATCACCAGCAATCTGCCCTTTGACGAATGGACCGAGACCTTCGGATCCGAACGTCTCACCGGCGCGCTCCTCGACCGGTTGACCCATCACGTCAGCATCCTGGAGATGAATGGCGAGAGCTACCGTCTCGCCCATAGCCGCGCCCGCAAGTCAAAAACCAACCCTTGAAAATCGAGCCAACGCCCGGGGGAGTGGCCCTCGGGCTACGCCCTCACGCCACTCCCCCGGGCGTGCGCCACACTGGCCTGGTTTTACTCCGCCCCGTGGCCGACTTTTGCGCCGCCGTTGACAGTCGAAGGCGCTGCAGCCCGCTGCCGATCCCTGGAGCGATCACCCGCTCCATCCCGTGTCCGACTGGAAAACCGAAGTCGGCAATGACGAGACCCGTCTCGGCTATTTCGACTGGATCGCCGCACAGCAAAGCACGGGCGGTGCGGCAACTTAAACCCGATCGCCTCGTCATTCGCACGACGTGAAGCGACCGGCGCCGGGGACGCCACCGCGTCCCGTCGCGCCATTCTTCCGCAAAACAAGGACAGACCCATGACCGACGTCACCGCGCCGGCCGCACCCGCGCGCCTCTATAGCCAGACCGACTACGACGAACGCGACAATTTCCACTATCAGGGCGATCTATACCGCCCCGGCGAGGATCTGCCTTCCCTTGCGTCACGGATGGGCCGGCATCTCGCCGAACAGTTCACCCTCACGCGCGTCGCGATCAGTACGAGCAAATTTGCGGGCGGCCGGAAGGTCACCGCAGAAATCCTCGATACGCCTGCCGACCTTACCGACCGCGATACGCAGAACGCGTTCATCGTTGAAGTGCGCGACCAGATGGAGCGGTTCGGTTTTACGTGCGCCAATGCGCTCCAGGGATTTCACAGTTGCTCCTTCTTCTGCGATGTGCGGATTGGGCGGGCCTACTGGGCGGCGCTGGCGCAGAGGCGCGGTCCCAGGAACCCGGTCGAAGCGCTGGTGTCACTCGCCGCGTTCAAGAAACGGGTGAAGCCCGGCGACAGCCTGAAACTCATCGATGCGCCGACGGGCCACCGATCGCTGGGAACGACCCGCACGATCACCAGGGTACGATCGGGCGACCTGATCCTCGAAGGCAGGAGCCATCTCGATTTCCCCCGCGCCGCTGCCTTCGCCTGTGACGGCAAGCTGGTGCGCATTTCCATCGGCTCGGATCACGACCCGGATGCCCATCTGCTGTATGAATGGCGATCGGCCTGAGCGATGGCCGCCTCACCCCTTGCCGCGGACGCGTCCGCAGCCCATGCCCCGCATCTCAAGGCCATGCGGAAGCTCCTCGAGCCCTGCCAGCCGCGCCACGATATCTACACGGTGTTCGGGCACTGCATGGAGGCGATGGCGATAGCGATCGCCAACAGCGTCGACCTGTGCGAGCGTGCGCGGCGCGAAGCCCGTTACCTCGACATCGTCGGGCGTTACGGCGCCGACGTCGTCGAAAGCTTCCCACAGGTCATGGCCGAACTCGCCCTGGCGCTGGAAGCGGGGATGGGCGACGTGCTCGGCCAGCTGTTCCATGATCTCGAACTGCACAACAAGGCGAAGGGCCAGTTCTTCACGCCCTATTCGCTCAGCAGGGCGATGGCGGACATGCTGATCGGCGATACCGCCACCCTTCGGGAAACCATAGAAAGTCGAGGGCATCTTACCGCCATGGAGCCGGCATGCGGGTCCGGCAGCATGGTCATCGCGCTTGCCGACGCCCTGCGGGCCCAGGGCATCAATTATCAGCGCCACCTCCATGTGACCGCGATCGATATCGATCCCCGCGCGGTCCATATGGCCTATGCGCAATTGTCGCTGCTGCATGTTCCCGCGCGACTGATCGTCGGCAATGCCCTTTCCGGTGAAATCCGCGAACAATGGTTCACACCGGCCCATATCCTCGGCGGTTGGAAGGCCCGGCTTGCGTCAGCGCCGCAGGACGAGACCGCGATCGAAACGATCCCTCCTGTTGTGGCTGCCAAATCGGCCAGTTCGTTCAAGGAGACCGAACCTGCGCCCGACTGCAACAAACCAGCGCCGCTACCACGTCAACTCAGCCTCTTCTGATCCCGCCATTAACCATCAGGCAACTTCGCCGAGCGTTCCTCCAACCACAATTGCCGGTATGACCGGTGACGATCCATAAGCTCCCGATGTTTCCCCGAGCCTACCAACCGCCCATCTTCCATGAACAGGACCTGGTCCGCGTCCTGCGCCGTCGCCAGCCGATGCGTGATCATGATGAGCGTGGTTGCCCCGCCGGCTCTGCGCCGCAATTTCGCGATCGCATTCGCCTCGCTGCGCGGATCGAGCGCGGAGGTGCTTTCGTCGAGGATCAGCACCGGCACGTTCACGCCTGCCAGCCGCGCGAGCTCGAGCTTCTGGATCTGTCCTCCCGACAGCCGCTCGCCCTGTTCTCCCAGTTCCATCTCGAAGTCGATCGACCTGCCGGGCTCGTGAAACCGCCAAAGGTGCAGCAATTCCTCGACATCGCCGATCGCCTGGTTCGCCGGGGGATAAAGGATGTTCTCGCGCAGCGACCGGTTGAACAGACCAATGAACTGCGGCGCATAGAGGATATGGCGATGCCGATCCGCCCAGGGGATCGTCGCGATATCTATCCCGCCCACCGCGATCCTGCCGGAAGAGGGGGTAAGCACGCCTGCGAGAAGCTGGGCGAGCGTGGACTTGCCCGAACCGTTGGGACCGACGATTGCGACGAAAGAACCAGCCGGCACATGCACAGATATCCCGGCCACGCCGGGCATGCCCTCGCCATAGCGGAAGCTCACATTCTCGGCGACAAGATCTGACGACGCTGCAAGCCCAGCGGGCAGGGCACTGTTCTCTGCATCGATGGTCGCAAAGTTCAGGACGTCGAGAATATTGGCGATCGCCACTCCAGCCTGCGCGAGGATGTAGCCTAGCGAACTGAGCGGCACGGTCAGCCGGAAGGCGTATGTCTGGAGCAGGACGAAATCGCCCGCACTCATGCGCCCCCGGCCGACATCGAGAGCGGCGAGCAGCAGCAGCGCCACGAGACCAAGCCCGACCACGCAGAATTGTAGCGCGGCCATGAGCGTGAGCGAACGGTACATGCCGGCGGCCGCGTGACGCTTCGCGCCGAGGGCAGCGCCGATATGCAGCAGCTCGCGGTCGAGCGCGCCGTTCAGCACCACGCGGCGGGCGTTGCGCACGATATCGCCGATGGTGCGGGAGACATGCGATGCCGCGCTATTCGTCGCCTCGGCGTGAACGCGGTGACGCCTGGCGCCGAGCCAGGTCGCGGCGAGGAAACCCACCAGCGTCAGCGCCAGGATCAGGACATAACGCGGCCGGATCAGGCCTGCGATCACCACGAGACTGGCCAGGGCCTGGAGGATCACCGGCCCGAGCCGCCAGATCAGACCCTCGACGACCAGCGTCAGGCTATAGGGCAGGCGCTCCAGCATGCCGGGAACGCGGCCGCTGCGGCTGTCGCGCGACGCGGTGATCTCGGGCAGGGCCGCGGCGAGCGCGCGGATGGTGTAATGCCGCGCCAGCGCATCGACCGTTTTCGCGGTGCACGACAACCTCGCGGTCTCGAGGATCGATGCGCCCGCCCAGCATCCCACGAACAGCATCACGGTGACGAACAGATACAGGCGCGATTCCGAGGGACCTGCCAGCATGTCGATCAGGAGTTTGAGGGCGTAGGGTCCGGCAACGCCCATCGCGATCACCAGTATTTCGAGGGCGAAGGCCTCGACCAGGCTTCGCCTTGCACCCAGGCCGGCCGAAAGCATCAGCTGCGTAAGCCGCGCCAATATAGCAAATGTCGTCACTGCACAGACCTCCTGGCGATCGATGAGCCAGAAGGAGGATTTGGAACGCGGCCGCTATCCTAGCGCCAAATCAGCTTCTTTGGAATGCGCGATCCCATGACCCGGGAGAAGGGAAGGGGGTGGGGGAAGGTGACGGGAGACGTGGATCGTCCCGTTACCCTCAAGCTCAAGGAGAAGATTCCCATGGCGAGCATAGCCCGCATGACCGCCACGCCCCCCGTGTCCGCTCCCTATCGCATCGACGTCTCGCGCGGCGGCCGCAGTGGCCGCGTGTCCTCGGAATGGTTCTCCCGGCCCGACGACGAGCAATTCCTCTCGCTCTCCAGCCTTTACGACAGCGTGCTAGCCCGCGCCGATCGCTCGACCACCCGGACCGTCGAAAGCCGCGCGATCCGGGTCGAGGCGAGAAGCGATAATCCCGAACGGCTCACGCTGATCGCCCCTGGCGACGAGCGTCCGCTCACACCGACCAACTGGTCCTTCGGCCAGGTGGCGAGCCTCGTCGGCGCCCCGGCCTCCTATCTGCGCCAGCTGCCTGCGGCGCTCGCTGGTATCAATCTCCAGCACGGACTTGTCACCCACAGAGGCGAACAGGTCAAAATATTGCAGACCAACGATGGCCGAACAGAACTGCGGGCTGCGACCGGCAGCCAGTATGGCAGGGTATATGACTGGGAACTGATACAGGCCATCATGGCGTTCGCCGGGGACGGCGTCGGCGATACACGATGGAAAGTCCCAGGAACGATCGATTGGGGAAGCATGCGCTATAACCCCTATGTCGATATAACGAAGGAGACGACCACGCTCTACGCTTCGGACAGGGATGTCTTCGTATTTCTGGTCGATGATACCCATCCGATCGAGGCCGGTAAACTGCCGAACGGCGATCCCGACCTCTATTTTCGCGGATTTTATGCCTGGAATTCCGAGGTCGGCTCCAAAACCCTTGGGATCGCGACATTCTATCTGCGCGGGGTGTGCGCGAACCGGTGCCTGTGGGGCGTGGAGAATTTCGAGGAAGTGAACATTCGCCACTCGAAGTTCGCCGGCGCCCGCTTCGCGCACCAGGCCGCCCCGGCGCTCGAGCATTTCGCGAACTCCTCCCCGCAGCACTTCATCACCGGCATCAACGCCGCGCGCGAACGTATCGTCGCGCGCAAGGACGAGGATCGCGACGCCTTCCTGCGGCGGCGCGGCTTCTCGAAAACCGAGACGACGAAGATCATCCAGACGGTCCTCGCCGAGGAAGGGCATCCGCCCATGAGCGTCTATGATTTCGTGCAGGGCATCACCGCGGTTGCCCGCACGAGGCCGCATCAGGACAGCCGCCTCGAACTCGAAGGCAAGGCCCGAAAGCTGCTCGAACAGGCGCTCTGAGGCGCACTTCCCGATCCGAATTTTCCTTCCATCGCCCGCTACGGTCTTCGACCGGGGCGGCTATGCTCATGAAAGGATAAGGCCATGCGTGCCCAGTCCGATATTTCCCTTTCCGACTTCACCGTGGACGTCGCCTTCTTCAGCGACGGCGAGCACTACGCGACCCAGAGCTACACAGTCACCGCCTCGACCTGGTTCAGCGCCCGCCAGCAGGCGCTGCAGATGTCGGTGAACAGCGTCTATGACGATCCGCGCATTCCGGGTCTCACCCGCAGCGCAACCCTGCGGCCCGGCTCATGACCCGCGCTCGTACCCGCCGCCTCGGCACGGGAATCTCCGCGCTGATCGCCGCATCGCCCCCGCCCGCCACCACGCTGCCGCTCGCCAGCATCAGCGCCGGATATAATCCGCGCCGCTATTTCGACAGCCGAAAGCATGACGAACTCGTGGCATCGCTGCGGCTGCGCGGAATGCTCCAACCGATACTGGTTCGTCCCGCCACGGAGACGGGCGATGGCTATCTCATCGTCGCCGGGGGACGTCGCTACCGCGCGGCGCTCGAAGCCTTCGGGCCCGAGGGCGAAGTTCCCGTCATCATCCGCGAGATGACCGACCAGGAGGCCCTCGAGGCAGCGATCGACGAGAACGACGTGCGCGACGATGCCTCGGAAACCGAGCAGGCCGATGCGGCGGTCCGCGTTCTTGCCGCCTGCCAGGACGACCGCGGCGAAGCCGCTCGCCGGCTCGGATGGTCGAAAACCAAGCTCGATCGCCGCCTCGCGCTCGCGGGCCTCTGCGAGTCGGTCAAACACGCACTCGACGAGCGCCGGATCAAGCTGGGTCATGCCGAACTCCTCGCTGCCGTTCCCGCCGACAAGCAGGAGAAAGCGCTCGAGACGATCCTCGCCTCCGGTCTCGACGTCGGGAAGACCCGCGACCTGCTGATGCGGGTCACCCAGGATCTCGCCCATGCCTGCTTCGATAAGAGCGAGTGCCTGGCCTGCCCGTTCAACTCGGCAGCGCAGCGCGCCCTGTTCGAGACGCATATCGAGGACGGGCATTGCACCAATGCCGGGTGTTTCGAACTCAAGACCCAGACCGCCGAATTGATCCGCCTCGAACAGGAGGAATGCGCTGAAAAGGCCCCGCGGACTGCGAAGGGTTCCGTTGACGACGATACCGATGGTGATCAGGCCGGGGAGGAGATCGACGCCATCGACGATCCGAGTATCGCTGCCGATGGTGACGAAGACGGTGTCGTGGATGACGACAGCGACGTTGGCGGCGCGCCCTCCCTCCATCTCCGGGATGAACAGGCGGCATCTTCTGCGAATGATGCCCGAAAACCGACAGCGCCGATCGATACTGGCGCCAGGAAGCCGGACACGCCGAAGTCCCCCGTCACCGCCCGGTCGATCGCCATCCGGACCAGGGACCTGCGCGAGGCGACCTGGCGCACCGCGCTCGCTCGCGCGCTCGCCGCTAGTCCGGCCCATGCCCAGGCCACGATCCTGGTCGCCGCGATGTCTGGTACGCTTCCGGAGATCAAGGCGGAGACATTGCGCGGGCGTGCCGGGCTGCTGGTCGGTGCGTCCTTCCCCGATCTCGATTTCAGCGAGAAGATCGCGGTGGTCCAGGCGCTACCGGAACCACAGGCTGCGACAGTGCTGTCCGCCATCGGCGCGGCCTATGCGAAGGATGTCACCAGTTTCGATCATGTCGCCGATCTGGCGCGGGTCTTCGCCGTCGACCTGCGCGACGCCTGGCAGGTCGATAAGGCCTTCCTCGAACGCTACTCGAAGGAGGAACTCAGGTTCGTTGCCCGCGAATGCGGGATGATCGCACACATCGGCGAGAAGGCGTTCGCGAAACTGCTCGGCCAGAAGAAGACCGATCTCATCACCGGCATGCTCCATGCACTCGGTTTCGAGTGGGCAGGGCGTCTGCCGAGCGCCATGACCCTCGACGGCGCATATGGGCCCCCGCCTGCGCGCCCAGTTGCACCGGCGAACGAGGCTCCGATTACGGACCTCGCCGCCTGAACGCTCCCTCGCTCTTCCAGAAGGATTTCTCCCATGCTGATAACCAGCCTGCTCCCGCTGCTCGCCCGCTATTCGCTCGGCTGCGATCTTGTCGCCGGGCCCGAGGGCATGGTCACGCTCACCATCATCCCGCGCATGATCGAAGGCGGCGGCCACAAGCCCGAAGCCGGTGAACTCCGGCCGATCTCGCTCACTGCGAGCGCCGCCGAGATCGATGCCGAACTTGCGCGGGGCGAGGACGGCGCGCTCGGCCAGCTCATCGCGGGTCGCAAGGCGCTCGCCGACCAGCTGGAAGAGCAGCG
>Ga0308159_1004538_pt1 | contig 12606 bp, 11 predicted proteins | sample PhyCR1_FD_201040 | JGI IMG/M metagenome (GOLD analysis project Ga0308159, IMG submission 201040) | Phyllosphere microbial communities from UC Gill Tract Community Farm, Albany, California, United States - DLSLC.R1 | ecosystem: Host-associated > Plants > Phyllosphere > Unclassified | place: USA...
GCATCTCCTGCCGGGTCGAGCACCCGGTGCTGAACAAACTCGCCGAGCGCGGCGTGGTGATCTACGGCATCAACTACAAGGACACCAATGCCGACGCCTTGAAGTGGCTGGCCGAGTTTCACAATCCGTATGCGCTGGATATTCGTGACGACGAAGGTTCGCTGGGTCTCAATCTCGGTGTCTACGGGGCGCCGGAAACCTTCTTCATCGACGCCAAAGGCATCATTCGCGACAAGTTCGTCGGGGTGATCGACGAGCAGGTCTGGCGCGAAAAACTCGCGGCCAAGTATCAGGCGCTGGTCGATGAGGCCAAGCCATGAAGCGTTTTCTCGCAGCAGTGGTGTTGGGCTTGAGCCTGGCTGGTGTCGCCCACGCGGCCATCGACACCTACGAATTTGCCAAAGAGGGCGACCGTGAGCGTTTCCGCGAACTGACCAAGGAACTGCGCTGCCCGAAATGCCAGAACCAGGACATCGCCGACTCCAACGCACCGATCGCCGCCGACCTGCGCAAAGAGATTTTCCGCATGCTCGGCGAGGGCAAGGACAATCAGCAGATCATCGACTTCATGGTCGATCGCTACGGTGATTTCGTCCGCTACAAACCGGCGCTCAATTCGAAGACCGCGCTGCTCTGGTTCGGCCCGGCCGGGCTGTTGCTCGGTGGTTTTGTGGTGATCGCGCTGATCGTGCGCAGGCGTCGCGGGCAACGTGCCGAAACGCCCACATCGCTGTCTGCCGAAGAACGTCAGCGCCTCGACCAACTGTTGGATAAAAACCAAGAATGATTGATTTCTGGCTCGCCGCAGGGCTGTTGCTTCTGGTCGCCCTGAGTTTTCTGCTGATCCCGGTGCTGCGTGAACGTCGTGCCCAGCGGGAAGAAGACCGTACCGCGCTGAACGTCGCGCTGTATCAGGAACGGGTTGCCGAGCTGCAGGCGCAGCAGGCCGAAGGCGTGCTCGACGCGGCGCAACTGGACAGCGGTCGCGCGGAAGCTGCGCGTGAATTGCTGGCCGATACCGAAGGCGCCGCCGCGCCGCGTGTCTCGCGCCTGGGCAAACCGTTGCCGTTGCTGGCCGCGGTGTTGGTGCCGCTGCTGGGCCTTGGTCTGTACCTGCATTTCGGTGCCGCCGACAAGGTGGAACTGACCCGCGAGTTTGCCCAGGCACCGCAGTCGATGGAGGAGATGACTCAGCGTCTGGAGCGTGCGGTTGCCGCTCAACCGGATTCTGCTGAAGGTCTGTATTTCCTCGGCCGTACCTACATGGCTCAGGACCGCCCGGCAGACGCGGCGAAGATGTTCGAACGCGCCGCTAACCTCGCCGGTCGCCAGCCGGAGCTGCTCGGCCAGTGGGCGCAGGCGCAGTATTTTGCTGACGGTAAAAAGTGGTCGGAAAAGATTCAGAAACTGACCGACGAAGCGCTGAAGGCCGATCCGAAAGAAGTCACCAGCCTCGGTCTTCTCGGCATCGCCGCGTTCGAAGGCGAGCGTTATCAAGAAGCGATCGATTACTGGAATCGCCTGCTTGCGCAGCTGCCACCGGATGACAACTCTCGCGCGGCGCTGCAAGGCGGCATCGAGCGTGCCGCCGAACGCTTGAAAGCAAGCGGTGGCAAGGTTGCCCAGGCAGCGGCGCCGAAAGCTGCGTTGCTGACAGTCAGCGTCGATCTGGCCAGCGAACTCAAAGGCAAGGTGCAACCGGGCGACAGCGTGTTCATCTTCGCCCGCGCCACTTCAGGCCCACCTGCGCCGCTGGCGGCCAAACGCCTGACCGTGGCGGATCTGCCAGTGACCGTCGAACTGGGTGATGCCGATGCAATGATGCCGCAGTTGAAACTGTCGAACTTCCCTGAAGTCCAACTGGTTGCGCGCATCTCACGAGCCGGTCAACCGACTGCCGGTGAGTGGATCGGTCGCAGCGGCCCACTGGCCAGCAGCACCACCGCGCCACAAACACTGACCATCGACAGCCCGGACAAATAATCGGGCAAACAAGGAAAGCACCGCCATGCACACCATCGCCCGAATCACAGTCCTCACACTGGCCCTGGGCTTGAGTGCATGTGCGGTGCAACGCCCGGAACCGACCACCAGCCTGCCGCCGATCCCGCCGTCGCAACCGAGCCCGACCCCGTCGACCTCGCCGACACCGGGCAAAAGCATCCCGGCGAAACCGGCAAAACCCGTCCCGCGCACCTCAGCCAGTTTCGCTCCACCACCGGGCGGCAACAGCCACTGGGATCAGAAACTCGGCGTCTACGTCCTCGACGACCAGACCAACACCTTCTACCGCCAGCGCACCTACTACCGCTGGAATAACGGCTGGAGCCGCTCGGTCAGCCCCAACGGCCCGTGGGAAGACACCAACATCCACGGCGTCCCGCCGGGGTTGGGCAAGAAGTTCGGGCAGTAAGAGAAACGGCGATCCTCGGATCGCCGTTTTTTTGTCTGTCATGCGCATATCTTGAAGCGAATGTGGAAACCCCGCGGGAGTGGGCTTGCTCAAGAAAGCGGCCTGTCAGGTTAGTAAAGGCGACTGACACGACGCCTTCGCGAGTAAGCCCGCTCCCACAGGTCCGGATTTCGCCGAGATGGGGTGGGGCATGCTGGAGCTGGATATTTCGCCGTATCTGGGCAAGACCGAAAAGGTCAACGTTACGCTGCCCGGCTATGTGATTCAGCGCATCGATCGTTATGTGCGCGAACACACGTCAAAAGCCGCTCTTCCTTTCTGGCGGATGCGGCGATGGAGAAGCTGGTTCGGTATTAAGCGTCCTCGCTCCCTCAGGCCCGGTGAGTGACCTGTGGGAGCGAGCCTGCTCGCGATGCTTTTTAAAGCTTACGCCGTGGCCAACGATCGCCCTCGCGAAGCACTCAAAAACCGTAACAACGCCAACAGCGGAAACACACTCCCAACAATCACGATCCACAACCAGCCGCCATGTTCATACACAGCGCTGGCCACCGACGAGCCGAAGGCGCCGCCGATGAAGATGCTGGTCATGTACAAGGCGTTCAGTCGACCACGGCTTTTGGCGTCCAGCGAGTACACCGCGCGTTGGCCGAGAACCATGTTCATTTGTACGCAGAAGTCGAGCACCACGCCGGTTACAGCCAGGCCGATAACGCTGTAGGCGGGGTGGATGAAGGCGGGAAGGAAGCTCAGGCTGGCGAAGAGCATGGCCAGCAGCGAGGCGATGCGGGTGTGGCCGGCATCGGCGAGGCGGCCGCTGATTGGCGCGGCGATGGCACCGATGGCGCCGACCAGGGCGAAGATCGCGATTTCGCTTTGCGACAGGCCATGGTTGCGCGCCAGTTCCAGCGGCACGGCGGTCCAGAACAGGCTGAACGTGGCGAACATGCAGCCCTGATAAAACGCCCGCTGACGCAGCACCGGTTGCTGGCGCAGCAAAGTCCACAGCGAGCCGATCAGTTGGCCATACGTGGCGCTGTGATCGGGCTGGCGCTTGGGCACGGTCAGCGCCAGCACTATGCTGATCGCCGCCATCAAGGCCGCAGCGATCATGAACATGGCGCGCCAGCCGAGGTGATCGGCGACCACGCTCGACACCGGTCGCGCCAGCAGAATACCCAGCAGCAAACCGCCCATGATCCCTCCGACCACCCGGCCACGGGATTCTTCCGGCGCCAGGTGCGCAGCGAGCGGAATCAGGACTTGCACCGACACCGAGCTGAACCCCACCAGCAACGAAATCAGCAAGAACACATTCGGCTGATCGGTAAACGCCGCCGCCAGCAGGCTGGCAATTGCCACTACGGTAGTGATGATCATCAACCGCCGGTTTTCCAGCAGATCGGCCAGCGGCACCAGAAAGAACAGGCCCAGTGCATAACCGATCTGGGTCAGCGAGACGATGAAACTCGCCATGGTGTCGGAGAGGCCGATGTCTGGCGCGATCAGGCCAATGATCGGTTGTGCGTAATAGATATTGGCAACGATGGCGCCGCAGCAGAATGCGAACAGCAGAACCATGCCTCGGGTCATTGCGTGAGGAGTGGTGGTCATGGGTTTCTCGATCCTGCGAAAAGGAGTGGAGTGCGGTGAGGCTAAGGGACGGGCCGAGCCGTCAGTAGAGGCTTCTGATCGATACCAGTTATTACGTGGCGGACTAGATGATGCCGAATAATCCATTGTTCATTGGCGAACCTTGCGTCCGACCGTTGAGCATCGATGATACATTCACTTACATCTTGTTCGATAGCGTGTTTCGTTGTGATCGGGTTTCAGCGTTCATCAACGGAGGGTCGCGAGGTTTCGTCTGTTGCTTCGCCATACCACGACGATTGCACTGACCAGTCTGCTCGGCGCACTGCCACGCAGGCCGTCGAGCGCCCGGCATGCGCATGCGCGTGCGCGGGGAGATGACCGGGGTGAGTGTCGACTCGCTTAGGGTTCACGTCAACACGGGTGAACATGGTGGTCCAGTTGACCCCGGACACCCTGGCCAACATCGAAGAGATCAAGCCCGGTAGCTACATCGGTTCGGCGCCATTAGCCATGAGGATGGTACGCTCAAGGCGCTGAGGCTCACGTATTCATGCCGGAGCTGGCTGGTGGCGGCGACGGTCAGCAGCCGTTCGACCTGGCCTGGGCAGCAGCATGACCAACGGCAGCGTCGGCGATGTGGTGGTCAACAATGGCCGGGGGCTGACCGTCAACTACAAGTGCGGCCAGCAGACGATCCTGGTGCCGGAGGACCTGACAATCGTCAACTGACGCCGAGCGATCGCAGCCGGCTCAAGGTTGCCGACTGAGCGATCTATCTTGGCGGGCAAGGATGGCATCAAGCCGCCGATGTAGTCATGGCTGCTTGATGCCGCGATTAAATCATCGCTTTTACACATGCCTCCATTTTTGGAGTAGGCAGGCTGGGTTTTCCCGTATGAGTAAAAAAGCGACCGGGGCTTACGCTTAATTTATTTCTTTGTAGCTTTGGTTTGTCGCGCAAGTAGGAAAATTCCAGCATAAGACCAGTAGATCACAGAATTTTTTCACTCTTCACTGGTTGGTTTTCTCGGGGCACCGGATCCGGTGGTTTTTGGGGTTGGCGAGGAAGCAAAAAAAAATTAGAGTGTGAATCAATAATTTATTAAGGGTGCCCTCAATGGCGGCAAAATCGGCTCCAGAGAAACGAATTAAAAAACCTTTACCTGCAGAAGCACCGAAGGTAGATGCCAAGGGGCCGGCTCTTGATTTGCCCGAGGGTGTATCCCAAGAGATTGATCCTTCATGCTTGTTGCTGGATCCCCATAACCTGAGGTTGTTGGAACGGCTGGGCGAGACTTATAAAGACCTGAGTGTCAAGCTTTTTGGGCAGCCTTCTATTCAAGATAAGCTGTTTGAAATTGTAAATCGCGAGCCTCGCTTTGATATAGGGTCGTTATCAGCTTCTATAGCCAATAATGGTTTCTTAAAACATGAAAGGCTAATTGTTGCCAAGTATGATGGCGACAAGTTTTTAGTGCTTGAAGGTAATCGCCGTGTAACTGCTGTACGAAGGCTGATCAATGATTCTGATAACTACGAAAAACTTCGCCCTCAGGTAAAAGAGACACTAAGAACGCTCCCGTGTTTTGTATTGGAAGGGCCGGTAATCGACGGTAGCGTCGAGCAGTTGGAATTATATAGACGTGCTTCTGAAATCTACATTGGTATGCGCCATTTGATGGGGGCCAAGAGTTGGGAACCGGCGAGTCGTTATGAGTTTCAATCCAGACTGATTTTTGAGGACGGCTGGAGTGTGGTTCAGGTTGCTGAGCGATTTGGACGGAAAAAAGCAGAAGTGCTACGAGATCTGAAAGCACATGTTCTATATAAGGATTTCGTGAATTTTGAAAAGAAAATTCTGATAAAACACACTTTAACCTATAACGCATTTTCTGAAGCTGCGCGAGCACCCGCTATATCGAAATGGTTGGGGTGGTCAGAGCGTGATATGAGCTATCTTGATAAGAAAAATGAGGAGGTTTTTTTTCATTATTTGCTGAATAAGCTCACTGACGCATCTGGTGAAACGGATGATTTGGAAGATAACAGTGCCGTTGAGGTTTCCGCAGAGTTAGCTGTTCGACGTCTCCGTGAAATGTTGAAGCTGGAAGATAGTTCGGTCTTGGAGGCGCTAAGCGATCGAGACTTTCGATCGGCCGAGATTTTTTTTGAAGAGCGAAAGGAGGGAGAGCTTCCAAAAAAAATCGCGATGTTTACTCGTACTTTGAAGAGAACTACTACTGATGATTTGACCGAATCTCCTGAGACTCAGCAGAAATTAGAGGAGTTGAAGATCCAAGTGACAAAGATGTTGGCAATAATTAATGCCTTGTCTGGAGTAAGTCATGGCGTTAACTGACGGGCAAATATCAAAAGTCATAAGTGCGGCGAAAAAAATCTCAATTGATGCACCCGAGACTTCAGTGGAAGAATTTTATGGGGTCAATCTCGGTCTAAACCAAATTCAGCTTGCTGCGGCACTCCCTGATCCCGATCCAAATGGCGAGGTTGCAATTGCGATTGGGCATCTTTCATTTGCGCGTGAGCAAATGTTGCGGGATCGCTGTGAAATTGCAGAGTTTGTCGTTTATTCTGGTCTGAATGGTAAGAGCTTTATTTCCGGGTTGTGTACGTATCTATCAAGAACAGGGCTGCCGGCAAGTTACCCATCAGATTTTCTAGAGCGAGTAAAAAAACACAAAAAAATCCGCGCTGAGTTGTTGAATGTTGATAGAGGCCATAACCTTGAACTCGTGGCAGCAGCCATTCTTTCCGGCGCATGCTCTGTTGGCGAGGCAACGAAAGGATCTGGTGATCAAGGTATAGATGCAATAGCCTGGAGTCAGCTGATTGATATAGAAGAGTCATTCTCACTCGGTGCCGTAGGCGATGGAGTAGTAAGGCCTGGTCAAAAAGTCATGGTTGTGGCTTCTTCAAAAGCTGCCATTGGCAGTAACCATGATGAGCCGAAGATTATCAGCCCTGCGCACATTCGGGAATTGATCGGAGGGTGGTTAATTCAGCGAAGTGAAAGTGGTAGTTGGCGCTCGTTTGGTATTCAAATGTTAACGCCGCTTCAATTGGTTCTTGTTACAACTTATCGCCTTAGCGCAGCATCAAAAGATGAGTGCCAAAAGCTGGGTGTTCAGGTATGGGGTATCGCAGAATTGATTTTCCTGATCTGCAGACACGCCCCTGACTCCGTTTTTTTTCAGTCGGGAAAACCTGTCTTTTCTCCAACCAAATTTGGTGAGTGGTGGGGAAAAAAAGCGCATTCTCGCTTAAGTCCCTAATCGGTTGAAATGAAAGGCGACCTCTTCGGGTCGCCTTTGTGTTTTCAGATCAGGCCTTATTGCCCGCTATAAATCTGATCGAACACCCCACCATCGTTGAAGTGGGTTTTCTGCACGGTGCGCCAGTCACCAAACGTCTTCTCCACCGAAAGGAAATCCACTTTAGGGAAACGGTCGGTGTACTTCGCCAGCACTGCCGGGTCGCGCGGGCGCAGGTAGTTGGCCGCAGCAATCTCCTGACCTTGCGGCGACCATAGGTACTTCAGATATTCATCAGCTGCCGCGCGCGAACCTTTTTTGTCGACGACTTTATCGACTACCGACACTGGCGGCTCGGCTTCGGCGGAGACGCTTGGGTAGACCACTTCAAACTGATCACGACCAAATTCGCGAGCGATCATTTCCGCTTCGTTTTCGAAGGTCACCAGCACGTCGCCGATCTGGTTGGTCATGAACGTGGTGGTGGCGGCGCGGCCACCGGTATCGAGCACTGGCGCTTGCTTGAACAGTTTGCCAACGAAGTCCTTGGCTTTGTTCTCGTCGCCGCCGTTTTTCAGCACATAGCCCCAGGCCGACAGATAGGTGTAGCGGCCGTTGCCGGAAGTTTTCGGGTTGGGCACGATCACTTGCACGCCATCCTTGAGCAGGTCCGGCCAGTCTTTCAGAGCTTTCGGGTTGCCCTTGCGGACGATAAACACCGTCGCCGAGGTAAACGGCGCGCTGTTGTTCGGCAGGCGCGTGACCCAGCTCTCCGGCACCAGTTTGCCGTTGTCGGCGAGGGCGTTGATGTCGGTGGCCATGTTCATGGTGATGACATCGGCCGGCAGGCCGTCGATCACCGAACGCGCCTGCTTGCTCGAACCACCGAAAGACATCTGCACGGTGATGTTCTCGTTGTGCTCGGCCTGCCAGTGTTTCTGGAACGCAGTGTTGTAGTCCTTGTAGAAATCGCGCATCACGTCGTAGGAAACGTTAAGCAGCGTCGGTGCTGCCTGAGCGATGTTGGCCAAGGCCAGGCCAGCGGCGAGAAGTGAGGCGCCAAAGAGTTTTTTCACTGCGCATTCCTTGTTCTGTGGGGGTGTTGAGTCAAAGGTGAGGCGATTTGCCAGCGACTATAACGGGCGCGTGATAGCCGCTTAAAGATTAAAAAGCTCTGTACTTATTCCACTTTCTTGAACAGTTGACTGCCGCAACGCGAACAAAACGCCGCGCTTTGCTCGTGGCTCTTTTTCTGACATCCCGGGCAGTCATGTTGCAGCTGTTCGCCGCGCATGGCATTGGCCAGTTCTGCGGTAAAAATCCCCGTGGGCACGGCGATGATCGAGTAACCGGTGATCATCACCAGCGAGGAAATCACCTGGCCCAGAGGTGTCTTTGGCACGATGTCGCCGAAGCCCACAGTGGTCAAGGTGACGATCGCCCAGTAGATGCCCTTCGGAATGCTGGTAAAGCCGTGCTCTGGACCTTCGATCACGTACATCAGCGTGCCGAACACCGTGACCAGCGTGCACACGCTGACCAGAAACACGACGATTTTCTGCTTGCTGCCACGCAGCGCCGACATCAGGTAGTTGGCCTGCTTGAGGTACGGACTGAGCTTGAGCACGCGGAAAATCCGCAGCATCCGAATGATGCGGATGATCAGCAGGTACTGAGCATCGCTGTAATAAAGCGCGAGGATACCGGGCACGATCGCCAGCAGATCCACCAGCCCGTAAAAGCTGAAGGCATAGCGCAGCGGCTTGGGCGAGCAGTACAGACGCAGGATGTATTCGCCGAGAAAAATCGCCGTGAAACCCCACTCGATGTAGGCCAGCACGTCGGCGTAGTTGCGATGGATACTGTCGATACTGTCGAGCATCACAATCACCAGACTGGCGAGGATGATCAACAGCAGAATGCCGTCGAAGCGACGCCCGGCCGGGGTGTCGCTTTGGAAAATCATGACGTAAAGCCGTTCACGCCAATTGTTGCTGCTGTCCATGGATAACGCCTGAATCGAAGATCAGCGCAGCCTAGGGTGATTCTCCTCGTGAGCGCAAGACTCATGCGCAAGCGACGCTTTGCCAAGCATCTGAATGCCGGCGCGGATCAACCAGCAGGCAAGGATGAATGGCGCAGTCAGCGTCGCCAGCCCGAGGGCGGCAAACAGCGGCGTCACCAGCAAGGCCAGGACAATTGCGAGCAGCGGCAGCCACGGATGTTGCCGTTGCGCGCTGAAGGCGAGGGCGGCGAGTACGGCGTTGTAGCCACCGAGCCCGAGCAGTGCGGCGGACGTTTCGTGATGCAGCAGACTGGAGCCGAGGCCGATCGCCGACGCCAGCAGCGCCCAGCAGAACGCCCGGCGATCGGCGAGCAGCAAACCGCTGGCGATCAACGCCCCGGCCAAGGGATGGTCGAGAAACATCACTTGCCCAAATCCGCGTAATTCAGCAGCCAGCAGATTTGTCGTGTTCAGGTCGACCGATGCCATTGGCGCGGAGGGTTCGGCAAACACCAGCAGCACCCAACTGATCGCCACGAACGGCGAGGTGTAGGCCGGTATGGTGCGGCTGCGGTACACGTGTTTGAGCCATTGCTGAGTGAGCATCGCGCTCAACCCGCCTGCCGCGAGAATCAGCGGTGGCAGCAACGGCGACCAAGGGAAATACAGGCTCAGCAGCAGGCCGAGCAGCACGCCGTTGTAGCTGAACAACCCGGCCTGGCGATCGGCTTTGGCGTAGTTGCGCCGCTGCGCGGTGAGCAGACCGGCGACGCCACCGAGCAGTGCCCCGGCGAACAGCACCGGCGCTGTCAGCAGGATCGCCAACAGGCACAGCAGACCGCACAGCGGGTGACGCTGAAGAAAAATCTGACTGAAACCGTTGAGCAAAGCCTCGGCCCAGTCGGGGCAGTGGGTGTTGAAGTGATTGGCAGGCATGGCAGTTCATTCGGTGCTGATCGTTCCCACGCGCCGCAAAGGAATGCCTGAAAGGACGCTCTGCGTCTGCTCTTGGGACGCAGAGCGTCCCGGGCCGCATTCCCACGCAGAGCGTGGGAACGATCATGGTGGGGGGCTAGATCAACGTCTCAATGCGCAGGGAGTTGGTCGAACCCGGCTGGCCAAACGGCACGCCGGCAGTGATCAGCAACGTGTCGCCACGCTCGGCCATGCCTTGTGCCTGGGCGATTTCCAGCGCGGTTGAGCAGACTTCATCGACCTGGCGCAGACGATCGTTGACCACCGAATGAATGCCCCACGCCACGCTCAAGCGCCGCGCCGTTTGCAGGTTCGGCGTCAGATTGAGGATTGGCGCTTTCGGTCGCTCGCGCGATGCGCGCAGCGTCGAAGCGCCCGACTCGCTGTAATTGACCAGCACCGCCACCGGCAGCACGTTGCTGATCCGGCGGATCGCGCAACTGATCGCATCGGAAACGGTCGCCTCGGCTTTCGGCCGGCTGACGTCGAGCTGAGTCTGATAATCCGGGCCGTTTTCCACCTGGCGGATGATCTTGCTCATCATCTGCACGGCTTCGAGCGGATACTCGCCCGAGGCGGTTTCCGCCGACAGCATCACCGCATCGGCGCCTTCGGCCACGGCGTTGGCGACGTCGGTGACTTCGGCGCGGGTCGGCGCCGGGGAGAAGCGCATCGACTCGAGCATCTGCGTCGCCACCACCACCGGTTTGCCCAGCGCGCGGCAGGTGGTGATGATGTTTTTCTGAATCTGCGGCACGCTTTCCGCTGGCACTTCAACACCAAGGTCACCGCGAGCGACCATGATGGCGTCGCTCAAATCAGCAATCTCACGCAATTGCTCGACCGCCGAAGGCTTCTCGATTTTCGCCATCAGAAACGCCTTGTCGCCGATCAACGCGCGGGCTTCGACAATGTCCTGCGGGCGCTGCACGAACGACAACGCGACCCAGTCCACACCCAATTCCAGGCCGAAGCTCAGATCGCGGCGATCCTTGGCGGTCAGCGGGCTGAGGTCGAGCACCGCTTGCGGCACATTCACGCCTTTGCGATCGGACAGTTCGCCGCCGTTGAGCACGCTGGTGTCGATTGCATCGGCGTATTTGGTGACCACGCGCAGGCGCAGCTTGCCGTCGTCAAGCAGCAGATCCATACCGGCTTCCAGCGCAGCAATGATCTCCGGATGCGGCAGGTTGACCCGGCGCTCATCGCCCGCTGTCGTATCGAGATCGAGGCGGAACGCCTGACCGCGATGCAACTGCACCTTGCCGTCAGCGAACTTGCCTACCCGCAGTTTCGGCCCCTGCAGATCCATCAGAATGCCCAGCGGATAGTTGAGCTGGCGCTCGACTTCGCGGATCCACTGATAGCGCTTGGCGTGGTCGGCGTGATCGCCGTGGCTGAAGTTCAGGCGGAAGATGTTGACCCCGGCCTCGACCAGTTCGCGGATGTCGTCGATACCATCGACCGCCGGGCCGAGGGTGGCGAGGATTTTGACCTTTTTATCAGGCGTCATGATTTGCAGTTCTCAAGGATCAGAATGGCGCGGAAGTCGTTGACGTTGGTGCGGGTCGGCTCGGTAACGATCAGCGCATCGAGCGCCTGGAAGTAGCCGTAGCCGTTGTTGTTATCCAGCTCGTCGCTGGCGCTCAGACCCAGTGCGGCGGCGCGGGCGTAGCTGTCCGGGGTCATGATCGCGCCGGCGTTGTCTTCCGAGCCGTCGATGCCATCGGTGTCGCCGGCCAGCGCGTAGACGCCGGGCTGGCCCTTGAGGCTGTCGGTCAGGCTGAGGAGGAATTCGGCGTTGCGTCCGCCACGGCCATTGCCGCGCACGGTCACCGTGGTTTCACCGCCGGAGAGAATCACGCACGGCGCTGCCAAGGGCTGGCCGTGGTTGATGATCTGTCGGGCGATGCCGGCGTGGACTTTCGCCACTTCACGGGATTCGCCTTCGAGGTCGCCGAGAATCAAGGTGCTGAAACCGGCCTGACGGCATTTCACCGCAGCCGCGTCCAGCGATTGCTGCGGGCGGGCGATCAACTGGAAATGACTGCGCGCCAGGCTCGGGTCGCCGGGTTTGACCGTTTCCGATTCCGGACTTTGCAGCCAGGTGCGCACGGAGGCGGGAATGTCGATGCCGTAGCGCTTGATGATCGCCAGTGCTTCGGCTGAGGTGCTCGGGTCGGCCACGGTCGGGCCGGAGGCAATGACGGTGGCGAGGTCGCCCGGCACATCGGAAATCGCGTAGGTATAAACCGTCGCCGGCCAGCAGGCCTTGCCCAAACGTCCACCCTTGATCGCCGAGAGGTGCTTGCGCACGCAGTTCATCTCGCCGATGGTCGCGCCGG
>Ga0308159_1004541_pt1 | contig 12598 bp, 5 predicted proteins | sample PhyCR1_FD_201040 | JGI IMG/M metagenome (GOLD analysis project Ga0308159, IMG submission 201040) | Phyllosphere microbial communities from UC Gill Tract Community Farm, Albany, California, United States - DLSLC.R1 | ecosystem: Host-associated > Plants > Phyllosphere > Unclassified | place: USA...
GTATGCGGGCAACTACAAGAACGGCTCAGGCAAATATGACGTGTATGAGAGCTTCCTGGAGCTCAACCTGCCGCTGATCAATTCGGAGAGCCTGGGCCGCGCCAATCTGAGCGCGGCAGGTCGTGCCACCCATTATTCGACCTCGGGTGCGGTCTATGCCTGGAAGCTGGGCGGCACCTGGGACACGCCGCTCGACGGCTTCCGCCTGCGCGCCGTGACCTCGCGCGACGTGCGGGCGCCGAACCTGTCCGAGCTGTTCGCTGCCCCCACGACGACGACGGTGCCCAACTTCACCGATCCGTTCCGCAATACCCAGGTGCTGATTATCCAGAACTCGCTGGGCAATCCCAATCTGCGCCCCGAAATCGCGCGCAGCACCGAGGCGGGCGTGGTCCTGTCGCGGCCGAGCTGGGCACCGGGGCTCAGCCTGTCCTTCGACTATTACACGATCAAGGTGAACGACGTCGTCTCCAGCCTGTCGGCCGCGCAGATCGTCAACCTGTGCTTCCAGGGCAATACCGAGACGTGCGGCGCCTTCAACCTTCAGAACACGGCCGGGCCGAACTTCGTCAACGTCCAGGCGTTCAACCTCGCCTCGATCAAGACCAGCGGCTTCGATATCGAGGGCAGCTATCAATGGCGCAACCCGATGGGGCTGAACGGCAATCTGACGCTGCGCGCGCTGGCCACCCATGTCATCAAGTTCGTGACCGACCCCGGCCTGCCCGGCACGATCCCGATCGACAGCGCGGGCGCCAATTCGGGTGCGACGCCGAGCTGGAAGTGGCTGGCGATCCAAAGCTACGACACCGACAAATTCAGCCTGCTGGTCCAGGAACGCTGGTTCAGCGACGGCGTGTTCGGCAACCAATATGTCGTCTGCTCGACCAGCTGCCCGGTTTCGACCGGCAACAACCCGACGATCGACCGCAACTTCATGAAGGGTGCCTTCTATGTCGATATCGGCGGTTCGCTGAACGTCACGCCGGCGGTCAGCATGTTCTTCAAGGTCGACAATCTGCTCGACCGCGACCCCGAGCCGTCGCCGCAGACCAATACCGGCCTGGACGTCAATCCGGCGCTGTACGACACGCTGGGTCGCTCCTACCGAATCGGCCTGCGCGCCAAATTCTGAAATGGACAAGGGGTGGATTTCGGCCTCCCGAACTCCACCCCTTTCCGGTTCGGCTATCAAAGCTTCAGGCTGATACCCGCGAAGAAGGTCCGGCCGAGTGCGTCATAGACGTTCGGGAAGGTATTGCCCGAATTGGCCCCGCTGCTGCCCGCCGAGCCGCCGACGATCGGCGGATTGATATTGAACAGGTTGCTGACGCCGAGGCGGAACGTGTACTGCTTGTTCACGTCGAAGCTGATGTTCGTGTCGATATAGGAATAGGACGGAATGCGGCTGGCCAGGATCGGCGTGCCCGCATCCGCGCTGACCGGCCCGACATAACGCCACCGCCCCTGGATCGCGATCCCGTTCAGGTCGAGCACGGCCGAGGCCTGATGCTTCCAGCGCGGGATCGGGTTGATCGAAACCGCCGCACAGCTGTTGCCGAACTTTCCCGCGCAGTTGATCGGGGTCGCCTGCGCGCCCAGATTGAAGGTGTAGTTGTCGACATAGGTGCCCGCCATGTTCAGCGTCAGGCTGTTGCCGTCACCCGGCAGGGTGAAGCGATAATCCGCCGATACGTCAATGCCGCTGGTCTTGAGCGTGGCGACGTTGATCAACTGCTCCGTCACGCCCGGGAACTGGCCGTTCGCATTGGGCGAGCCCGATAGCTGGCCGGAGATATTGTTCCGTACGATCAGCGAGCAATAGGCCGAGATATTGTTGTTGAAACACTGGTTCACGATGTCCTGCGAACCATCGGATGCGATGTAGTTGTTCACCTTCATCCGGTAATAGTCGACGGTGACGTTCAGGCCGGGCAGGAAGCGCGGCGAGAACACCGCGCCCGCCGTCAGGGTATTGGCGGTTTCCGGGCGCAGCGCGGGATTGCCGCCCGCGTTGATGTTGGTCTGGTTCGCGGTCACGTCCTGAATGACGCCTGAGTTGACCAGCGTGGCGGGAGCCCCCTGGGCGATACATTTGGCGGCCAGCGTTGCATTGCCATGTGGACGACCATTGGCGCAGGGGTCGGTGGCCAGGACATCGGTGCCCGCCTGGGTGATCGGGCTGTTCAGCTCGGCAATGTTGGGATCGCGGGTCGCCCGGTTGAAGATTGCCCGGAAGCGCAGGCCCTCGACCGGGCTCCAGTCGCCGCCCAGCTTGTAGGTCACGGCGTCCAGCTTGTTGCGGCCCGCCACCGTATTGTTGGTATAGGCCGAGTAGCGCACGCCGCCCTCGAAGTTCAGTGCGCGGACGAATGGCCGGTCGGTGACGAGCGGCATTTGCAACTCGCCGTAGACTTCCTTGACGTCGAAGGACGCATTCGGAACCGCCGTGCCCTGGCCGTAATAGATCAAATTGCCCGAGCCGTAATTGGCGTCGACCGACTGGCTGCCCGTCTCCCGGCGATACTCCGCGCCCAGCGCAACCGCCGCGGGCTTGTCGGCCAGCGGGCTTTGCAGGAAGTTCAGGTCGCCCGACAGGCTGCCGCCGGTGACGAACTGGGTATAGCGATTGTCCTGCGCGCCGTTGGCGGTGATGAACGACAGCGCCGCCGCCGAAATCGGCTGAGACGTGAACAGGTTGACGGGGACGCAGCCATTGGCGGGATTGGCGCAGACGGGGGTGCCGTTCGCGCCGACCGTCGCATTGATGGCCTGGGCGGTCCTGTTATAGTCGAGGTCGTTCAGCAGCGCCTCATGCCGCTTGGCCAGGCCATATTGCGCGAACACATCGTAATGGAAGCTGTCGGCGAAATCGCCACGCAGGCCCACAATGCCGAAATAGGTATCGTTGGTGAATTCCTGGATGCGGCCGCCCGTCTCGGTCACGCGGCGACGGATGCCGACATTGGCGGTGCCGTCGGCATTCAGGTTCTTCGGATCGCCGAAGATCAATGCGGAATTGGCCGCGTTGAGGAACGGGTTGTTGGGCGAGATGGTGAAGTTGAACCCGGCGGTCGCGGTCGGTGCCAGGATCGCGGTCACGTCGCTGCGCGTATAGCTGCCGCGTGCATAGAGTTCGGCCGCGTCGGAGAATTTGTAGCTGGCCAGCGCCGTCGCATTATACCGCTCCAACGGCACCTGCAGATAGTTGGCGGGATTGAAGTTGTACGGCTTGTAATAGGGCACGAAATTGTCCGTGCCGCCCGCCTGGCTGCCGTCGTTGATCTGGTATCGGCCGGAGTTGATGTCGATGACCGTCGGCGTGGCGTTGCTCGACCCGGTCGGCTTCAGATTGCCGTCAAGGGCTTGCGCCGAATAGGCCCGCGCCGACTGATAGACGCCGTCCCGCTTCGTGTACTGACCCGCGATGACGATATGCCCGGCATCGTCGTTGCCGAACTTTACGCCCGCCGCCAAGCCCGCATTATACTGGGCGGCGTCACCATGCCCGGTGACCTGCGAGCTGGCATCGGCACGCACGCCCTCCAGCTTGTCGTCGAGCACGAAGTTGACGACGCCCGAAATGGCATCGGCGCCGTAGACCGCCGAGGCACCGCCGGTCAGAACGTCGACGCGCTTGATCAGGACGGTCGGGATCGCGTTGATGTCGACCGCGCCGCCAATGTCCGACGGCACCATGCGGCGGCCGTTCACGAGCACCAGCGTCCGCTGCGATCCCAGGCCGCGAAGGTCTACCGTCGCGGTGCCGCCATTGCCGTTGTTCGTCGTGCTGCTCGCGGCGGGCACGAACTGCGGCGAGGACGACAGATAGGACTCGGCGGTGACCGTATTGGTCGCCTTCAGCTCGCCCGCGCTGATCGTGGCGACGGGGCTGCTGCTCTGGAGATCGGGTCGCTGGATGCGCGATCCGGTGACGACGATATCGCCGGTCGGCGCCGGGGTGGCGGTGGCCGTGGTGGTGTCCGTCGCCGCACCCTGCACGGCCTGAGCCGACGCCGCCGTCGCGAAACTCGCCATGCCGAGGCCCAGGCCAACCAGCGTCAGGCTCTGAAGGGCGGTGCCGATATGCAACCGGCGACGGGCAGGCGTGGAATTCTTGATCATGACGCGTCCTCATTCTGCCGAGGATCCGGGCCATCCGATCCTCTGGCGAAAAAATGCCGCCCCTGCCCCATCACGAGGCCCGGAAGCGTGGCGTCATAAAATCGACACAGAGAAACGCTGTAAATTTACGGAAATGTCATCTTGATCTATTTGGCCGAATGTAACCGCAAGAACACAGTCGACCAGCTCCCATGCAATAATGAATCAGGGCACACCCGATATATAATAATTATATTGTCTTTAGACGATGAAATGAATGTCACAATTGGTTCATTTCTGGTGCGCTGACACTAGCGACGTCCAACATTACATTGAACCTTACGGCATTTGTTAATCGTGAGCAGGCCATGGCTCCCGTATGGCAGGCGTTGGATAATCACGCGACGGCTTCGGCCTCCACGATCCGGGGCCGCAGGCTCGCTACCCGTCGCACATGGTCGGGATCGGACAGCATGCGCGACGGCCTGCCGATCAGATAGCCTTGGACAGCGGCGCAACCCTCCCGGGTCACGATGGCCAGCTGGGCGGGTTCCTCCACCCCCTCGGCCAGCACCGGCATGTTCAGCGTCGCACCCAGCGCCGCGACCGATCGCAGGATCGACACCGCCTGTTCGTCATGCTCGATCTCGGAGACGAAGGACGCATCGAGCTTGATCCGGTCGAACGGGAAGGAGCGCAGCACCTCCAGCGAGGAATAGCCGACGCCGAAATCGTCGAGCGCGATGGCGATGCCCATCGCCTTCAAGGCCTTCAGCTGCTCCAGCGCGAAATGCTTGTCGTGGATGATCGCGCTCTCGGTCAGCTCCAGCGTCAGTCGCTCGGGCGGCAGGCCACTGTCCGCCAGGGCCGAACGTACCGTCTCGACCAGCTGTTTTTCGGCGAGATGCATCGGCGACAGGTTGACCGACACGGGCTGCGGATCGGCCCAGCCCGCCGCCTCGTGGCAGGCGCGCCGCAGGACCCAGTTGCTCAGCGGCACGATATCGCCGCTCTTCTCGGCAAGCGGGATGAATCGGGCCGGCGGGATCATGCCACGGACCGGGTGGTTCCAGCGGATCAACGCCTCATAGCCGCAAATCTCGCCCGACGGGATGGCCGACTGCACCTGATAATGGAGTTCGAACGCGTCGGCATCGAGCGCATAGCGGAGATCGGCGATCAACTCGCGCCGCTCGCGCACGGCATCGTCCATATGCGCGTCGTAGAAACAAGGTTCCTTGGAGTGGGCCGACTTGGCCCGGTACATGGCCAGGTCCGCCTTGGCGAGCAGCGCATCGGCATCGGAGCCGTCCCGCATGGCCAGCGCGACACCGATATTGGCGCCGATCGAAGCGGTGAACCGGTCGAACAGGAACGGCGCCTCGGACGCCCTGGTCAGCCGATGCAGGAAATCTTCGAGCTCGGCTGGATCGTCATAGGAAACGACGGCCGAAAACTCGTCGCCGCCCAGCCGGGCGATGCGTTCGCCGGGCCGCAGGATGGCGGAAAACCGCGCCGCCAGCGCCGCCAGCAGCTGGTCGCCCGCCTGATGGCCATAGGTATCGTTGACCACCTTGAAGCGCGACAGGTCCATCATCACCACCGCCATACGCTGATACCCGCCGCGGATGCCGAAGCGGGCCTCCAGATCCTCGATGAAGCTGATCCGGTTGGGCAGGTCGGTCAGGCTGTCGTGCAGGGCCATATGACGCAGGCGGCGATAGGTTTCCGACTGGGTATGTCCGTCGATCAGGGCGCTGATCGCCGCGCATCCGACGATGATGAGTGTGGCGACCGTCGTCGTGGTCGCCAACGTCGCCATGGTCATGCCCGACAGACCCTGGCCGAGCTTCAGGACGGTGATCTTCATCGCCGTCATGCCGGTGAAGTGAAGCGCCGCGACGGCAAGGCTCAGCCATGCCACCGCCGTCTTGTTGCGCCAGCGCCCCCGCCCGGCCAGCACGTGGAAGGCCATGGCGGACAGGCCGCTCGACAACAGGATGGAGGCGACGACATAAGGCTCTTTCCAGGTCACGATGCCGTCGACCCGGTATGCCGCCATGCCGATATAATGCATGACCGAAATGCCCGTGCCGATCACCGCGCCGCCGACCGCCCCCGACCAGCGCCGCCGCCCGGCGGCCAGGGCCAGTCCCGGAGCAGCGATCCCGATCACCGCCAGCAGTGACATCAGCGTCAGGATCGGATCGAGAATGACGGGCGCGCTCGTCCGGAACGCCATCATGGCGACGAAGTGGGTCGCCCAGACCATCGTGCCCGCACCGACCGCACCCAGTATGATCCAACCATAGCGGCGATAGCCACGGGAGGCCCGAACCCGGCTGAACAACTGGACGGTCGCAAGAGACCCCGTAACGCAGATCAGCAGCGCCAGCGCGACGAAGCGCAGATCATGCTGTTGCGTCAAGCACAGGACGACATCGATCACGCGGTCCCCTCCATCTGGAGCAGGTCCGCCCGGCTTTCCAGGGCAACCGCCGCCTGCCGGGCCAGCGCAATGAGATAGGCTTTCTGGTCCGACGAAGCGGGGTTCCGTCGCTGCGTGTCGAAGACGCACAGTGCACCGACATCGATACCCCCGGTAACGCGCAACGGCACGCCGATATAATAGCGGACGAACGGCGCGGCGTTGACGGCTGGCAGTTCGGCCACGCGCGGATCGCTGCACGGATCGCAAATCTCCAACACGTCGGGCTTGTCGAGCGCGAAGGTGCAGAAGCTGCGGTGGCGCGGATTGCAGACGATGTCGACGCCACGGGTCGCCTTGAACCATTGCTGATTGCCATGGATCAGGGACAGGAGCGCGATCGGGGCGTTGAAGGATATAGCGGCCCGCTCGACGAAACGGTCGAAGCCGGGTTCGGGCGGCGAGTTCAGAACGTTCAACGCATGTACGGCGCTGGTACGTCGCCTTTCCCGGAACAGGCTCTTGAGCATCGTCTCTCTTCAGTACAGAGTGCTCATTCTGGTCGCACCTGAACCTTAAAACTTGATTTACCGGCATAAATTAATCCGACGGCTTCGGAGTCTTGTCCGCTGGTTCGCAGGCCGATCCTCGGCCAGCCTCGTTCAAATATCGAAAGAAGCAACCGTGCCGAGCGGTGCCCCGCCAAACAGATGCCAGTATCCTTGGCAAAGGATTCCCCAAGACGTGCCGACGCAATTTTACGGTCACCCCAGAAACGACCAATATCGTCACAGCCATGCTTACCTTTAACCACCCGGTAACTTCACGGGTGATAGGCGGCCGGTCATCGCAGCGCCGGTTCTTGGCGAGTGGAACACCGGCGACCACAGTCGCTGCTGCGTCAGAGGGGGAATTGCTAAGTGACTTCGATGAATTCCGCATTTGGTAAACTGCGCCTTGGGATTTCGACGGCGGCCTTGCTGACCGCGATCGCGACCCCGGCCTTTGCGCAGGAGGCAGCACCGACCCAGCCCGCCGATGCCGCCGACCAGAGCGCAACCGCAGCCGCCGCACCCGCCACCGCCGAGCAGGATGTCCAGATCAAGCGGGCCGCCCCCGCGCCCGCCACGGCCGAAGGCACGACCGTCGTCGTCACCGGCACGCTGTTCCGCGATTCCAACGCCAGCTCGATCTCGCCCGTGACCGTGGTGAACTCGAACGTGATGCTGCGCGCCAACATCACCACCGCACAGGACGCCATCCGTTCGGTCTCGGCCGACAGCGCAGGTTCGATCTCGACCGGCTTCCGCAACGGCTTCTCGGCCGGTGGCGCGGCGGTGTCGCTGCGCGGCCTGGGCGTGTCGTCGACCGTCGTCCTGATCGACGGCCTGCGCAATGCGAACTTCCCGCTGAACGATGACGGCCACAACGCCTATGTCGACCTGAACTCGATCCCGTTCAGCACCATCGAGCGCGTCGAAGTGCTGAAGGACGGCGCATCCTCGACCTATGGCGCCGACGCGATCGGCGGCGTGGTCAATCTGATCAGCAAGAAGAACGTCCAGGGCATTTCGGGCTCGGTCCAGGGGGGCACCACCGAAAAGGCCGACGGCGCGCACTATCGCGCTACGCTGACCGCCGGGTTCGGCGACTATCGCGAGCAGGGCTTCAACTTCTACGTCAATGGTGAATACACCTATGACGGGTACATCACCAACAACTCGCGCGGCTATCCGTTCAACACGCTGGACCTGAGCCCCAGCGGCCTGCAGGATCGCAACCGCAACGACGACTCGCTGCTGGCGGCCAATCCGCAAGCGGTCGTTACCCGCGTCCGACAGACCGACCTCAACAATCCGCTGGCGGGTCAGGTCGGCTCGCCGCTGACCAACCAATATGTGCTGCTCAACCCGAATGCGTGCCCCTTCGGCACCTTCACCGTGACCTCGGGCTCGGCGCAGGGCACCGGTTGCAAGCATAACCTGCCTGCCGAATATTCGATCATCCAGCCGCGCCAGCAGCGTTATTCGACCACGGCACGCCTGAACGTCCGCATCGCCGAGGGCTGGGAAGCGTTCGCCAGCGGCAGCTACTCGCATTCGGAAGTCGATATTCGCGGCACCCCGTCGGGCATCCGCCAGACCCAGCCGTTCGGCGGCTCGGCGGCGCTCGCGTCGACCAGCCCGGGCATCGTCCTGCCCATGTATGTCTGCGCTGCCGGCGTGAACTGCGCCACCGCCGCGGATCGCCGTCTGAACCCGAACAACCCCTATGCCGTGGCCGGTGCCGACCCGACGCAGAATGCCGCGCGCATCTATTATCTGTTCGGCGACATTCCCGCCGGCAGCCACCGTTATGTCGACGTGTTCCGCGCGACCTATGGCATTTCGGGCGATCTGGGCGATGGCTTCAAGTTCCGCCTGAACGGCGTCTATGCCCGTGACAATTTCGCGGTCACGCAGCGCGGCTTCATCAACATCCAGGGCCTGCTGAACGCGGTCAACACCGGCGCGTACAACTTCGTCAATCCGGAGCAGAACACGCAGGCCATCCGCAATCAGATTTCGCCGGAGCGGACCACCCCGTCCTATTCGACGGTGGCGACGATCGGCGGTTCGCTGCTGAAGTCGCTGATGGAGCTGCCGGGCGGCGACCTGAATGTCGGCGGCGGTTTCCAGGTCCGTCGCGAGACGCTGATGAACCGCAACCAGAATGCAGATCTGTCCTATTACGGCCTGAACACCTCGTCGGCCCAGGGTCGTCAGACCGTGACCGCCGGGTTCTTCGAGATCGACGCGCCCTTCGCACGCTCGTTCGACCTGAACGTGTCGGGCCGTTACGATCACTATTCGCAGGGCTATAGCCACTTCTCGCCGAAGGTGGGTGCCAAGTTCACCCCGGTCCGCGAGTTCTCGCTGCGCGCCACCTATTCGCAGGGCTTCCGCGCGCCGACTTTCGCGGAATACAACCCGGCGAGCAGCTATGCGGGCTTCTCGTCCTTCACCCCGCCCGCCAGCTTCATCGCGGCGCATCCGGGCAGCCCGGCCTATACGACCTCGTACAATATCGGCAGCGGCGCCCAGGGCAATCCGGACATCCTGCCCGAAGTGTCGCGCAGCTTCACCGTGGGGACGATCGTCAACCCGACGCGCTGGCTGAACGTCACGGTCGACTATTACAATATCCGCAAGTCGAACCTGATCGTCAGCGGACCGCTGCGCGCCGAGGCGATCAACGCCTATTACGGCCAGACCAATGCGACCGACGGATGCGCGGCGCTCGCGAAGGTGGGTCCGGGCTATAAGTGCAACGTCATCGACGGGGTCGACCCCGTGAACCCGAATGCCCTGCCCCGCCTGCTGGTGTTCGACGTGCCCTACGTCAACGCCAATTACATGGTCAGCTCGGGCATCGACATGCAGGCCAATGCGAACTTCCAGTTCGACAATGGCGTCAAGCTGATCAGCCGCGTCGACGTCACCCGCGTCCTTCGCCTCGACCTCGTCACCCCGGCGGGCGTGGTTCAGAAATATGCGGGTACGCTCGGGCCGTACGAACTGTCGTCGGGTGGCGGCACGCCGCGCATCCGTGGCAACTGGCAGAACACGATCGAAGTCGGCAATTTCTCGCTGACCAGCACGACCTATTATGTGGGACGGATCAAGCAGGTGGCGGCCGATCGCATTCAGCCGACCAACGGCGTGATCGACCTGTCGTGCAAGAACACGCTGGTACCGATCATCGCGGGCAGCGATGTGAACAACCAGTGCTTCATCCGCCCGTTCATCTACACCGATCTGAACATCGGCGTGCGGGTCAATGACGACTTCCGCTTCTTCTTCAACATCCAGAACCTGACCAATGCCCGCGCTCCGCTGGCGGCGGGGGCCTATGCCAGCAACCCCAACTATCTGAGCAGCTGGCATTATGCCGGTCTGGTCGGTCGCAACTTCAGCGCCGGTGCGAACTTCAACTTCTGATCCGGCCTGACTGGGTGATGCGCGCCAGGACCGACTTCGCCGTCGTCCCGGCGCGTATTGCCATCCTACCTATTGCGGCGTCATAGGCGACCGATGCAGCCGGAGCGTTCCAAGACCATGTATCCGGGATCGGACAATCCGACCGCCCAGCCCAGCGAATTGTACCGACAGTCGCTGGTGATGCGGGCGATCGGCACGCCCTTCGTCGCCGACCTGCTGGCAGCCGTCGACCGGCAGCTCGACAAGGCACCGCTCAGCGCCGCGCTGATCCGCTCTTGGGGCAGCACCGCCGCCTCCTCCGCGATCGCGATGCGGATCAACGCCGCCCTGCACGCGCTGGCGAGGCGCGGTGTCGAGCCGCAATTGGCCGCCCTCTATGCCGGGGACCATGACCGCTTCGACGAGGCGGTCGCCCTGGCGCTGGCGGCGCATGACGAATTTCTGGTCGACTGGTTGCTGCGGGTGCCGCAGACCAACGAGATCGGCCGCGCGGCGGCCTTGTACGCCGCCCTGATGGTTCTGGCGCAGGATCATGGCCATGATTTCGACCTGTTCGAAATCGGGGCGAGCGCCGGACTGAACCTCAACCTGTCCCGCTATGCCTATGATCTGGGTGGCGTCCGAACGGGTGCGCCGGACTCCCTGGTGCGGATCGCGCCCGAATGGCGTGGCCCCCCGCCCCCCGATGCCGCCGTGACCGTCCGTCAGGCGCGGGGCGTGGATCTCCACCCGCTCGACGTCAATGATCCGGCGGCCTGCGAGCGGCTGGCATCCTTCATTTTCGCCGACCAGCCCGAGCGGGCCAAGCGCCTGGACCGGGCGCTGGCGATCGCGCGACGGCATCCGCCCCGGCTCGATACCGGCGATGCCGCATCCTGGCTGACGGCACAGCTTGCCGCTCCTGCGCCGGACGGCCGCCACCGCGTCGTCCTGCATTCGATGGTCCTGCAATATCTCAGCGCCCAAGACCGCGCCCGGATAGAGGCGACCCTGAACGAAGCCGGGGCGTCCGCGACCACGACGAGGCCGTTCGCCTCGATCGGTTTCGAATGGGACCTGGCACGCGAGCGGGTCGAGCTTCGCCTGCGGTCCTGGCCGGATGGTCGGGACCGCGTGCTGGCGCATTGCCATCCTTATGGCGCGTGGATTCACTGGCTGACGAACTGACGAACTATTTGTCACGATAATGGTTACACGCTTCACCCATCCTTAACTTTGCGGTTCTAGCAATTGTCCGACGAAACCGATGTTTCATGTGGGACCGGGGGGATTGGACATTGCGCGACGACGACTGCGCCAGTGTATTTGGCGACACTTTTCAAAGCCGAATCCATGACCGCGACTGATCCTCTCGCCGTCGTGTCAGCGCCCTTCGATGCACCTCTTGATCGGCCCAGTCGGCCTGTCCTTGATAACGATAACTCAATGAATTCGCGCTTATCGTCCCTCGTCCGACCTGTTGAGAGAAACGCATAATGCTCACGAACATGAACATCCCCAAGAAACTGGGTGTATCGTTCCTGATCGTCAGCCTGTCGGCCGCGGTCATGACGATCGTGTTCTTCGTGAACATCTGGGAAATCAAGAACGCGACGGCGCGCAACAACCACGCCCAGGAAGTCTATGCCAAGGCACTGACGCTCGAGACATCGATTCTGCGCGAGAACAGCCAGTTGCGCGGTTTCCTCGTCACGGCGGACAAGAGCTATCTCAAATCCTACGAGGAAGCCCGCAAGGAATATGACACCACCAGCCGCGAATTGAACGCGATGCTGGACGACTCGGCCGAGCTGGCGTTGCTTGCCAAGTCCAATGCCGAAAAGGCCAAGTGGCGGCGGACATGGAGCGACCGTCTGACCGATTGGGTCAAGGACGGGCGGCGCGACGAGGCGCAGCAAGCCGTTCGTGACGCGGGCAAAGCCGTGCTGACCAGCGACATCGTGCTGCCCCTCCGGGCCATTCGCGACCAGGAAACGGCGGCGATCGCCAGCAATGCCGCATCGCAGGAAAACGCGATCAGCACCGCCATCATCGCCCTGATGCTTGGCGGCGTGATGCTGATCGGCGTCGTCATCACCCTTCAGAT
>Ga0308159_1004544_pt1 | contig 12595 bp, 10 predicted proteins | sample PhyCR1_FD_201040 | JGI IMG/M metagenome (GOLD analysis project Ga0308159, IMG submission 201040) | Phyllosphere microbial communities from UC Gill Tract Community Farm, Albany, California, United States - DLSLC.R1 | ecosystem: Host-associated > Plants > Phyllosphere > Unclassified | place: USA...
CCGTGAGCTGTACTTGAAGGCCGGTGCGGCGGGGATTCTCGGCATCGGCTATCCCGAGGCGCTCGGTGGCAGCCATGAAGGTGATCTGTTCGCCAAGGTCGCTGCCAGTGAGGAGCTGATGCGCTGCGGCTCTGGCGGGCTGGTAGCGGGGCTGGGTTCGCTCGATATCGGCCTGCCGCCGATCGTTAAGTGGGCGTTACCCGATGTGCGTGAGCGGATCACTCCACTGGTGCTCAGCGGCGAGAAGATCAGCGCCCTGGCGGTGACCGAGCCTGGCGGCGGCTCTGACGTCGCCAACCTGCAGACCCGCGCTGTGCGTGACGGCGATTTCTATCGGGTCAGCGGCAGCAAAACCTTTATCACCAGCGGCGTGCGCGCGGATTTCTACACCGTTGCGGTGCGTACCGGTGCGCCGGGGTTTGGCGGTATCAGCCTGTTGCTGATCGAGAAGGGCACGCCAGGTTTCAGTGTCGGCCGCCAGTTGAAGAAAATGGGCTGGTGGGCCTCGGACACCGCCGAGTTGTTTTTTGACGACTGCCGCGTGCCGGTGGGCAATCTGATTGGCGCCGAGAACATGGGCTTTGCCTGCATCATGGGTAACTTCCAGAACGAAAGGCTGGCGTTGGCGCTGATGGCCAACATGACTTCGCAACTCGCATTGGAACAGAGCCTTAAATGGGCGCGCGAGCGTGAGGCCTTTGGCAAATCGATCGGCAAGTTTCAGGTGATCAAGCATCGCCTCGCCGAAATGGCCACGGCGCTGGAAGTGTCGCGGGAATTCACTTACCGGCAAGCGGCGAAGATCGCGGCAGGACAGAGCGTGATCAAGGAAATTTCCATGGCGAAGAACTTTGCCACAGACACGTCCGACCGCATCACCACAGAGGCCGTGCAAATTCTGGGGGGGCTTGGTTACATGCGTGAAAGTCTGGTGGAGCGGCTGTATCGGGATAACCGCATTCTGTCGATTGGCGGCGGGACGCGGGAGGTGATGAACGAAATCATCAGCAAGCAGATGGGGCTCTAAAAGCAAAAGATCGTCCGATGCATGATTGTTCCCACGCTCTGCGTGGGAATGCAGCCCGGGACGCTCCGCGTCCCTATCGCAAGCTGGAACGCAGAGCGTCCCTAGAGGCATTCCCACGCGGAGCGTGGGAACGATCAATCTTTAGATCTTGATTATTTATCAGTCAAAGCAAACTGCGTCAGGCAAAACGTCGGGATGCCCATATCCTGCAAGCGCTGCGAACCTTGCAGCTCTGGCAAGTCGATGATCGCCGCCGCTTCATGCACTCGCGCGCCCATGCGGCGAATCAAATTGGCCGCCGCGATCAGCGTGCCGCCAGTGGCGATCAGGTCATCGAACATCACCACCGAATCGCCTTCGCACAGGCTGTCGGCGTGCACTTCCAGAAAGGCCTCGCCGTACTCGGTCGCGTAGCCTTCAGCGAGCACGTCCGCCGGCAGTTTGCCCTGCTTGCGGAACAGCACCAGCGGCTTGTTCAACTGATAGGCCAATACCGAACCGATCAGAAAACCACGGGCATCCATCGCGCCGATGTGGGTGAAGTCGGCTTCGACGTAGCGGTGGGCGAAGCTGTCCATGACCAGGCGCAGGGCTGTCGGCGACTGGAACAACGGGGTGATGTCGCGAAAGATCACGCCCGGCTTGGGGAAGTCGATCACGGGGCGGATCAGGGATTTGATGTCGAAGGAGTCGAAGACCATCGGGGTGTCCTGGCAGGGCTGCAAACGGCGCAGTATACCCGCGGCTGAAACGATTCGCTCAACCGCGGGTCGTGATCAGCCTTCGATCGAACCGCCGGCCAACGCGCACAGCTGAATCGGGTCGAGAATGTGGATCTCTTTGCCCTCGGCGGCAATCAACTCGTTCTGCTGAAAGCGCGTGAACACCCGCGACACGGTTTCCACCGCCAGGCCCAGGTAATTGCCGATTTCATTGCGCGACATGCTCAGGCGGAACTGGTTGGCCGAGAACCCGCGAGCGCGGAAACGTGCCGACAGGTTGACCAAAAAGGTCGCGATGCGCTCGTCGGCGGTTTTTTTCGACAACAGCAGCATCATTTGCTGATCGTCACGGATTTCGCGGCTCATCACGCGCATCAACTGGCGGCGCAGTTGCGGCAGTTGCAGGGCCAGTTCGTCGAGGCGCTCGAAAGGGATTTCACAGACTGAAGTAGTTTCCAGCGCCTGGGCCGACACCGGGTGTTTCTCCGTGTCCATGCCCGACAGGCCGACCAGTTCGCTCGGCAAGTGGAAGCCGGTCAGTTGTTCTTCACCGGCATCGCTCAGGCTGAACGTCTTGAGGGCGCCGGAGCGCACTGCATAAACGGAATCGAAGGTGTCACCCTGGCGGAACAGGAATTCGCCTTTTTTCAACGGGCGGCCGCGTTTAACGATTTCGTCCAGCGCATCCATGTCTTCCAGATTCAGAGAAAGTGGCAGGCAGAGCGGGGCCAGGCTGCAATCCTTGCAATGGGCCTGGTTGTGAGCGCGCAGTTTGACTGGCTCGGACATTTCTTCAATCCTTGTGGGAAAACACACATAAGCCGTAAGGGTAACCCACACAAGGACATTCAGGCCAGCACGCGGCGGCGTTGTCTTACCGAGATAAAGCCGCAGCACTTACGGCCGATAACCTGTTATCAGCATTCATCCAAGGAAGGCCCCGATGACCGCCATTGGCACGCTAAGCCCCGGTAGTAGTGGCGTTACTGCTTCGCCAGGGGGCACCAAAAGCGACACTGCAACGGGCCGCGATGACGACATGTCCAACACCGCAACCCCGACCTTGGTCGAGGGCGTCAAAGTGTCGCTGTCCGGTGCGGCCATCGCCAAATCCGCTGCTGTCGGCGGCAAAAACAGTGACATCGACAACAGCGGCTTGCCAGAGAACATCCGGCATTTGCTGAAAATGATTCGAAAAATCCAAAAAGAAATCGTCGAGAAGAAAGCCCGCATGGCGGCAGTCATGTCAGACAAAACCCTTTCCATTGAAGAAAAGATCAACAAGCTCGCCGCCCTGCGTGGCGCTATTGCCGCCCTCAACAGCGGCCTGATCACCGCCAACCTGGCCTTGTCGAAAGTCATGAACCAGTCGGCGCTGACCCCGGATCAGAACCTCAAGGTCGGCTCGTTGCTGACCAAACCTTAAATCACTCGCGAGAAACGCTGGCGGTTCTGCTGCTCAAGGTACGCATCGAAGACCATGCACACCGAGCGCACCAGCAATCGGCCCGCCGGCAATACCTCGATCCGCTCGCGATCAAGTTTGATCAGGCCATCATCGGCCATACCCTGCAATTGCGGCCATAGCGCGCCGAAATAGCCTTGGAAATCGACGTTGAACTGCTGTTCGATCTCGGCAAATACCAGAGTGAAATTGCAGATCAGCTGCTGAATCACCGCGCGGCGCAAGCGATCGTCGGCGTTGCATACGAGGCCCCGACTGGTCGCCAGTTGCGCGCTGACAAGACTGTTCTGATAGGCATTGAGGTCGCTGCTGTTCTGGCAGTACAAATCGCCAATCTGACTGATCGCCGACACGCCTAACCCAATGAGGTCGCAGTGGCCGTGGGTGGTGTAACCCTGAAAGTTGCGTTGCAGGGTGTGGTCTTCCTGAGCGATCGCCAACTCGTCGTCGGGCAGAGCGAAGTGGTCCATGCCGATGTAGCGGTAACCGGCCGCGATCAATTGCTCGATGGTGCGCTGAAGCATTTCCAGCTTGTGCGCCGGGCTCGGCAAATCGCTGCTGTTGATCCGTCGTTGCGGCATGAAGCGTTCCGGCAAGTGCGCGTAGTTGAATACCGAAAGACGATCCGGTTGCAGGCTGATCACTTCCTCGACGGTGCGGGCGAAATTGTCCGGTGTCTGCTTCGGCAGGCCATAAATCAGATCGATGTTGATCGAGCGAAATTGCAGCGTGCGTGCCGCATCGATCACCGCGCGGGTTTCTTCCAGGCTTTGCAGGCGATTGACTGCGCGCTGCACCGCCGGGTCAAGGTCTTGCAGACCGATGCTGACCCGATTGAAACCCAGTTCTCGCAAGAGGCCCATGGTCGACCAGTCGGCTTCGCGCGGGTCGATTTCGATGCCGTAATCGCCCGAGTCATCATTGAGTAAGTTGAAATGCTCGCGCAGGTGCGCCATCAGTTGGCGCAGTTCGTCGTGGCTGAGAAAGGTCGGTGTACCGCCACCGAAATGCAGTTGCTCGACTTTTTGCGCCGGGTCGAGGTGGCAGGCAATCATCTGGATTTCCTGCTCGAGCCGCTGCAGATACGGCTGTGCGCGACCGCGATCCTTGGTGATGACTTTGTTGCAGGCGCAGTAATAGCAAATGTTCGCGCAGAACGGCACATGCACGTACAACGACAACGGCCGCTGCGCCTTGCGGCTGTCGCGCAGGGCATGGAACAGGTCAAAGGTGCCGACCTGACCGTGAAATTGCACGGCAGTCGGGTACGAGGTGTAGCGCGGCCCCGCCAGATCGTAACGGCGGATCAAATCGGTGTCCCAACGAATGGCGTCGAGCATGCGGGCATTCCCCCGGATAGGCTGGCAGTGTGGCGAGTCTATCGGGGTGCGGCGATGGGGCTGTTGATTTGCATCAACGGCACAAGATCAAAAGATCGCAGCCTTCGGCAGCTCCTACCTTGGAATTCGACCTCCCGTAGGAGCTGCCGAAGGCTGCGATCTTTTGCTTCTAATGACCCATAAGCCAATGCTGATGCGGGCCGGGAAGGGTCCACAGGCCAAACACAATCACCAGCAAGCCACCGGCCATGCGCACGCTGCGTTTGCGCAGGATCGCGGTCACTCGTTCAGCCGCCAGCCCCGTGGCGAGCAGCACAGGCCAGGTGCCGAGGCCAAACGCAAGCATCAGCAATGCGCTGTCCAGCGCATTGCCCTGACTCGCGCTCCACAGCAACGTGCTGTAAACCAGCCCGCACGGCAGCCATCCCCACAACGCACCGAGCAGCAGGGCACGCGGCAGACTGGAAACCGGCAGCAGGCGATTCGCGACGGGTTGAATGAAGCGCCACAAACCACGACCGAGCGCTTCGATCCGGGTCAGCCCACTCCACCAGCCGGCCAGATACAAACCCATCGCGATCAACAGCAACCCGGCCAGCACACGCATGAACAGCGCTGCCGGGCTGTTGGCAACCGCCCAGCCGGCCAGGCCGATGAGTAATCCCGCCGTGGCGTAACTGAGAATCCGCCCCAGGTTATACGCCAGCAACAGGCGAAAGCGCCGGCTGCGCTGTTCCTTGGGGATCGCCAGGGTCAGCGCGCCCATCAGGCCGCCGCACATGCCCAGACAATGGCCGCCACCGAGCAGGCCGAGGATCAGCGCCGAGACCAGCAGTGGCGCCAGTTCAAGCATGAGGTGGCGCCTTGTCGTCCGGCTTGCCGGCGTTGGCTTCGTCTACTGCGGCGGTGTGATTGGGGTCCTGATCGTCAAAGAGGATGCTGTGCGCCGGGCTGTCGAGGTCATCGTACTGACCGCTGTCCACCGCCCAGAAAAAGATGTACACGGCGATGGCGACGATCAGCAAGGCAGCGGGAATCATCACGTAGAGAGCTGGCATCTGTCACTCCAGGCCCGCGCGGCTCAGGCCGGCAGCGGGCGGGTTTGGGTCGGGCTGCCGGCAGCCGGCGCGCTCGGCAGGCGAGTCAGGCGCAGGGCATTGAGCACCACCGTCAGCGAACTGATCGACATGCCGACCGCCGCCCACACCGGAGTGATCCAGCCGAGGGCAGCGAACGGCAACATGAGGCCATTGTACAGCGCCGCCCACAGCAGGTTTTCGATGATTACCCGGCGCGTGCGTCGCGCCAGCGTGAAGGCTTGTACGAGGGCGTCGAGACGGTTGGACAACAACACCGCATCGGCGCTGGTTTTCGCCAGATCGGTGGCCGAGCCCATGGCCACGCTGATGTCCGCCGCAGCCAGCACTGGCACGTCGTTGACGCCGTCACCGAGCATCAGCACCTTGCGCCCTTGCTTGTGCAGTTGTTGCAACACTTGCAGTTTGTCATCGGGGCGCAGACCGCCCCGGGCCTCGTCGATGCCCAGTTCGGCGGCGACACTGGCGACCATGGGTGAACTGTCGCCGGACAACAGCAAGGTACGCCAGCCCCGTGCTTTGCAGACCGCGAGCAGGGCCGGAGCGTCGTCACGCAGGCGATCGTCAAGCACCAGCCACGCCAGCGGCCCGTGGGTGTCGGCGAGCAACAGCCATTGTCCGGCTTCTTCAGGCATTGACGGCAACGCCGCGCCGCTCAACGCGCAGGCAAACGACGCCTGACCGATGCGCAAACGGCGCTCGCCGACGACCCCTTCAAGGCCCAGGCCCGGGGTGCTGTGCACGTCCTCGGCGGCCAGCGGCGCACGACCGAACGCGCGGGCGATCGGGTGCTCCGAACGGTTTTCCAGCGCGGCGGCAAGGCTCAGGCATTGCTCGCTGTCGAGCGCGCCGAGCGGGCGGATCGAGCGCAGCACCAAGCGACCTTCTGTGAGCGTGCCAGTCTTGTCGAAGATCACCGTGTCGATCTGCTTCAAGCCTTCCAGCACGTGCCCACGTGTCAGCAGCAGCCCGAGTTTGTGCAGCGTGCCGGTGGCGGCGGTGAGGGCGGTCGGCGTCGCCAATGACAGCGCGCACGGGCAGGTCGCCACCAGCATGGCGAGGACGATCCAGAACGCCCGTGAGGAATCCAGCTGCCACCACAGCAGGCCGATCACTGCGGCCGCGATCAGCGACAACAGCAAAAACCATTGCGCGGCGCGGTCAGCGATTTCCGCCAGACGCGGTTTCTCCGCCTGAGCGCGATCAAGCAGGCGCACGATCGCGGAGAGACGCGTGTCCTGCCCCAGCGCCTGCACTTGCACGGTCAGTGCGCCTTCGACATTGAGGGTGCCGGCGGTGACTGCATCGCCCAGTGTGCGCGGTTGCGGCAGGTATTCACCGGTCAGCAGGGATTCATCGATGCTCGACTGACCGTCGATGATTTTGCCGTCGGCCGGCAGAATCGAGCCCGGCTGCACCAGAATCCGCTCGCCCACACGCAACTCGCTGAGCAGGATGCGTTCGCTCTGGCCATCGCTATCCAGGCGCAGGCATGAGGCCGGCAACAGGTTGACCAGTTGCGCAGTCGCGGCAGCGGTGCGTTCGCGGGCGCGGCGTTCCAGATAGCGCCCGGCCAAAAGAAACAGGGCGAACATGCCGACCGCATCGAAGTACAGCTCGCCGACCCCGGTGATCGATGTCCATATTCCGGCGATGTAAGCGCTGCCGATCGCCATTGAAACAGAAACGTCCATGGTCAGGTGGCGGGTACGCAAATCGCGCATCGCCCCTTTGAAGAACGGCGCGCAGCTGTAGAACACGATGGGTGTGGTCAGAAACAGCGCGACCCAGCGCAGGATCGTGTGCAGCTCGGGGCTGAGGTCGATGTTGAATTCCGGCCACGTCGCCATCGTCGCCATCATCGCCTGAAACCACAGCAAACCGGCGACGCCGAGTTGGCGCAGGGCCAGGCGATTCTCGCTGGCCAGTTGTTCGCTGGCGACGTCGGCTTGATAGGGGTGGGCGGCGTAACCGATGTGGCGCAGTTCGGCGAGGACCTGGCTCAGCGGTAATTGCGCATCGGCCCATCGCACATACAAGCGATGGTTGGACAGGTTCAGTCGCGCTTCGGCGACGGCGGGCAGAGTGCGCAGATGCTTTTCGATCAGCCAGCCGCAAGCGGCGCAACTGATGCCTTCCATCAATAAGGTGGTTTCGGCCAGGTCGCCCTCGTGGCGGACGAAAGGTTGCTGCACGTCGGCGCGATCGTACAGCGCCAGTTCATCGCTCAGTTGCACCGGCAGCGCTTCGGGGTTGGCCGAAGCTTCGCTGCGATGCTGGTAATAGCTTTCCAGGCCACCGGCGACGATGGCTTCGGCCACCGCCTGACAGCCCGGGCAGCAGAACTCGCGTGCCTGCCCGAGGACGACAGCGGTGAAGCGGCTGCCCGACGGGACGGGCAGGGCGCAGTGGTAGCAGGGGAGCGGAGTGGTCATGGTGCGCGTTCCGATGATCGTTCCCACGCTCCGCGTGGGAATGCCTTCCCGGACGCTCCGCGTCCGCTTCGGCTGGGACGCAAAGCGTCCCTGGCTGCGTTCCCACGCAGAGCGTGGGAACGATCAGAGTAAGGCTTATTTTTTCAGGTCTTCCGCACCCTGCAATGGCTCATCACCCAGCAGCAGATCCTTGTCATGGCTGACCAGTTCTTCTTCAAACATGCGCCACACGTGCTCGTCCTGGCTGCCAAGCAACTCGACAAACCGCCGGCCTTCGACCTTGTCGCTCAATTGGCCAATGTAGCGCCCGGTCTCGCTTTCACTTCGGGTCAGAACAATCTTGCGATCCTTCTGCGGCTGGGTCGGCGAGATCAGGTTCAGTTCCAGGGTTTGCGGCAGGCTGTCACCGCTCAAACGCAGGTCGACTTCGCCAGTCATATCGTCCAGATGCACCGCCGCGCGCAGTTTCAGGTTCTGTGCGAGCAATTCACGGTCCAGTGAACGGTTGATGCCTTTGCCCGCTTCGTAATAGTTGTCGTTGACCAGGTTGTCCGGGTTGTTCACCGCGATGGTCACCATGGACAGGGTCAAGGCCACCGAGCAGGCCAGAATCGCGATGATGATCCACGGCCAGAGGTGCTTGTACCAGGGACTTGCGGCGTTTGCAGCGGGCATGTTCAAAATTCTCTCAACGGATTTGTGGGCCGATGAATCGGCTCTTGGCTTCAACGTGGACGCTGTCGTCATCGGCGTCCTTGAGGATGAATTTCACCTCGTTGGTGCTCGATGGCAGTTGTTCCGGCGCGCTCGACAACTCGACCGGCATGCTGACGATGTCGCCGGCGGCAACCTTGATCTCGCGTTTGCCTTGCAGGCGCAGGTCGGGCAGGCCCTCGGCTTGCAGCACGTAGGTGTGGTCGCGCTGATCCTTGTTCATGATCTTCAGGCTGTAGACGTTTTCGATCCGGCCTTCGGCGTTTTCGCGGTACAGCACGCGATCCTTGCTGACGTCGAAACCGACCAGCGAACGCATGAAGAACGCGGCGACCAACAGGCTGATCATCGCCAATAACACCACGGCGTAACCGATCAGGCGCGGCCGCAGTTTATGGGTTTTCTGCCCCGACAGGTTGTGCTCGGTGGTATAGCTGATCAGCCCGCGCGGATAATCCATCTTGTCCATGATGCTGTCGCAGGCGTCGATGCACGCGGCGCAACCGATGCACTCGATCTGCAGGCCATCGCGGATGTCGATGCCGGTCGGGCAGACCTGTACGCACATCGTGCAGTCGATGCAGTCGCCAAGGCCGAGCGCCTTGTAGTCGATGCCTTTCTTGCGCGGCCCACGGCTTTCGCCACGGCGCGGGTCGTAGGAAACGATCAGCGTGTCCTTGTCGAACATCACGCTCTGAAAGCGCGCATACGGACACATGTAGATGCACACCTGCTCACGCAACCAACCGGCATTGCCGTACGTGGCGAGTGTGAAAAAACCGACCCAGAAATACGACCAGCCATCGGCCTGGCCGGTAAAGAATTCAATGACCAGTTCGCGGATCGGCGAGAAGTAACCGACGAAGGTCATGCCGGTGACAAAACCGATCAACAACCACAGCGCGTGCTTGGCCGCTTTGCGCAGGAACTTGTTGGCGCTCATTGGCGCCTTGTCGAGTTTGATGCGCTGGTTGCGGTCGCCTTCGGTGACCTTTTCGCACCACATGAAAATCCATGTCCATACGCTTTGCGGGCAGGTATAGCCGCACCAGACACGTCCGGCGTAGACGGTAATGAAAAACAGACCGAACGCGGCAATGATCAACAGGCCCGAGAGCAGGATGAAATCCTGCGGCCAGAAGGTCGCGCCGAAGATGAAGAACTTGCGCTCCGGCAGGTTCCACCACACGGCCTGGTGCCCGCCCCAATTGAGCCACACCGTACCGAAATACAACAGAAACAACGCCGCGCCGCCGAGCATCCGCAGATTGCGGAACAGGCCGGTGAAGGCACGGGTGTAGATTTTTTCTCGTGAGGCATATAGATCGACGCTGTTGTTCGCGTTCTTGCTTGGCGGCGTGACGTCATGTACCGGAATCTGATTGCTCATCATTGCATCCCACGGCAGTGGAAAAATGCCTCGGTCGATACGTGCCAACCAAGGTCAAAAAAGGCTGTTGCAGTGGCGCGATGATACGCCTGTCGCTCAGGCTCAAGGGTGCGACCTTTGGTCGCGTTGGGGAAAAAACCTGAATGGTGTAGCGAATGCAGCAAAGCATGACGCAGGTCAATTGACTATAGACGATGGGTGCTGCTCGCATCGCTTGCGTTCTTACTGCACGAAGTCACTTTCGGTCGGAACAGCCTGATGCTCTGTGCAAATATCTTTTGAATATATGTGCATGTATCAAAACAGGCGGAACGGTAGTTTTGTTGATTAAGTTAATTGTTCGATTGTTTGTCGAAATATAAGTTATTAATGTTCGGTTTGTTTGTCGGGTTGGTTGTTGTAGTTTGAATGCTCGTCCGTGTCGGGCGTATATATTTGATGAGAGGGATCTCTTATGTTCTATAAGAAGTTGGTGGGTGCGTGTTCGCTATTGCTTTCGTTACTGGCGGTCAACGCTTACGGGCAAGACAGTGAATACTCCCCAAAGCATTTGATTTTTACTTCCGATCCACAATTCCCGTGGACCGAAAGTTCTGATCGTGGCTGGAACGAGACATCAGGGGAGCGTGACAAACGCTCGCGCTGGCTGATTGAAAGCCAGTATTCGGACGTGGCGAATTTTCGCCGAAACTTCCATCAGTATGTCGAGCGGATCCCGGTGATGATCAATGGCGACATGACTGCTTTTGGTCATGGCTCGGAGCGTTCCACGGTAAAGGAAATTCTTGATCGACAACTTGGCGGAGTCTACGACTACGGTCTCGGTAATCATGACTACCAGAACAACATCAATGATTGCAGTTTCCCCGAAAACAACTGCGCGGCCGGCAGCATCTCGGATTTAAAGGATCGCTATTGGGGTAAGGTCGACAGCTTTGATCTGGCATTGAGAGACGAAGGGGGTCGAAAAACCTTTTATGGCAGCCTTGCCTATTCGAAAAATTATGGTGATGTGCATCTGGTGCAATTGAATAACGAGCCAACTTATTCAGTACGGTTCTCTTCCGGATTCCCATTGTTCAAAGTCGATTACGAAATTTCCGATGCGCTGGACTGGCTGGAGAAAGATCTGAAAGTGGCTCGTGAAAAAGGTCAGATCATCATTCTGAACATGCACAAGCCTGATCGTTGGGCCGGCACCAGCGAACAAGTCGATCGGTTCCGGGCGATGATCGAGAAATACGCGGTGACCGCAGTGTTCGCAGGGCACTTGCACAACAGCCCCGGCGGCTACTACCGCAATTCGGACAGTTTCGGCAGTGTCCCGGTGTATCTCAGCGGCGGCGCGTCGAATCAGACCTACTTGATCACTGAATTCGCCACAGATCGCAAGACGATGAACGTGCATCAGGTCAACGCCAACAACTGGCCGAGCCGTAAGCTGATCGCGACTGTTGATGTTCGACAGGAGTAACGAAAAAGGCCCCGCCAATCGAAATTGGCGAGGCCTTTCTGGTATCGAGCGTTGGCCTTATTCAGCGTTCGCTTCGGGTGCTTTTTCGCCATGGGACAAGCTGTAAACATACGCCGCCAGCAGGTGCACCTTGTCGTTGCCCTGCAGTTGTTCCTGCGCGGGCATCTGGCCCTGACGGCCATAACGGATGGTCTGCTGCAATTGCGCGAAGCTCGAGCCGTAGATGAACGCGCCCGGGTGCGTCAGGTCAGGCGCGCCCATGGCCGGGGTGCCTTTGCCGGCAGGGCCGTGACAGGCCACGCAGTTGGCGGCGAAGAGTTTGCCGCCATTGGCAGGGTCGGCCTTGGTGCCTTCCGGCAGTTTGCGCCCGTCGAGGTTGGTCACCACGAAGGCCGCCACGTCGGCCACGCCTTGCTCGCCGATCACTTCCGCCCAGGCCGGCATCACCGCGTGGCGGCCACCCATGATGGTGGTCTTGATGGTTTCCGGCTCGCCGCCCCAGCGCCAGTCAGCATCGGTCAGGTTGGGGAAGCCGTAGGCGCCCTTGGCGTCGGAGCCGTGGCACACCGAGCAGTTGGATGCGAACAGGCGACCGCCCATTTTCAGTGCTTGCGGATCCTTGGCGACTTCTTCAATCGGCATGGCGGCGAACTTGGCGAAAATCGGTCCGAAGCGGGCGTCCGAACGGGCCATTTCCTTTTCCCATTCGTGGACGCCGGTCCAGCCGGTCTGGCCGTTGGCGAACGCAGTCTGCTTCTCGGTATCCAGATAGTTGTAGCCCGGCAGCAGACCCTTCCAGTTGCCCAGGCCCGGGTACAGCACCAGATAGCCCAGGGCGAACACGATGGTGCCGACGAACAGCATGAACCACCATTTCGGCAGCGGGTTGTCGTACTCCTCGATCCCGTCGAAAGAGTGGCCGACCGTCTCG
>Ga0308159_1004545_pt1 | contig 12592 bp, 15 predicted proteins | sample PhyCR1_FD_201040 | JGI IMG/M metagenome (GOLD analysis project Ga0308159, IMG submission 201040) | Phyllosphere microbial communities from UC Gill Tract Community Farm, Albany, California, United States - DLSLC.R1 | ecosystem: Host-associated > Plants > Phyllosphere > Unclassified | place: USA...
CGGCGGAGCACGGCGATGCCGGGGTCGCCCAGGTCGCCGGTCACGTGCGCCAGGGGGAGTCGTGAATCGGCGATGCGTCCCGGGGTCGCGCGGACATGGATGTCGACACCGTGGCTGTGCGCGAGGCGGTCGAGACCGGCGACGTCGATATGGGTGACGTAACCGACGCGCTCCGCGTGCACGGCGATGGCTCGCGCCGGGACGGCGACCGCCGGGTGGGCTCCGAGGGTGGGAGAACCCGCATGCAGTTCCAGTGAAGACGCTGCCGCCGTTTCGACGCGATCGATCACGTCGGCCATCCGGCCGAACGTCGACAGATGAGAGATCCATCTCAGCAGCGTGAACACGACGATGCCGATGATGACGAGAGTGGCGACGAAGAGGATGGTCCGCCCCTGGCGCGGGTAATACCCGGTGGAGAGCGCGACGATGCCGACCAGTGAGAACGTGAAAGCCCCGACGAACGTCGATACCGCGTTCTGCGAGGTCGGATCGGCGATCAGCAGTTGCGTCGAACGGGGTGTCGCGGTCGTCGTGGCCGACGAGAAGGCGGTGACCATCGCCGTGACCGAGAAGGTGCTCACCGTGAGCATCGCGGTGGCGATGATCTGCAGCAGTTCGTCGACGGCGTCGTCGGCGAGGTCGAAGCTGAACGAGAACGGCAGGAGGGGGCCGACGAACCGTGCGGCCAGCGCGACGACGACCGCGATGACCGTGAAGAGGGCCGCGCGCACCCACACCTGCCTTCCGAGTCGGAGGAAGAAGGATGCCAGCGGGCTCCGCGTCGTCATCGCCATAAGCGCGACGTTATGCGACGCGACGCGGTGAAGCCGGGGCTGGACGGTGCGCCTGAAAACGCCATCTCGTGCGCCTATGGATATGCAATGGAAATACGGGGCAACTTGTCGGACATGCCGTCCTGACAAGGTCGGGTCACCCAACGATCGTCGGATGCCGAGAGACCCACGCGGATCCCGGTCGTGCTCGTTCCATTACCCGAGGAGCCTGACCCCCGCATGTCTGCACACAGCCCCGCATCACGCCCGAGAGTGGCACGCCGTCTCGGCGCCGCCCTCGTGGCGGCCCTGGCCCTGTTCGGGCCCGTGCTCGCCGCGCCCGCGGCGCACGCCGCCCCTCCCGCGGCGACCCTGTCGCTGTCGGTGAGCCCCGCGAGCGCCACAGCCGGTGACGCGTTCATCGCCACCATCACCGGATCCGGCGTGAGCGACCTCTACTCCTACGACCTCGAGATCACGTTCGACCCGACGCTGCTCGCCCCCGCGGCCGATGCCCCGACCGGGCCCGCCGGTGGGTTCACCTCGACCGTGACGGGACCCGGCTCCCTCACCGTCTCGCACACGCGCCTCGGTACCTCTCCCGGCCTGAGCGGCGCGAGTGGGGTCGTCCTGGCATCCATCCCCCTTCAGTCGCTTGCGGCGGGTTCGGCCGCCGTCGAGCTGTCGTCCGTGCGTCTCGTGTCGTCGACCGGTGACGTCGTGACGGCCACTGCGGTCGCCTCCGAAACCGTCGTCGTCGCGGCGGCACCCGTCCCCGAGCCGCAGCCGTCCACGTCGTCACCCTCGCCCTCCACGTCGGCGTCGGCGACGGCGACTCCCGCCCCCGCCGCGAAGGGCCCCGGCGGCCTGGCCACGACCGGTGTCGACACGACCCCCTGGTGGATCGCCGGTGCTCTCGGTGTCGCCCTCATCGCCGGAGGCGCCCTGTTCGTCCTCCGCCGCCGTCAGGCGGTGCAGGAATGACCGCGTCCCGTTCGTCCGTCTTCTTCCGCGAAGGATCCGTCATGACCCCCCTGGTCCGCCGTGTTCTGGCCGTGTCCGCCTCGATCGGTGTCGTCGTCGCCGGGGCCGTCGTCGCCCCCACCGCGGCGCTCGCCGCCCCCGCGCCCGCACCGTCGGCCGCACCTTTCCTCGCCCCGTACTACACCGAGCTCGACGTCACCGGCGACGCCCAGGTGACGACGGCCGACCTCGAGGCCCTCGCCCCCCACCTGGGGGCGACCTCGAGCGATGCCGGATGGGCGGATGCCGCGGGCTTCGACCTCGACGACGACGGTGCCGTGACGGCATCCGATCTCGCCCTGCTGTCGGAGCGCATCATCTACGACGACGGTCCCTTCCAGATCGTCGAGGCCGATGCCGTGGCGATGCAGGCGGCGATGAATGCGGGCGTGATCACGTCGGTGTCGCTCACCCAGCAGTACCTCGACCGCATCGCGGCGTACGACAAGGTCGTGCGTCCGACCGGCGTGCGTCCGCTGAACTCGATCATCACGACGAGCGAGGTCGCGCTGAAGGCAGCGGCGGCCGCCGACGCGATCCGCGCCGAGAAGGGCATGACCGGGATGCTGCTGGGCATCCCCGTCGCCCTGAAGGACAACTACAACACCGTCGACATGCCCACCACCGCCGGCTGCGGCTGCTGGAACGGCAACCAGACCTCGAGCGACGCGACGATGGTCAAGGGGCTCCGCGCCGACGGAGCCGTGATCGTCGCGAAGGCCTCGATGGACGAGTTCGCGATCAACCTGTCGTCGCAGTGGTCGGCGTTCCAGCCCGACGGCACCGCGCTGACCGTGTCGAGCCCGTACGACACGACCCAGACCTCGGGTGGATCGAGCGGTGGCACGGGAGCCGCGATTGCGGCGAACCTCGCCGGCATCGGCTTCGGCACCGACACCGGCGGGTCGATCCGCATCCCCTCGACCTACAACCAGCTCGTGGGCGTGCGCCCGACGGTCGGTCTCGCCAGCCGCGACGGCATCGTGCCGCTCGCCCTCTCGCAGGACACCGGTGGTCCGATCGCCCGTTCGGTTCAGGATGCCGCGATCGCCCTCGACGCGGTCGTCGGCGAAGATGCGGGTGACCCCGTCACCGCGCGTCAGGCCGGCAAGGTCCCCGAGACCTACACGTCGTACCTCGACGGGGAATCGCTGAAGGGGAAGAAGATCGGCTACATCGCGTCGATGCTGGGAACGAACCCCATCACCCAGCGTCTGTTCGCGCAGGCGAAAGCGTCCATGGAGGCACGGGGCGCGACGGTGGTCGCCGTCACCGCACCCGACGGGTTCTCAGCGATCGTGGGCGAGGGGAGCGGCAGCGGTCCCGAGTTCAACCACGACCTGCAGAACTACATCACCGCGTACCTCAACCCGGCGGTGAGCGCGCGCAGTCTGCTCGCCATCTCGCAGTCGCCGAACATCGTGCCCGGGCGTGCGAGCAACCCGTACGGCCAGCGCGCCGCCGTCACCGCGTCGACCTATCAGGCATGGGCGGGTCCGCAGGGCTCGCACACCCTGCAGCTCGCCAAGGGCAAGCAGATCATGACCGCCTTCATGGACGACCAGAAGCTGGATGCCGTCGTCTACCCGACCGGCAACCCTTACGGCACCATCGGCACGAACATGCGACTGAGCCCGAACACGGGCCTGCCTGCCGTCACGGTTCCCATGGGTCAGGGGCTCTCGACCGAGGCGTCGACCGGGGGAGTGAACCTCGAGTTCCTCGGCCGCGACTTCGCCGAGGGTCCTCTCCTGGGCATCGCCTACGGCTTCGAGCAGGCGACGCACGCCCGCACGACGCCCGCAGCGTACGGCCCGCTGGGCTGAGTTCGAGCGGCGACCCCGGGGTATCTTCGCCCGGGGTCGCCGCGTCCGCGTCCCCTCGTGACGCGGCCGGGTCGTGGCTCGGTAGACTCGGTGCGTTCGGGAGGGTTGTCCGAGCGGCCGATGGACCTGGTCTTGAAAACCAGTGGGCAGCAATGTCCCGTGGGTTCGAATCCCACACCCTCCGCCAAATGTGCCTTATTCGAACCCCGTCCAAACGAAAGTTTGGGCGGGGTTTTGGCGTGGCAGGCCAGGTCGTCCGCCTGCATACGAAGAAGTACCGCTGAGGGGTTCCAGCGGCGTTCTGGGCGGTTCCCCCACTCTCGAACGGGCACGAGCACCCCGTCCGTGTCCGTTGTTGCGAGCGCGTCTTGCTGCTGCGTGGGTACGGGAAGAACCGCCACTTCTCTCGTTTCCGTGCGGAGCGCTGAGTCGTTCGCCAGGAGACCTGCGAACAGGCTTTGTATCCCGGCGTCTTCGACCGAACCGTCCGCGCCGATGAACAGCTTCTCGAACAGCCCCTGGTTGAGGAGTCGTCGCTCGGCGGGAACGGCGGCCGCGTACTGCTCGTGGCAGAGTCGGGCCACTTCCAGCGCCCGCTCTAACTGTTCGTCGAGCTGGTCGAGCGCTTGTTCGGAGGCTGCAATCTGATGCTCTGCAGCGTCCACCTCGCGGGTAATCCGGTCCATCTCACTCTTAAGCAAGTCGAGAGGAACGGCTCCTGCGTAGTGCGCCTTCATGAGCGCGGCTTGTTCGTTCTTTAGAGCTACATGTCGCCGCCGCGCCTCACCGAGCGTGAAGCGGGCGTCGGCTTGGCTGTTCGCTAGCTCCTCACGAACCACGCGGCGGATGTCCTCGATCCGGTCCTCTGAGAAATGAAGACCGCGGTAGTAGTCCTCCACCCCCTTCTCGACAGCCTCGACGCTGAGGTATTTCCGTGTGCACGGTGCGGCCTTCGCCCGCCTGCCGAGACAGAAAAAGTAGTCGTAGTAGAGCCCTAGCTTTCCCTTATTGCGAGTGAACACCAGACGGTTGCCGCACTCGCCGCAGTAGATCGAGCCTTTGAGGTAGTGAGGGTGACGCCGGTCCTTCTCTCCTGCGGAGTTGTGTGCGGCCAGCACATCTTGCACGCGGAGCCACAACTCTCGCGGGATCAGTGACGGGTGCGAGCCGCCGACGCTTTCTACAAGGCGCTCTCGCCGTACGTGGACGCTGCCCGCTCTGTCAGCACCGCCAGCGCGAGAGGTGCGCGACCGGCGTCCCGCGCCAAGAGCGACCTTGACCTCGCCGCGGTCCGCGAATGGGCCCGGGCTAACGGGCACACCGTCAGCGATCGTGGTCGCGCTCCCGCCACTATTGTCGATGCATACACGAAAGCGACCGCATAACTGCGTCGGATCGACCTAAAAGGAAGCCGATCTCACTGTGGGATCGGCTTCCTTTTCCTTATGTATGGACGGCGAAGGATCTGCCACCCACGGGTGAGCCTCGGCATACACTGCTCTACCGGTCTTTAAAGTATGCGAAGAGGTGTCGTTCCCGCACGATCGCTGCAGTGACGCCGGCGCCAAGAACCGCGCCGATCACACCGGCGATCGCGATAATGAAGGGATTTGCGCCAGCACCTTCTACGGTTGTCCCATAGGCGACCAGATAGGGATACACGGTACTGGCCGCCCACGCGCACAGCGCTGCTGGAGTGACCCACGCAAGAGTCTCGATGATGCTCTGTGCGGTGACATCCGTCCGCGAGAATCCGTCCTGGCGGCGTGCCGCAAGCTCAAGTCGTCGAGATCGGAATGAGACCGCCGCGAGCGCGAAGCCGAGGATCAAGGCGGCGCCAGGCGCGTAGCGAGTTACACGGCTGGTGTACCTGTCCTCTCCTAGGAACCTTGTGCCCAATTTTGCATTCAGCTGACCCTGCGTAGTTTGGGTCGCCTGGTCCTGCGTCGCACCAGCGGCGACAACAACACCCTTCAAGACCGACTGGATCTCATCGCTCCATGGCCAGATCTTCACCCAGCACTCGTCGAAAATCTGCCCCGTAGCGATGGGGTCGAGAATCGCCCATCCGAGCCCCGGACGTCTTCCATCGCTGGGATAGAGGTACACCCCGGCCACGGCCACATCCCCGCGGGCAGTCTTCAGCACCTCCTCGTCTGGCCCCCCGCTGTTCAGCACAACGTCCTTCGGGACGACGACTCCGCCGGCGCTTCCTGGCTGGACACCAAGTACGGCGGAGAATCCTGCACTCACTTCGCTGATAGGAACTGGCGATCGTGGAAGGACCGACAGACTCAAGCTCTTCGACGTTGACCTGATTGCACCGGAAGCAAGTATCCCGTTCGTCTGCGATAGCGCCTCACATGCGTCACCTGATATGGCGGCGGGAGCTGCGACCGTAATTGTCGACGCTCCTACCTCCTGAAAATCCTGCGCCTCTTTGACCAAGGTATCAACGATGACAGCATCGGAAACGGTGAGGGTTGAGAGGGTTAGCGCGAAGACGGTTCCAAGGAGACCAGCGCGAACTGTTCCAGTGAGCAGATTTCGCCACGCCTCACTAAATAATGAGGACACTCTCAATTGGCGCTCCGAGATCTACTCGACGAATCAACGTATTCGCGCATGTCAATTATCTCATCGCAAGAATCAGCGGTTCCTGGATCGTGAGTAGCGACCAACACGACGCGCCCCTGGTCAGCAATCGACCGCATTACCTCATTGACGACGACAGAAGTTGCACTGTCAAGTTGCGCAGTCGGCTCATCGATCAAAAGCAGGTGCGGTTGAGCAGCCACGGCCCGCGCGAGCATGAGGCGCTGCGCCTCCCCTCCGGACAGTGCCCGAAATTGCCGCTCTCGTACCCCTGCTAGATGAAACGTCTCGAGTAGCCCAGTTGCGATGACATTCGCTTCTCCCCGTGCTAGTCCACTCGCGAGCAAGGGTAGGACGACGTGGTCGAGAGCCGACCTGCGTGGAACTCCGAACGAGTTCTGGAAAACCCAACTCACGCGGTCTATTCCAGTAGGTAGCGCCCGTCCCTCTGTAGGACTCACCCATCCGGCTGCAAGACTTAGGAATGTACTCTTACCTGACCCCGACGGCCCAGTTATACCGTATGTTTTTCCCGCCTCGAAACGCAGGGTGACGTCTCGAAAGAGCCAGCTAGCATTAGAGAAGCGGTGACCGAGATCGACGACCTCTAGGAACATTCCGCTGGCCCCTCGACGGCGACCTTATCGGGTATCGCAGCATCTGGGACAGATATCAACGAACGCCCCAACTCCGAGGACACCACGCTAACGCGAACGATGTCACCAGAATCCGATTCGATGCACGCGTCGGAGCCCGCCGATGCAGTGACAGCTGACGGTGGCACAGCAATTACTTGAACGGGGGTTGCAAGCGAGGCGGTCACTTTTAAGCTCACGAGGCCATCGGAGTTCTTGGCCTGTTCCGCCGCCGCTCTGTAGACGCTAGTTTGCAGAACCTCGCGAATACGCTTGGGTTGACGCAGCTCAGTATTCGAAGACATCTCTAGAGAGACGTTTCCGACTGTAAGCACCCGCGGTTCAAATGCTTGCGGGAGGGCAGAACCGTCGATTGAGAACGTAGGGTCGAACCTCACAGCCGCGAGGGGATCGCCACTTGCGATCTGTTTGCCCAGGCGAGCGTCGCATGCGCCAAGCGTGATAGACGGAGCCGATAGCCAGAGGATTTCCCCTGGGGTCACTTCGTCACCGTCGGCGGAGGCTCCGACTTCCTTCTTCAGTTCCCGAAACGACTGAAGATCCTTCCACTGAAAAACTTTCCCCGACGTAGCAGACTTGCCAAGTCGCGCGATTTCGGCTTTGAGCGCGTCAACGTCCGGCCCCTTCGCTCCGATTCCAACCGGTCGCCACAGAGGTGTGGATGTGTGAAGATTCAATATTGGTTGACCGTTGACCGCCAGGTTAGACGCACCCGATGCCCAAGTACCGCCTGGAGTGCAGTCAAGTGTGGTGATGGTGCCGGCGCTTTGCGACGCAAGCTTGACCTCTGGCAGCTCTTGCAGTTGCAGCACGATGTCTCGTGGGTCCGCGAACGATTGAAGCGTTGTTGTGACGTACGTTGGCCCTGTCGAGGCGGTCAACGACTTCGGCGGGTTGTCCTCGATCAGCGCGATCGTGGCAATAATTCCTACGAAGGCGCCGGTGCTGGCAACCACGGCCAACACGATTGCGGCAGCTAATGAACGTCTCGTCACGAAGCGCCGTCATAGGACGTGTCGGAGTTGCAACTCCAGAACTCTTCTTCATCGCTAGTGCCCATGAACGGGAAAGAAAGCGCCTGGTTGTCACGAATAAAATCCGCTACGGCATAGTCGGTCGGCACCAATTTGTTGCGGATCAAGCATTGCGTCATTGCCTCCGGAAATGGAGTGTTTTCCGGATTCGTTGCCATCTTGCGCCGGAGGGGGTGCAGCCACGTTTCACCGCTCCAGGCTTCGCAGCGCGCCAGGATATCTTCTGCCTCCTGGTTCGTTGCCCCGACTGGCCCATGGGTCTCATAAGTCCCATCGTCTCGGAAGCCCAGGAATTCGACACCGTCCTTCGACAAGCACGAACTCATCCGTGTAGACAGCTCTGCCCACTCCTGGTCATCGATAGTCTGGTCGGCGAGTGTTGATTGTACGAATTCGTTGTCTGAGTCCGTCCATGCGGTACTGAGGTCTACGGCGAACGGGCCAGTGAATTTCGGCATCGCCCCGCTACCCACATTCTCCGCGGGGCCGGATTCGGATGCAGTCGTCGATGTGCACCCCGCGAGAGCGAGGATGCTGGCCAGAATTATTCCGCTAATACGGGCTCTCAAGATTTCTTCTTTCGGGGGGGGGGGGTAAACAACTGCTTCGATACGCCAACAAGAGCTCGGCATGAGCTGCCATAGATCCGTCGATGGAAGTGTATTGGGGTGCCGGAACGTGTGCCCCGGCACCCCATATGCAGTTTAGAAGTTGCGACCACCGTTGTTGTGGTACCACTGGGCCGTGTTGCCCCACGCCGTAGCGGACTGCCGCGCCCGGGCCCACTGCGAGGCTTCTCCGTATGCGCGGACACGGTAATTGTTTCCGTCTACTACGGACGCGCGGTGATAGTAGGAGTTGTGCAGGTAGTGCGAGTAGTTGTATGCCTGCACTCCTTCAACTCCGTAGTACCAGGTGCCGCCTCCGGCCGATTCCGCATTGGCGGCGACCGCGGTACCACCGACCAGGCTTGCCACCAAGGCGGCAACAACTGCTGCTCTAGCTGCGAGCGACTGCTTCTTCATTGATTCCCCCGTTTTGCGATTGCGACTAGGTGCCCGGGGCCTGCAGAAGCGGAACCGCTCACGCGGCACCGACCCCTTGGCCCCCCTAGGGCAGACTTGCAGATTTCTCTAAGCCCGTCTGCGCAACATGGTGCCTATAACGGGGTGAACTTGTCCCTTGCTCGGCCCTGAACGATTGATCCGCCGGCCTCTCGTGGTTCTGGCTCTGTTCACCGCTGCCAGGTGGCGCCTGCTGGGCTGGAGAAAAGAGCTCCAGATCGAGCACGGAGAAGATGCGCACCATGGTCAGAAGAGTGGGGTTCGGGAGCCGTCCGCTCGCGCCGCGTTCGAGGCGCGCGTAGGTGTTGAGTGCTATACCCGCAGCGATGGCGGCATCGAGCTGAGATAGCCCCTTGCGCTCCCTGTTGATCCGTAGGTTGCGGGCTAACCTGCTCATCCAGTGGTGAAAATCCGCAGAGCTCAGGTTCTTCGTCGCGTGGTCTCTTTGACTTGCGTGCGTCGTCACGAGCACTCGTTTCGAACCGGTGCGACACTGACCAGACGACGACTTCGGCTCGAGCGTACCGTTGCTGATCTGAATATCACCCGGTGCGCCTCTGGAATCGACCTAACCGAGATGCCGCGCCGGGTAGCAACGGCTGTGCCCCGCGCGCCGGCGCTACCGAACTGCTGCGCCGAACATCGCTCCGCCCGCTGCTGCGCACGCCGGACATAGTCTTGTGCTCCCTGTGCTGCTTCGTCAGCGCTACAGACCATACGAGCCCCCTTCGTATTTTGTCCATACGACCTTACGACGCTGCGTGCGGCAATCGGAAGAAATCGCCCGCCGTTCACCGAAGCGAACCGAGCGGGAGCATGACCGACATCGTCGCTCAGATGCGCGGCGAGCGAATGTGCCCGTTCATGCTGGCACTCGCGCACACGACCGGTCCGAGTGATGCGGCAAGGAGAAGCCGCCCCGGGCTACTCGCCGTCTCGGGCGGCAAGCCCCTCTTGCCGCCCAATTTCTCGTTCCGCGTTGAGGCGGCGTGCAATGCCCTCGACGAGATTGACATGTGCGCGCAGGGCGGCATCTCGGGGAAGCTTCCACAGCAGCGCCGCGGCCACGGCGGTGGCTGCCGCCTCGATTGCTATACCTGTCCACACAGCGCCGAGGTTGGGGGCGGGCATAGTGCGGCCAAGATCCTGCAATGTCTGAGACGGCGCTGCCGCGTCGAGCGCGTCGCCGACTGTCGTCATGACCAGCCAGGGCGTTGCGATGAACACACCCACCACTCCGGCGACGATGAAGGTGAGTATTGCGATCGCGAGCGCTCCCTCCCAGGTTCGTTGCCTGGGCTGATGGGGGATGCCCAGCTCCGTGTCGCGTCGTTTGTCGCGCCGAAGCTGCAGGCGGTCGTAGATGGCGACGGCGAGCATGAAAACCCCGAGAGCAAGGCCGACGCCGACGACGATTAGGGCTGCAACTGTGGTGGCCGTGTCCTCCTGAAGCGACACCACGACGGGGAGCACCGCAAGCAGAAGCCAGAACCAGCAGGCGATCGCGATGCGCTCTACGCGCTGAAGCGTTCGGAGCCCGCGCGTGCGTAACGCCCGATAGACACCCCACACCGCTAGCGCTGTTGCACCCAGTGCCAGCACGACAAGACTCGCCACTCCGGGTGTCATGACCTCTCCCCAATGGTGTCGCTACTCACTCGCTCAGCATAAAAGGTTGAGCGTCGTCGCCATCAGTGCCCCGTATTCGCTCGGCCACCTCGTGCCCGCGAAGGGAAAGGCAGCCGAACTCAGTGAGGGGCGCGGGGCGTTTTAGGCTTCCGGCTCGATGGGGGCGCTGTCCAATCTGTCCGGATTTGTCGCCCGGAACCACCCCGTGTTTGGTGTAAATTTTTCCGATAACTCTCGGTTTTTGGACTGGGCGGCCGAGCAATACGACTTCGATGAAGGTGTGGCGCTGGACCTGTCCCAGGCTTGCCTCTTTCGCGCGATGCTGGCGCATCCGCAGCAGTTTCCGCCGTACTAGTGGGCGACCGTATCTATACCAAGCTATGAGCTTCTGCACATCGTGCTTTACGGTCCCCTCGGTCGGGGGAAGAATCCTGTACCTCGAGGGGCAACCACAGAGCACGCGCTTGCAGAAAAACTTCCCGACTGGCAATTCGATGCGCCGGATGAGGTCAGTGTTACTAACTCTCTAGCAAACGTCGCTATCCAAGTCTTTGCAGACGTCTTGGTGCAAAAAGCGCGGTCTTCCATCTTCATTCAAGCTCGATCCCGAGAAGAATGGTTGATCTCGTTGGATCCCGAATCGGTTGACTCAGGGTGGGCTTCGAGGCTTGATAGGAGTCTGTTCGATGACGACCACCTGCCGCCTGCGCGACGAACCGCGCCGTGGCACTCGTAATCCACGGTACTTCTGTGCAAAGCGAGTAAGGGCTCGGAATTTCGCATGGTCACGTTTCCCCTGCCACCAGCGCGTTTGCTCGTACTTGGTCAGGAGCTACCCAACAGCCCGAACCCCAACGGCTGACTCGCGACGAAGAGCAAGCGTTGGATCGTGGGGCACCTCGTGCGCTGAACTTCAATTGGGCGTCCGCCGGTGGCGGAACGGCAAACCGATCGCGCTGATCAAGCAACGAGACCTCGGAGCTTTAGCCGTCCCGGGCTAGATCAGTTCGACACGCGGGTGTAAGCCGAGAAGCGTCGGTGCCAAATCCGTTCAGTCGCGGCGCTCGACGTTGAATCGGACGCCGAACGCTTGAAAGGTCAAGAAGGCGCGTCCCAGTCGGACCGTATTGGCCGGTCGCATGGTCTGGCCGGTTTCCGCCGAGTATGCGCTCTGAGTGGCATCGAAGGCTGCGCTAACCTCCCGTTCACGATAGAGGCGCTCACGGTTGAGGTCGGCTTCCGAAGCCGCCTTACGCCCCTGCTGAATGTTGTTGTAGCCAGCCGTGAACTTCTCAAATGCTTGCCCGAACGTGTACAGAGTTCCCGCGAGTACGACTCCCACGGAGATGACGGTGACGAACTCGCTCCCATTTGCACCCGGACGAGGCGATGTTCGGCCGGCTTCCGGCCTTCGAGCCGTGCAGCGCTCTGCGCGGTACTTACGAGTAATGCGACTCCGCCGATCAGCTCGTCGAAGGAGGTAACGCTTAGGTCATCGGGGAGCTTCCCGCGAACCACCAAATGAAAGTCGCGATTGTGAAGCGCGTCGAGGTCGGACATGCCGCCAGCGTAACGATCCGCCCCCACCTTCGGGCTACATGAGCGGGCGTCCGACGACGAGAGCTAGTTGTTCCCGTTTCCGCGTGCCGCAATCCAATCAAGGAGCCGTCGGGTTTCCCAGGAGGGGTTTGAAAGCCATTGCGTAGTCTCCGCAACGACGAAGCGGGCCCCGCAGGGGTCCGCTTCGTCGTTACTGCCGGCTGAGCGGGATGAGAACGTCGTTGGGCCCACGCCGCGCGACTCGTCGACCCGGGTCGTCTCGATCACGCACCGTCGGGACGCCTCCCGCACCCCGCCCCCGGCGAAACGCCCGATCTTCACGGGATTCACAGATCCTGATCCCTAGTATTACTGCGACCTCCGGCCGTGCCGCGGGTCGACGTGCTGCCGGGCCGGTGGCATCCGTCTCGAAAGGACCCGAGTGAGCAA
>Ga0308159_1004547_pt1 | contig 12591 bp, 13 predicted proteins | sample PhyCR1_FD_201040 | JGI IMG/M metagenome (GOLD analysis project Ga0308159, IMG submission 201040) | Phyllosphere microbial communities from UC Gill Tract Community Farm, Albany, California, United States - DLSLC.R1 | ecosystem: Host-associated > Plants > Phyllosphere > Unclassified | place: USA...
CGATGAGCCAAGGCAACATTCTTCTCGACGTCAACGGCATCGAGGTCATCTACAACCACGTGATCCTGGTGCTCAAGGGCGTGTCGCTCACGGTGCCCGAGGGCGGCATCGTGGCGCTGCTGGGCGGCAACGGCGCGGGCAAGACCACCACATTGCGCGCGGTGTCGAACCTGCTGGCCGGCGAGCGCGGCGCGGTGACCAAGGGCAGCATCACGCTGCGCGGCGAGCGCATCGAGGCGCTGACGCCGGCCGACCTGGTCAAGCGCGGGCTGGTGCAGGTGATGGAGGGGCGCCATTGCTTCGCGCACCTGACCATCGAGGAGAACCTGATGACCGGCGCCTACACGCGCAGCGACGGCAAGGCCGCGGTGGCCGAGACGCTGGAGAAGGTCTACGCCTACTTCCCGCGCCTGAAGACGCGCCGCACCAGCCAGGCGGCCTACACCTCGGGCGGCGAGCAGCAGATGTGCGCCATCGGCCGCGCGCTGATGGCCAACCCCAACATGGTGCTGCTCGACGAGCCCTCCATGGGCCTGGCGCCGCAGATCGTGGAGGAAGTGTTCGCGATCGTGAAGGACCTCAACGCCAAGGAGCGCGTGACCTTCCTGCTCGCCGAGCAGAACACCAACATGGCGCTGCGCTTCGCCGACTACGGCTACATCCTGGAGAGTGGCCGCATCGTGATGGACGGGCCGGCGGCGGGCCTGCGCGAGAACGAGGACGTCAAGGAGTTCTACCTCGGCGTCGGCGGCGCGGACCGCAAGAGTTTTCGGGACGTGAAGAGCTACAAGCGGCGCAAGAGGTGGCTGGCATGACGGATTTCTACGATGCACTCGAGACCCGCGACCCCGCCGAGCGGGAACGCGACCTGCTCGCGGCGCTGCCCCGGCAGATCCTGCAGGCGCAGACCGCGGCACCGGCCTTCGCCACCCTCCTTGCCGACGTGAAGCCCTCGGATGTGAGCAGCCGCGCCGCGCTGGCGGCGCTGCCCGTCACGCGCAAGTCCGAACTGCTGGCGCTGCAGAAGGAACGGCGCGCGAGCGACCCCTTCGGCGGCTTCGCGGCCATCGGACGTGGGGCGCGCATGCCGCGGGTGTTCGCCAGCCCCGGCACCCTCTACGAACCGGAGGGCACGGCCCGCGACTACTGGCGCACGGCGCGCGCCCTGTTCGCGGCCGGCTTTCGCGCCGGCGAGCTGATCCACAACAGCTTCAGCTACCACATGACGCCGGCCGGCTCGATCATGGAGACGGGCGCGCATGCGCTCGGCTGCACGGTCTTCGCCGGCGGCACCGGGCAGACCGAGCAGCAGGTCGACGCCATCGCCGAGCTGCGGCCCGACGGCTACGCCGGCACGCCGAGCTTCCTGAAGATCCTGCTGGAGAAAGCGGCCGAGCGCGGCACGCCCTTGCCGTCGATGACCAAGGCGCTGGTCTCGGGCGAGGCCTTCCCGCCCAGCCTGCGCGATGCCATCGCCGCGCTGGGCGTGCAGGGCACCCAGTGCTATGCCACGGCCGACCTGGGGCTGATCGCCTACGAGACCGCGGCGCGCGAGGGCCTGGTGCTCGACGAGGGCGTGATCGTCGAGATCGTGCGGCCCGGCACGGGCGACCCGGTGCCCGAGGGCGAGGTGGGCGAGATCGTCGTCACGACGCTCAACCCCGACTACCCGCTGATCCGCTTCGGCACCGGCGACCTCTCGGCCGTGCTGCCGGGCGCCTGTCCCACGGGCCGCACCAACACGCGCATCAAGGGCTGGATGGGGCGCGCCGACCAGACCGCCAAGGTGCGCGGCATGTTCGTCCATCCCTCGCAGGTGGCCGAGATCGCGCGGCGCTTTCCGGAAGTGCGCAAGGCGCGCCTGGTGGTCGAGGGCGATACGGGCGAGGACCGCATGACGCTGCGGATCGAATGCGACGGGAACGCGCCGGAAGGCCTGGCCGCGCGCGTGGCCGAGGCCATCCGGGACGTGACCAAGCTGCGTGGCGAGGTGACGCTCGGCGCCATCGGCAGCCTGCCCAACGACGGCAAGGTGATCGAGGACGCGCGCAGCTACAAGTAGCGCGGCGCGTCGCCGCGCCTCTTCTTCTTCAGTAATGCGGTGGCAGTTCGTCGCGCAGGCTGCGCGGGCCGCCCGGACCGGCTTCGGGCAACTGCTGCTTCAGCTCGGCCAGCTGGCGCAGCAGGCCGTCGATCTGCTGCTGTTGCCGAAAGACGGTGAGGTTCAGCTGCTCGAGCAGGTCCTCGGTGTAGCTGGCCTTGATCTCGAGCTCGGTGAGGCGGTGGTCGGTCGCTTGGGCGGGGTCCATGCGGCCGATTGTCGCGGCCGCAGGACGCAGGGCGCTCAGCCTGCCGAGACCATGCGGCCGAGCTGGAACACCGAGTTCGGCGCGTTGGGCAGCAGCGGCTTCACCGGGCCGGGCAGGGGCTTCTTCACCGGCTTGGCGGCTTCGGCATGCAGCTGGACGCCGGCGGCCACCTGGTCGTCCACCAGCTTCTGCAGCGACACCGAGTCGAGGAACTCGACCACCCGCTGGCTCAGCGAGGCCCACAGTTCGGGGGCCGCGCAGCGCATGGGGTCGTCGCTCTGGTGGCCGGCGGGCAGCGGGGGCACGCCGGTGGTCTCGAGCGCATCGACGGCGTACAGGATGTCGGCCACGGTGATGTCCTTCGCGGCGCGGGCCAGCGAGTAGCCGCCGCCCGGCCCGCGCGTGGAAGCCACCAGGCCGTGCCGGCGCAGGTTGGTGAACATCTGCTCCAGGTACGACAGCGAAATGCGCTGGCGGCGGCTCAGCACCGCCAGCGACAGCGGCCCCGACTTGCGGTGCAGCGCCACGTCGATCATGGCCACGACGGCCTGGCGGCCCTTGGTACTCAGTCGCATGGGTTCTCCTGTGTCGTTGTCTGCGTGTGGATGGATGGAAGCGGCTCAGGGGGGGGAACAGGCCTTATTCGTCGCGACCGCCACCCAGGCCCAGCAGCATGAGGATGGACTGGAAGACGTTGTAGAGGCTCAGGTACACGCCGAGCGTGGCGCTGATGTAGTTGGTCTCGTAGCCGTCCTTCACGCGCTTGAGGTCGTGAAGGATGAAGGCCGAGAAGATGCCGATGGCCATCACCGAGAGCGTGATCATCAGCGCGCCGGACTGGATGAAGAAGTTGGCGATGCCGGCCACCAGCAGCAGGATGGCGCCGATGAAGAGCCACTTGCCCATGGAAGACAGGTCGCGCTTGATCACCGAGGACAGCGTCGCCATGCCCAGGAACACCGCGCCCGTGCCCGCGAAGGCGGTCATCACCAGGCTGGCGCCGTTGGCCATGCCGAGCACCGTGCCGACCAGGCGCGACAGCATCACGCCCATGAAGAAGGTGAAGGCCAGCAGCACCGGCACGCCGGCGGCGGAGTTCTTGGTCTTCTCGATCGCGAACATGAAGCCGAAGGCGCCGGCCAGGAAGACCACCAGGCCGATGCCCGGCGACATGGCGCGCGCGATGCCGGTCTCCACGCCGATCCAGGCGCCCAGGACGGTCGGGATCATCGACAGCGCGAGCAGCCAGTAGGTGTTGCGCAGCACGCGGTTGCGCTCGGCACTGCTGGAAAGCGTGCCGGAATGATGGAAAGTGGGCAGCGTCTGGTTCATGGAAGTCCTTGACAGACCGTCGACCGGTCCGAGAGTTCCGGCCGAGGCGGCCGGACAAAAGAGAAAGCCTCGGGTTGGAATGTAGGGACGATGACGCTTCGATAAAAGTCGTTTTTTTGGCATCATCCATTCGTCTTTAATTGATCTTCGCCACTGCCTCCCCTGTAGAGCCACCGCGGGTTTCCCCTGATCCGCGGGCGAGCGGGGTTCCGGCCTACATGGCGGCGGCACCATGAACTACAAGCACCTGCACTACTTCTGGGCGGCCGCCAAGGCGGGCGGCATCGTGCGCGCGGGCGAGCAGCTGCACATCACCCCGCAGACCCTGTCCGCGCAGATCAAGCTGCTGGAGGAATCGCTGGGCTGCCAGCTCTTCCGCAAGACCGGCCGCAACGTGGAGCTCACCACCGAGGGCCGCACGGCCCTGGTCTACGCCGACCAGATCTTCGCGCTCGGCGCCGAGCTGGAGGCTGCCGTGGGCAGCAAGCGCGGGGAGGCGCGCACGCTCAATTTCCGCGTCGGCATCGCCGATGCGGTGCCCAAGGCCATCGCCTACCGGCTGCTGGAGCCCGCGCTGGGCATCGAGGAGCAGGTGCACCTGATCTGCCACGAGGGGCACTTCCGCGACCTGCTGGGCCAGCTGTCGGTGCACCGGCTCGACCTGGTGATCGCCAACGAGCCGATGGGCCGGCAGACCAGCGTCAAGGCCTTCAACCACCCGCTGGGCACCACGGGCATGGCCTTCTTCGCCGCGCCGGTGCTGCGGCGGGAGCTGCAGGGCAGCTTTCCCGCCTGCCTGGACGGCATGCCGATGCTGATGCAGGGTTCGGCCTCGGCGATGCGCCAGCGGCTGGACGTCTGGCTGGCCGAGCAGAGCCTGCGGCCGCAGCTGATCGGCGAGTTCGACGACGCGGCGCTGCTCAAGGCCTTCGGCGGCGAGGGCCGGGGCGTGTTCATGTCGCCCGCGGTGCTGGAGGACGAGACCTGCTCGCAGTACGGCGTGGAGGTGATCGGCCGCGCGCCGGAGCTCGAGGAGGAATTCTTCGCCATTTCCGTCGAGCGGCGCATCACCCACCCCTGCGTGGCGGCCATCACGCGCGCGGCGCGCGGGCACTTCCTGCGGGGCGGCTGAGGCGACGCGTCAGTAGCCGCTGTCGATCAGGCGCGCGCGCAGTGCCTGCAGCGACTTGCGCACGCGCGTGATCTCGGCCGGCGAGCAGACCGAAAGAACGTCCTCGGTCAGCGCATCCACCGCCGCCTCGGCTTTCTCGTAGACCCTGCGCCCCTTCGGGGCCAGGCGCACCACCACGGAGCGCCCGTCCTGGTCGGAGCCGGTGCGCTCGACCCAGCCGCGCTCCTCCATGCTGTGCAGCATGCGGGTGAGGCGGGTGCGCTCGTAGGCGGTCCATTGGGCCAGCTCCTGCATCGTGAGCGGCCCCTTGCGCAGCAGCGTGCCCAGCGTGCGCCACTCGGTGTTGAGCAGGCCCAGCGGGCGCAGCGCGTCGCCGATGGCGCGGTCGCGCCGGTACACCACCTGGGTGCACAGAAAAAAGATGTGGTCTTCCAGTTCCATCGCGGCCCCTCCTGCCTCCAAATATGCCGACCGTCCCTGCGCCGCAAGCGCCATGCCATGGCGCCTCCCGATGCGTGCATTTTCACGTACAGGCATGCTCCTTGCAACGCGATTCTCCGACGACGTGACGAGCCCAGGGTTCGTGCACGGCGGCGGCTGCCCGTGCCGCCCCGCGCACGACGATCGCCCCGCAGCGACGGCGCCACAACCCTTCTTGTGGAGAACCTGCGCATGAACGACACCGCTGCCTTCCTCGCCGCGCTGGGCGACGTCCCGGCCATTGCCGACCCCGACATCGTCCGTCGCAAGAGCCGCGACATGACGGCCAACTTCAGCCCCGTGATGAAGGACGACGCGCTCGGCCACGTCGCCGACCTGATCGTGCAGCCGCGCGACAAGGCCGACGTGCTGCGCATCGCCTCGGCCGCGGCACGCACCCGCATGCCGCTGGTGATGCGCGGCGCCGGCACCTGCAATTTCGGCCAGGGCATTCCGCTGGCCGGCGGCGCGATGGTCGACATGACGGGCCTGGACCGGGTGCTGCGCACCGGCGCCGGCCGCGTGCGCGCCGAGGCCGGCGCCCGGCTCGCGGCCATCGACGAGGCCACGCGGCCCACCGGCTGGGAGCTGCGCATCCACTCGTCACCAAGAAGGTCGCCACGCTGGGCGGCTTCGTCGGCGGCGGGCACGCGGGCGTGGGCAGCTGCGCCTGGGGCATCCTGCGCGACCGCGGCAACATCCTCGGCCTGGAGGTGGTGAGCGTGGAGGAGGAACCGCGCACCGTCGAGCTCACCGGCGACCGGGTGAACCTGGTGCACCACGCCTACGGCAGCAACGGCATCATCACCGAGCTGGAGATGCCCCTGGCACCGGCCTGGGACTGGCGCGAGGCGATCGTCGTGTTTCCCGAGTTCATGACCTCGGTCGAGTTCGCGCATGCGCTGGCGACGGCCGACGGCATCGAGAAGAAGCTGGTCTCGGTGATCGGCGGGCCCATCTGGCGCATGATGCGCGTGCTGCGCCCCTATGGCCGAGAAGGCACCGAGGGCATGGTGCTGGCGATGGTGGCCGAGCCCTTCCTCGAATCCTTCCACGCGCTGGTGCGCGAATTCGGCGGCACCGTGACCTGCGAGGCGCCCGAGGGCCGCGGCCCCTACCGCATCCCGCTGTACGAGATGTCCTGGGGCCACACGCGCATGCACGTGAACCGGGAGCATCCCGAGATCGTCAGCAACGTCGGCCTGTACCTCGACCCCGACCTGGTGGGTGCCATCCGCCGCAGCCACCGGCGCTTCGCGCACCTGTCGGGCATGCACTTCGAGGCCAAGCGCTTCGACGGGCGGCTGAGCTTCCAGGGCTCGCCCTTCTTCCGCTACGAGGGCGACGCGCACCTGGCCGAGGTCATGCGCGGCATGGCCGAGGACGGCGCCATGGTCGCCAACAACCACACCTTCCTGGTCAAGGAAGGCGGCATGAAGTCCGTCGACGGCGAGGACGCCGCCTTCAAGCACGCGATGGACCCGCACGGCCTCATGAACCCCGGCAAGCTGCGCTTCGACGCCGCGGCGCCGAAGGAGAGCACGGGCGGCGACCTGCCCAGCGCCGGCTGGCGCTTCCGCGATGCCGGCACCCGCGAAACCACCGAAGCCACCGCCTGACCCGGCAGCGAAAGGACCCCACCATGACCGACGTCTCCGCGCCCCGCACCCCCGCTTTCACGCGCCGCAAGGCCATCGCCGCCCTCGGCGGTGCCGCTGTCGTGTCGCACCTGCCCACCTTCCTGCCGCGTGCCACGGCGCAGGGCCTGACCAAGGTCAGCGTGCAGACCGGCTGGCTGGCCCAGGCCGAGCACGGCGGCCTGTACCAGGCCCTGGCCACCGGCATCTACAAGGAACATGGCCTGGACGTGGAGATCCGCCCCGGCGGCCCGCAGGTGAACGTGGTGCAGCTCTTCCTGGCCGGCACCTGCGACTTCGCCGATGCCGACAGCTTCCGCGCCTTCGCCTTCGCGCAGGACAAGCTGCCCGCGGTGGCGGTGGCCTCGTTCTTCCAGAAGGACCCGCGCGTGCTCATGTCGCACCCCGGCACCGGCAACGACACGCTGGCCGCCCTCAAGGGCAAGCCGCTGATGGTCGCCACCACCGGGCGGCAGACCTACTGGCTGTGGCTCAAGGCCAAGTACGGCATGACCGACGACCAGCTGCGCCCCTACGCGTTCAGCCTCGCGCCCTGGCTGGTGGACAAGCAGGTCACGGTGCAGGGCTACCTCACCAGCGAGCCCTTCAACGCCCGCAAGGCGGGCGTCGATCCCGTGGTGCACCTGCTGGCCGACCAGGGCTTCGACAACTATGCCAACGTGACCATCGCCAGCCCCAAGCTGGTGAAGGACAAGCCCGAGCTGGTGCAGCACTTCGTCGACGCCACGGCCAAGGGCTGGTCGACCTACCTGAACGGCGATGCCTCGGCGGCCAACGCCATGATCCAGAAGCACAACCCGCAGATGGCCAGCGACACCATCGCCTACGCGATCGACGCGATGAAGAAGTACAACATCGTCGAGACCGCCGAGACCAAGGCCAAGGGCATCGGCACCATGAGCGAGGCGCGCTGGAAGAGCTTCTACGATGCGATGGTGGCCGCCGGCGCGCAGGCGCCCGGCCTGGACGTGAAGCAGGTGTACACCCTGCAGTTCCTGGGCCGCAAGACGGCCTGAGACCCACTGAGCCCATTGCCGATGACCCACGCCTTCTTCACTCCGCCTGACACCGGCTCCTACGTCTTGCGCAACGCCCGCGCGCCGCGCTGCCTGGTCGACGCCGCCGACGCCGGGCCGCTGGCACCCGCGGGCGACGGCGACCTGGTGGCCGTCGACCTGCAGGTGGCCGACGGCCGCGTCGCCGCCATCGCGCCAGGCGGCAGTTTCGCGGCCGACCGAGGGCCCGACCTCGACGCGTCGCTGGTCCTGCCCGGCTTCGTCGACGTGCACACGCACCTCGACAAGGGCCACATCTGGCCGCGCCAGCCCAACGCCACCGGCGACGGCGCCGGTGCCGCGGCCGCCACGCAGCGCGACCGCACCGCGAACTGGCATGCCGAGGACGTGCGCCGGCGCATGGACTTCGCGCTGCGCACCGCCTACGCCAAGGGCGTGGTGGCGATCCGCACGCACCTCGACTCGCTGGCGCCGCAGGCGTCGATCTCGTTCCCCGTGTTCCGCGAGATGCGCGCGCAGTGGGCCGGGCGCATCGACCTGCAGGTGTCGTCCATCGCGCCGCTGGACATCTTCCTGGGCGACGAGGGCGTGCGGCTGGCCGACATCGTGGCCGAGAGCGGCGGCAACCTCGGCTGCGTGACCAAGTCGCAGCGCTTCCCCGGCGACCCGATGCCGCCCGACCTGGACGACGCGCTGGCGCGGGTGTTCCATCTCGCCACCGAGCGCGGGCTGGACGTCGACCTGCACGTGGACGAGTCGACCGACCCGCGGGCGCGCTCGCTGATCCGCGTCGCGCGCACCGCCATCGCGCAGCAGTTCAAGGGGCGCATCCTCTGCGGCCACTGCACCTCGCTGGCACTGCAGACCGACGAGTTCATCGAGGAGACGATCGCCGCCTGCCGCGAGGCCGGCATCGCGATCGTGAGCCTGCCCACCGTCAACATGTACCTGCAGGACCGCAGCACCGACGCCACGCGCACGCCGCGCTGGCGCGGCGTGACGGTGCTGCACGAGCTGAAGGCGCGCGGCGTGCAGGTGGCCGTGGCCGGCGACAACTGCCGCGACCCGTTCTACGCCTACGGCGACCACGACATGCTGGACACCTACACCCAGGCGGTGAAGATCCTGCACCTGGACCACCCCTTCGGCGACTGGATCCGCGCGGCGAGCGCCACGCCCGCCGCCATCATGGGCCTGCCCGATCGCGGCATGCTGCGCGCCGGTGCGCCGGCCGACCTGATGGTGCTGCGCGCCCGCAGCTACTCGGAGATGCTGGCGCGCCACCAGTTCGACCGCACCGTGCTGCGCGCCGGCCGCGCCATCGACACGACGCTGCCCGACTACCGCGAGCTGGACGACCTGGTGTCTGGACGCTGAGCGCCCCGGCGCGTCGAGCCGGGCGGGGCGCCAGCGCCGGCCGGGGTCTCACGGCGCGTCAGATCGCCTTCCCGCTCAGCCGCGGGCCAGCGGGTTGGGCGTCGGCTCGGCCACCTTGCGCAGCAGGTTGCGGTCGGTGTGGTGGAAGGGCTCGGCCTGCCCGAGGATCTGCATCACCGTGTCTTCCTCGTAGCCCCAGGTGCCGTCGTCGTGGATGGTCACGGTGATGCGGAACTCGGTGGTGCGAAAGGCCTCGTGCAGGAAGGGCGCCGAGCAGATGCCGTAGGTGTCGGCGCCCTGCGTCGCCACCACCTCGAAGCGCTTCGCATCCGGCGCGGCCACGCCGGCCGCCATCGCGATCTGCGCGCGCGGAATCGTCAAGGTGTGGATCACCGTCGAGGTGGCCGGCTCCCAGAGCCAGAAGCCGACCTGCTCGTGGTAGGTCTTGACCTGGTCGGGCTTGGTGATGTGGGTGTGGTAGCGCAGGCCGTAGAGCAGTTGCGGGCCGTTGGTGGTCGGGTCGATCGGCTGCAGCTCGATGCGTTCGACGTAGGCCTGCTTCTTCGGCCCTTCGGCCTTGGGCTTCACGTCCAGGCCGCGCTCGCCCTGCCAGATGCCGGCCATGCCGGTGAGCGGACCGAGGTGGGCCAGCGTGTTGTAGTCGACGTCGTGCGGCTCGGTGTAGATGTCGCGCGTGGGGGCGGGGCTGCTGCTCATGGTGGTGCATCGGAGTGTCGGCGCCGGCAATGTAGCGCGCACCGTGCCAGCCCGGGGCACCGCGCCCCCACGGATCAGATCGCCGCCACGCTCCCCGTCACCGGCAGCACGATGCCGGTGATGTAGCCCGCGCACACCGGCGAGGCCAGGAACACGTAGGCCGGCGACAGCTCCTCGGGCTGCGCCACGCGCTTGAAGTCGGTTTCCTTGCCGAATTGGCGCACGTCGGCGGGCTTCTTGTCGGCCGGGTTCAGCGGCGTCCACACCGGCCCGGGCGCCACCGCGTTGACGCGGATGCCGCGGTCGATCACGTTCAGCGCCAGCGCCTTGGTGAAGGCGTGGATCGCGCCCTTGGTCGCCGAGTAGTCGATCAGGTTCTTGCTGCCCTGCAGCCCGGTGCGCGAGCCCGTGTTGATGATCGACGCGCCGGACTGCATGTGCGGCAGCGCCGCGCGCGCCATGCGCAGGTAGCCGCCGATGTTGGTCTGCAGCGTGAGGTCGATGCGCTCGTCGTCGATGTCCTCCAGCCGGTCGGCATGCAGCTGGAAGGCTGCGTTGTTGACGAGGATGTCGAGCCGGCCGAAGGCCTTCACCGTCTGCTGCACGGCCTTCTCGCAGAAGGCGCGCTTGCGCACGTCGCCCTTGATGAGCAGGCAGCGCCGGCCTTCGGCCTCGACGTGCGCGCGGGTCTCCTCCGCGTCGGCCGTTTCGCTCAAGTAGACGATCGCCACGTCGGCGCCCTCGCGCGCGAACAGCACCGCCACGGCGCGGCCGATGCCGGAGTCGCCCCCGGTGACGATGGCGGCCATGCCGGCCAGCTTGCCGCTGCCGACGTAGCCCGGCGCCGTGAAGCGCGGGCGCAGGCTCATGTCCTTCTCGCGCCCGGGCTTGGCGAGCTGCTGGCCCGGCAGCGTCTCGGGCTGGCGCCGGGCCGACGCCTGCACGGCACCGCCGGCGGCCGGCGCCTTCGGAGCCTGCGCCTCGCGCGACTTCTGGCGGCGCTGGGCAGCGCGGTGGCGCTCGGGCAGCGAGCCGGTGGTCTTGCGGGAGGAAGAAGGGGGGGTCTTGGCCATGTCAAATCCTGGGCTTGCGTGAGGGAATGCAGCGCCTTTGCAACAGGCTTGGCGGCCTGGGCTGCGTCGTGTGCCTGCACTGTGCGTTCTCGAGTGAGCGGGGACTGTCGTCCGGCACCGCATGGCGGGCGACGGGCAGACCGACGATCGATGCCTGTGCGCCGCTGGCAGAAGGCCTCTCAGGGCAATCCGCTATGGGTCAGCGCCCTGTCAGCCGATAAGATCGCGCACCCTTTTTGGCCGCCGGCTGTTCCGGTGCCAGAGGCATCCCCTCGAGGCCGGGCCGCGACCCGCGGCGGGCCGGGGGCCTTTCACCACGACCTGCATTAGCGGAGAGACCATGAAGAAACTGTTCGCCCTCGCGGCGATCGCCGTTGCCGCCACCGGCGTCCATGCCCAGGATTTCCCGGCGGGCAAGCCCGTCACCCTGGTGGTGCCCTTCGCCGCCGGCGGCCCGACCGACAAGGTCGCGCGCGACCTGGCCGAGGCGCTGCAGAAGCCCCTGGGCACCACCGTGATCGTCGACAACACCGCCGGCGCCGGCAGCACGATCGGCAACGCCAAGGTCGCCCGCGCCAGGAACGACGGCTACACGCTGCTGCTCACGCACGTGGGCATGGCCACCACGCCGGTGCTCTACCGCAAGCTGCCCTACAACTGGGAAACCGACTTCGAGTACCTGGGCATGATCAACGACGTGCCCATGACGCTCATCGGCAAGCCGCAGCTGGAGGCGAAGAACTTCAAGGAACTGCGCGACTGGATCAGCAAGGCGGGCGGCAAGGTGAATCTGGGCAACGCCGGCATCGGCTCCGCGTCGCACCTGTGCGGGCTGCTCTTCCAGAGCGAACTGAAGGCCGAGATGACCACCGTGCCCTACAAGGGCACCGCGCCGGCCATCGCCGACCTGATGGGCGGCCAGATCGACCTGCTGTGCGACCAGACCACCAACACCACCAGCCAGATCGAGGCCGGCAAGGTGAAGGCCTACGGCGTGACCACGGCCAAGCGCCTGACCACGCCCGCGCTGAAGAACATCCCGACGCTGGACGAATCGGGCCTGAAGAACTTCCAGGTCACGATCTGGCACGGCCTGTACGCCCCCAAGGGCACGCCGGCGCCGGTGCTCAAGAAGATCAACGACGCACTCAAGACGGCGCTGAAGGACCCGGACTTCATCAAGCGTGAAGAGGCGCTGGGCGCGGTGGTGATCAACGACAAGCGCGTCGAGCCGGCCGAGCACAAGAAGTTCGTGCAGGCCGAGGTGGCGCGCTTCGGGCCGGTGATCAAGGCGGCGGGGGTGTACGCCGACTGAGTTTTTCGCTCGGTTTCTGTTGCGCGGACCGTTGCCTCTTTTGGGGGGCAACGGTCTTTTTTTTGGAGTGGGTTTTTGGTTGATGTTGTTGTTGGATTGAAGGCAGGGGCCGGGATGTGCGCCCGGCGGCGCAGTCACTTTCTCTTGTCTCGCCAAGAGAAAGTAACCAAAGAGAAGGCGAC
>Ga0308159_1004552_pt1 | contig 12569 bp, 13 predicted proteins | sample PhyCR1_FD_201040 | JGI IMG/M metagenome (GOLD analysis project Ga0308159, IMG submission 201040) | Phyllosphere microbial communities from UC Gill Tract Community Farm, Albany, California, United States - DLSLC.R1 | ecosystem: Host-associated > Plants > Phyllosphere > Unclassified | place: USA...
TCTTCTTCTACCGGGACGGGCCGCGCATGGCCTCGGTGGTCGAATCGCTGGTGATGCGCATCGCCGGGCCGCAGGGCCGCCGGCTGGTGCAGCTGACCGCCGCCGTCACCACCGGCGTCGTCTACGGGCTGCTGGGCACCGCCGTGGCGCAGGGCGCGCTGACGGCGCTGGGGCTGTGGATTTCCGGTGTGCCGCAGCCGGTGCTGTTCGGCATCATCGCCGGCATCATCTCCATCCTGCCGGTGGGCGCGCCGGTGGTGTGGCTGCCGGCCGCCATCTGGCTGTTCGCGCAGGGCGAGACCTTCTGGGGCATTTTCCTGCTGATCTACGGCGCCGCCGGCATCAGCAGCGTCGACAACGTCATCCGCCCCTGGCTGATCAGCCGTGGCGCCGACCTGCCGTTGCTGCTGACCATCCTGGGCGCGCTGGGCGGCGTCTTCGCCTTCGGCTTCCTAGGGCTGTTCCTGGGGCCGGTGCTGCTGGCCGTCGGCTTCACCCTGTTGCGGGACTGGGCTGAAGAGGAGCCCTGAGCCGCCGCTGGGCCGGGGGAGCGCTGTCCCCCGGCTATGGCTTTAGCGACCGACGGCGTAGCCCTGCATGCCGCGCGGGTTGGCACCGGCGAACATCTGCCCATCCGCTTCCAACCGCGCGGCGGAGAGACGGCCTTCGGACCAATCGCCGCCCAGCTCCGCCTGGTGGCCACGCGCCAACAGCGCATCCAGCACCGCCTGGCCCAGCCGGCCTTCCAGCACCGCCTTGCCCGGACGCGCGACGCGCGGCCAGAAGGAGGACGGCCAGTGCTCGCTATGGAAGGCGGGCGCGTCGATGGCCTGCTGGATGTTCAGCCCGTGATCAAGTATGCGGGCCAGCATGATGGGCTGCCACTGGTCCTGCTGCTCGCCGCCCGGCGTGCCGAAGGACATCCACGCCTTGCCGTCCCGCAGCGCCATGCCGGGGGAGAGAGTGGTGCGCGGCCGCTTGCCCGGCTTCAGGCCGTTGGGCAACGACTCGTCCAGCCAGAACATCTGCCCCCGTGTACCGAGCGCGAAGCCCAGCTCCGGAATGGCCGGCGAGGATTGCAGCCAGCCGCCAGACGGCGTGGCGGAAACCATGTTGCCCCAGCGGTCGATGACATCGACATGGCAGGTATCCGCACCGGAGACGCCGAGGCGGGAGACGGTGGGCTCGCCCGCGCCGGCGGCACCCAGCATGGAAAGGCGGGATTCCGCCGCATGGTCCACCCAGGGGGTACGGCCATCGATGCTGCCGGGGCGCAGCTCCATCGAGGCCTGTTTGCCGATCAGTTTGCGGCGCTCGGCGTTGTAGGATTCGGACAGCAATTGCTGCATCGGCACATCGACGAAATCCGGGTCGCCATAGAAGGCTTCCCGGTCCGCGAAGGCCAGCTTCATCGCTTCGAGGACGGTGTGGACGAACTCGTCGCCATTCGTATCCATCGCGCCGACATCGAAGCCGTTGAGCAGCGCCATGGTCTGCAGCATCGCCGGGCCCTGGCTCCACGGGCCGCATTTCAGCAGCGTGGTACCGCGGTAGTCATAGGCCAGCGGCGTCTCCACCGGGGCGCGCCAACGCGCCATGTCCTCGCCCGTCAGCACGCCGCGATGGTGGCGGCCAGAAGCGTCCAGCACATCCGTATCCCGGCAGAAGCGGTCGATCGCCTCGGCGACGAAGCCCTCGTACCAGGTGCGGCGCGCGGCATCGATTTGCGCCACGCGGTCCCCGCCGGCTGCGGCGGCTTCCTTCAGGACGCGCACATAGGTGGCGCCCAGCGCCGGGTTGGCCCAAAGCTTGCCGGGCTTCGGCCCGCCATCGCGCAGCCACACGGCAGCGGAGGAAGTCCACTCGCTCTCGAACAGCGGCTTCACGGTCTGGATGGTGGCGCAGATGCGCGGCACGTAGTGGATGCCACGCTGGGCGTAGCCGATGGCGAATTCCAGCACGTCCGCCAACGTCCAGGTGCCCCAGTCCCGCAACATGGTGGCCCAGGCATCGAAGGCACCGGGAACCATGGCGGCCAGTAGGCCGGTGCCGGGGATCAGGTCCAGCCCCAGCTCGCCCTTCACCTTCGCCACGCTCAGCCCGGCAGGGGCGACGCCCTGGCCACAGATGACGTGCTGGGTGCCGGCCTTGGCGTGGTGGATGATGATCGGGCAATCGCCCAGCGGGCCGTTCAGATGTGGCTCGGCCACCTGCAGGGTGAAGCCGGCGGCGGCGGCGGCGTCGAAGGCATTGCCGCCGCGCTCCAGCACCGCCATCGCCACCTGGCTGGCAATCCAATGCGTGCTGCCGACGACGCCGAATGTGCCGGCGATTTCAGGGCGAGTTGTGAACATTTGGTTGCTCCCGGGGAGGGGGCGGCCAAAAACGCGCCCCGGCTGCTTGCGTCCTTCCCTCTGCGCGCGGAAAAGCAGCGGGTCAATCGGAGGGACGTCATGTCGGGCTGGCTGGTGACGGTGGTGGGGCCTTCGGGCGCTGGCAAGGACACGCTGCTGGGCGTGGCGCGCGCGGCCCTGGCGGAGGACCCGCGCTTCGTCTTCGCCCGCCGCGTCATCACCCGCCCGGCAGAGGTGCTCGCCCATGCCGGCGCCGAGGACCACCTGCCGCTGAGCGAAGCCGAATTCGGCATCGCGCGGGATGCCGGCGCCTTCACGCTGCATTGGCAGGCGCATGGCCTGCACTACGGAGTTCCCAACAGCATTCAGGCGGACCTGCTGGCCGGGCGCGTCGTCATCGCCAATCTCTCGCGCTCCGTCCTGGCGGAAGCGCATGGGCGGTTCCGCCTGCGCGTCATCAACGTGACGGCGCCGCCGACGGTGCTGGCGGCACGGCTGGCCGGGCGCGGGCGGGAAACGGCAGAAGAGATTACCGCCCGCCTAGCCCGCACGGCGCCGCTGCCGGCGGGGCTGGACGTGGTGGAAGTGGTGAACGACTCCACGCCGGAGGAAGGCGCGGCCCGCCTGTTGGCCGCGCTGCGGGGCGTGGCGGGCTAGGCACCCGCCACGGGCTGCTTTTACGGGTGCAGCTCGGTATTCGGCGTGTTGCCCTCGGTCTGGTCGATGACCAGGAGGCGGACGGTCTCGGTGCCGATCGTCTCGCCGAAATGCCAGTGGTCCAGCATCTCCACCACGACGTCGCCGGGCTTGTAGGTCCAGTCGTGTCCCTCGGGCGTCGCGACGCGCAACTCGCCGGCCAGCACGTAGGCGATGCGCTGCTGCGGGTGCCGGTGCACGGGCAGGCGGGCGCCGGGCGGAATTTCGTAGGTGGTCACGACCAGCGTGCCGTTCTGGTGCGGGAAGCGCAGCGGCTGGCCGAGCGCCGTGGTGCTGCTGCGATAGATCTCGCGCACCACCGGCTTGGCCGGCTGGGCCTCCGCCTGCACCGGCGGTTGGACGCACGCGGCCAGGGGCAACAGGGCGAGGGCGGGCAGCACCGCCAGCAGCCGTGGGAATCGCATGGTTCTTGGGTCTCCTCCGGCCCGCCGGATGGCTGCCAAGCCTTTGCTGTCACCAATTTCGTTGCGTGGATAGACGGAATTCTTGCACTGGGCGCAAACGCAGGGCGCGGCCGTCGGTCGCCCAACGGCCGCGCCGGGCCTCAGCCGGTCAGCGGAAGCCGCTCCGCCACCAGGAAGGGCGCGCCGCGCTGCGGCTGGGTGAACAAGCACAATTCCCGCACGATGCGCGGCCGGGCGGCGGCTCCGCCGACAGCGGCCTCGGCGGCGGGCAGCACGATGGCCTTCTCCTCCGCCGTCAGGCGGCGGGAGAGGGTGAGGTGGAAGAACCATTCCTCGAACACATAGGGGTAGCCCCAGCGCGCCAGGAACCCCCGCTGCCGCTCGTTCATCCGGTCCGGGTTGCGGCGGGCGATCTCGGCCTCGGTCGGCGGGGCGCGGTGGGCGTCCAGCGCCCGGACGCAGTCATCGGCGAAGGCCTGCAAGGCGGGGCAGGGCTCGCTTTCGGTCAACGCCAGGAAGCCGCGCAGGTCGGTCACGCGCAGCGGCGGCAAGGCGAAGGGCGCGGTGCGGGCGGCCAGTTGCGCCGCTGCCTCCCGCGCCGCGGCGTAGGAGGTGGCGAGGTGGAAGGGCGGCTTCAGCGTCGCGTGGAAGCCGTAATTGCCGGCCTCGGCGGTGATCTCCGCGATGTCCACGCCCGGCAGGGGGGATTGGGAGTAGGTCGCCCCCGTCTCCGTATCCCGCCCCAGCCAGCGGGAGGCCGCCGCGTGCAGCGGGTCTCCCACTTCCGGTGCCCAGTAAAGGGCGACGCGGGCGCTCACGCCACCCGCTCTCCGGCCCGCCAGACGCTGCGCACCACCGGCATGTGGCCCAACGGCCGGATGCGGACGAGATCCGCGCGGCGCCCGGCTTCGATGCGGCCGCGATCCGCCATCTTCAACATGCGCGCGGGCGCATCGGTGATGGTGGCGACGGCGGCGGCCAGGGAGATCTCGGTCTCCGCCGCCGCGCGCCACACCGCCTCGATCATCGCGGGGGGCACGTAGTCGCTGGCAAAGACGTCCACCAGGCCCTTGCGGACCAGATCGACCGCCGCGACGTTGCCGGAATGGCTGCCGCCGCGCACCAGGTTGGGCGCGCCGGCGATGATCTGCATACCGTGCCGCCGTGCTGCTTCCGCCGCCAGCATGGAGACAGGGAATTCCGAGATCATGATGCCGTCGGCTTCATTCTCGGCAATCTCGTCCTCCCGCCAATCGTCGTGGCTGGCCAGCGGCAGGTTACGATAGGCGATGCGCTCCAGCAGCGCGCGGCGCTGCGGGCCGCGCAGGCGCTCCCGCTGCGTCAGCAGCTTGTCGATGCGCTTCTCCACTTCCTGCATCGGCATGGAGCGGGCGCGCATGTTGCGATAGCGCTCGATATCCGCGTACTGGCCGACGCCGGGAGAGTGGTCCATCAGGCTGACCATGCGCACGGCCGGGTGGTCCGCCGCCGTTTCCAGCAGCGGCATCAGGTCGGCGGCCGGCAGCTCGCAACGCAGGTGCAGGAAGTGCTCGCTCTTCAGCAGCCCGGTGGCGGTGAGGAAATCGAGGTCCTTCACGCCGTTCAGGAACGTCTCGGTCCGCTCCGCATCGAAGCCGAGATCGCCTAGGCACAGCGCATCCAGCACCGTCGTCACGCCCGCCGCCGCCGTCTGCGCATCGTGCGAGAGGAAGGCGGAGCGGGAGGGCCAGCGCGCCGTGGCGCGGGGCTGCACCTGACGCTCCAGATTGTCGGTATGGACGTCGATGACGCCGGGGATCAGGTGGTCCCCATCCAGGTCGATGGCGCCGGGGGCATGGCTGCGGCCCGGCTGCATCTCGGCGATCTTCCCATCGCGCAGCACCAGCGTGCCGGGCTCGATGGAGGCAGGGAGGACCAGCAGGGCGTTGGTCAGAATCATCTCGGTGGTCATGCGGCGTCCTGGATGGGCAAAACTTCGAAAAGCCGGTCCGCCACCCGGTCGCGCACTTCCACGTCGTGGAAGATGCCGATGATGGCGGTGCCGGCGGCCTTCGCCTCGGCGATCAGGGCGATCACCACCTCGCGGTTGGCAGCGTCGAGGCTCGCGGTCGGTTCGTCCAGCAAGAGAATGGGGTAGCCGGGTGCGAAGCCGCGGGCAAGGTTCACCCGCTGCTGCTCGCCGCCGGAGAAGGTGGCGGGGGGCAGGTGATGCAGACGGGGCGGCAGGTTGAGGCGGAGCAACAGCTCCTCCGCCCGGGCACGGGCGGCATCCGGCGCGGCACCGCGGGCGATCAGCGGCTCGGCCACGATATCCAGCGCGCCGATGCGGGGAATGACGCGGAGGAACTGCGAGACGTAGCCCAGGGTCTGGCGACGGATCTCGCGCATCGCGCGGGCGTCGGCGGCGGTCAGCTCCACATCCTGGCCGTCGTGGCGGATATGGATGCGGCCTTCTTCGGCGCCGTAATTGCCGTAGAGGCAGCGCATCAGCGTCGATTTGCCGGCGCCGGAAGGGCCGGCCAGCGCCACGCACTCGCCCGGCGCCACGGCGAAATCGACATGCTCCAGCACCGGGATGCGGACGCTGCCTTGCAGGTGCAGGCAGAAACTCTTGCCCAGGCCTGCGGTCCAGAGAGATGCGCTCATGCCGCCAGCACCGATGCGACCAGGAGTTGCGTGTAGGGATGCTGCGGGTCGTCCAGCACCCGGTCGGTCAGCCCGTGCTCCACCACCTGGCCATGGCGCATGACCATGATGCGGTGGGCCAGCAGGCGGGCGGCGGCGATGTCGTGCGTCACCAGCAGCACGGCGATGCCAAGATCGGCCACCAGCGCGCGGATGAGGTCCAGCAACCGCGCCTGCACGGAGACGTCCAGCCCACCGGTCGGCTCGTCCATGAAGACCAGCCGGGGGCGCGTCACCAGCGTGCGGGCGATCTGCAACCGCTGCTGCATGCCGCCGGAGAAGGTGCGGGGCAGGTGGTCGATGCGGGCGGGGTCGATTTCCACCCGTTGCAGCCACTCGGTCGCCTCGCCCCGGATGTTGCCGTAGTGGCGGGAGCCGATGGCCATCAGCCGCTCGCCCACATTGCCGCCGGCGGAAACGCCCATCCGCAGCCCATCACGGGCGTGCTGATGCACGAAGCCCCAGTCGGTGCGCATCAGGCGGCGCAGCGCCGCTTCGCCCATGTCATGCACTGGGTGGGCGGTGCCGTCCGGCGCGCGGTAGGTGACCTCGCCCGCATCCGGGCGCATCTGGCCGGCCAACACCCGCAACAGGGTGGACTTGCCCGAGCCGGATTCACCGACGATGGCGACGACCTCGCCGGCGTGGATATCGATCGCCACGTCATCCAGCGCCTTCACGGCACCGAAGGAGAGGCGGAGGCCGGAGGCCTCAAGCAATGCCTCGCTCATGCCGCTTCGCCTTTCGCGTTCTCGGTACGCAGGTCTTCCTGGCGCGTCTCGCAGTAATCGGTGTCCGAGCAGACGAACATCCGGCCGCCGCGATCGTCCGTGACCACTTCATCGAGGTAGGAGCTGCGCGAACCACACAGCTCACAGCTTGCGTTGGCGCGATGCGGGCGGAAGGGATGATCCTCGAAATCCAGGCTGCGGACTTCCGTATAGGGCGGCACGGCGTAGATGCGTTTCTCGCGCCCCGCGCCGAACAATTGCAGCGCCGGCATCCGGTCCATCTTCGGGTTGTCGAATGCCGGGATGGGCGAGGGCGACATCAGGTAGCGCCCATCCACCATCACCGGATAGCTGTAGGAGGTGGCGATGTGCCCGTGCCGGGCAATGTCCTCATACAGCTTCACATGCATCAGGCCATAATCAGCCAGGGCGTGCATGCGCTTCGTCTCGGCCAGGCGCGGCTCCAGGCGGAACAGCGGCTCCGGCATCGGCACCTGGTAGACGAGGATCTGCGCTTCCGTCAGCTTCGCCTCAGGGATGCGGTGCCGGGTCTGGATGATGGTGGCGTCGCCGGTATGCGTCGTCGTCTCCACCCCCGCCACGCGGTTGAAGAAGCGGCGGATGGAAACGGCATTGGTGGTGTCGTCCGCGCCCTGGTCGATCACCTTCAGCACGTCCGCCGCGCCCAGCACGGCGGCCGTGACCTGGATGCCGCCGGTGCCCCAGCCATAGGGCAGCGGCATCTCCCGCGCGCCGAAGGGCACCTGGTGGCCGGGGATGGCCACCGCCTTCAGCAGCGCGCGGCGGATCATCCGCTTCGTGTTCTCGTCCAGATAGGCGAAGTTATAGGCCTCGTCGCGGTTCATGGTTCCACCTGTTCCGGCTCGGCTTGGGAAGCGACGGTCGCGCGCATCAGGCGCACCACTTCCAGCTCGCTCTGGAAATCGACGTAGTGCGGCAGCTTGAGATGCTCGACGAAGCCCGTCGCCTCGACATTGTCGCTGTGCAGCAGCACGAACTCTTCATCCTGCGCGGGTGCGGTGCGGTCCTCGCCCAGCTCGCCCGCCATCAGCGCGCGGTCGACCAGCGCCATGGACATCGCCTTGCGCTCGCCATGGCCCAGCACCAGCCCGTAGCCGCGGGTGAATTGCGGCGGCTCGCTCCGGCTGCCATGGAACTGGTTGACCATCTGGCATTCCGTGACCTCGATCTCACCGATCTCGATCTCGAAGCCCAGCTCCGGCGGGGTCAGGCAGACGGTGACGCTGCCCTGGCGGATCTCGCCGACGAAGGGGTGGCTGTTGCCGTAGCCGCGCTGGGTGGAATAGCCCAGCCCGAGCAAAAAGCCCTCGTCGCCGCGCGCCAGGTTCTGCAAGCGCGTGGAGCGCGCGGCGGGGAAGGAGAGCGGCTGGCGCGTCAGATCCGCCGGCTCCTGCGCCGCGTCCTTCTCGCGCCGCATCAGCCCCTCGCGGGAGAGCAACTCGGTGACGCGCGGGGCCACCGCATCCTCGGCTTCCACTTCCGGCGCAGGGGCCGGCGGCTCGCCGGCGGCGGCGAGAGCAAAGTCCAGCAGGCGGTGCGTGTAGTCGAAGGTCGGGCCCAGCACCTGCCCGCCGGGCAGATCCTTGTAGGTGGCGGAGACGCGGCGGCGGATCAGCATCGCCGCCGTATCCAGCGGCTCTGCATAGCCGAAGCGGGGCAGGGTGGTGCGGTAGGCGCGCAGCAGGAAGGCGGCCTCGATCAGGTCGCCCTTCGATTGCTTGATGGCCAGGGCGGCCAGGCCCCGGTCGTGGCAGGAACCTTCCGCCATCACCCGGTCCACGGCCAGGCCAAGCTGCTGGCCGATCTGCGCGACCTCCAGCTCCAGCACGGCGGCATCGCCCCGGCGGGTCTCGGCCAGCCAGGCATGGGCGTTGCCGATCGCGCGCTCACCGCCCTTTACGGCGACATAAGCCATGGCTCAGCCCTCCTCAATCAGGGTAGTGCGGGGCAGCGCGGCGATGCGGTCCCCCGCGCAGAGGATGACGTCCACCCCGCGTGGGAACAGGCCGCGCCGGGCGGCCCGGTCGGCCAGGAAGCCATCCGGCAGGCCGCGAACGCTGAGGCGGTGCTCGGCCTCGATGCCCGGGCCGCGCAGACGCCAACCGCTGCCGGCTTCCAGCGCCTCTACCTGGATCACCAGCGTGGCGCCGCGTTCCGGCTCCTCATCCGTCCCGGCCTGCAGAGTGGCCAGGGCGGGGGGTGGCGTCACCGCCAGCACGAAGGCGGCGCTGCCGATGGCGACCATCGGGCAGCCGCAGTGGAAGCGCAGCCAGGCATCGGCCTCAGCGCCGGCATCGTGGTGCAGTGGTGTCTCGGCATCGGACAGTGTCAGCAGCACGGCGGCCGTGGCAGCGTGCAATGGCGCGGGCGGGGTCAGGCCCGATGCCAGGGTCTGCACGCGGCCGGGGCGGCTCAGCGCCTCCAGCACCGCGCGGAAGCAGGACTGTGCGTCCTGCACGGGGTCGGCGAAACCGGGGCGCATCATCGCATATTCGCCATGGTGAAGAATTGCACGCGGGTGGCGGCGGCCTTGCGGCTCTCGGTGGCCCGCGCCTCGGCCTGGGCGGCCGCCAGTGGTTCGATCACGGCCGCCAGCAGGGCGGGGCGTCGGGCCGCATCCTGCAGGGCGGCGTCCAGCACCGCCGCGAGTTCCGCCTGGCTGCGGTCCCGTCCGGCGACATAGGCATGGCCGACGGTGTCGCCGCCTTCCAGCGTCACCGCGCAGCGCGTGACGGTCATTTCGGAAAGGTTGAAGGCGGCGCCGTCGCCGCCGGCACGGCCGCGCAGCATGACCAGGCCGGTTTCCGGCCCACGCAGGCGGGTATGGGGTGGCAGGGGCGGCGCGGTGTGCAGGCAAGCCCTGATGGCGTCGGCACTGGCTTTCGCCAGCACGCCCATCCAGCGTTTGCGCGCTTGAAGATCCTCGGACAAGGTCAGCTCCGTGTCCTGTTGAGATGTCTAGACGAGTAGATATCTAACAGGCTAACGTCAATGGAGAATGTGGCAGCCACCGGAGCAGAACGGGTTGAAGCTTTCATGACACTCCCCCCGCATCCCGAAACCCGGCCATTGGCGAGGGGCGAGGGCGTGGCGCTCTGGCGGCAGATCGCCCAGGCGCTGGAACAGGCCATCACCAGCGGCCAGCACCCCCCGGGCTCCCGTCTGCCGACCGAGGCGGAGCTCTCCGCCCGCCACGGCGTCAACCGCCATACCGTGCGCCGCGCGCTGGACGCGCTGAGCGCCCGCGGGTTGATCCGCATCGAGCAGGGTCGCGGCTCCTTCGTGGCGGAGGACGTGGTCGATTACCCTGTCGGCCCCCGCACGCGTTTTTCCGAATTGATCCGCGCGCAGAACCGCGACCCCGCCGGCCGCATCCTGCATGTCGGCGAGCAGCCGGCCGATGCGGCGGTGGCCGAGGCGCTGCGCCTGCGCCCGGGCCGACCGGTGCTGGTGGTGGAGCGGCTGGGCCTGGCCGATGGCCGCCCGGTTGTCGTCGGCACCCACCATTTCGTGCTGCCGCGCTTCCAGCAACTGCCGTCGGCCTTGCAGCAGGATGGCTCCATCACCCGCGCCCTGGCGGCCTGCGGCGTGCCGGATTACCGCCGCGTCTCCACCCGCCTGACCGCGCGCATGCCGACGGCGGAGGAGGCCGAGGCCCTGCAGCAGAACCGCAACCGCCCGGTGATGGTGGCCGAGGCGCTGAACAGCGACCCGGACGGCCTGCCCATCGACTACACCCTGTCGCGCTACGCCGCCGGGCGCGTGCAGATCCTTATCGACGGTAGCGGAGACAGCCTATGAACGACTGGACGATCAGCGGCGGCAGCGTGCTGCGCGATGGCATGCTCGCGGAGGGAGACCTCCATCTCGCCGCCGGCATCGTCGCGGGGCAGGGGGCCAGCGGCGCGCGGCGCCTGGATGCCACCGGCCTGCTGGTGCTGCCCGGCATCGTGGATATCCATGGCGACGCGCAGGAACGGCAGTTGCAGCCGCGCCCCGGCATCGGCATTCCCACCGCGCTGGCACTGCGGGATTCGGAAGCGCAGTTGCTGGCTGCCGGCATCACCACAGCTTTCCTCGGCGTCACGCTGTCCTGGGAACCGGGGCTACGGTCCCTGCCGGCCTGGCGCGCGCTGCTGGATGCGCTGGACGAAGCCCGCCCGCACATGGCGGCCGACCTGCGCGTGCATCTGCGCTTCGAGGTGGACAACCTGGACGCCATGCCGGACGCGCTGGCCGACATCGCCGCCGGCCGTGTGCACCTGGTGGCCTTCAACGACCACACGCCGAGCATCCTGAGGAAGCTGAAGGATGACGTGCAGGCCGCGAAGTTCGCTGGCAGGGCCGGCGTCGATGTCGCCACGCTGCGGCAACTGGCGGATGCCGTCGCCGCCCGGCGGCCGGAAATGCCGGAAGCGCGCCGGAAGCTTGCCAACGCCGCCAGGGATGCCGGCCTGCCCATGGCCAGCCATGACGACGCCAGCGTGGCGGAGCGCGAGACCTTCCGCTCACTCGGCGCCGGCATCTGCGAGTTCCCGATGGCCGAGAAGGTCGCCGCCGCAGCCCGCGCGGCGGGGGAGGCGGTGGTGATGGGCGCGCCGAACGTAGTGCGCGGCGGCAGCCATATCGGCTGGGCGCACGCGGCGCCACTGGCCGAGCGTGGCCTGGTGACGGTGCTGGCCTCCGACTACGTCTGGCCGGCGATGATGGAGGCGGCTTTCGTGCTGGCCGGGCGTGGGGTGCTGGACCTGCCGGCCGCCTGGGCGCTGATCAGCGCCAACCCCGCCGAGGCGACCGGCCTGGCCGATCGCGGCACTCTGGCTGCTGGGCGGCGTGGCGATGCGGTGCTGGTGGATGCTGCCCGCCGCGCACCCGTGGCGACGTTCTGCGCCGGCCAGCTGGCCTGGATTTCCGCGGTGGGGGCGGCGCGTCTGGTGGGGTGAAAGATGCTGCAACCTGGATCGCGGAGACGCGGTCCAGGAGGCGGCTTTAAAGTAGCGGTCAAGCTCACCCAAAGAAAAACCCTGGGTGCCGAAGCACCCAGGGTTTCTACAGAATGGCTCCCCGAGTTGGACTCGAACCAACGACCTAGCGATTAACAGTCGCGCGCTCTACCAGCTGAGCTATCAGGGATCACTGTGTTGGCGGCGATATAGCGAGATGACCGGGGGCCTGCAAGAGGTCTTTGCCATCATTTTTTATACCGCTTTTAGTCGTAGTCGTAGTTGGAGGCCTGAGCGGGAATCGAACCCACATTCACGGATTTGCAGTCCGTTGCATCACCATTCTGCCATCAGGCCGTAGGGCGCTGTATCGGGTGCAGCGGCGCAGCGGTCAAGAGGCGAGGCCGAAAATCACGCGTCGTTCAGCGCGCCGGCGTAGGTACGCGGCGGGCGGAATTCGCCGGCTCGGCTGTGCCTGGCTGGGCCTTCCGGCATCGGCGCGGAAGGCAGGAAGACGGCGCAGGGCAGGCTGCCCGTGCCTTATGCTTGGCCCCATGCTGCACCGCGCCTATAACGCGCCCAGGCGCGGTGGACGGTCCGCGCTGTGGACGAGGATAAGCGGCCGATGAATCTCGCCGATGCGCGCAAGTGGATGGTGGACGGGCAGGTGAAGCCCAACAAGGTCACGGACCT
>Ga0308159_1004554_pt1 | contig 12567 bp, 14 predicted proteins | sample PhyCR1_FD_201040 | JGI IMG/M metagenome (GOLD analysis project Ga0308159, IMG submission 201040) | Phyllosphere microbial communities from UC Gill Tract Community Farm, Albany, California, United States - DLSLC.R1 | ecosystem: Host-associated > Plants > Phyllosphere > Unclassified | place: USA...
GCGCGCCTTTCCGCAGCACCTGGGCCTGGTCACGCCGCCCGGGCATCCGCTCACGCAGACGGGCAAGCCGGTGCGCCTGCGCGACTGCCTGGACCATCCGCTCATCCTCATGACGCCCGACACCGAGTTGCGCGCCCTGGTCGACCAGATCGACCCGCGCGAGCACCGCAAGGCGCGGCCGCTGGTGGAGACCAGCTCGGTGGCCATGGTGCGCCGGCTGGTCGCCGGCGGCACCGGCATCGGCTTCCTGATTCCGGAGAACGTGGCCGAGGACGTGGCGCAGGGCCGGCTGGTGTGGACCGGTCTGGCCGACGCCGGTGCGCGGTCGTTCAATTGCCTGTACCAGCGCAGCGGCCAGACCACCGCGGTGGCCATGGGCATGTTCCTGCAGTTCCTGGAAGCCGAACTCAACGCCATCAGCCGGCGCTTCGACACGGTGCAGCCCTTCGACGCGTCGGGTTTCGCGCACTGAGCGCCGCCTTTGCGCGCATGCGCGTTCAGGCGACCGTCAACCTGAAGACCGACACGGCGTCCTGCAGCTGCGCGGCCTGGTGGCGCAGCTTCACCGCCACCGCGGCGGCCTCTTCGACCGCGGCCGCATTGCCCTGGGTGACCTGGTCCATCTGGCCGACCGCCACCGAGATCTGGTTGACACCCTCGCTCTGTTCCTCGGAGGCGCGCGAGATGTCCACCATCATCCTGGAGACGTCCTGCACCGACACCAGCATGCGCTGCATCGTGTCGCCCGCCTCCTGCACGATGCTCGTGCCGCTGGCCACGCTGGCGGCCGACTCGGCAATCAGCGTCTGGATCTCGCGTGCGGCCGTGGCGCTGCGCTGTGCGAGCAGGCGCACTTCGCTGGCCACCACCGCGAAGCCGCGGCCCTGCTCGCCGGCTCGCGCGGCCTCGACCGCGGCGTTGAGCGCCAGGATGTTGGTCTGGAACGCGATGCTGTCGATCACGCCGGTGATGTCCTGGATCTTGCGCGAGCTGGCGCTGACCGCGTCCATGTTCGCGGCGATCCGGCTGAAGTAGGCCTGCCCGGCCTCGGCCGTGCGGGCCGCCTGCGCCGACAGTTCGGTGCCCCGGCGCGCGTTGGCCGCGTTGTTGGCGATCGTGCTGGTCAGCTCTTCCATGCTGGCGGCAGTCTGCTGCAGCGACGCGGCCTGCTCTTCGGTGCGCGACGACAGTTCGACGTTGCCGTCGGCCATTTCCTGGGCGCCGCTGTCGATGTTCTGCGCGCTTTCGCGAATCTCGGCCACCATGGTCGTGAGCCGCGCCTGCATCTGCGAGATGGCGAACATCAGGCTGTCGCCGTCACCCTGGCGCAGCAGGACCTGCGCGTCGAGCTGGCCGTCGGCGATGCGGCTGGTCGCCGCCACCGCCTGGGCCGGCTCGCCACCCAGCGCGCGCACGATGCCGCGGCTGAAGTACAGCGCCAGCGCGGCAATGGCGACCACCGTGACCAGCAGGATGCCGATCAGCACGCGCGCCCAGCGCCAGAAGGCTTCGTCGATGTCATTGGTGAAGAATCCGGTGCCGACCCACCAGCCCCAGGGCTTGAAGTCGAACACGCCGTTCATCTTGGGTGCCATCTCGCCGGTCTTGGGCAGCTGCGCCATGATCGCGGCGATGCCCATGCCGTCGGCATTGCGCATGGCGTCCTGGTAGTTCTCGGTGTCGGTGCGGCCGTCCATGCCGCGGCCCGACGACTGGGTGCCCACCACCTTCGGGTTGGGATGCGCCAGGTTCCTGCCCTCGGGCGAGCGCGCCCAGAAGTAGCTTTTCTTGTCGTTGTCCAGAAAGTTCAGCGCTTCCTTGGCCGCGTCCTGCGCCTGCGGACGGGTCAGGGTGCCTGCCTGTTCGAGGCCGTGGTAGTGCGTCACCAGCGTCCTCGACAGCTTGAGCATGTTGAGGATCTGCGCCTCGCGGTCGGCCAGCGCGGAGCTGCGCAGCATATAGAGCGACACGCCGCCCACCCCAAGCAGCCCCACCATGGCCGCGCAAGTGATGACGGCAAGTTTGATCGATACTTTCATGTTGTTTTTTCCTGCTCCCGCATGCCCAGGCACGGGATGGGCCTGCTTCCATTCGGCCGATTGGGCCTTGGCGTCGGTGGCAAGGTGTGGACGGTTTGTGAACTTGGGCGCGCAACCTCGCTAGGATCGGAGGCAACCGAGCAGGCATCCACGCCTGCCACCCCGAGACAATGACCGAACGCAAGACCCAACTCGACCCACGCGCGACCGCGCTGCTCGTCGCCTGCTGCGCCTTCTGGGGCCTCCAGCAGATCCTCATCAAGACCACAGTGACCGAAGTGCCGCCGATGTGGCAGGCCAGCATCCGCATGGCAGGCGCCGTGGCGCTTCTGTGGCTGTGGTGCCGCGTGCGTGGCGTGAAGCTGTTCGAGCGCGACGGCACACTGCCCGGCGGGCTGCTGGTGGGCGCGCTGTTCGCGGGCGAGTTCGTCTGCATCTACGTCGGCCTGCAGCACACCAGCGCCTCGCGCCTGACCGTGTTCCTCTACACCGCACCTTTCGTGGTGGCTTTGCTGCTGCCGCGCTTCGTGCCGGCCGAGCGGCTGCGCGGCGTGCAGTGGCTCGGCCTTGCGATCGCCTTCGCGGGCGTGGTGGCGGCCTTCAGCGAAAGCCTGGGCCACCACGACCCGAGCCAGCTCCTGGGCGATGCACTGGCGCTGACCGGTGGCCTGCTCTGGGGCCTGACCACCCTGGCGATCCGCACGACGCGGCTGGCCACGGCCAGCGCCGAGAAAACGCTCTTCTATCAAATCGCGGTCACCGCGCTGGTGTCGCCCGTGATGTCGGTCGTCTTCGGCGAGACCCGTGGCCTTGGCTATTCGGGCTACGCATGGTTCTCGATCGGCCTGCAGACGGTGATCGGCGCCTTCGCCAGCTACCTGGGCTGGATGTGGCTGTTGCGGCACTACCCGGCCACCCGCATCTCGTCGTTCACCTTCCTCACGCCGCTGTTCGCGCTGGTGGCCGGCGTGGTACTGCTTGGCGAGCCGGTCACGCTGCAACTCGTGCTGGCGCTGTCGGGCGTGGCCCTGGGCATCCTGCTGGTGAATCGCCGCAGCACTGCCCCCACCGTGCCGGCGACCCCGACATGAGCATCGATTTCCAGGCCGTCCTCGACGACATCGCGACCACGCTGCAGCCCGAGTACGGCGCAGCAGGCCAGGTCGCCAGCTACATTCCGGCGCTCGCGCGCGTGCCGGCAACGCAGTTCGGCATCGCGCTGCGCACCTGCAGGGGCGAGGAGGCGTCTGCCGGCGACGCACGCACGCCGTTCTCGATCCAGAGCATCTCCAAGCTCTTCACGCTGACCCTGGCCATGCGCCGCATGGGCGAAGACCTGTGGGAACGCATCGGCCGAGAGCCTTCGGGCAACCCGTTCAATTCGCTGGTGCAGCTGGAAAACGAGCAGGGCAAGCCGCGCAACCCTTTCATCAATGCGGGTGCGATCGCGGTGGCCGACCGGCTGGTCAGCATGGGCAACGCACGCGCGGACGTGCTGGCGTTCCTCGGCGACCTGGCCGGCGAGCCGGTCGCGTTCGACGAAGAGGTGGCCGCGTCCGAGGCCGAGACCGGCTTTCGCAACGTGGCACTGGCCAATTTCATGAAGAGCTTCGGCAAGATCGACAACGCCGTGGCCGACGTGCTCGACCTGTATTTTCATCAGTGCGCGGTGCGCATGAGCTGCGTGCAGCTGGCGCGCGCGGCGGGCTTCCTCAGCCGCGACGGGGCGCATCCGGGGGACCAGCGCACGCAGGTCACGACCGAGCGGCAGGCGCGCCGCATCAACGCGCTGATGCTGACCTGCGGCACCTACGACGCGGCGGGCGACGTGGCCTTCTCGATCGGCCTGCCCTGCAAGAGCGGCGTAGGCGGCGGCATCGTCGCGGTGGTGCCCGACCATCTCACGCTGTGCGTCTGGTCCCCGGCGCTCGACGCCACCGGCAATTCGCTGCTGGGCCTGAAGGCGTTGGAACTGTTCGTGGCGAAGACCGGCCTGTCGGTGTTCTGAACTCCGGCGCTCAGGCTTCGGCCGTGCGGGGAAAGCGCACGGTCACGGTGGTGCCGGACGCGTCGGAGCGCAGTTGCACTTCGCCCTCGTGCGCATGCGCGATCTGCCGCACGAAGAAAAGGCCGAGCCCCACGCTGCGCCCGCTGGGCGTGGTGCGCCCGTTGGAAACCGGCTCGAACAGCGCCGGGATGCGATCGGGCGGGACCATCGGCCCTTCGTTGTGCACGACGATGCGAAAGCAGTCGGGCTCGATGATCGACGCGACGATCACCGGCCGCGCAGGCGCCCCGTGCGCCACGGCATTGCCCACGAGATGGTCGATCAGTTGAACCACCCGCGATGGGTCGGCGACGCAGGCGCCTTCACCGATGCGGTCGTGTTCCAGTGCATGCGCCGGCGATGCCTGGCTGCGTGCGGCCAGTGCGTCGGCGACCAGCGCGTGCAGCGTCAAGGGCTGCTTGTGGATCGCCAGGCCGCGACCCCGCGTGCTGTCGATGCAGTCGATCAGTTCGGAGATCAGTTCCTGCGCGCGATGGGTTGCGCTCACGATGTGTGCCAGCGCGCTGGCCTGCGAAGGCTCCAGCGGACCCCGCGCGATGAGATGTGTAGCGAGGTCGATAGCCGCCAGCGGATTGCGCAGGTCGTGGCCCAGCAGCGTGCACAGATGCCTGGCGGTCAGCGCGTGCGTGCGCCCTTCGCCTTCTGCGGACGCATCGTCTCCTGTCGGCTGCCCTGCACCCATCCAAGCCACTCCATCGGTGTCGGAGCCTGCACCCACCTGAAGCGTCACGCATCTCGCGTGAAACCCGCGGCACAGCCTTGCACCGCGATGCCGAGCCCGCCTGCGCAGCAGAACCGATTTGCCGCGCTGCGGCAAGCAGGCTTCGTCAGCGGGCAGATGTAGGACAACAGAGCCGGCGTGGGAGAACGTGGATGCTCACCAGCCACGCGACCGTCCGGCGCCATGCAAGCCGTGTCCAGGCGGGCTCGCGACAGCATGCGATTTCCACTGGTGCGGACGTGGCCTCGATGCGCACCCAACCTGCCTGCATCGGCCGGTAGGGCTGGCCGGACACCCAACGATGCGACGTGCTGACCATCCGCTCGCCCAGCCAGGTCGGTGCTTCATGCAGCACGGCGGTGCCATGGAGCAGCCGCAGCGTGATGCGCGCATCGACCGGCAGGTGCAGCGTCTTGCCCGCTTCGATTCGCAGCCGCTCGACGGGGCTGTGGGGCGGCGTGGACGACAGGATGGACGACATGGCGATTTCCTCGGAAAAGGTGCTATTGCTGTGTGCATCGATGATCCGCAGCCGGGCGTCCCGGCAACAGGCACAGCCGCCAGGCATGCCACCGCAACAGGCGCCCGCATGCGCGTCTGTTATGGTCCTTTCTGATCAATCTGCATCTGTTGCCCGACGTACCGCCGGGCAACCATCGCTGTATGGACATGCCGACCGCCCCGCTCTACCGCCGTCTGGCCGACCACTACCGCAGCGCAATCGAGGCCGGGTCGCTGCAACCCGGCACGCGCATGCCTTCGCTGCGCAGCCTGATGCGCCTGCACGAAGTCAGCCTGTCGACGGCACTGCAGGTGTGCCGCCTGCTGGAGACCGAAGGCTGGGCCGAGGCACGCGACCGGTCGGGCTATTTCGTGCGCCGGCCGCAGCGGCTGCGCATGACGCCGATGGACGAGCCGCTTGCCGGCCAGCGGCCGGACCCGGCGCAGTACGTGGGCATCCATGCGCGCGTGTCCGACTTCGTGTCACGTCGGCGGCAGGCCAAGATCAGGCCGTTCCTGGACCTGTCGATCGCCCGCGCAGCACCGCAGCTGTATCCGGCAGAGGAACTGCGCATGGCGCTCACGCGGGCCCTGCGCCACCGCCCCGAAATGCTGTCGGGCGTACCGCCTCAGCAGGGCGAGTTGCAGTTTCGCAGCGTGCTGGCCCAGCGGGCGGTAAGTGCCGGCATGACGCTGTCTCCCGAAGACGTGCTGGTGACCAATGGCTGTATCGAGGCGCTCAACCTCGCGTTGCGCGCAGTGGCACAGCCAGGCGACACCATCGCCGTCGAATCGCCCACGTTCTACGGGCTGCTGCAGGTGCTGGAAAGCCTGGGCCTGCGCGCGCTTGAAATCCCCACCAGCCCGCAGACCGGCCTGTCGATCGAGGCGCTGACGCTGGCGCTCGACACCTACGACGACATCAAGGCGGTGGTCGTGGTGCCCCACCTGCAGAACCCGTTGGGCAGCGTCATGCCAGACGCCCACAAGGCCGGGCTGGTGGCCTTGTGCGAGGCGCGCGGCCTGGCCCTCATCGAGGACGACACCTACAGCGAACTGGTCGATGCCGACGCCCCACCCCGCGCGCTCAAGGCCTGGGACCAGACTGGCAACGTCATTCACTGTGCGTCGCTGCACAAGGTGCTCGCACCCGGCCTGCGCCTGGGCTGGATCACCGCGGGCCGCTGGCAGGCACGCGTGGAAATGCTCAAGTACACGCAGACGCGCAACAACGAAGCCCTGGCCCAACTGGGCGCGGGGCACTTCATGGCCACCGGCGCCTACGACCGGCATCTGCGGCGGCTGCGCAGTTTTCTGGGCGTCCAGCGCGAGCGCACGGCCGAAGCCGTGGCGCGCTACTTCCCGGCACAGACGCGCTTGAACCTGCCGCGCGGGGGACTGCAACTGTGGATCGAGCTGCCCCACCAGCGCAAGTCGAGCGACGTCTTCGATGCCGCGCTGCGCGACGGCATTCTGGTGGCACCGGGGCTGCTGTTCTCCAACTCGTCGCGCTTCGACCATTTCCTCCGCATCAACTGCGGCTGGCCGTACGACGCGGGCATCGATCGCGCCTTGAAGCAGTTGGGAAGCATCGTCGCTGGCTGAGCGCGTGCCAAAGCGGTGCAGGGACATGCGCGTGGGACGACGGCTGACGGTGCACCGGCACCGCGCACTACATAGGCCGCTGCGCGCAATCCCTACGATCAAACGCTTCGTGGCGATGCAGATGCGCGCCGTTCGCGAATGTCCACCCACCGACACACCTGAACAAGGATCGATCATGTTTGAAAAGACCGAAGGCACCGTGCAGAACATCGCTGGCAAGTTCCAGGAGGCCGTTGGCAGTGCCACCGGCGATGAAGGCACCCGCCTGGAAGGCAAGACGCGCCAGCTCGGCGGCAAGGTGCAGGAAGGTTATGGCGAAGCGCTGAACCAACTGCGCGACGCCACCAGCAACAACCCGCTGGCCACGCTGGCTGCCGTGGCCGGCCTGAGCTTCATCGTCGGCGCGCTCTGGTCCCGTCGCTGATCGTCAGGTGCCGGGCAACAGCCTCTGAGGACGCTGCGGCAGCGTGACATAGAGCGCTGCGGCAACGATCATCACGCCGCCCGCCCAACCACCAGGCGACACCCGCTCGCCCAGCCAGATGGCCGCCACGCAGGCACCGAAAGCCGGCTCGCTGCCCATCAGCAGCGCCACGCGACTGGGACCGATACGCGCGGCCGCATGGTTCTGCGCAAAAAAAGCGAACAGCGTGCAGCAGAGCACGAGAAACGCCATCTGCAGCCAGAACTTCGGGTCGGCCGGCAAGGCGACCCACGCGCGCGACGGCGTCAGCCATGCGAGCGCAGCGGAGCCCAAGGCGATCACACCTGACTGAAGTGCCGTCAAGGTGAGCGCCGGCAGGGCCTGCGTACCGGCCAGCCGCTGCGTCATGCATATCATGAGCGCACGCAGCAGCGCCGCCAACACGATCAACCCATCGCCTTGCGTCCACAAGACCGTGCCTGCGGTGTCGTGGGCGGTCGCAGACAACAGGGCGGCGCCCACCAGGGCCAGCACGACGGCGGCGGCGACCAGGCAGGTTGGTCGGCGCTTCAGCAGCCACCATTCCATCAGCGGCGTAAAGGCCACGCACAGGCTGATGAGGAATGCCGCGTGGCTCGCTGTGGTCAGTGATACGCCGAAGGTTTCGCACACGAACACGGCCAGCAGGTTGGCGCCCAGGATGCCGCCCACCCTGAGGGCCCTGCCTGCCTCGCCCTGCCACAGTGGCCGCAACGCCGGCAACAGCAGCAAGAAAGTGATGCCGAAGCGCAGGCACAGGAACTCCAGCACCGGCAGTTGCAGCAGCGCCTGCTTGGCAACCGCATAGCTGGCACCCCAGACTGCAGCCACGCCGAGCAGCATGAGCTCGGCCGCGCCGAAGCCGGTGCGCGTGTTTCTAGAATCCATGATCGGGTCTGCGCAGGTGGCAGTGAAGGTTGAAGCGAGCGCCATTGTTCGGGGCCGCTGCGCCGCCGACCAGCCCTTCATCGGAACAGGACTTGTGCGCCATGGGAACCTATGCCTTCTTGAAGGTGCTGCCAGAGATGGTCACCTTCACCCGTGTCGCCGAGCTCGGCAGTTTTTCGTCGGCTGCCGAGCAGTTGGGCATCACCCCATCTGCTGCAAGCCGCCAGGTGCGGCGGCTGGAGCAGGCGCTCGGCGTTCAGCTGCTGCAGCGCACCACGCGCCAGCTGCGGCTGACCGAAGCCGGCATCGAAGCGCTCGCACGGTGCAGCGAAGTGGTCGCCGCCGCGCAGGCGACGATGGACATTGCGCAGCAGCACGCCACGACGCCCCGCGGCCGTGTTCGCCTGAGCGCCCCCAAGGCATTTGCACGGCGCGTGTTGCAGCCGCACCTGCTGACCTTCTTGCAGCGCTATCCCGATATCGACCTGCAGCTCATCGTGGAAGACCGCGACATCGACCCGATTCGAGAAGGCGTGGACCTTGTCGTGCGGCTCACGCAGGAACCACCCGCGGGGCTTGCAGCGCGGCCACTGATGCGGGTGGAACACCTGCTGTGCGCTGCGCCCCACTACCTCGCGCAGCGCGGCGCGATCTCTCACCCCGCCGACCTGGCCGCCCACAGCTGCCTCGCACTGGGTGAAACCGCTCACGACCATCACTGGCACTTTCGGCGAGGCGGCGGCAAGGCAGGCGACACCGACGTCGAAGAAGCCGACGTGCGCGTCGATGGACGCTACACGGTCAACCACAGCGAGATGCGGCTGGACGGCGTCAGGGCAGGCCTGGGCGTGGGCTGCATCCAGAGCTTCGTGGCGCAGGACGCGCTCGATGCGGGCGAGGTGGTGCGCGTGCTGGCCGACTGGGAATTCCAGGCGCGTTACCACGGGCAGGCCATCATCCTCTATGCGCCCAACCGCTTCGCGGTGCCCAAGTGTCGCGTGCTCATCGACCACCTGGCGGCGGCGCTCGGGCACTGCTGAGACCAACGTGCACCCTGCGCGTCAAGCGTGTCGGCAAAGGCTGCACCGGCACCGGGGTGGCACGTCGCCGGTTGGCGATGGGCCGTTATGCTGCAAGGCTTCCCGGACATTGAAAGGACATTCGTCACTGCCCGCGCACCGGCAGGACGTCGACCCATGAAACAACGTTTGTCTACAGCCCTTTTTACAGCCCTCTTCGGCGTGTGCGCGTTCTCGGCCCACGCGGCCGATCCTGCACCCGTGGCCGCGCCGGCCCCATGCGATGCCTTGCGCGCGCAGATCGAGGCCAGGATCGCAGCGGCCGGCGTGAACCGTTTCACCGTCACCGTGGTCGACGCGCAAGCCACGGCCGAAGGCCAGGTGGTGGGTTCCTGCGAGCTCGGAACGAAGAAGGTGGTGTATCAGCGCCTGGACGCCGGCGGTGCATCGACGTCAGCCCCGTCGCCCGCCCGCACGGGGGAAGCCCCCATCCTCACGGAATGCAAGGACGGCTCGACCTCGGTCGGCGGGGACTGCAAGCGATAGGCAAGCGCCGGCATGCGTCGGACAGCGTTGCGTTGCACCGCAGCGCTCACGTTTGCCGCAGCAGCGACAGCGTCTCCAGCACGCGCACGGTCGCGCCGTCGAGCGTGGCACGCGCGCGGTGCGCAATGCCCAGGCGGCGCGTGAGCTTGGGACTGAGCGGAACGATCTGGATGCGGTCGCCCAACGTATCGTCGCTGCTCGACGGCAGGGGCAGTACGGCCGCACCGTAGCCCGCCGCAACCAGGCTGCGCATCGCCGCGTCGTAGTTCAGCTCGATGCGCGCACGCGGCGTGCAGCCAGCCTTGGCAAACCATTCCATCGTGAGCCCGTACATGTGGGTCGTCGCGTCATTGAAGATCAGCGGCTGGGTGGCCAGCCATGTCGCCGTCGCACGACGCGGCGCCTTCCAGCGCCTGGGCACGTAGGCCATCATCGGCTGGTTGCGCCACGGCGTGACCTCCAGGTCGCGCACCGGCGGCTGCGGCACGGCGACCAGGCCGATGTCCAGCGTCCCCAGCGCCAGGCGCGCCATGGTCTCGGTCGATCCGAGGATGCTCACTTCCACGTCGATGCCCGGATGCGAGGCCTGCAGCGCGTCGAGCACCTGCGGCAGCAGGTCGATCACCACGCCCGTCGACGTGCCCAGGCGCACGCGGCCCAGCCGGCCCTCGGCTTGCCGGCGCACCGCGTCGATTGCGTCGTCGGCATCGCGCAGCAGGCGGCGTGCGCGCTCCACCAGCCCAACGCCCGCTGCGCTCAGCGTCACACTGCGGCTGCCCCGCACGACCAGCTTCGCGCCCAGGCGCGACTCGAGCTCGCTGACGTGCAGGCTCACGGTCGGCTGCGCCAGGTGCAGCGCCTGCGCCGCCGCAGAAAAGGTGCCGAGATCGGCGATGGCCACCAGTGTGCGGAGCTGGTCGAGGTTGAGATGGCGCATGGTCTGTCGGTGGCTTGATATCAGTGAAGCTGATGAAAGGTGTCAGCATTCTCAACTTCCACAATAGCACGTGGTGCGCGACCATCACGGCTCCCATCCACGGAGCGAACCATGTCCTTGTCCCGCCCTCTCCTGCCGTCATGCTTGTCGTCCCTGGCATCGTTGCGTGCAGCGCTCGAGCGCCTGGCTGCACGCAGGCGAGTCGCACGGCTGCATGCCCGCTCGCGCAGCGAACTGCAAGGCATGAGCGACCACGAACTCATGGACCTCGGACTCGGCCGCAGCGAGTCGCCGGAGTGGTTGCGACGAAGCGAGGCGACCGCTCGATCTGGCATTGACGGCGCATCGAAGAAGGCCGTGTCCGCCACGCCGCGACATTGCACCGCATGATCGCGGGCACGCCTGCACCGCCCTACTACGCGGTGATCTTCACCTCCGTGCGCACCGATGCGGACGATGCCGGATACCAGGCGATGGCACAGCACATGGACACGCTGGCGGCACGGCAACCCGGGTACCTGGGCGTCGAGTCGGCGCGCGACGGCGTGGGCATCACGGTGAGCTATTGGCGCGACCTGGCCTCGATCCGCGACTGGAAGGCGAACGTCGAACATCTGGTCGCGCAGCGCACGGGCCGCAGTACCTGGTACGCGCACTACCAGGTCCGCATTGCGCGCGTCGAACGCGACTACGCGCTCGGGGACTGATGCGCTGGGCCACACCGCCTGGCCACACCGATTTCCAAGGTCTTGCGTATAGCCATGCCGCGGCGGATCGCCTACGCTCGGGCATGACGCTTTCCCCCACCCTGCCCGCCCTCCTCCTGTTCCTGCACCTCCTGTCCGTGACCTTCTGGGTCGGCGGCATGGCAGTGATGCACTTCGCCGTGCGCCCGGCTGCCGTCGCGATGCTCGAACCACCGCAGCGCCTGGGCTTCATGGCCGCCGCACTGTCGCGCTTCTTCGTGGGCGTGTCGGTGGCCGTCGCCGTGGCGCTGGCGAGCGGCTTTGCACTGGTCGGGCTGATGGGCGGCTTCGCGCGCGTGCACTGGAGCGTGCACGGCATGTTCACGCTCGGGCTGGTCATGACGGCGCTGTTCCTGCATGTGCGTTTTGCACCTTTCCGCCGCCTGCAACGCGCCGTGGCCGCCGCCCAATGGCCTGTGGCTGCCGCGCAGCTGGCCAGCGTGCGCAAGCTGGTGGCGGTCAATCTCACGCTGGGCGTGCTGGTGTACGCACTGGCCATCGTCGGACGCGCGCTGTAGCCGCCTGCCGCAGGCGGGTGCGCGCTTGCGCTTAAGCTTCGCGTTTGCCTGCTGAATGTCCGAATGACCGACGACAACTCCGAAAGCCCAGAGAGCACCGCCACCCCGATCCAGGAACCTCGCCTGTGGAGCGACGAAACCTGGACCGCACGCGTGATCAAGAACGAAGAAGACGACGGCTGGGCCGTCGCGATGACGCGCCATGGCGAGTCCGAGCCCGCCCTGGTCGGCCCGTGGACCATGGGCCGCGACAAGAAGAACCCCAAGCCGCTCGACACGCCCGCCTTCCACACCCTGGTCAAGACGGCCAACGAAGTGCTGCGACGCCACGAGCAGCAACTGCACGCGCAGCTCAACAAGAACGTGTCGGTCGACACGGAAGGCGGCGGGCGCGTGCGCGTGTCGCTGGCCATCGTGCCCGACGAGGACAACCCCTACGCGACCCTGAGCGCACACGACGCCTTGGGCGAGCTGCTCGGCCAAGTGCGCGTGGCACCGACCTTCAAGCTGACCGGT
>Ga0308159_1004556_pt1 | contig 12566 bp, 10 predicted proteins | sample PhyCR1_FD_201040 | JGI IMG/M metagenome (GOLD analysis project Ga0308159, IMG submission 201040) | Phyllosphere microbial communities from UC Gill Tract Community Farm, Albany, California, United States - DLSLC.R1 | ecosystem: Host-associated > Plants > Phyllosphere > Unclassified | place: USA...
ATCCGCGGCCTGCGGGCCGTGACCGATTTCGACTACGAGTTCCAGATGGCCGGCATGAACCGGCGGCTGGACCCGGAGATCGAGCTGGTCTTTCTGATGGCCAGTGAAGGCAACCATTTTATCTCCTCACGCTTCGTGAAGGAGATCGCGAAACTCGGAGGTGATATTTCCACCTTCGTTCCGCGTCTCACGCTGCAGCGCACGTTGGATCGTGTGCAGCAGCCCCAGGGGAGTGAATAAGCGCATGCAGCGACGCACCCTTCTCGCCAGCACCATCGCCGCAACGGGGATTCTGATGACCGACACCAACGACGCCGCTGCCCAGGGCACGACGGACAAGGAAAACACGCTGTTCCTGGAGCTGAAGGACGGCCGTGTAACCATCCAGCTGCTGCCCGACCTGGCGCCGAAGCATGTCGAGCGGATCAAGACCCTGGTCCGCCAGGGCTTCTATGACGGCACGCCGTTCCACCGCGTCATCGAGGGCTTCATGGCCCAGGGTGGCGACCCGACCGGCACCGGCACCGGCGGCAGCCAGCTGCCCGACCTGCCCGCCGAGTTCACGCCGCCGGCCAAGGCGCGCTACCTGCGCGGCACCTGCGGCATGGCCCGCACGATGAGCCCGAACTCGGCCAACAGCCAGTTCTTCATCATGTTCGCCCCGGCGCCCAGCCTGGACGGCCAGTACACCATCTGGGGCCGTGTGGTCTCCGGCATGGAAGCCGTGGACAAGATCAAGCGCGGCTCGGGCAGCAGCGGCATGGTGCCGGCGCCGGCCGACAAGATCGTCAAGGCGCAGATCGCGGCCGACGCGGGCTGAGATCCCGCCGGGTTTTGGCCCGGCGTGACTTGACAGAATGGCCGGGTGCGGGTTTCTCCCGCCCCGGCCTTTTTGGTCGGAAGCGCCCTGTTCGGCGCGGTGTGTGCCCGTAGCTCAGCCGGTAGAGCACGTGACTTTTAATCATGGGGTCCAGGGTTCGAGTCCCTGCGGGCACATTTCCCCATTTCCCATCCAGTGTCTGAAGCGGCCCGAAGCAGGCTTGCCTGCGGCGAATGCGCCGACACCCACGGACCGATGATTCTGCATACGCAATCAACGCGGCTATCCTGCGTGATTGCCGCATTCAGAATGAACGGAGACCGGCCGGATGGAGCCTATCGCTCGGACCACCATGGCCAAATGGAGTGGCGGAAGAGGCTCGCGGATCTCCAGCGCCTTGTTGCGGCCCCTGGTGCGTCTCCTGAACCGGCCATCCGCCGCATGGTTCGGCCGTGCACTCTACGACATCGCGCTCCGCTTCAACGGCATCGCCATCGGCTTCGAGGGCAAGCACGATGTGTCGGAGGCCGAGGAGAATTTCCTCACCCGCATGGCCTCCCGGCTGGATGGCAGGGTGGTGCTGGATGTCGGCGCCAATAACGGCGCCTATGCCCGCATGGTGGCCCGGGCGGCCCCCCGTGCCGAGATCCATGCCTTTGAGCCGCATCCACGCACCTTCGCGGCGCTCCAGGCCGCTAGCCCCGGCATCCGCGCCGTGAACAAGGCCCTGGGCGAGCAGGAGGGGGAGCTGGAACTCTACGATTTCGCGGAAGCAGACGGCTCCACCCAGGCGAGCCTGAGCCGGGAGGCCGTGGCGCTGTTCGACCCTAATCTCGTCGCGCACCGCGTCACTTGCACGACGCTCGACCGCTACATGGCGGAGGCGGGGCTGGAGCGGGCGGCGCTGCTGAAGATCGATACCGAGGGCTTCGACCTTTCGGTGCTGCGTGGGGCGAAGGAGGCGATCGCGGCGAAGCGCTTTGATCTGATCCAGTTCGAGTTCATCCCCGCCAACATCGCCACCCGCGTCACCATGCGGGATTTCTTCGAGGCACTGCCGGGCTATGAGATCTTCCGCCTGTGCCTGAATGGCGACCTGCTGCCGCTGTTCCCCTACGACGTGAAGCGCTGCGAAATCTATGTGACGCAGAACCTGATCGCGCGTCCGGCGGCCCAGGCGGCAGGCACCTGAGATGGTCGAAGCCAGGGCGTATCCACCGCATCGGCGGCGGATACGCCCTGAGCGTCGTTCTCAGCCCTTAGTGACGTTCCAGAACAGCGGGAACGGCCCCTGCGTCACACCCTTCAGCGAATCCCGCCAGGCCGAATGGCCCATGAAGAAGCCAGTGGGAATGAAGGTGACATTGTCCATGCCGGCGCGGTTGACGCCCTCCAGCGCCTTCTTCTCGGCCGCCAAGTCCGGGGCCTCGTACCATTCGGCGATGTGCTGCTCGACCGTGTCGGAGGTCGGCCAGCCGAACCACGCTTTGTCGCCGCTGGCGCTGACGCCCTTGTAGGGGGCGGGGTTGATGCAATCGACGCCCGAATGCCAGCTGAAGAAGATGCTCCAGCCGCCCTCGGACACCGGCTTCTTGCTGGTGCGGCGGGAGCCGACGGTGCCCCAGTCCAGCGCCTGGTAATCGACGTTCATGCCGATGCGGGTCAGCATATCCGCCGTCACGTCTCCCTGCGCCTTGGTGATGGGCACGTCGGTGGCCACCAGCATCACCACCTTCTCGCCGTTATAGCCGGCCTGCTTCAGCATCTCCCGCGCGCGGTCGTAGTTGCGCGGGCCCTTCAGCCGCTCGGCGCCTGCCTCGGTGTAGAGCGGCGTGCCGGGGGTGAAGAAGCTTGGCATCGCCTTCCACAGGGAGTCGTCGTCGCCGACGATGGCGCGCATGTAGTCTTCCTGGCTGACGGCCAGTTGCAGCGCCTGCCGGACCAGCTTGTTGTCGAACGGTGCCTGCAGGTGGTTCAGCCGCATGGCGCCGACATTACCCAGCGGATCAGCGATGTTGACCTTCACGCCGCGTGCCCGCTGCAATAGCGGCACGAGGTCGGCGATCGGGTTTTCCCACCAGTCGATCTCGCCGTTCTGCAAGGCGCTGGCGGCGGTGCCGGGGTCCGGCATCGTGATCCACTCGACGCGGTCCACCTGCATGCGCTTGCCGCCGGCCAGCCAGTCGGCCGCTTCCTCCCGCGGCTGGTAGCCGGCGAAGCGCTCGAACACCGAGCGGGAGCCGGCGATCCATTCGTCGCGCTTGAAGGCCATGGGGCCGGAGCCGACATACTCCGTGATCTGCTTGTACGGGTCGGTCTTCGCGATGCGCTCCGGCATCACCACCAGCAGCGGCGTGTTGCTCTTGCCCAGGGCGTAGAGCAGCTTGGGGAAGGGCTGCTTCAGGCGGAAGCGGAAGCTGCGATCGTCGATGGCTTCCAACGCGTCCAGCCGCGCCTGGATCATCTGGCCCATGCCATCGCGCGGCATCCAGCGCTGGATGCTGGCCACGGCGTCGGCGGCGCGCACCGGCTCGCCATCATGGAACTTCAGGCCGGGGCGCAGTCGGAAGGTCCAGGTCTTGCCATCGTCCGAGACCTCGTGGCCCTCGCACATCTGCGGCTTGGGCTGCAGGTCGGCGCCGATGCCGTACAGCATGTCGAACACCATCAGGCTGGCGTTGCGCACCACCAGCTGCGTGCCGGCGACGGCGTCCAGGTTGGGCAGGTCGGCCTGCGGGACGAAGCGCAGCACCTTGCTGCCCTGCGCGCGGGCCAGGCCCGGGGCGGCCAGGCGGCTGCCGGCCAGCATAGCGCCTGCGCCCAGCAGAAGGTCACGACGTTGCATGAAGAATACTCCTGTCGATCCGCGCAGCCCTTGGGGCATGGCGGCCGGAATGGGCAGAGCCGGCGCGGGGGCCGGCGGCTTGCGTGGCGGCCAGGGCAGGGCGGGGGATGCGCCCGTATGGGCCGAACCGTCCGCCTCGGCGTAATCAGCCGGGCCACAGGCCAGGTGTGGCCTGCCGCAGTGTCCTGCGGCCGACCCGCTGGCGCCATGCGTCCCGCCTGGCCTTTTTTGGCTTTCCGGACCGGGTTTGCCTGCTGCGGCGCCAACCGCACCAAAGCGGTGCCGCGGTTGCCTGCAATGGCATCAGACGCTGGCGGAGGTGTGCGGCGGGTGCGGAGCGGGCTTCGCCCTGCGGCGCTGGCGGCGCGGCGCCAGGAAGGGTAAGCACGCGCTCGACATGCCGCCCATTCTCACCGTCGTCATCCCCTGCTTCAACGAAGCCGCGAACGTCGCCACCATGGCGGAACGGCTGGACGCCGCCCTGCCGGGCGTGGCGTGGGAGGCGATCTTCGTCGATGACGACAGCCCCGACGGCACCGCCGCCATCGCGCGCGGGCTGGCGGCACGGGATAGCCGCATCCGCTGTATCCGCCGCATCGGCCGGCGCGGCCTGGCCTCGGCCTGCATCGAAGGCATGCTGGCCTCCTCCGCCGAGTATGTCGCGGTGATCGATGGCGATTTGCAGCACGATGAGAGCATCCTGCCGCGCATGCTGGCGGAACTGCAGGCCGGGCGGGCCGACATCTCCATCGGCAGCCGGCACGTGGAAGGCGGCGGGGCGACGGAGGGTTTCTCCTCCCTGCGGCGGCGCATCAGCGATGGCGGCACCGCCATGGCGCAGGCGCTGCTGCCGGTGAAGGTGGCGGACCCGATGAGCGGCTTCTTCATGCTGCCGCGTGCGCTGTTCGAAGCCACCGCACCCAGCCTGACCGGGCGTGGCTTCAAGATCCTGCTGGATATCCTGCTTTCCGCCGACCGCAAGCTGCGCGTGGCGGAGATCCCCTATTCCTTCCGCCCGCGCACCGCCGGCGAGTCGAAGCTGGACACCACCGTCCTGCTGGAATTCGTGGCGCTGCTGCTGGACAAGTCGCTTGGTGGCTACCTGCCGCTGCGCTTCCTCTCCTTCGCCATCGTCGGCGCGGTGGGCGTGCTGGTGCATCTGGTGGTGCTGAGCATCATCATCCGCTTCGCGCCCTTCGTCACCGCACAGTGGGCGGCGACCTTCGTGGCGATGACGGTGAATTTCTGGCTGAACAACCGCATCACCTACCGGGACGTGAAGCTGCGCGGGCCGGCGCTGTGGCGCGGGCTGGCGCTGTTCTACGTGGTCTGCGGCTTTGGTGCCGTGGCCAATGTGGGCGTCGCTTCCCTGCTGCTGGTGGATGACCTGGTCGGCTGGCGCTGGGCGGGTGCCGCCGGTGCGCTGCTGACCGGCGTGTGGAACTACGCCGTCTCCTCCACCCTGGTCTGGCGCGCGCGCTGATGCAGGAATGGGGCAACCGGCACTGGCTGTTGGCCCTGCTGGGGCTGACGGCGCTGCGGCTGCTGGCCGCCATCCTGATCCCGGTCTCGCCGGACGAAGCCTATTACTGGGTGTGGGGCCGCGCCCTGGCGCCCAGCTACTACGACCACCCGCCGATGGTGGCGTTCTGGATCGCCGCCGGCACCGCCCTGGCGGGCGATGGCGCGCTGGGCATCCGCCTGCTGGGGCCGATCGGCGTAGCCATCGCTTCCCTGCTGCTGGCGCAGGCGGGGGAGGCGTTGTTCCCCGGCCGCCGGGCCGGGCTGTGGGCGGCCGTGCTGCTGAACGCCACGCTGCTGTTCGGCGTCGGTTCCGTGCTGATCACGCCGGATACGCCGCTGCTGGTATTCTGGTGTGCCGCCATCTGGGCGGTGGCCCGGCTGCACGCCAGCCAGGATGGGCGCTGGTGGCTGGTGTTCGGCGTCATGGCCGGGCTGGCGCTGCTGTCCAAGTATACGGCGGCGTTCCTCGGCATCGGCATCGTCATCTGGCTGGTGGCGGAGCGGCAGGCGCGGCCCTGGCTGCTGCGCTGGCAGCTTTGGGCCGGCGGCGCGCTGGCGGTGCTGTGCTTTTCCCCGGTCATCTGGTGGAACGCGGCGCATGGCTGGGCCAGCTTCGCCAAGCAGGGCGGCCGCACCGGCTCGGCCGGCACCGGCTCCGCCCTGCGCTACCTGGGCGAGCTGGTCGGTGGGCAGTTGGCGCTGGCGACGCCCATCATCTTCATGCTGTGCGTGGTAGGCGTGGCGTTGGCCTGCGCCGCCTGGGTGCGGCGGCGGGATGCCGCGGCGGGGCTGCTGGTGGCGCTGACGGTGCCGGCGGCGGCGCTGTTCCTGTGGCAGGCCACCGGCAACCGCGTGCAGGGCAACTGGCCGGCCATCCTCTACCCCTCCGCCTGTCTGGCGGCGGCCGGCTATCTCGGCGCGCCGTGGCGGCGCTGGAAGCAGGCGGGCGTGGCGCTGGGGCTGGCGGTGATGCTGCTGGCGCTGGTGCAGGCGGCGTTTTCGCCTATCCCGCTGCCACGCCGCAACGACCCAACCCTGGCGCGGCTGGGCGGTTGGCCCGCCTTCGCCGCCCAGGTGGAACAGGCCCGCCTGCAGCAGGGCGCCAGCTTCGTGGCCGCCGAGGAATACGGCCTGGCCGCCGAGCTGGCGCTGCATCTGCCGCCCGGCGTGCGCGTGGTGGCGATCGGCGACCGCTGGGATTTGTTCGACCTGCCATCCCCCACCGCCGGCCAGACCGGCCTGCTGGTGCGCAGCGAGCGGCGCGGCGACGGCCCGCCACTGTGGCCCGGTGCGCAACAGACCAGCGGCATCACCCGGGCGCGGGCAGGGATCGAGGCCGAGCGCTACCGCCTGCATGCCGTGACCGTCGCGCCGAAAGGGCCGCCGCTGGCGCTGTTACCATTGCGTCGCTGAATATACCCTGGCGGCAGGGCGGTGCGATCCCACATCCTGTCCAGGCCTGTGCAGGAGACTCGCGATGCCCATCCATATCCGCCGCGGCTGGGAACTTCCCGAAAGCGCGGCGACACCGGAGCACCTGGTGCTTGGCCGCCGCAAGGCGATGCTGGGGCTGGGCAGCATCCTGGCCGCCGGCACCGTGATCCACCCGGCGGGGGCGCAGGATGCGCCATCGGTGGCCGCCATGCGCAACCCGCGCTTCGAGCCCGGCCGCGCCCTGACCGCGGAGCGGGAAGCCACCAACTACAACAACTACTATGAATTCGGCACCAGCAAGGGCGTGGCCTCCGTGGCCCAGCGCCTGCCGCAGCGCCCCTGGACGGTGAAGCTGGACGGGATGGTCGAGACGCCGGTGGAACTCGGCCTCGACGACCTGCTGAAGAAGGTGAGCCTGGAGGAGCGGGTGCTACGGCACCGCTGCGTGGAAGCCTGGGCCATGACGGTGCCCTGGACCGGCTTCCCGATGTCCGCGCTGCTGAAGATGGCCTCACCGCTCGCCAGCGCGAAATACGTGGTGTTCGAGACGGCGGCGGACCGCGCCACCATGCCCGGCCTGCGGCAGAGCTGGTTCCCCTGGCCCTACAAGGAAGGCTGCACCATCGCCGAGGCCGGCAACGAGCTGTGCTTCATGGCCGTCGGCCTCTACGGTAAGCCGGTACCGCCGCAGAATGGCGGGCCGGTGCGCGTGCTGTTCCCGTGGAAGTACGGCTTCAAGTCCGGCAAGGCGATCACCCGCATCACCTTCACCGACCAGCGGCCGGTCAGCTTCTGGGAGAAGCTGCAGGCCAGCGAATACGGCTTCTGGGCCAATGTGAACCCGCAGGTGCCGCATCCGCGCTGGAGCCAGGCGCGCGAACGGCTGCTGGGCAGCGGCGAGATGGTGCCGACACAGCTGTTCAACGGCTACGCCGACTTCGTCGCTAGCATGTACACGGACATCAAGGGCGAGAACCTGTACCTCTAGGTGGCGGGTCGCGTGATTCGGGCTTTCAGCGATTCCGCTTCAAGCCATCATGCTTTGAAAGCGAACCGGCAGTCCTGTTTCAGGGCTGCCGCAAACGCTTCCGGCCTTCCTCGATGGCCCGGATCGCCTCCGACCACAGGCGCAGGGTCGGCAGTTCGGCCGGGCTGAACCAGCGCGCTTCAGTGACATCATCGCCGGCGATGACGTCACCGGCTGTCCACTCTCCGGCGAAGTCGATGATGGTGTAGTGGAAGCGGGTGCGGCCCGCCGTGTCCTTCTCGAAGGCATCGACGACCACGGCCAGGGCGAGGGGGCCGACCTCGATCCCGGCCTCCTCCAGCAACTCCCGCCGCGCCGCCTGCTCGGCGGTCTCGCCGATATGCTGCGCGCCGCCGGGGATGGACCATTCCCCCTTGCGCGGCGGCTTGCCGCGGCGCACCAGCAGCACGTCATCGCCCCGGAAGGCGACGACCCCGATGCCGATCCACGGCCTGTCGGGATATTCCCGGCTGCTCACCGCGCAGGCGCCGGGGCGGCGCCGGGCGGCAGCCCGGGCAAGCCCGGCGGGGCGGCAGCGGCGGCGGGCTCGGCCTTCTTCAGGTCGTCCAGGCGGGGCAGCAGTGCCTTCACCTTCCAGGCGCCGACCTGGTAGGCCCAGCCGCGCCAACGGGCGTTCAGCCGCGCGGCCTCGTCATCGCCAGCGGCGGCGAAGCGCAGCCACACGGTTTCCCCGTCCTGCTGCCCGGTTACGGTGACGGCCAGGTTGTCGGTCAGCGTGAAGCGGGAGGTGCCGAGCGGCTGGCCGGCGGCAGCAGCTTCCTTGCGCGCGGTGGTCAGCGTCAGGAACTCGAAGGCCCGGCCCAGCTCGTCGAGGCTGGTCTCCTCCAGCGGCGGCGGCTCGGCAGGGATGGTGACGGCGAGGCGGCCTTCCGGCCCCTCGCTGCGCGTCAGCACCAGCGGTGCCTCCCCGGTGCGGTTGGTCTCGACCTTCAGGATGCGTTCGCGGGCAATGTTGGCGATGTCCCGGTCGATCCATAGCTGCGGGTCGGCATCCAGCGGCAGGCGGCCCTCGGCCAGCCAGGACTGCGTCTCGTCCGGCCGGCGGACATAGACGGTTTCCGGCACGTTGCCCTGGGTACGCATGCGGCGGCGGCCCACCACCAGCTCCGCGATCGGCTGGCCGGCGCCATCCAGCACCCGCAGCATCGAAGCCGTGCTGCCCGGCTTGGCCGGGTCGTCCAGCCCCAGCCGTTCCAGCATGGCGGCGTCCGAGGTGCGTGGCTCGGTCAGACGCAGTTCGGTCAGGCCGACGAGCAGTTCGCGCACCTTGTCCCCGCGCACGGGGTAGTCCTCCTGCTCCGGCAGCACCCAGGTCTCGGCGTCGCGGCGGGTGACGACGACGTGCTTGTCGCCCTGCTTCACCTCGATCCGCCGGGCCTCGGCCAGCTTCTGGGCCAGGTTCTGGAACATCAGCGGGGCGCTGCCGGTATCCGGCGCCGGCGGCGTGCCGGGGCCGACCAGGATGGCGGCACCGGCGACGACGACGGCGGAACCGCCCAGCAGCAAAAGGGAACGGCGCTTCATCTCGGCGTTCCTTCCTTCAGGCCCGCGCCGCGCCGCGGCGGCGGATGCGCAGCACGGCCAGAGCGATGGCGAACAGCGTCAGCAAGGCCGGCACGGCGGCGATGTTCATGATGCGCAGCCGCGTCTCCAGGCTCTCAATATCCCGCCGCAATTCCAGCTGCACGTTGCGAAGCTGGCCGCGCGTGGCGGTGATCTCGGCGCGGGCGCGGTCGATCTCGGCGCGCTGCTCCGGCGTGATGACGGCATTGGTCGCCTGGTTGCGCTCGCCGGTGCCGGGAGTGCCCTGGCGAAGCTGGCGCAGCCGGGCCTCGGTGGCCTGCAGCTTCTGCGTCAGGCCCTGCTCGGTCTGCCGGTAGCGGGCCTCCGCATTGCGCCGCAAATCGTCCACCACGCCGAAGGGCCGCAGCGACTCACCGCGCGAACGCAGGCCGATCAGCGCATCGCCACCCGCCAGCGTATCGGCAAGGTTGGCGACCAGCGCGCCGTTGTCGCTGAACGGCGTCGCCACCTGCTGGCCGAAGAAATCCTGGGTCTGCACCCAGAAGCGGTCCTCCAGCACGTCGCTGTCATTGGCGATGACAAGGTTGGCGGGGCCGTCGCTCTGTGCCCGGTGGGCCGGGAAGTCGGCCGGGCGGGCCTCGGCGCCCTCGGCCACCGCCGGCGGGCCCTCGGGGAAGGCGGTGTTCAGCACGCCGCGGGCGCGCGCCATCAGCACATGGCGCTGCCCATCCGGCTTGAAGGCCGCGAGGATCTGCGACGGGTTGGGGCTCTGCCGCACCGTGGCGACATCCACCAGCTGCGACTGCGTGCTGCTGGTGATCAGCGGCGTCATCTCGATGCCGGCACCCTCCCGCTTCCGCACTTCGCCGGCGGAGGCGAAGGTCACCTGCTGCAGGTCGGCCGTCGCCACGTCGCCATGGTTCAGCGCGTCGCCGGAGGTGTTGAACCAGGCGAGGTAATCCACCGCCTGGACCCGGTCCGTTGGCGCGGCGCGGACGCGCCAGGCACCGCGCAGATCCAGCACCACCTTGTCCGTCGGCGTCTCGATGCCCCAGGCATTCAGCAGGCGGTTGAGGTTGGAGCTGGTATCGGCTGGCGGCTGGCCGGTGGGGCCGGGGCGGATGCTCTGCCCTTCGCTATGCGGGTCCGTCATCACGAACAGCTTGCCGCCGCGCATGACGAACTGGTCGATGGCGTAGAGCGTGGCGTCGGTGAGCCCCTGCGGCTGCGCCACCAGCAGGATCTGGATATCGGGGTCGATCACCTGGGTGGTGGTCGCCACGTCCTTCACCGTGAAGAACTGCCGCAACTGGTTGATGACGGTGTAGGGCTGGCCGCCGCCCTGGCGCATCATCATCGCGCGTGGGTCACCGTTCAGCGGCAGGGCGGAGAGCGTGCCCAGCACCGGCCGGCGCGGGTTGGAGAGCTCGTAGATCAGCCGCGTCAGGTCGAATTCCAGGAACCGCTCGCGGTCCGGCTGGAAGAATGGCAGTACCCGCTCGTCATCCAGCAGGTTGTTGCCGGCCAGGCCAAAATAGACCTGCTCGCCGGACTGGTCGATCGGCACGCCCTGGATGCCGTAGGCGAGGGCACGGTCCTCGGTCTCGCTGAACGGCTCGGGGTCCAGGTACTCCAGGCGGATCTTGCCGCCGGAGACAGCGGCGTATTCCTGCAGCATCTCACGCACCCGGTCCGCGTAGGAACCGTAGACCGGTACCTGGCTGCCGAGGCGGCGGGAGTAGAACAACCGCAGCGTGATCGGGTCATGCAGGCCGGCCAGCACCTGCCGGGTGCCGTCGGACAGCGTGTAGAGGCGCTGTTGCGTCAGGTCGATGCGCGCGCGGGGCAACAGGCGGTCGGCCAACACATTGGCACCGACGGCCAGCACGGCCACGGCCAGCAGGCCGCCGGCGGAATGCAGCAGGCGGCGGGAGGCAGGGCGGGCGGGGGGCAAGGTGGTGTCGCTCATGGGGCTCAATCCGCCTTCCGGTGATCGACGAAGAGGGCGTTGGCGAAGAGCCAGAAGCCGATGAAGCTGGCGAAGAAGACGAGGTCCGGCAGCGACACGATGCCGCGCGAGAAGCCGCCCAGCCGCTCGGTGATCGAGACGCCGCGGGCGATCTCCACCAGGATGGGCAGGCGGACGGAGAGGAACTCCGTCACCACCGGGCTACCGGCGGCGGTGAACAGGAAGCACACCGCGACCGTCAGCACGAAGGCGATGACCTGGTTCTTCGTCAGTGCCGAGATGGCGGCACCGACGGCCAGGAAGGCGCCCGCCACCAGCAGGCAACCGGCATAGCCGGCGGCGATGACGCCGTTATCCGGGTTACCCAGGTAGTTGACCGTGATCACCAGCGGGAAGGTCAGGGCCAGGGCGATGGCGCAGAAGGCCCAGGCCGCCAGGAACTTGCCGAGCACGGCCTGCCACTGCGCCAGCGGCAAGGTCAGCAGCAGCTCGATGGTGCCGAGGCGGCGTTCCTCCGCCCACAGGCGCATGGTCAGCGCGGGGACGAGGAACAGGAACAGCCACGGCACGAAGCCGAAGAAGGGCTGGAGGTCCGCCACGCCACGGCCGAAGAAATTGCCGAGGGTGAAGGTGAGGGCGCCCGTCATCACCAGGAAGATGACAATGAACACATAGGCGACAGGGGTGGCGAAGTAGCCCGCCAGTTCCCGCCGCGCGACGATCAGGGTGGCGCCCATCACGCGGACTCCTTCGGCATGGTCAGGTCGCGGAAGACGGCATCCAGCGTCGGGCCGCGATAGGAGAGTTCCTTCGGCGTCGCATCCGCCAGCACCTTGCCGCGCGCGATGACGATGGCGCGGGTGCAGATGGCAGAGACTTCCTCCAGGATGTGGGTCGAGATGATGATCGCCTTGCTCGGCGCCATCTGCTCGATCAACCGGCGGACCTCGTGCTTCTGGTTAGGGTCCAGGCCATCGGTCGGCTCGTCCAGCACCAGCACCTGCGGGTCGTGCAGCAGGGACTGCGCCAGGCCGACGCGGCGCTTGAAGCCTTTCGAGAGCGTCTCGATCGGCTGGAGGCGGACACCTTCCAGCGTCGTCAGGCTCATCGCGTGTGCCACGCGGTCCCGCATCTCGCTGCCCCGGAAGCCGCGCACGCGGGCGGCGAAGGCCAGGAAGCCGGAAACGGTCATCTCGGGGTAGGTGGGGGCGCCCTCCGGCAGGTAGCCCAGGTTGCGCTTGGCGGGCACGGGGCGGTCCACCACGTCCTCGCCACAGATGCGGGCGGTGCCGCTGCTGGGGGTGACGAAGCCCGCCAGCATCTTCATCGTGGTGGACTTCCCGGCACCGTTGGGGCCGAGGAAGCCGAGCACTTCGCCTTTGGCGACGCTGAAGGACACATC
>Ga0308159_1004557_pt1 | contig 12565 bp, 12 predicted proteins | sample PhyCR1_FD_201040 | JGI IMG/M metagenome (GOLD analysis project Ga0308159, IMG submission 201040) | Phyllosphere microbial communities from UC Gill Tract Community Farm, Albany, California, United States - DLSLC.R1 | ecosystem: Host-associated > Plants > Phyllosphere > Unclassified | place: USA...
GGGATCATCTGGGCGATGGTAAAAATGTTGGCAAAGCCAAATGAATAAACGTGGGTGCTACTGAAGCCAACAATAGCACCGCCGATAGCGCCCGCCACACAGCCAAAGATAAAGGGACGGCGCAGCGGCAGATTAACGCCATAGACGGCCGGTTCAGTGATACCAAAGATCCCTGCTGTCACGGATGAACCCGCCAGCATCTTCTGCCGCGCATCCCGACTACGCAGAAACACCCCCAGCGCTGCGCCAACCTGGCCCATGACAGCAGGCAACAGCATGGGCAGCATTGAGTCATGCCCCAGTACGGCAAGATTGTTGATCATCAGTGGCACCAGTCCCCAGTGCAAACCAAAAATCACACAGACCTGCCACAACGCGCCCAGTGCGGCGCCAGCCAGCCAGGGTGCCAGCGCATAAATCCACTGGTAGCCGTTCGCCAGTATCTGACTTAAGCCCGTGGCCAGTGGGCCAATCACCAGAAAGGTCAGCGGTACAGTGACGCTCAGGCAGATCAGTGGCGCAAAAAAGTTTTTCATGGATGCCGGAAGTCGCCGGCTGCTCTGCTTTTCCAGCCAGCAACTTACCCACGCGGCGAGAATAATCGGGATAACGGACGCACTGTAATTAAACCAGGTCACAGGAATGCCGAGAAACGCGTCCGTTATGGCAACGGATTGCTGGCTGGCATTAAAAGCTGCAATCATCGTCGGATGGGTCAGCGCCCCGCCAATGACCATGGTAATAAAGGGATTACCGCCAAATTTTTTGCCCGCGGTGTAGCCCAGCACCAGTGGAAAGAAGAAAAACAGGGCATCACTTGCCGCAAACCAGATTTTATACGTTCCACTTTGAACAGAAAGCCAGCCACAGACCACGGCCAGCGCCAGTAAACCTTTAAGAATACCGGAGGCGGCAAGAACGCCAATAAACGGGGTAAAAATGCCGGACACAATGTCGATCAGGCGACTCAAAAGATTACCCGCGACCGCATCCTCTTCTTTCACTGAAGAGGGTTCGTCAGTCAGGCCCGCTTCAGTACATACTGCCAGCCAGACATCGTGAACGTGGTTGCCAATCACTACCTGAAACTGCCCACCGCTTTCAACGACCATAATGACACCCGGATTTTTCTTCAGTCCTTCAGCATCGGCTTTATGGTTGTCTTTCAGTTTGAAGCGCAACCGGGTGGCACAATGAACCAGACTTACGATGTTCTCCCGGCCACCGATATGGCTGAGGATATCCTGCGCCAGCGTGTGATATTCCATCTCGATTTCCTTACAACCGATGCCTGAGGACATCAGTTAACTGAGCCAAAAATGAAAAAACCTGAGAACGTCCTCCTTTCAGAGGCCGCGCTCAGGTTTTGCCTGCGTTAAGCAGTAACAATCCAGTTTATGGAGCTTATTGCCCCTCTTTTCTTACCCGTTCGATATGAATGGCGAGAAACATGATCTCTTCCGCGGTCAGCTCACGCTGATAGCTTTGTTGCAGATGCTGCGCGATTTTCACCGCACATTTCCAGGCTTTGGGATAGTTATCTTTTACAGCTGCATGCAGCGACACATCATCATCGTCTACCACGGTACGCGTCAGCATCCGCTGAGCAAAAAACTTCAGATGGGTGACAAAGCGCTGGTAACTCAGCGACGATTCGTTGTACTCCAGCTGCAATTGATACTTCACCAGTTGCAGAATCTCCTGCATAACCCGGGTGACATGCATCACTTCCGGCATTTCATTATTGAGCTGCGCCGTCACCAGATGCAGCGCGATAAAACCGGCTTCATCCTCAGCCAGTTCGACATTCAGACGACGTAAAATGATAGCCCTGGCCTCCTGACCCAGTTCGAACTCTTTGGGATAGAGGCGTTTGATATCCCACAGCAACACATTTTTAATCGCCAGGCCTTTATTCTGCCGTTCAATGGCAAAGTAGCAGTGGTCAGTCAACGTGATATACAGGCTCTCCTGCAATTTCCCCAGACGTTGTGCTGCAAGATCAATAATGCGGTCGCAGGTGGTCATCACTTCAGGAGGGATCTGGTGTAACAACTCCTCAAGCCGACGTACCAGCAAATCACTTTGCAGCGCGAATACCTTCTCAATGTGCGCCGCGTTGAGACTGTCACCGATACGCTTCTGGAAGGCCAGTCCACGCCCCATCACGACCTGCTCGCGTCCCTGCTCATCCTGAACCATCACCACGTTGTTATTAAGAATTTTGGCGATTTTCATCGGAACCCCAGAAACAAAAAAACCTGACATCCGACAGAGGCCAGAAGTCAGGTTTTGCCTGCCTAAGCAGTAACAATCCAGTTCGGGCACTCTATCAGTTTTCATCGTGACCTCAATCTGTCAGGGCAAAAAGCGTGACAGCGATCGAAATCCTCTTATTAACTTAAAAAGTAACCACCGTTTTGAGTTCAGTCACCCAGGCATCCTGCGTATGGGTGATACCCGCTGGACGAGACCCGTATTAAAGCCCGGGGTGCGGTTCCGGGCAGCAAAAGGGGTATGACGCTCAGTGGAATGAAAACCCACGTTATGGGAGGAAGATGGTCATGCGAGGAGGGGCGTCTGAAAAATCGTTTAGTGGAATGCAGTGTCCATTAACTGCCATTTAGCGATTAAAAACACACCGCTTTAAACGCTTTTGTCACTGATCACAATGTTTTGATTTATCGGACGAAAAGTTTTTAACGCGTGAAATCGTTCCGTTGAGCGTCAGAGCCCGTTATGCAGGGTAAAAGCGTGGAAGGTAGGCTATCTGTAAAGATAGTTAGCAGGAGAACAGCTCAAACCGCTATTCAGAAACAGCAACGCCGGAAGGTTCGCTTCCGGCGTTGGGGCAGTTACGCGGCTTTAACGGCGCGTACTTTCTTTACAGCAGGCTCTTCTGACTGCTCAGCTATGCCATCGTCTGACACAGCTTCTGGCTGAGAGACGGCTGCTGCCGCTTCCGGCAGTTTGCTGGTGCGCAGAATATGCTGAACCGCATCTTTCTGCTCTGCAATCAGCAGGCCCAGCGTTTCCGCCTGAGATTCTTCCATTGCAGGTTGATGCTGTAACAGCCAGTCGGTGAAGGCTTCGGCCATATCGAGCATTTTGTCGTAGGCATCGGCCTCTTTCTTATTGGCAAACGTCATCTTCTCTTCACCCTTTCTGACTACTACAAATTTTGTTTCAACAGCCATCTTTTCGCCCTCAGGTACTGTGTATACATACAGTATATCATGCCGGTCATGCTTTGCCAGCAGAGAATAGAGTTTATCGGTTGTGCGCGGGCTAACCTTATCCTGGCACAGGCTTTTTTCATTTTTCCTGACGCATTCTCCGTCGCGAGGTCGGGCGACTACACCAGCAGCTCTTCAAGAAACATCGCCAGCGCCTTACGGGGATCGTCCTCTTCCGAGACGATCACCTCGATCCCCCACTGCCCCAGCACCTCTTTAGCCACCGGGTTGTTCCGGTTAGTGAACAGGTACGATTTTGGCCGGGCGGTTGCCAGCCCGGTGCGGCCCCACATCTTGGTCAGACGATAAAACAGCAGGCGAATATTGAAATCACTAATGCTGTAGCCGACAAACAGCACTGAGTTGCCCATCACATCGTGAGTCAGTTTGATGTCGAGCGGCGAATCAAAATAGAGGCGTTCAAAATAGCTGCTCTCATCGAGCACGATTGAGGTGTCATCATCAAAATCACCGTGCAGCTTGATGATGTGACGCTTATCTTCGGTGAGAGAGACCAGGTCCGCGGCGTTGGCCACTTTGTAATAGGGTACGCCGTGCGCTTCATGCGCCGCTTCCAGCCAGCGATCGTAATTGGTGGTGTAGATACGCGAGAAGTTACCCTGCGTAATCATGGTATGAATTTCAGAAGAGCGGACATCAATATCGGGGCGATGCCATTCGCGATCCATCCAGCTGCGCAGCGGGCCAAGCGAGCCTTTTTTCTGTTTGTAATACTCCGCCAGCGACAGGTGCGTGCCATAGGTATTGAAGATTTTTGGATCGTAACCCAGCTCATTAGCAAGATGCGCAATCAGTTCATGCCACTCGGGCAGGCCAAAATTGCGCGAAATACCGGCACCGGCAAACAGAATCAGTTTGCCGGAATCATAGGCGCGTTTGAGTTCAGGTTTCATGCCATGCCCCGCGAGGTTTTTAAAAAGGTGGCGAAGCGATCCAGCGCGATGCGCCGCATCGAGATCTCATTCTTGAGTTCGCCCATTTCAGCAAACGTCTGCTCATAGCCTTCGGGAATAAAGACGCAGTCCCACTGAAAGCCGCGCGTTCCGGCAGGTTTCGCGGCGATGGTGCCGCGCAGTTCACCCGAAAACTGGTACATTTTGCGACCATCGCAGTAGCCCAGCACCGTTTTGGCCGTCACGGCCTGGCTGTCGAGCCCCTGCACCAGTGCGGTAAAGCGCTCAGCGTCCAGGCGGTTCCAGAAGATGCGGGTCAGGCCGGCGGGCAGGCCATTGAGGCCATCCAGATAGAGGCCGGTATGCTCTACAAATAGCGGTCGCCCAATAAGCGAAAAGGCTTTGGTCAGTTTGTCGCGCACCAGGTCGAGTTCGTTTTCAGTCTGAATTTCTTCGATGCGACGGGCGATGGGCAGAACTTCGACCCCGACAGGTTCGAGTATTTTGCGCACCTCCGCCAGCTTTTGCTCATTGGCAGAAAGGAATCTGATTTTCATGGGGCTTCCAGGTCAATTACTCCGCCACGCAGTGAGGATTTTACGGAAACAGGCGGGCAGGATAAATCACTAACGCTGGAGAGTGTAGTTCAATTCTGTGCTCATCAGGTTGAAGTGCGCAGAACCGGCCCGCCTGCTGCGGCCGGTTCTGCAGACTCAGTAAACAATACCGGGTGGATTCACCGTGGACTGAGTGATGGCCTCATCCTGTTCGCCCCAGCGTGCCAGCACCTGCTGATACTGCCCGCCTGCGATGGTGCCATCCAGCGCAGCCTGCAGCGCGGGTGCCAGGCCATTGCCCTTTTTGGTGGTCACGGCGACCCAGGCGCGAAACGGTCCGCTGCCAACCAGCTTTGTCTGTCCGCGTGACGCCACTTTCCAGGCCGCCATCGAGTGAGGGCCAAACATCGCATCTGCCCGTCCCGACAGCAGCGTCAGCGTCGCGGAGGCATCATCAGTAAGGTAAATCGGCGTTACCGCAGGCAGACCTTTAGCCCGGTTCTGCTCATCCCAGCTCAGTAAAATACGCTCCTGATTGGTGCCCGAGGCGACGATAATCCGCTTACCGGCAATATCCGCCGGACTGTTTATCTTGCTGATATGACTGTCGCTTTTCACCGCAAAAGCGTGGTTGTCGGCGCGATACGTCGCAAAATCGAACTTCTTCTTGCGCTCTTCGGTCACGGCAATATTGAACATCGCAACATCATAGCGCCCGGCGCTGATACCCAGCGGCCAGTCCTCCCAGGAAGCCGGAACCAGCCTGAGCTTCAGCCCCAGGCTATCAGCAAGGAGTCGGGCGATATCGGGATCGCTGCCGATCCGCGTGACGTTATCAGACGCCAGCAGCGACAGCGGCGGCGAGTTGGTCGCCGAGGTAGCGACCGTCAGGGTGCCCGGTTCGATAAAGCGGTAATTGGCCGGAATTTTACCAATAGCCTGCGGATTGGCCGGGGCATGAATCGGCGTCTCGTTTTGCAGGACATCGAGCTTCTCAGCCGCAGAACAGGCCAGCGCCGGAAGCAGCGTCAGAACCGTTAACGTTAATGCCCTCATAACACGCGCGCCAGAAAACGGCGGGTGCGCTCATGACGCGGATTATTGAGCACCTGGGTGGTGCTGCCCTGTTCCACAATCCGGCCATCCACCATAAAGACCACGTTATCCGCCACTTCCCGGGCAAAGCCGATCTCATGCGTCACAATCACCAGCGTGGTGCCGGAACGCGCCAGCTTTTTAATTACATCCAGCACTTCGCCCACCAGTTCCGGGTCCAGCGCCGAGGTCGGCTCATCAAACAGCATGACCCGTGGATTGAGCATCAGCGCACGCGCAATCGCGATGCGCTGCTGCTGCCCGCCCGACAGGTGACGCGGCCACGCATCGGCTTTATGCCGCAGCCCTACAATATCCAGCAGTTCGCCTGCACGCTGTATCGCTTCCGGTTTCGTTAACTGACGATGGGCAATCGGCGCTTCAATCAGGTTATCCAGCACGCTGAGGTGTGGGAACAGATTGAAGTTCTGGAACACGTAGCCGACGTTGATGCGCTGGCGCAGAATCGCCTTCTCTTTCAGTTCATACAGCTTATTGCCGCGCTGCTGATAGCCGATGTAGTCGCCATCAATCTGAATAAATCCTTCGTCGACCCGTTCCAGATGATTGATGGTGCGCAGCAGCGTGGATTTACCAGAGCCGGACGGCCCGAGGATCACCGTGACGGACCCCGGTGTCAGTGACAGCGATACATCATCCAGCGCTTTATGTTTACCAAATCGTTTACTGACGCCGGTGATGCTGATGGCACCGGTAGTGTGTGAGGTGCGGTAATCAATGGCTTCGGACATGGCTGATCTCCTCGGTCGGATGAAGTGGCGTGGCGCGGTTGCGCCATTGTCGCCAGCGCGACGGTTGCGGTTCACGGGTGACGCTGCGGGCCATCCAGCGTTCGGCGTTGTACTGAATCACGGACAACACGGTGGTGATAATCAGATACCAGGCGGCACCAACCATCAGCAGTGGGATTACTTCCTGATTGCGGTTGTAGATCATCTGGATGGTGTAGAACAGCTCCGGCATCGCCAGCACATAAACCACGGATGTGCCTTTCGCCAGACTGATGATCTCGTTGAACGCGGTGGGAATAATGGCGCGCAGCGCCTGCGGCAGAATGATGCGGAAGGTGCGGCGTGTGGCGGAGAGACCCAGCGCGGACGCGGCTTCCACCTGACCGTGATCGACGCCGAGTATCCCGCCGCGAATAATTTCCGCGCTGTAGGCCGCCTGCACCAGCGTCAGACCGATAACAGCTGCCTGAAACTGCCCCAGCACGTTAATCGTCTGATACGCCCCCCAGGAGAGACCGGTAAACGGAATGCCGACAGACAGGGTGTCGTAGAGATAGGAGAAGTTATAAAGAATGATCAGCACCACAATCAGCGGCAGTGACCTGAACAGCCAGATATAACCCCATGCCAGCGTGCTCAGCAGCCACGATGAGGAGAGACGTGCCAGCGCCAGCAGACCGCCCAGAAACAGACTGAATATAGTACCCAGCAGCGTCAGCAGCAGCGTCTGGCCCAGCCCGTGCAGGATCACCGGATCAAAGAACCAGCGGGCAAACACGCTCCATTCCCAGCGCGGATTAAAGGCCACTGACTGCACCACGCCTGCCAGAATAAACAGCGCAACGATAGCGCCTGCGATGCGTGCCGGGTAGCGTGCCGGCACCACCTGCAGATGTTGATGTTTGCTCATGGTCACTCCTTAACTTGCCGCAGCAACGTTATAGACGCCGATCACTTTGATAAAACGCAGTCGCCCGTCGTGCGGCGGCTGGCCGTAACGCTCCAGATCCCCGCTGAGATCAAACTGTGGCTGATAGCCGTGACCGGTATAGAGCCGCACCGCCTCCGGCTGACGGAAGCCGGTGGTAAGGAACAGCCGCTGATAACCCGCCTGTAAGGCGCGACGCTCCAGCTCCTGTAACACCACCAGCGCCAGTCCCTGACGACGCAGATCGCTGCGGGTCCAGATGCGCTTCAGCTCGGCGGTCTGCGGGTCATAGGGTTTGTAAGCGCCCATCGCGATGATCTCTCCGTCACGCTCCAGCACGATAAACAGCCCCTGCGGCGGCAGATACCATTCGGTCAGCTCCTGCTCCTGCTCATTACGACGGGAAAAATAGTCGCCATAGCGTGCGGAATATTCGCCAAACAGGCCGCCCAGGATCGGTTGCAACTCCGGCGCGTCGGGTGAAACTTCGCGAAAAGTCGATTCACTCATGGTCAGCTCCTTAGTCGCCCAGCCCGGCGGGATTGATTTCAGAACGATCGATCTTCTCAACGCCTTCACCCCAGCGGTTCAGCACCTTCTGATAGTCACCGTTGCCGATCACGCCGTTCAGCGCGGTGCTGATCGGTTCCGCCAGACCGCTGCCTTTCTTCACGGTAACGGCAATGTGCGCCGCTTTGGGCCAGCCGCCATCGACGCTGCCGACCAGACGGGTTTTACCGGTCAGTGCCGCTTTCCAGGCACCAATCACATTGGGACCAAAGTAGGCATCGGCCCTGCCTGCCTGCAGCGCCAGCGTCTGTGCGGCATCATCTTTGGTATAAACCGGCGTGAAGGCTTTCAGGCCTTTAGCCTGATTCTCTTTATCCCACGCCAGCAGAATCGCCTCCTGATTGGTGCCGGATCCCACAATGATCCTCAGCCCGGCAATGTCTTCTGCTTTGGTCAGTGACTTTATCGGGCTGCTGGTTTTGACATAAAAGCCCAGTGAATCTTTGCGATAGGTAGCGAAGTCAAACTTCTCTTTACGATCTTTGGTCACGGTAATATTGGAGATCGCCGCGTCATACTTGCCCGAGGCCACGCCCAGCGGCCAGTCTTCCCAGGACGCTGGCACCACGTTGAGTTTTAATCCCAGGCTGTCAGCCACCAGCCGGGCAATATCCACTTCACTGCCAAGCAGCGTTTTGTTGTCATCGGAAAACACCGTTAACGGCGGGGAGTTCAGCGCGGCGACCGCCACGGTAAAGGAACCCGGCACCACAAAATGGTGACCCGCAGGCAGTTGCGCGATCGCCTCCGGATTCTTCACGGTATTGATCGGCGCTTTGTTAGCTTCAAGGCTGACGCGCTGGCCGTTATAGGAGACGCTGGTATCTTCAGCCAGCGCATGGCTACTGGCCGCCAGAATAAGCAGGGCGATAAGACGCGATGTTTTGTTCATGGCTTGTGCTCTTATTGTGAGGTGAACTGATTAACGGGTTGTTTCAGGGCGAAGCTGTCACGTAGCGTGCTGCCGGGATAGTCGCGGCGCGTCAGGCCGCGAGCCTGCAGAATCGGCACTACGCGGTCGACAAAACGTTCAAAGGTATCGGGCGTGCCGCCGTTAATGATGAAGCCGTCAGTGGCGTGGGTTTCAAACCAGAGCTGCAGGCCATCCGCCACCTCTTCCGGCGTGCCGTGAAACAGCGGGCGTGGCGTTGCCGCTTCCAGTGCGGCCTGGCGCAGGGTATGCCCATGCTGCTGTGCTTTGCGTTTGATCTCGTCGGTGGTGCTGCGGAAGCTGTTCTGACCGATGTCACCGATATCCGGGAACGGCTGATCCAGCGGATACTGAGAGAAGTCGTGATGGTCGAAGAAACGCCCCAGGTAGTTAAGCGCATCGGTAATCGACACCAGCGCCGCCGTGGTCTGATACTGGCGCTCCACGTCCTCTGCATCATCGCCAACAATCACGCTGACACCCTGGAAGATGTGCAAATCTTCTGGCTGACGGCCATTCGCCACCAGCTGCTGTTTCACATCCTGGTAAAATGCCTGCGCCTCTTCACGCGTCGGCTGATGGGTGAAGATGGCGTCAGCATGACGCGCCGCCAGTTTTTTACCGTCGTCGGACGCGCCCGCCTGGAAGATAATCGGACGACCCTGCGGCGTGCGGGCGATGTTCAGCGGCCCCTGCACCTGGAAGAAATCACCGTGATGATCGAGCGTGTGCAGCTTCGCCGGATCGAAAAATTGTCCGCTCGCCTTATCACGGACAAAAGCATCCTGCTCCCACGAATCCCACAATCCTTTCACCACCTGCAGATACTCATCGGCAATGCGGTAACGCAATGCGTGCTCCGGGTGCTGCTGGCGTGAGAAGTTTTTGGCCGAGCCTTCCAGCGGTGACGTCACCACGTTCCAGCCTGCACGCCCGCAGCTGAGATGATCAAGGCTGGCAAACTGACGCGCCACGGTGAACGGCTCGCTGTAAGAGGTCGATACCGTGCCAACCAGCCCCAGATGTTCAGTGACCCCCGCCAGCGCCGAGAGCAGCGTCAGTGGCTCAAAGCGATTCAGAAAGTGCGGGATCGACTTTTCGTTAATAAACAACCCGTCGGCGACAAACAGAAAATCGAGTTTGCCCTGCTCCGCCTTGCGGGCGATTTTTTTGGCGTAATCCAGATTAATACTGGCATCGGCCTGCGCCGCCGGATGGCGCCATGCGGACATGTTTCCCGATGCGCCATGCAGAATGGTACCCAGCCGAAGTTGTCTTGTGGTCATGATGCTCTCTCTTTTTTAGTCGTAGCGATGCCCGACGACGGTGGTCAGAACCGTCGTGATTTAGCGGGTTGCAGATGAATTCGGTTCAGAATGGCTTCCCGACATCGCGCATTAAGATGTTGCAGCGCCTGGCGAGCCAGTTGGGCGAAGTAGTCGGCGGCGGGCGCAATAAGCGCCTCATCCGGGGTAAAGCTGGCATGGTGCAGACCAAAGTCACTGGCGCTGCCGATGCTGACAAACGCCCCCGGCACCTGTTGCAGATAGAAGGCAAAATCCTCACCCAGCAGATGGAGATCGGCGGTCTGCACCCGATAGCCCGCCTGCTGCGCCACTTCGCTGCTGAAGGTCGCCCAGTGCGCATCGTTGATCAGCACTGGCGGACCAGGATGCCAGCTCAGGGTTGCCTGTGCGCCATTGGCTGCGGCGAAGTGCTCAACCAGCGTGCGCACCCGCTGTTCCAGTTCGGCGCGCACCTGTAAATCGTGGGTTCGGGCCGTGCCGCCAAACTCAACGCCGCCGGGTAATACATTCCAGCTTTTGCCACCGTCGATGCGGGTAATGCTCAGTACCAGACTGTCCAGGGCGTTGAAACTGCGGCTGGTGAGCCCCTGTAACGCCTGGATAATCTGGCTGGCCGTCACAATGCTGTCGACACCCTGCTCCGGATACGCGGCATGTGCGCCTTTGCCGGTGACGCGGATAATAAATTTGTCAGCGTTGGCGTAGAACGCCCCGCTGCGGGTGGCAAAGGTGCCGACGGGCAGCGAAGGCTCGTTGTGCATCCCGAAGATAGCCTGCACCTCATCCAGTATCCCCGCCTCAATAAACTGACGCGCACCGCGCGCTATCTCTTCAGCGGGCTGGAACAGGATGCGCACCCGGCCAGGTAATAGATCGGGCTGTGCGTTGAGCTTTAACGCCGCGCCCAGCATGACCGCACTGTGCAGGTCGTGGCCGCAGGCGTGCATCACGCCAGGATGGCGGGAGTGAAAACCCACCCCGCTCGCCTCATGGATCGGCAGGGCATCGATGTCGGCGCGCAGCGCGATCACTGTCTCTCCGCTGCCAATTTCTGCCACCAGGCCGGTTTCCAGTGGATAGTCCAGCAGCCGGATACCCGCCGCCTGCAACCAGCCCCGCAGTCGCGCGGTGGTGGCAAACTCCTGACCCGACAGCTCCGGCCAGGTGTGCAGTTCGCGTCGCCATTCAATCAGTTGTGACTCAGGGTTCATGATGACTCTCCACTGACGGGGATTCAGGCTGCGACCAGATGATGCGTGGCCAGCAGTTCAAGTGACTGCAGACGCGCAACCGGTTCGGTAATCGGCGTGTCGATAACAAACTCATCAATGTCAAAATTATGATGCAGCGCGTCCAGCTGGGCATGAACCTGCGACGCCGTGCCTTTCAGAAGTGACGGCGTGCGCGGCTCAATCTGATAATCGCGGTATCCGCCCTGACGCACATAGCGCTCCGCCTGCTCAAGGCTGGCGACGTTGACGCTCGGGCCATCTTTCACCGCTACATGGTAGTGACGAAGGTTGGCTACCAGCAGGTCAGCCCCGGCGGGTGAGTCGGCTACCACCACCTGTACTGCCACCAGTGCGCGCTGACCCTGGCTCAGGCGGGAGTAGGTACTCAGCGCATGCTCCAGCAACTGGCGGTCACCGTTGAGGTGAGCGGCAAAGACAAACTGCCAGCCCAGACTGGCGGCCAGCCGGGCGCTCTCTTCACTGGCACCCAGCAGAAAACGGTTCGCCGGGCGTGACGGCAGTGGCGTGGCGGCTAAATCCTCATCGTCAGGATCAGCCTGACCGGGCTTGAGCCAGCTATCCAGCAGTTGAAGCTGTTCGGCAAAGCTCCCTTTTTTAGCGGCATCAATGCCCTGTTGCAGCGCATGGGTGGAGAGTGGAAGCCCGCCCGGCGCTTTGCCCACGCCGAGGTCAATGCGGCCCGGCGCCAGCGAAGCGAGCAGATTAAAGTTCTCTGCCACTTTATAAGGGCTGTAGTGCTGCAACATCACCCCGCCCGATCCGACGCGAATATGTCGGGTCTGGGCAATGATCCAGGCAATCAATACCTCAGGTGAAGGACTGGCCAGCTGCGCGGTGTTGTGATGTTCCGCCAGCCAGAAGCGGTGATAACCCCACTCCTCTGCCCGCTGCGCCATCTGCAGCGTGCGCTGCAGCGCCGCGGTGGGTGATTCACCCTGCAGCACGGGCGCTTTATCTAACAGACTTAATCGATATGCCATTCACCTGGTCCTTGTTTATTCCGGTTGCAGACCAGTGTGCTG
>Ga0308159_1004558_pt1 | contig 12565 bp, 7 predicted proteins | sample PhyCR1_FD_201040 | JGI IMG/M metagenome (GOLD analysis project Ga0308159, IMG submission 201040) | Phyllosphere microbial communities from UC Gill Tract Community Farm, Albany, California, United States - DLSLC.R1 | ecosystem: Host-associated > Plants > Phyllosphere > Unclassified | place: USA...
GAGGATCATCGAGAGCACCGTCGCGAAGCCGACGCCGATCACGGCTGCCACCGAGACGGTCAGGGCCTCCGGAAGGCCCCACGACTCGAAGACCGGTCGTAGCAGGTTCGAGATCGCCGGTTCCATCGTGTAACCGGTGAGCAGCGTCGTGAGCGTGATGCCCAGCTGCGCGCTCGACAGGTGCGTCGAGGTGATGCGCAGGGCGTCGATCGTGAGCGAGAGTCGGGTCTCCCCGGCGGCGCGACGCGACTCGAGGTCGGCACGGTCGAGATTGACGAGGGCGAACTCGCTTGCGACGAAGAGTCCGGTTCCCACGGTGAGCACGAGCCCCACGGCCAGCATGACGTAGTCCATCAGTCATGACCCCCGCTCGATCGATCGGCGGAAGAGGGTCGTTGGGGCCTGGGTCTACAACTGGGAGGGTCGTCCATCGTGACGTCGATTCTATGGCAGCCCCGGCCTCGTGGCATCCGTCTCGTGCAGCTCCCTGCCCGCTGGAGAAGATGGACGAATGGATGCCGATACCCCGGCGCAGCACCGCGCCGCCGCCGCGGAACGAGCGGTGCTCGACCGCTACCTCCACCGCTACGGCCCCGTCGCGTGGGCCCACGCCGCCGTGCCCGGCCGGGAGGGCGCGCGGATGTGGCACTACTGGTGGCACGCGCATCTGCTCCACGTGCTCGCCGACGCCGAGACGAACCGCCCCGATGCCGGTCGGCGCCGCCTCATCCGGCGCGTTGCGCGCGGGGTGACGCTGCGCACGGTCGGGCGGTGGACGACGCCCTTCTACGACGACATCGCCTGGATGGGCCTGGCTCTGGCGCAGAGCGGGCGGCATCCGCGCGCTCTGCGCAGGATCGCGCGGCTGCTCGCGGATGCCGTGGACCCGGCCGTGGGCGCGCTCCCCTGGCGCGTCGGCAGCGGCCTGTACAACGCTCCCGCGAACGCCCCGGGAGGCATGGTGCTCGCCCTGACCGGTCGTCGCACCGAAGCCGCCGGGCTGGCGGACTGGATGGCATCCGTGCTCGACGAACCCGTCTCGGGTCTCGTGCGCGACGGCATCGAAAGCGGCGCGGTCCGCCCCGACCTGTGGACGTACAACCAGGGCGCCGTGATGGGTCTCGAGCTCCTGCTCGGCGAGCGAGCGCCCGCCGCCGAGGTCGCCGACGCACGGCGTCACCTCGAACGGGCCCGGGCGCTGGTGCACGCCGTGCACGGGTGGTGTGCCGACGACGACGGGCTGTTCCCCACGGCCGGAGGGGGTGACGGCGGACTGTTCGCCGGCATCCTGGCCCGCTACCTCGCCCAGGCGGGCGCACACCTCGCCCGGCGACGGGATGCCGAGGACCAGGCCGCCGCGCGCATGGCCCGGCTCCTCGTGGAGCGCAACGCCGACGCCCTCTGGGAGGGGCGCCATGAGGGGCTCTTCTCGGCCGACCCGCGGCGGTCGGCGCGAACGGAGGGTGACGACCTCGACCTCTCGGTGCAGCTGGGCGCGTGGATCACGCTCGAGGCCGCTGCCGACCTCGAGCGGGCACTCACCAGCTGACCGGCAGCGCCTTGCCCTCGTCGTAGCCCGCGGCCGACTGCAGGCCGACCCGGGCGCGCTCGTGGAACTCGGCGACGGTGGCCGCTCCGGCGTAGGTGAACGACGAGCGCACGCCCGAGGTGATCATGTCGAGCAGGTCTTCGAGGCCGGGACGCTGCGGATCGAGGTAGATGCGCGATGACGAGATCCCCTCGGCGAACAGCTCCTTGCGGGCGCGCTCGAAGGGGTCGAGGCCTCCGAAGCGTCCCTGAACCGCCTTCGTCGATGCCATGCCCCACGACTCCTTGTAGATGCGCCCCCCGGCATCGGTGAGCAGCTCCCCCGGAGCCTCGATCGTGCCGGCGAACCACGAGCCCACCATGACGGATGCCGCGCCGGCGGCGAGAGCGAGGGCCACGTCGCGGGGGTAGCGCACTCCGCCGTCCGCCCACACGTGCGCGCCGACGCCGCGGGCGGCCTCGGCGGTTTCGAGCACGGCCGAGAACTGCGGGCGCCCGACGGCGGTCATCATGCGGGTCGTGCACATCGCGCCCGGACCCACCCCCACCTTGAGGATCGTCGCCCCCGCGTCGGTGAGGTCGGCGACGCCGTCGGCGGTCACGACGTTGCCGGCCGCGATCGGGATGCCGAGATCGAGGGCGGCCACCGCGCGCAGGGCGCGGAGCATCTGCGCCTGGTGGCCGTGCGCCGTGTCGACGACGAGCACGTCCACGCCGGCGTCCGCGAGAGCGCGGGCCTTGGTGGCGACGTCGCCGTTGACCCCCACCGCGGCGGCCACGATGAGGCGCCCCCGAGCGTCGACGCCCGGGCGATAGACGGAGGCACGCAGCGCACTGCGGGCCGACAGAGTACCGACGAGACGGTCGCCGTCGACGACCGGCACGATATCGACGCCCGCGGCCTCGATGCGGGCGAAGACCTCTCGCGGGTCGTGCACGTCGGCGGCGTCGATGGGCGCCGCGTCCCGGCGGGCGATGTCGCCGAGCGTGGCGTCGGGCAGCGCCGTGGCGAGGCGCCCGGCGGGCACGATGCCGCGGACATCGGAGAGGTCGACGACGCGGTCCCCGCGAGGGACGGCCACGACGATGCCCCGGCCGGGCACGGCAGGGAGAATGCGCCGGGCGTCGGCGACGGTGGCCTCGGGCGGCAGGATCAGAGGGGTGTCCCAGGCGGCGGGCTGGGCCTTCACCCACGACACGGCCTCGACCAGGTCGTCGATCGCCATGTCCTGCGGAAGGACACCGAGACCACCGCGACGCGCCAGGGTCGCAGCGAGCCGCGTGCCCGTGACCGAGTTCATGTTCGCCGAGACGAGCGGGATGGTCGCACCGCTCCCGTCGGCGGGGGCCAGGTCCACGTCGAGGCGACTGCGCACCTCGGAATGCCGGGGGACGAGGAAGACGTCCGAGTACGTCAGGTCGACATCGGGCTGCGCTCCGGAGAACTCCATGGCATCCACCTCACCACATCAGGGGAATGTAAAGACCCGAAAGGCGTCCAGAAACCTCGGCTAGGCTGGAAGGTGCGCGGAACGGCGACGTCCGCGCATCCACAGGAATCTTCATCGAGGAAAGCAGGCGATCGACTGTGTCGAGCCAGGTGACGGGCGTCGGTACTTCGAGCGAGGGCGAGTTCGGCGCGAACGAGTGGCTCGTAGACGAACTCTACGAACAGTTCAAAGTCGACAAGCACTCCGTAGACAAGGCCTGGTGGCCGATTCTGGAGGCGTACCACCCGGTCGTCGATGGATCCTCTGCCGCCGCTCCCCCGCCCTCCGCCGCACCGGCGTCGTCGGGGTCCGAGCCCAAGCCGGTGACGGCCCCCATCCCCGTGGTCGGCCAGGCGCCCGTCGCCCGCACCACGGCGAAGCCGGCCAAGCCGCAGCCGATTCCGGCGCAAGCGCCCAACCCGGTCCCCTCCGCGGCTGCCGAGAGCACCGAGGAAGACCGCGTGACGGTCCTCAAGGGGATGCCGAAGGCTCTGGCATCCAACATGGACGATTCGCTCACGGTGCCCACCGCGACGAGCGTGCGGACGATCCCGGCCAAGCTGATGATCGACAACCGCATCGTCATCAACAACCACATGTCGCGCACGCGCGGCGGCAAGGTGAGCTTCACGCACCTCATCGGGTGGGCGCTGATCCAGGCGCTCAAGGAGTTCCCCAGCCAGAACGTCTACTACGCCGAGATCGACGGCAAGCCCTCGGTCGTGGCCCCCGCACACGTCAACCTGGGCATCGCGATCGACATGCCCAAGCCCGACGGCTCGCGCGCCCTGCTCGTTCCGAGCATCAAGCGCGCCGACACGCTCACCTTCGGTGAGTTCCTCGCCTCGTACGAAGATCTCGTGCGCCGCGCCCGCAACAACAAGCTGACGCCGGCCGACTTCCAGGGCACCACGATCTCGCTGACCAACCCCGGTGGCATCGGTACCGTCCACTCTGTCCCCCGCCTCATGCGCGGTCAGGGTGCGATCATCGGCGCCGGCGCCCTCGACTACCCCGCCGAGTTCATGGGCGCGAGCGAGAAGACGCTCAACGAGCTGGCGATCGGCAAGACGATCACCCTCACCAGCACCTACGACCACCGCGTCATCCAGGGTGCCGGTTCGGGCGAGTTCCTCAAGAAGGTGCACGAGCTGCTCATCGGGCAGCGCGGGTTCTACGACGACATCTTCGCGGCCCTTCGCATCCCCTACGCCCCGATTCACTGGGCGGCCGACATCAGCGTCGACATCTCGGAGCGCATCGACAAGAGCGCGCGCGTGCAGGAGCTCATCAACTCGTTCCGCGTGCGCGGCCACCTCATGGCCGACATCGACCCGCTCGAGTACGTCCAGCGCACGCACCCCGATCTCGAGATCGAATCGCACGGACTGACGTTCTGGGACCTCGACCGCGAGTTCGTCACCGGCGGTCTCGGCAACAAGCGCGTCGCCAAGCTGCGCGACATCCTGGGCGTGCTGCGCGACTCGTACTGCCGCACCATGGGCGTGGAGTACATGCACATCCAGGACCCGGCGCAGCGCCAGTGGTTCCAGAGCAACGTCGAGGTCAAGTACACCAAGCCCGGCCACGACGAGCAGCTGCGCATCCTGTCGAAGCTGAACCAGGCAGAGGCCTTCGAGACGTTCCTGCAGACCAAGTACGTCGGGCAGAAGCGCTTCAGCCTTGAGGGCGGCGAGTCGCTCATCCCGTTGCTCGACCAGATCCTTCAGGGCGCGGCCTCCGCCGGCCTCGATGGTGCCGCCATCGGTATGGCGCACCGTGGGCGCCTGAACGTGCTCACCAACATCGCGGGTAAGACCTACGGTCATGTGTTCCGCGAGTTCGAGGGCGCGGTCGCGATCGGCAGCAAGCGCGGCTCGGGAGACGTGAAGTACCACCTCGGAACCGAGGGAACCTTCGTCGGCGACGCCGGCGACGAGCTCCCCGTGTACCTGGCCGCCAACCCCTCGCACCTCGAGACCGTCGACGGCGTGCTCGAGGGCATCGTGCGGGCGAAGCAGGACCGCAAGCCCATCGGCACGTTCTCGTGGCTGCCCATCCTCGTGCACGGCGACGCCGCATTCGCGGGCCAGGGCGTCGTGGTCGAGACGCTGCAGATGTCGCAGCTGCGCGGCTACCGCACGGGCGGCACGATCCACGTCGTGGTCAACAACCAGGTCGGCTTCACGACCACGCCGACCGATGCCCGCACCTCGGTCTACGCCACCGACGTCGCCAAGACGATCCAGGCGCCGATCCTGCACGTGAACGGTGACGACCCCGAGGCCGTCGTCCGCGCCGCGGAGCTCGCGTTCATGTACCGCGAGGAGTTCCACCGCGACATCGTGATCGACCTCGTCTGCTACCGCCGCCGCGGTCACAACGAGGGCGACGATCCGTCGATGACCCAGCCGCTGATGACCAACCTCATCGAGGCCAAGCGCTCGGTGCGGCGCCTCTACACCGAGTCGCTGGTCGGCCGCGGCGACATCACCGAAGACGAGTACGAGCAGGCGAAGCAGGACTTCCAGAATCGTCTCGAGGTCGCCTTCGCCGACACACACGAGGCCGAGACCGGCACGAACCCCGTCGTCACCACCGACGCGGCCGAGGAGCCCGCAGTCGGTGCTCCCGAGACCACCGGCGTCTCGCGCGAGGTCGTGCAGCACATCGGCGACGCTTTCGTGAACAAGCCCGACGGCTTCACCGTGCACACCAAGCTCCAGCAGCTGCTCGAGAAGCGTCATGACATGAGCCGCAACGGCAACATCGATTGGGCCTTCGGCGAGCTTCTCGCGTTCGGCTCGGTGTTGATGGAGGGCACCCCCGTGCGCCTCGCCGGTCAGGACTCGCGTCGCGGCACCTTCGTGCAGCGCCACTCGGTGCTCCACGATCGCGACAACGGCCAGGAATGGCTGCCTCTGGCCAACCTCAGCGAGAACCAGGGCCGCTTCTGGGTCTACGACTCCCTGCTGAGCGAGTACGCCGCCATGGCGTTCGAGTACGGCTACTCGGTCGAACGCTCCGACGCGCTCGTGCTCTGGGAGGCGCAGTTCGGTGACTTCGCGAACGGCGCGCAGTCGGTGATCGACGAGTTCATCTCGTCGGCAGACCAGAAGTGGGCGCAGCAGTCGAGTGTCGTCCTGCTGCTCCCCCACGGTTACGAGGGCCAGGGGCCCGACCACTCGTCGGCCCGCATCGAGCGTTACCTGCAGATGTGCGCGCAAGACAACATGATCGTCGCGCGCCCCTCGACCCCCGCGTCGTACTTCCACCTGCTGCGTCGTCAGGCGTACCAGCGCCCGCGTCGCCCCCTCGTGGTCTTCACCCCGAAGGCGATGCTGCGTCTGCGCGGTGCGACGAGCCCGGTCGAGGACTTCCTCGAGGGTCGCTTCGAGCCGGTGCTCGACGACAACCGCGGCGTCGACAAGGCAGCCGTCACACGCGTCCTGTTGCACGCCGGCAAGATCCACTGGGATCTGCGGGCGGAGCTCGACAAGAACCCGAACCCCGAGATCGCCCTCGTGCGCCTGGAGCAGTACTACCCGGCGCCGATCGAGGAGCTGACCCGGGTGCTGGGCGAGTACCCGAACGCCGAGCTGGTGTGGGTGCAAGACGAGCCCGAGAACCAGGGCGCGTGGCCGTTCATCGCCTTGGAAGTCGCCGACCAGCTCGGTGGCCGCTCGATCCGTCGCATCTCACGCGCCGCCGCCGCGTCGACCGCGACCGGTTCGCCCAAGGTGCACGCCAACGAGCACGCCGAGATCATGAGGGAAGCCCTCGCGCGCTGACCTCCACGCTGAGGGGCCCGGTCGACGTTCGTCGCCGGGCCCTTCGCGTTTTTCGCGGCGGACCGCACGAGACGGGATCGCTCGCCGCAGGCACCGTCTCGAGGTCGCGCACGGCAGAGCCCGAGACCGCAGCACTCACTGCACGCACCGCGACGGGGCCACCCGCGGGCAGACCCCGGGACGGGGTCGCTCACGGCCGACCCCGAGACCGCAGCACTCGCTGAACGCACCGGCACGGGGTCGCTCGCGGCCCACCCCCGAGACGGTCTCAGGATGCCGGCGCGGCCAGTCCGAGCGTCGGGGCCAAGGCGGGGATCGCATAGGCGAGGCTGCCGTCGAGCGCTTCACCCGTGTGTCCCGCGCCCTCGACGATGTGCGTCAGGACGGTGAAGCCCGCCGCCGCCGCGGCTTGGGAATTCGCCAGCTGCCCCGGGCCGTAGGTCTTGTCTTCGCTGCCCCAGGTGAAGATGGCGGTGTGACCGCTGTAGGCGCCGGGCGCTGCGGCCGCCATGACGACGGCGGGCTTACTGGCCTGGAAGGCACCGGCATCGCCGTTGTAGACGTCCTTCACGGTCTGGTCGACGTGCTCCGACCCGGGGAATTCATTGCCCATCACATCGAGCATCTGCCCCCAGGTGTCGGGGTACTTCGCTCCGTACAGCGCGGCGCACGACCCGCCGTTCGAGAACCCGCCGATGACCCAGTACCGATGATCCGTGACGATGTTGAGGTTCTGTACGGCCCACTGCGGGACGAGTTGGTTGATGTAGGTCGCGACCGCGCCATACCGAGCGGAGTCCACGCACGTGGGATCGAGGTCGGGTGCGGTGAGCTGGTCGACGACGATCGCGATGGGGGCGAGCCCCCTGTTCTTCGCGGCGAAGGCGTCGAGAGCCTTGGCCAGCGCGGTCGGATCGGGTGACCCCGGCTGGCCCATCATGAAGACCAGCAGAGGGAGGGCCGGGGGGTTGTCGACCTGGGCCGCCGGCGGAAGGTACAGCGACGCGTCTCGTGCGGCGTACTGTCCGGTGGGGATCTTCGTGCTCCCCGTCAGGGCGCTCACCGAGCCCTTCGCCGGCATGTTCGCGGGGGGCTCCCACGTCTGGAACAGCGTCGCGGGGTCCCCGGCCCTGGCGTCCTGCTTCGGGAGCGAAGCGGGGTCGAGTGCTTGCACACCGAGGATCGCCGCGAGGTTGTGGGTGACGCCGTACGAGGTGTTCACGCCCAGGGCGCCCGCCAGAAGAGCGGCGATCACCGTGGCGACCCCGAACACACGTCGGGGCCAGGGGCGGCGCACGATGCCGACGATCCCGACCGCGACGGCGGCGACGGCGCCCGAGGCCCAGAGGGTCGCAAAGCCGGGAAGCGGCCCTTGGAACGTGTTCAGCGCTTCGAGGATCTTCGCGACGAGGAACATCGCCGCACCCGCGATCAGCCCGATGGCGAGCGTGCCGATGAGCCGACGCGGACGCCACACGACGACGGCGATCAGGCCCAGGGTCGCGATGATGGCACTGATGAGCAGCAGGGGGCTGTCGATCAGCTCGAACGACAGGATGAAGGTGTTCACCGGCGTCCCTCCCAGGCGGTTCGGGCCAGAGCGACGATCTCGCGGCGTGAGGCATCGGGCAGATAGGCGCGCCCCACCGCGGCCCCGATCGCCGGAAGCTGCAGCGGGTCGCGGTAGGCGAGGGCCAGAGAACGATACCGGGGCCGGAACTTGCCCTTGAAGCGGAAGAGCGATGCGAAACCGTACGCGGGTTCCAGCACGTCGGCGAGCCAGCGCAGGAGCGCGCGAAGGGGTGCCGGATCGCCGTCGACCGGTTCGTCGGGGTCATCGGCCAGAGGGGCGCCCGACAGGCTCAACACCGTCGCGCCCTCCTCCTGCAGCTCGAGCGCGGCCTTGGCGATGAGGAACTCCATCATTCCGTTGGGTCCGTCGGTGCGCCGGCGCATGAAGTCCAGCGTCCATCCCGTGATCTCGCCGGCCGTCCAGGAGGGCATCCAGCTCGTCACGGCCTCGATGCGATCGTCGGGTCCCACCGCGAGCAGCAGACGCACCTCTCGGTCGCGCAGCTCGTCGAGGGAGCCCAGCGTGAAACCCATCTCCGGGAGAGCGCGATCGGCGACCCACTCCTCGTCGATGGCGACCACCTGAGACGTCTGCCCGACGCTCAGCTCGTGCCACCGTGACCACACGGCCGTATACCCCTCGCGCTCGGCACGCGTGAGAGGCTGCCGCACCTTCTGCCAGGTCTTGCCGGCGAAGGTCAGCCCGGGAAGGTCCATGACGGTTTCGACCCCGACCGGAACGTGCCGCCATCCCAGCTCGACCAGGTCGTCGAGCGTGTCGGAATGGACGCTGTAGAACGCCGGCGTCCAACCGTGCTCGACGCAGAAATCGGTGAACCCGCGCAGGGCCTCGGGGCGCCTCCCCGCGGGGGCGAGGGGATCGCCGACGGCGAGGGCGACATCGCCGCTCAGCCGGTAGGCGACGGCGCACTCGCGATCGCCGGAGTACCAATGGCTGTTGCCGGCCCAGGTGCCGAGGAAGCCGAGGGTGTCGCTCCCCCGCCGCAGCAGGTCGCGATAGCGACCGTCGTCGACGGCCGAGGGGCGCCGCGAGCGGCGGTAGAGCCACAGGATCGCGGCGACCACGATCGCCCAGAAGAGCACGCCGATCCACTGATAGGCGAACAGCGCGGGTCCGCTGTGGGGGAACGCCGGAGAACCGCCCGGGTGGGTGAAGGCGGGCGGGAGGAACCGGCGCAGCGTCAATCCGAGCAGGTCGAAGACCGACACATCGCGGTCGAACGCGCGGTGGCCGATCGCCTCGACGACGAAGAGCGTCGTCGCACACGCGAAGAAAGCGAGGACGACGACGGCCGCCGCGGTGCGCACCGCCCGGGGGGTCGCGCGCACCGAGAAGCGCGCTCGGGCTACACCGAGCGCGACGGCCAGCGCGAGGGGGATCACGATCGTCGCGATCGCCCACAGCACGTACTCCGCGCCGCTGCCGTCGACCCAGGGTTCGATCCGCAGGCGCCCATCGAGCAGGGAGACGACGGGCAACACAGCGGATGCCACGAGCACGAATCCCGCGAGGATCCACGCCGAACGTCGCCCCTGCCGCAGACCCCATGCGGCGACGAGAAGAAGGACGAGCGGGACGATGGCGAGAAGGGCGGGGCCGGCTCCCCGTGTCATCAGGAGAGCGATCTGCTCGTCGCAGACGGACGAGGCGACCTTGCCGCACTGCGCGAGGAGCTCATCGTCGTACTGCGTGTAGGCATCGACCACGAGCGAGAGCGGCCCCCGGCCCCCGCCGCTGACGAGAGCGACGATGGGCCCACTGCCGACGACCGCGACCAGCAGAGCGAGGAGGGTGCGCGTCTCGCGGGTCGAGCTGCGATGCCACGACCGTCGCTCACGTCCCCGCGCGAGCAGGGCCCCGACGAACAGCCCGATGATCGCCGCCGACAGGCGGTACCACGAGTCGGCGTCACCGGCGTAGAGGGCGAAGAGGGCCAGGAGGGCGAAGCCCACCAAGCGCAGACGACGACGCCAGAGCGTCGGCGCGAAAGCCGATCCGGCCATGACGGCTCCGGCGATCGCCGTCGTGGGGTCGAGCACGGGTACCTCGGCCGCGACGACGGGGCGCAGGTCGGTGATCGTCCATGCCGCTGCGTGCAGACCGATGCCCACCAGCAACCCGCTCAGCCCGATGGCGCCCAGGAACACGCTCGCACGCCGCGAACCCACCAGTCGCTCGACGGAAGCCAGGGCGGTCAGGGCGAGGAGCACCGAGGAGAGCGCGTCGATCGGCGAATCCGGCACGACGAGGGCGGTCAGGAGCGTCCACCAGCGGCCGCTCGCGAACGTGGCCAGGGGACCCGCTCCCCACACGAGCGCGTCTTCTCCCCACAGCGAGCCCGTCGCCGCCGCGGTCGCGACGACGACCACCGCGACGACGACCGCCACCGGGTTGTGCGACACGTACCGGCGGAGCGCTGCGCCGACGGTCATCAGGCGCGACGGCGCACGTTCGGCGACCGGAGGAGCGGCGGGTTCGGACATCGGCGAAAGCGTATTGCGAATTCCTATGAGGGCGCGTCAGTACCAGATGTCGAGAAGCGGGGTGATCTCCGGGGCGAAGGTCCGATCGACGGATGCCAAGACCTCGGCCTCGCCGCGCACGAGGCCCGCGAGCGCGAGCTCCGTGGAGCGGACCCCGCCGAGCAGGAGCGAGCTGAGCGCGCCGACGGTCACCTCGACGTCGGCCCTCTCGCCGCCGTCGGCCGCGGAGACCTCCGCCTCACCGTCCGTCCCGACGCGCAAGTGCCACGTCCCCTCGGCGAAGCCGAGAGGATCCGCCACGCGCAGCACGACATCGAGCCCGGCCGCGTAGCGGCGCGAGCTCAGCGCCCCGGGCACGTCGAGGATGCGCAGCCAATGGTGGTCGGTGAGCGTCGCCGTCACCGCGCGCCGGTCGGCGACCATCCACTGCACGGGCGGGACGGCGGGCTGCAGCCACGCCTTCACGCGACCGACGAGGTCGTGCTCGAGCGCGAACCGCCAGAGGGCCGCCGACGCCTCACCGTCGACGGCGAAGAGCGCTCGCACCTCGAGATCGTGTGCCGAGAAGTCGTCTCGCTCATCAATCGTGTAGACGAGGATCCCGGTCTCGTCGCCGTCCTGGTCACGGTACGCGACGGCGCGGACCTTCTCGCCCGCCTTGTCGCCGGGCGCGACACCGGCGACCCCGCGCCACCGCCCATCCCACCCGGGAACAGAACCGGGGCGCTGGACGCGCACCCGCTCGTGAACGGCTTTCAGACGGTCGACCACCGCCTCGCGCGGCACGAAGTCGAGCCGCCCGGGGGCCGTCGGGCCGGTCCAGCGAGCGCGGCCCGTGTCGACCTGTACGTCGGAAGCCCAGGCGGCGGGAGAGAACCCCCAGCGTCCGTAGATGGTCGCCTCGGTGACGGTGAGGCCCGCGATGGCGAACCCCGCCGCAGCCGCGGTGCGCAGTTCTCCGCCGATCATCGCGCGCGCGATACCGCGGCGTCGATGGGTCGCGGCCACTGTGACGGCGCTGATCGACCATAGCGGGGTGGTGCGTCCCGGCGACGTGGTGAGCTCGGACGCCCACGAGTCGATCGTGCCGACCGGCACCGCGGGCTCTGCACCCTGACGGTCGTAGACCGCCGTCAGGCGACGGGTGCGCAGCGTCTTGCGCGCGTTCTCGGCCTCGTCATCCGTCGACTCCCCGCCCAGGAAGCCTCGAGCGACCGCCCGCTGGAACGGACGGAACCCCTCCCCCTCGGCATCCACCCGCGCGTACTCGAGCCCGGAGGCGGCGAGGTCGGCGGCGGAGGTCTGGTCGAGGGGCAGCGTCAAGGTGTCGAGGGATGCCATGACCTCAGCCTAGAGACCACCTCCGACACGCGGCGGGCAGACGCCCCCGACGTCAGTGCGTGGCCTGGATGGCACGCAGGCGCGAGAGCACCTGATCGCGCAGCTCGTCGGGCGCGGTCTCCTTGCACGCGCGCGCGACCACTTCGGTCAGCGTGCGCGCCACGAGGGCCTCGTCCTGGCACCCGGGGCAGTTCTCGAGGTGCTCCCGGATGTCGTTCTGCTCGGTCTTGCACACCTCGTTGCGGAGGTATTCCTCAAGGTCGCGTCGCGCCTTGTCGCAGCCGCAGTCGCTCATTTCGTCTCTCCCGTCGCGGCCTG
>Ga0308159_1004559_pt1 | contig 12563 bp, 13 predicted proteins | sample PhyCR1_FD_201040 | JGI IMG/M metagenome (GOLD analysis project Ga0308159, IMG submission 201040) | Phyllosphere microbial communities from UC Gill Tract Community Farm, Albany, California, United States - DLSLC.R1 | ecosystem: Host-associated > Plants > Phyllosphere > Unclassified | place: USA...
TGGATGTAGAGCACCGCCACGCCGGCCTCGCGCGCGCGGTCGCGCCAGGCCGCGTCGCGCAGCATGGCCACCTGCACGCCGCTGCCGCAGTGGCCTTCCACGCCGTGGCAGGCACTGCTCAAGAGGATCAGGCGGCGCGCGTCGGCGGGCCCGTCGCGCACCACGTCCATGGCGAGCACCTCGCCGTCGCGGCCCGGCAGCGGATGCGCATGCGACTCGACGGGCAGGCCCGCGTCCGCCGCGGCACCCAGGAACCGCGCCCGGGCCTGCGCATAGGTGGAGGAAAACGCCCCGGTGGTGTCCGCCATCCCGCTCAGGCCGCCGTGCCGCTGGTGGCGGGGCGCGGCGCCGCCAGCCACTGCTGGGCCAGCTCGACCCAGTAGGTCGCGCCCAGCGGCAGCAGGTCGTCGTTGAAGTCGTAGCTCGGGTTGTGCAGCGTGCAGGGGCCGCCGCCATGGCCCATCTCGCGGTGCGTGCCTTCGCCGTTGCCGATGAAGCAGTAGGCGCCGGGCTTGGCCTGCAGCATGAACGCGAAATCCTCCGCGCCCATGGTCGGCTCCTGCGGGGAGACGTGCTCCGCGCCCACGATGCCTTCCATCACGCGGCGCGCGAACGCGGCCTCGGCCGGCGCGTTCACGGTGGGCGGGTAGTTGCGGTGGAACTCGAACTCGCACGTGGCGTCGTGGGCGGCGCAGGTGTGCTCGGCCACCTGCTTCATGCGTTGCTCGATCATGTCGAGCACTTCCAGCGTGAAGGTGCGCACCGTGCCCTGCAGTTCGCAACTGTCGGGCACCACGTTGGTGGCCTCGCCGGTGTGGATCATGGTGACCGAGATCACGCCCGCATCCACCGGCTTCTTGTTGCGGCTGATGATGTTCTGGAACGCCTGCACCATCTGGCAGGCCACGGGCACGGGGTCGATGCCCATGTGCGGCATGGCGGCGTGGCTGCCCTTGCCTCGGATGACGATCTTGAATTCGTTGGACGAGGCCATGACCGGGCCGGGGCTCACCGCGAACTGGCCGGCGCGCATGCCGGGCCAGTTGTGCATGCCGAACACGGCCTCCATCGGGAACTGCGTGAACAGGCCGTCTTCGATCATGACGCGCGCGCCGCCGCCGCCCTCCTCCGCCGGCTGGAAGATCAGGTATACGGTGCCGTCGAAATCGCGGTGCTTCGCGAAATGCTGGGCCGCGCCGAGCAGCATCGCCGTGTGGCCGTCGTGGCCGCAGGCGTGCATCTTGCCGGGGTGCGTGCTGGCGTGCGAGAAGGTGTTGAACTCGGTGATGGGCAGCGCGTCCATGTCGGCGCGCAGGCCCACCGCGCGGCCCGAGGCGCCGCCGTCGCGGCCGTGCACGATGCCCACCACGCCCGTCTTGCCCAGGCCGCGGTGGACCTCGATGCCCCACTCGGCGAGCTTGGCGGCCACGACGTCGGCCGTGCGGACTTCCTCGAAGCAGAGCTCGGGGTGCGCGTGGATGTCGCGGCGCACGGCGGCGATGCCCGCGGCCTCGGTGACGATGGAGTCGATGAGTTTCATAATGGGTGTTTCCTCAGGTTGCGGAGAGTCTAGCCCTGGCTCCGCATGCGCACCAGACAGGGTTATTCCACACCCCACGATGCTGTCAGAACACGCCCTCTCGCTCGCCCAGTCCCTGGTGCGCATGAACACCGTGAGCCAACGCTCCAACCTGGAACTCATCGACTTCGTGCGCACGGAACTGGAGCGCCTCGGCGTGAAATGCCGGCTGACCTACGACGCAAGCAAGACCAAGGCCAATCTCTTCGCGACGCTCGGCGAGGGCAAGCCCGCCGGCATCATCCTCTCGGGCCACACCGACACCGTGCCCTGGAACGGGCAGGACTGGAGCATGGACCCGCTCTCGGCCACCGTGCAGGACGGCCGGCTCTACGGCCGGGGCAGCGCCGACATGAAGGCCTTCATCGCCATCGCGCTGTCGCAGGCGCGCCAGTTCCTGGAAAGCGATGCGCCCTTCGCCATCCACTACGCCTTCAGCTACGACGAAGAGGTCGGCTGCTTCGGCGCGCGCGAACTCATCGCCGACATGCGCGAGGCCGGCGTGCGGCCGCTCGCCTGCATCGTGGGCGAACCCACCGACATGGTGCCGGCCATCGCGCACAAGGGCGTGTACCGCTACCGCTGCTGCGTGCGCGGCAAGGAGGCGCATTCCTCGCTCACGCCGCATTCGGTGAACGCGATCGAGATGGCCGCGCGCGTGGTCGGTCGCGTGCGCGACATGGCCGAAGGTTTCGAGCGCGAGGAGCCGCGCTTCGACGGCTTCGATGTGCCGTTCTCCACCGCCAGCGTGGGCCAGTTCCACGGCGGCATCGCCGACAACGTGGTGCCGCGCGATGCGGAGTTCCGCTACGAATTCCGCGATCTGCCCACGGCCGACGCGGCCCGCATGCAGGCCGAGGTGGTGGCCTATGCGCGATCCCTGGAACCCGCGATGCAGGCCGTGGCGCCGCAGGCGGGCATCACCTTCGACACCATCTGCGAGATCCCGAGCTTCCTCGGCAGCGCGCAGGACCCCGTCACGCGGCTGGCCCAGCGCCTCGCGGGCGAGGCCGGCACCACGCTGGTGGCCTTCGGCACCGAGGCAGGCCTTTTCAAGAACGCCGGCATCTCCACCGTGGTCTGCGGCCCGGGCAGCATCCGCCAGGCCCACCAGCCCGACGAATACGTGAGCCTGGAGCAGCTGGCGCGCTGCGAGGCCTTCATGCGCGGCCTGGCGCAGACGCGGGAGTTCGAGGGGAAGCGGCAGAACTAGTCCCCTCGGACGCTGCAAGGCAGTTGACGGACGTGCTCGCCTGCTCATCGAAAAAAAGAAAGGCTTGCGGATCGACGAGCTTGGGATAGTCCACTAGCTGCAATTGCCGTTCCCGCTCGGCTATGGCCAGTTGTTTCGCGCCTTCCTCGCCATGGCGTTTGACGGAAAAACGCTTGATCAAAAGCGTTCCGTCTCGCAGGCGCGTACAAGCCATCCAGTAGCCCGTCCTGCCGTTGTCACGGCTCACACCCACCACACCGCTGGTATTGCGCGGGGGCAGCTTCTCGCGGTAGCTGCGGCTGGACAAAGGCGGATACAGCTTCAGCAGCTCGTTGCGATACTGCTTGGCGGCCTGCAGTGCCGCTTCAGTGCTGCAGTAGACGTGGTCGTAGAAGAAGCGAGTGCCGACGCCGCGCCCTTGCCGGCTGAGACGCACCACCCAGGCAAACGTGTCCCTGCGTTTGTCGATGCTGCGAGCGATGCCGTAATTGCCCTGTAGCAAAGGGTCGCGGTCATTCGCGTCTGCACTCGGGGTACCCACAAACCGCTTCTTGTCTGTCGTTTCCACTTTAGGGTCCCATCATGCTGCAGGGACCGCAGTACCTGCCGGCTTGAACGGGGGAAGCCAAGAAGCGCCCACCCATTCCCCGGTGCGCACCAGAGTCATGGTCTTCAGGACCTTGGCCGGACCGCCAAACGTGCATTGCACGGCCCAGGTCTGCCCGTCAAAGCCGGGCACCAGGAAGCACGCCATCTCGGGCAACGCCAGGGCCGCTTCATCGTTCTTCTCCGCCAGCACCGCCACGACGTCGCGAGAGGTGGCTGTGGCAACGTCGAGCCCCTTGGGCCAACCTCCGGTCCATGGCATGGGTCGGGACATGGAAGTGTGAAAGGTCAGGGCATGCAGCCCCCATAACTGCTCATGGTCGGGCAAGGTGGGGTCCATGCACTGCAGCATGAGGTCCAGCCCCAGACACTCCACGCTGACGTGGTACGGGTCCGTATCGCGCCCCTGGCGGAGATCGCGCACAGGAGGCTGCAGCGACAGCAGGGCACGCTGCAGCGGCTCCTGGCGGCTGTAGCGGCCCAGGTTGCGCAGCAGCATGTCGGGCAGTGGATCGAACCGGAATGGCATGCGACAACTCCTGGGGCGATCAGGCCGGACCGCGATCCGAGTTCAGGAAAGCCAGGTACTTGGGGTCTTCATCGGAAAACAACTCGTCGCCTTCCTGCATGTGTGCCTGGGCGAGCATGTGCCTGGCTTGCGCCAGCTCCCCCAATTCGAACAGCGACTGGCCTGCCCGCAGCAGCAGATAAGGATTGCCGATGCCATCCGGTCCGCTCATGGCGTCCAGGAAGGAAATCTTCGCCATCTTGAAGTCGCCGAGATCGAAATAGGCCTCGCCCAACGTTCCATTGAGCCAAGTCCAGGCCTCCCAATCGGGCTGGGGCTCGGGCAGCATGTCCAGCGCTTGGTTCAAAGGCTCGATCGCGGCCGACGGCCTGCCGCTCTCCAACGCTTCGTTGGCCTTTTCCGACAGCGCCGTGATCTTTTGATGGATGTCGTCGGGCAACTGCGGCCCGTGATCGTCTTCGAAATCGTCTTCTGCCATTATTTGCTCGCCTTCTTCATCTGGTCCAATGCGAATTTCAGGTACTTTGGATCCTCGCCGACGTATCCTCTTCGGCCTCCCATTTCATAGGCTTTTATGAGTTCCTTGGCGGCCAATTGCTCTCGCCCAGATTCCAGGTAGACCTTCCCGAGAATAATGTGCGGCTCAGGGTCGTTGGGCAGTAATTTGCATTTTTGCAACTCATTTGCCCATGTTTCGGCACATTCGTAGTTTTTTCGAGCGAAGTAGAATTCGAAAATATTCTTGATCAAGCTCATCGAAGAGCTCCAAAAATGTTTCGGTTCCGGATATAAACTCCACACCAGCAACAGCATTTTCTCGGCCTGCGCATAATCTTGCGCCTTCATGGCTTCTTGACAGGCTTTTCCGCACACTATTTCCTGCTGATCTATTTCTTTCGGCAAGTCCCGCATTAGCGCCCTCATCTCTCTATATGTGCAAATTTCCGCGAATCGCCCCCGCCATCACTTTTCCGATTTTTTCATTTGATCCAAAGCGAATTTAAGATATTTTTAATCCTCATTTGCGTACCTTCTGCGCCCTCCCGCTTCGTAAGCTTTGATGAGATTTTCTTTAGCCAATTCAGTCCTGCCAGAGTCGTAATATATTTTGCCCAGCAAAAAATGGGGCATGGGATCGCCTGGCAGAGGCTCGCACTTGAAAAGCTCTCCGACCCAACTCTCGGCAGATGAAAATTCTTTCCGATCGATATAGTATTGGACAATTGTCTTTATTAAACTTTCAGAGGAGTTCCAGTAATGCTTTGGATGTGGAAAGGCTTCCCAGCTAGCCAAAAGCTTGCTTTCCGCAAGGCTGTAATCCCCGGAGACCTTGGCTTCTCTGTAAATTTTGCCATTTTCGACCAATTTCTGAAGCACTTCGGCAGGAAGATTTTGAATGTCCATGAGCGCCCTGGAATTTAGTCGATGCGAAAAGGATCGAAGCCATATCTTTTGTTGTTTTCCAAAATCAGAGCCAGAATTGATTTGGCAGCCATGACCACATCATCCCACTCCGGCGTGGAAATATAATCCAGATCGGAGCAGTGATCGCCGTATTTTTCAAAGACAATATCCATTCTTTTTATTACTTCAGCGATCCCGTCCAACTCGTCTTTCAGCAAAAACAATCCAATTGCTCCCGCTGGATCAGCAGAAAGGCCTGAGTCATTAAAAAGAAAATCCACTGCAACACTCAAACTATCCCACTCTATCCCCGGTGGAAATCTACGATTCACCCACGCTTCGCGCTGGTAGTCCTTGTCAGAGAGCGCCTTCACGGACATCAAAAGCTCTCGACGCAGGAAGGGATATTTGAGCGCGATATCACTCATGGCTTATTTAAGCTCTGTCAATTTCTCCATGGGATAATGGTATAGGGGCTGCCGCATGTCCATTCCGTTTCGCGAATGGCTCAGGCGGCTTGCATGACTGCCGCTGTTTTGAATGCTGGAAGCCAAGAAGCGCCCACCCAGTCCCCGGTGCGCACCAGAGTCATGGTCTTCAGGACCTTGGCCGGACCGCCAAACGTGCATTGCACGGCCCAGGTCTGGCCATCGAAGCCCGGCACCAGGAAACACGCCATCTCCGGCAAGACCAGCGCCGCTTCGTCGTCCTTCTCCGCCAACAGTGTCACGACGTCGCGCGAAGTGGCCGAGGCGACGTCGAGCCCCCGGGGCCATCCGCCCGTCCAGGGAGCCGCTGGCCGCGACAGAGGTGTGTGGAAAGTCAGGGCGTGCAGGCCCCATAACTGCTCATGATCCGACAGGGCTGGATCCATGCACTGCATCATGAAGTCCAGCCCCAGGCACTCCACGCTGACGTGGTACGGGTCCGCGCCATGGCTCTGACGCAAATCGCGGACGGGAGGCCGCAGCGACAGCAGTGCGCGTTGCAGCGGCTCCTGGCGGCTGTAGCGCCCCAGACTGCGCAGCAGCATGTCGGGCATAGGGTCGAATCGCAAAGGCATGGCGGCATGCGTGGGGTTCAGACGGCCCTGGCGGCGTCCACCAGATCGCCTGGGTAGTAGGGGTTCTCGCGCAGCGACGAGTCCTCGATGTTCAAGGCAATGGCGGCGAGTGCCACATCGAAACACCAGTAGCCGAAATACGCACCTTCGGCACCGTTCAAACTATCGGACCAGTAGATCGGCTTGATCTTCTTCTTCCACACCTTGGAAAAAGCGAGCAGCTTGGCCGGACGCTCCGAGGGGTCGCAGCGCCACACTTCCAACAGCGGGTCATAGACCTTTGGAAACTTGCAGAATTCGGCGACGGGTCGCTTTGTATCGCCCAGTGCACGCGCAGCTTCATCGATCAGTGCGTCTTCGCCCGGATGCCCGATAGCGTTGATAAGACGCTTCATTTCCTCAGGATTGAAATGCATTGCCTTTGCAAATGCCATCATGGTCAACGCATCGTAGACCGTGTCCAGCGTCACTCGTTGATACATGGCTTTTTCGCTTTCCGTTCCGGCGGAATCCGAGAAACTATTCTTCCTTGAATTTCATTGGCTTTAATCCACTCCAGGACACTTGGTTTTATTTCGTCTATTTTATCGCCTCGGCCATATCTTAGGATACAGATTTGCAGTGTATACATGCATAACTGGGATGCAATGCCGGGCCGTCCTTCAACCCGGTGAAAAGTCTCTGCCACAGGCATCTTTTCTTCCACCAAATTTTTACGGATCGCAATGCGCCTGGTGAAATATTCAACGGCTTCTTCAGAATCCCTCATGCAAAATCCCCCCAAAAATCCTAAAGCTTTCTAATTTATTATGAACGGATTTTTGCCAGTAGCAAATTTTCTCTAGCACCTACTTTGATCGGGCTGCGTCCACGAGGTCTTTGGGGTAACAAGGGTTATCGCGCAATGCTTCGTCAGGGATCTCAAGGGCAATGGCCGCGAGCGCGACGTCGAAGCACCAGTAACCAAAATAGGCCCCCTCAGCCTCGTTCAAACTGTCGGACCAGTAAATCGGCTTGATCTTCTTCTTCCAGACCTTTGCGAAGGCAAGCAACTTCGCAGGCCGAACCGAAGGATCACAGCGCCACACTTCCAAGAGGGGATCGTAAACCTTCGGATACAAGCAGGTCCCGGCAACCCGCCGTCCCACATCGCCCAGTGCACGCGCGGCCTCATCGATCAATGCGTCTTCGCCCGCGTGCCCGATGGCATGAATCACTCTTTTTAATTCGTCGGGCTTGAACTTTAGAGCTTTGGCAAAAGCCATTATAGTCAGCGCATTGTAAACCGTATCAAGCGTGACCTTTTCATACATTTCCTTGACCTTGCGATGGTCTGGAGAGGCCGCCGCCATAACTCTAGCGTGAATCTCCTGAGCCTTTACCCACTGCCATACCGACGGCCTGATGGTGGGGAGATCGTCACCTCGGCCATACTTAATGATGCATAGCTCCAATGATTTCTTCGACAAGTTGTGAGCCATGCCGAACCGTCCTTCGGGCCGATCGAAGGACTCTACCCGCGCCATATCTCTATCAATTACTCCTTGATCAAACTCGGCCAACCCATCAAAGTAGGCCGCATCTTTATTTTCATCCCTGGAAATCATACAAAACCTCTATTCAAGGAAAATTCTTAACAATCCCTTTATTTCCCAATATCACATTGCCATCAGCATCAATCTTCTTTGCAATCGTCGCTCCGTCTTCACCTACGCGAACCACCCACTTCTCCACCTGGCCGCTCCGCATCGACTCCATTATACGATCCGCCTCTTTATTACCAACCTTTGCCACCAGCCTATCTTCCACCCAGCGGTCACTCATCTGGTTCGTGCCATCCGCCAATCCTTTTTCCAGCTGTGCAGAACCATACTTGTACTCTGCAATCACATAATCCGGGGGCGGATTGGGGTTCTTATAGACCCCATCGATACCATTCTTACCCTTTTCATAAACACCATCGGTCTTCCCGACCGGCTCTAAGTCCTTGTCCAGCATACGCTGGTGCCCCGTCCGCTCACCGATCGCCGCTTTCTCATGGTTCGTGAGTTGGCTGATCTTGACGCCATTTCCTTTCCGCTTTTTCTTTCCTTTGGCCTTGCCCTCAGCGGCCCCGGCCGCCTCTGCGGCTTCAGCTGCTCTTGCCGCCTCTGCAGCCTGCGCTGCCCGCGCAGCCTCTGCTGCCCTGGCGGCATCTGCCGCATGCGCCGCTTCAGCCGCTCTGGCGCCTGCCGTCGCAGCTTCCGCAGCCTTGGCTCCCTGGGCCGCTTTGGCGACTTTGCCCGCGACGAACGGAAGCGTTCCGATCTCCAATGCTCCCCGTGTCACGGCCTCGACGTGATCGCCCTTTTGCCATGGCTCCGTGACGGGTTTCAAAATTTCCTGGCCCGCCGCCACTGCAGCCTGCTTGACCGACTCCGCGCAGACGTTTCCCAGCCGTACCTGCTCGGCCAGGATTGCCGCGTCCAGGCTGCCGTGGATGCCCCCCGCCGGGTTGCCCTTCTTGAGCACGGTGTAGGCCAGTTCACCGATGCCAAGGCCGATGTCCTTGACGAAGCCGGCAGCGCCACGCACTACCTGGCTTCCGTAGTGGCCTGCAGTCGAAAGGCTGCCTTCGTCCTTTACATCGATTGCGGCGATGCCACCGTCCGCCATCTTGTGGAGTTCGCCGAACTGGACGTACTCGTCCAGTCGGTCCGGGTCCATGAAGCTCAGCTTCTCCTTGTACCCCTGCAGCTTTTCCAAGAGCGCGGAGGTTTTGGGCGGGTCGTTGCAGGGCAGCTTGCCGTTTTCGACCACGCCGGCCGGCGCGCCCTGGCTCGTCACCAGCTTGCCCACGGTGTTGGGCCCGCCGGGCCCGACGTTCATTTCCACCACCGTGTCGTGGCGCGCGCAGACCAGCCCGTTGACCTTCACGCGCGTGTCGTCGCCGACCAGCCGCACGTGCCCCGGCTGCTGGGACGTCTGCGACACGACACCCTTGCCCGCATTGCCGTCCGTGCCGCGCACCCAGTCGGTCAGGCGGTACACGTGCATGCCACGCGCATATACGTTCGGCGAGGCCTTGAGTTCGTTCGACAGGTCCCGGTAGGAGTCGAACGGCACGGGTTTCTTGCCCACCTTGCACACGTCCGGCGTGGTGCAGACGGCCTTCCACTGCGCCTCCACGTTGGCGATGTGTTTCTCAGCCACCAGGCACCTCCGCGGGAGTGCGGTTGCGATCGCGATCGCGATCGCGATGGATGTGAATGGGCTGCACGGCGCCGCGCTGCGCCGGCCCGGCAGGGATGGCCGCCAGCATCACCTTGCGCAGGCCCCATTCCTTGGGGACGGCGCGGCGCCAGACCAGTTGCACCGATTGCGCGTCGAGGTCGATCGTCACCGTGTCCAGCCGCAGCGGTGTGGGCTGGGTCAGCCCTTCCTCGTCGGTGAGAAGCGCCAGGAGGTCGATGCCCGGCAGCTGGGTGTCGATGCGGCCCGTGGCGTCGCAGCCGATCAGGGTGATGGGCTCGTCGCCTTTCAGCCAGCCGGGGGCGATCAGATCGGGCTGCGCGGACTGGTAGAACGCGAAATCGAAGTCTGGCGGCAGGAACGGGAAGTGCTCCGCGCGCCACGCGTCGTCGTAGGTTCCAGCATAGCGGGCACGCTGCGGGTTCCAGCGAGGTACCGGGCCAAAGCAGACGGGCGCGAGCCGCTCGCGGATGTCGCGCAGCGGCTTTTGCACGTCCTCGATCTGCGGTGCGAGATAGAACTGGGCTCGGTCCAGATCGGCCTCGCCCACATAGCCCCGGCCCACAGGATTGAGCTCGTAGGTGTCGAATGCCTGTTCGTCGTGGATGTCGTCGGTGGCCGGCCCGCGATAGCGCGCCCGGCGCACCGCGCCGCCATACGCCATGCCGGCGTGCAGGGGCACGGCGGTCGTCGCCTCGGGCTTCGTCAGGTGCCACCCCCGCAAGGGCGTCCAGTGCCATGCACGCAGGCCGGTGACCAGCGCCGTCTTGGTGATCGGGCCGACGCGCACGCCGATGGGCCAGTGCGTTGCTGGCTTGCCGTCCACGGGCCGGGCGTGGCCGAGCACGTGCACGTCGGTGCGCTGTTTGCCGACGACGAGGTGGGTTTCTTCCAGGAACGGCGTGCTCTCGGGCGCGCCGACATAACGGTCCACGCACTGGATGGGCATCTGCTCATCCATGGCCAGCACGGGCTGCCCGTGCGCGAGGGTGAAGCTGCCCGCGACGATGACGACATCGAAGTAGCGGCCTTGGGTAGTCGCTTTCTCGATGACCATGTGCGGGAACGGGCTGTGGTTTTCGACGTCCATGCCAGTCCAGGGCGAATCAGTTCAGGTGGATGTCTTCGCCCTGGATCACCACGTTGTCGCCATCGGCCGTGATCTGGATGAGCTTGCCGTTGACGCTGACCGTGCCGTCATCCTTCATCTCCAGCACCGACTTGCCCACTTTGAGGGTGATGCTGGTTTCGTCCATGACGAGGCTGGAGCCCTTCTTGCTCCCCGCGCCGCCGGAAGGCGCGGTGATGTTCTTGGCGACCGCGCCGGCCGCGGCTCCGCCGCCACCACCCACGGTGAGCGCATATTTCTTGCCCGCCGTGTGGGTGTGTTCCATCCCGATGGTGTCGCTGCGGTTCATGCCCACGTTGGTCAGCATCGTGATGCCCACGTTGAGGTTGTAGGCCACGCCGACGTTGGCCATCTTGAAGACGCCCGTGGTCTGGATGCAGCCGACGCCGATGGTCTCGGTCTTGAGCAGCCCGACACTGGTGGTCCAGTTCTTCGCGATGGAGTCGGTTTCGTTGCGCCCAATGTGCTTTGTGCGGTTCCTGCCGATGCGGACGTCTTCGTTGATACCCACCGTCTCGTCGCGGTTGTCACCGATGCTGATGGTCTCGTCGTGATCGACCCGCTCCTTGCGGTTGGAGTGGATCGTGATGGTCTCGTCGCCATCGACTTCTTCGGTGCGCCAGCCGTGCACCGTGATCTTCTCGTTGCGGTCGACGGTCTCCGTACGGTCGCGGTGGATGACGTTCGTCTCGTCCCGGTCGATCGTCTTGCGGCGATCCTGACCTACCCAATGGTCCTCATCGTTCTCCACTTCGACGAGCTGGTCCTTCTGCGCGTGCAGCCACAATTGCTCCGCGCCTTTCTTGTCCTCGAAGCGGATCGCGTTGGCGTCGCCGCCTCCGTTCTTCATGCCGTCGCCGGCGGCGCCGCCCTTGCTCGACCGCGTCTTGATGCCCGACTGCGTGGCGTTGCCCGGCAAGGCCCAGGGCGGCATGTTGGCCGCGTTGTAGACGCTGCCCGTGACGATCGGGTAGTCCGGGTCGCCGTTCAGGAAATCGATCACCACTTCGTGGCCGATGCGGGGGATGGAGACCGCCCCGAACCCTGAGCCGGCCCAGCTCGTCGCCACGCGCACCCAGCAGCTGGAGTGCTCGTCCATGGCGCCCAGCCGGTCCCAGTGGAATTGGACTTTGATGCGGCCGTATTCGTCCGTCCAGATTTCTTCACCGGCAGGGCCGACCACCACGGCCGTCTGCGGGCCGGTGGTTCTGGGCTTGGGTGTCTTTCTCGCGGGCGTGTACGGCAGGCTCGTCGGCTGGGCCGTCAGGCTGAACCTCTGGAACGAGCCGTTTTCCTCGTTGTGCTGCAGCGCTTGGCCGGGCTTGGCGCTGTTGATGGATGAACTGCCGGGATTCTCGTGCAGGTGGTAGTTCACCCCGGTGATGAGGTACTGGCGGTTCTGGTCGCCGCGCGGATAGTTCTCCAGATTGAAGGTGTAGCCAGGGGCCAAGCTCCTGTGGCGGGATTCGCCCTTGACGGTGCTGTGTCCCGTCAACCCTTCCTGCAGGCGAACACGTGCGTATTGCTCGCCATCGCCATGCTGCACGTAGCCGCCGGGCCACTCGTAGATCTCGTACGCATCGTGCGCATGGCCGGGCGGCTGCTGGCGCATGTTGGAGAGGTCCGAACGGGGCTTCTTGAAGTCGTAGTCGTCGTTGTAGTACCGGCCCGGTTTGATCTCCTCGCCCAGGCTCCACGCGTGGATGTTCTCGCGGTCGGCCGTGGCGGATTTCTCGGGCGGGTAGAACGGGATGGTGGCCGCGCCCGGCAAGGGATCGTGGCAGGCGACGATGTCGTCGGCGATCACCA